>Ga0302123_10001492_pt1 | contig 16729 bp, 12 predicted proteins | sample CB21_321_MG_FD_203109 | JGI IMG/M metagenome (GOLD analysis project Ga0302123, IMG submission 203109) | Marine microbial communities from Western Arctic Ocean, Canada - CB21_32.1 | ecosystem: Environmental > Aquatic > Marine > Oceanic | place: Canada: Western Arctic Ocean | collected 2017-09-28 | reverse complement strand
GTTTCTCGATCGACGTGTCGCCCCGCCAGCCGTTGACCTGAGCCCAGCCCGTCATGCCTGACTTTACCTTGTGTCGCAGCATGTACTGCGGAACGTGCTGCTTGAACTGTTCCACGAAAAACGGCCGCTCCGGTCGGGGGCCGACCAGCGACATGTCCCCGCGCACTACGTTCCAGAGCTGCGGGAGCTCGTCGAGACTGAACCGCCGCAGCAGACGCCCAAGCGGTGTGCGCCGTGGGTCGTCCTTGCGCGTCCAGACCGGCCCTGTGTCCCGCTCCGCATTCACCAGCATCGACCGGAATTTATAGACACTGAACGCTCGGCCGTCGAGCCCCATCCGCTCCTGTTGGTAGAACACCGGCCCCGGCGAGGAGGCCCGAACCAGGGCAGCGATAATGGCAAAGGGGAGGCTGAGGACCACGAGGGCGACCGCCGCGATCGCCAGATCAATGACGCGCTTGACTGCGCTGTTCAGCCCCTGGAGCGGCACATCGTTGATGTTGATGATCGGGACGCCATCGAGGTCCTCGAGGCGGGCGCGGAGGGCGATGACCTGGAGTAGATCCGGCACGACTTTGACGTCGATGCATTCCCGGTTGGCCACCTCGATCAAGTCAAGCATCTTGACGTGCTGGTCGAGCGGAAGTGCGACATACAACTGGTCCACCCGTTCTCGATGGAAGATGCCGTCGACCTCTGAGAGTGTGCCGAGCAGCGGCAGTCCGCGGTAGCCAAGATGGTCGCCACCGGCCCGGTCGTCCACGAATCCGATGAGTCGGTACCCGAGCTCGCCGTGCTGCAGTAACTTGTCCACGACGTGGCGCGCCACGTCACTCGTTCCGGCGATCAGAATCCGCTTCAGCCCCACCCCGTTCCGCCAGCGGCGCTGGCGTACCGCGCGTACGATGGCGCGGGGCGCGTAGGTGAAGGCGACACTCAGCGCGAGGAACAGAGCCCAGACCAGTTGTGAGATCTCGTAGGCGCCCTGTTCCTTGAGCGCCTGCGGCACGTAATACGTCTGATAGTAGAGCGTCCCCGCGACACCGAGGACGACGGCGATGGTGCTGCCCACGAGAACGGTGAACATGTCGTCGACTCGAGACCGAACGCGTCCCAGACGATAGGCGCCTTGCACCCAGAGTCCTAACGGGAGCAAAAGCCCGATGAACGGCGCCAGTTCCAGATAGGTCCCGATGGGCGGCTGGCCCTTCGGCATTGCGAGAATGGTCTCGAAGCGCAGTATGTAGGCGACAATGAACATGCACACGCCGATGATCCCGTCGATCACCGCCTGGCTGATCACGACTGCGCGACCCCGCTGTTTCACTGTACAACCTGCCCCGTTGGTTCCCTCATAACCTGGCAAACCTGCTGGCTGAACGCCGCGTGAAAGCGCTCCCTGGAAAAACGAATCGCGTGCTGCCTTATGACGGTGTCGTCGAACCGACTACGCCGGACTCGGTCGATGGCAGCGGCAAAGGCGGTGTCAGCGGGTTCTGTCACCAGGATGCCGGTGGTGCCGTCGATGATCGTTTCGCAGGCCCCTCCCCGCGCCAGTGCGATGACCGGGCGTCCGCACGCCTGCGCTTCGACCGGGACGATTCCGAAGTCTTCGGTCCCTGGCAGCAAGACGGCCGCGGCGCCCTGATACTCCGTGCGCACGTGCTCGTCGGACAGGGCCCCGAGAAACTTGACGCTCGGTCCGGCCGCGGCTCGCAACCGGGCCAGCTCCGGCCCGCTGCCGACGATACGAAGCGGGGCTTCAGCCAGCGCGCAGGCCCGAATCGCCAGGTCGACGCGTTTATATGGCACCAGTGCAGACACGATAAGGAGATACGCACCAGGGGGCTTTCCGCTCGGGTGGAAGAACGCGGTATCGACAGGCGGATAGACGACACTCGCGTCTCGATTATAGTATCGGCGTATTCTGCCCGCAACATACTGAGAGATGGCCACATAGCGGCTGACCCGCCCGGCCGTGGCGACATCCCATCGGGCCATCGCGCTCAGACCCCATCGAAACAGGCGGGTGACGCCTGGGCCCACTCGATCCGGTCCGAAATAGGCATCGAATTGGTCCCATGCGTAGCGCATCGGGGTGAAGCAATAGCACAGGTGCGGGGTGCGTCCGGGTGGCACGACCGACTTGGCAACGCAATGACTCGTACTGATGATCAGATCGAAGTCGTCGAGGTCGAATTGCTCGACGGCCATTGGAAATAGCGGGAGCAGCAGGCGGTAGCGACGGTGCGACCCTGGCACCCACTGGATGAATGATGTGCGTATTGGCCGAGCCTCGATCGCCCCAGACACCGAGGCCGGTACGTGCAGCAGCGCGAAGCGCGTGGCGTCTGGAAACAGCTCGCAAATCGCCTCGAGGGCTCGCTCGCCGCCTCGCATGCCGGTCAGCCAGTCATGCACGAGTGCCACGCGGCGGGGTGGGGGCACGGGACCGGGCATCTGCGTCATGGCTGCGCGGCCACCTGCCGGTAGATTGCGAGGACGCGCTTGACCGATGCCTCCCAGGAGAAGCTGGAGGCGCGCGCCCGGCCACGGCTCACGAGCCTGTCACGCAAAGCGTCATCGGACAGGATCTGTCGCATCCCATCGGCGATCGATGTGGGGTCGTAGGGGTCGACCAGCAATGCCGCATCGTCCACCACCTCCGGCAGCGAAGAGACGTTCGAGGTAAGCACCGGAGTACCACTGGCCATTGCCTCGAGGGGCGGTAGACCGAACCCTTCGTAGAGGGACGGAAACACGAAGGCATCAGCCAGGTGGTAGAGGGTCGCCAGCGTGTCGGCACTGAGAAAGCCGAGAAACCGCACGTGCTTGTGCAGGTTGTAGCGGTGCACCGCGCGGCGCAGCGTGGCATATCGTGAGACCTCGCTGCCGGTGATGAGCAACTTGATGTCGTCGAATCCACCCCGGCGCAATCGGGCGAACGCGTCGATGACCCGTTCGACGTTCTTGTGGGGCTTAACGTTGCCGGCGTAGAGCAGGAAGCGGTCGTGCAGTTGATAGCGGTCGCGGACACGCGTCAACTGGTCTTCGTCGGGCGGGAGGCTGAAGCGATCGTCGATCGCGTTGTGGATGACGTCGACCTTGTCAGACGGGATCAAGCAGAGGCGCAGGATGTCGCGCTTGGAGGCTTCCGATACCGTCAGGACGCGCGCCGAGCGGTTCGCGGCGATCCAGAAGCAGACTCGCGCGTAGTTGTGCGCGAGACGCCCGGGGAGATACTGCGGAAACATGAGGTGGATGCAGTCGTGGATCGTGACGATCGAGCGGCAGGGGGTCAGTGCCGGCAGCACGTAGTGCGGCGTGTGAAAGAGATCCGGGCGTGCACGGGCGAGATTGAACGGCACGGTGAGCTGCTCGCCCACCGAGTAATTTGGCGAGGGATCTGGTAAGGGGCGAAAGTTGGGCCCGAGCTCCTCAAGGCGCTCGCAGTCTCCACGGCGGCAGAGGAGGACATACTCGGACTCCTGGTCCAGACGCGCGAGCCAGCGGACGAGATTCCGCACGTACGTACCGATACCGAAGTCGTGCAGCTTCCGGACGTCGATCGCGATCCGCATCTGAAAGATTCTAGCAAGGAAGGAGGCAGGAGAGGGTGGAACGCTGTCTCAATATCTATTCGGCTGCGGGGAGCTTGCCGCGCACGCGGAGATAGAGGCGGAGGACAGGGTGCCACGCCGGATGATGTTTTTTGTAGAAGGCGAGCTGACTCTGCCGATAGGCCGCTCTGGCGGCCACCGGCGCGCTCCGCCGGGATCGACCACGGTGATGCACGACAGCGACGGCCGGAGTATAGAGGACCTGGCCTCCCCGAGCACGCATCGTGGCGCAAAAGTCGACGTCCTCGCAGTAGAGCGAAAATCGCTCGTCGAGCAGACCAGCGGACTCGGCCTCCGCTCGGCGGACGAGGAGACAGGCGCCGCTTACCCAGTCGACGATCCGAACGGACCGGGCACGACGCTCGGCCAGCTGCGCAAGTGGCGGCACCCGTCTGGCGTGTCCCCGGACGAGGCACTTCTGCCAGAGGTCCGCGAACGGCGACATCATCGACCCGAACGAGATCTCGAGCGCGCCATGCGCATTCACCAGGCGAGGGCCGACGGCCGCCACATCTGTCCGCGAGCGGAGAATCTCGACCAGTCGATCAATGGCACCCGAGGGTATCAGCGTGTCGCTGTTGAGCAGGAGCAGGAGCTCGCTGGCGGTGGCGCGAATCCCAAGGTTGGTGGCGCGAGCGAACCCGAGGTTGTCGCCTGCGTCGATCACAGTGACATTCGGCCACCGTGCCCGTACGGTTCCCGCGCTGCCGTCGGACGACGCGTTGTCGACTACGACGATCTCGTGCGAAGTGGTTGGCGTGAGCGTGGCAAGCGATGCGAGGCATGCCTCGAGGTCGGCGCGGGCGTTATAGCTCACGATTACGATCGCCAGGTCGATCATGGCTGGCGCCCTGCGCGGTCGAGGATCGCCAGGGTCTCCCCGGCCGCCCGCTCCCACGTAAAGCAGGGGAGTCGTGCGGCGGCGTTGGCGAGGAGGGCCGCACGCGCCTCCTCACTCTCGAGAAGCGTGGTGATGGCTCCTGCGATGGCCGGAACGTCGTCAACCTTCACCCGCCACGCAGCATCGAGATAGAGCTCTCGGGCGACCGGCGTGTCACCGACAACCGCGGGCACGCCCGCGGCCATCGCTTCGAGGGGGGGGAAGCCGAAGCCCTCGTATTCAGAGAGAAACACAAAGACCATGGCCCGCGCGTAGAGCGTCGCCAGCTCGGCGTCATCGACATAGGCGCGGACGGCGACGCGGTCGGCGATGCCGGCGGCGGCGGCCAGTCGGGCGGGGTCCTCCGGTGGGGTGCTGCGGTTGTCACCGACCAGTACCAGGCGCGCGGCCGGCACCTGGAGCGCGACGCGGGCGAATGCCTGTATGAGCGCCGGAATGTGTCGACGGTTGAAGATTGTACCAACGAAGAGGACGAATGGCTCGCGGACCGTTCCCGCAGCCTGGACGGGGCGGTGGATGCCAGACCAGACCACTGAGACCCGCGCCGGCGAGAGTCGGAGATGGGCAACTACCTCGTCGCGGGTAAAACCGGACACGGCGATGATCCGTGCGGCCCGTCGCGCGGCGTGCCGGGTGGTCCACCGCCGGCGGAGCCCCTGTCGCCAGGAAAACCACTCCGGGTGTGTCTCGAAGGAAATGTCGTGAATCGTCAGCACGACCGGCACGCGGATTCTCAACGGCGCGGAATAGGCGGGTGCGAAAAACACGTCGGGCTGGTCTTCGCTGAGAGCCGCTGCCAGGCGGGTCTGTTCCCACAAGCTATTCCCCGCGCCAGGAACCGCTCGGTAGCTGAAGGGGCCGGGCGGCTCGGTGTCGAACGGCGGGCCGAGCACCGACGGGTCCTGACCCGGTCGCGTCGCGTACAGCATGAATTGGTGTGTTCCCGAGGAGGGGAGCCGCCGCCACACAGCACACAGATTTGCCAGATAGCGACCCGCGCCGGTGCGCTGTCCCAGCAGCTCGCGCGCGTCAATCCCGATGCGCATTGGCTGTCTCCCGCCGGTGCTCGATGGCTTGGGCATAGGCGCCTGTCAACGCGGCGGCCGACGCACGCCAGCTGAACCGGCGTGCCTGGGCGCCGCCAGCCAGCGACAGCCGATCGCGTAGCTGGGCGTCGCTCAACATCCGTTCAAGGGCGGCGGCCAGCGCGGACACGTCGAATGGGTCGACGAGCAGACCCGCGTCACCAACCACCTCCGGGAGCGCACCGCGCGCGGCCGCGATGACCGGAACCCCGACCGTCATGGCTTCCAACGCCGGGATCCCGAACCCTTCATCGAGCGATGGCAGTACCAGGAGCACGGCCCCCTCATACAGCTTCCGCAGCTGCCGCTCATCGACATAGCCCTCGTGCCGAACGTGCCCGGCGAGCGGCGAGCGGGTGAGTCGGGCGAGCGTCAGGCTCGACTCCGGCGTCGACTGGCCGGCCAGCACCAATGGAGGCGTCTGGGGTTGGCGCTCGCGCAGCTGCTCGTACGCCGTGAGCAGTCGGTCGACGTTCTTGCGCGGTGTGAGGCTGCCGACGAACAGGAGGTGTCCGGCGGCGGGCGGTCTGGTGCGGGCTGGCCAATCGGGAGCGCCATTGGGACAGACGACGATCCGGTCGCGTGGAACCTCGAGTCTGCGGGCCACCTCGTCGCCTGTGTGCGCCGACGGCACGACGACGGCGTCGGCCCGGTGGGCGTGCGAACGCGCCAGCGCCGGATAGTCCCGTCGTATTTCGCGTACGGCACGTTCGGGATGGCTGAGAAAGTCGACATCGTGGATGGTGACCACGCGCGCGGCGCGCCGGGTCGGGATCAGAAGAGGCGACGGGGAATGCACGATATCGAACGGGCCGGTGGCCAACAATTCCACAGGCGGCCACTCGCCGTGATGCCACAGCCAGTTCAGCAGCCCCACGGGCACACGGCGGTCGACCCCTGTGATGCCTGCCGGGAGTGTCGTCGCCAGTCGGTCCTTCCAGGAGCTGCTGAAAACCGTGATCTCCAGCATGGTGGCTGCCTGGCGCTCCGCGAGCGCCTCGACCAGTCGGGCCACCCAGAGCCCCACCCCCGTTCGATGGCGCAGTGCAGGGCGGTAGTCTATGAGAATCCGCACGATTCCGGGGGCGCTTCGTCCCGTCAGGGCGGTAGGTGGTGCCCGGCGCCTGTTCCGCCGCGTGGCTGGGCTCTACGCAAAGCCGTGCGAGGCTCGTCGATCTACAGAGCGGCGTCGCTAGCACGACACCAGGCATCCTAGCACACGAAGGACGGTGGCCAGGGTCCGGTAAAACCACGCAACTCCTTGTACATCAACATCTTGACAGCATCATTGGGGTGATGTTACGGTAAGAAGTTTTCGGGCATCTGGTCCGGGGCACCCTCGCGCGGCGGCGCTCTGCTGCGTTCATGCTGTCGTTAGCAGACCCTATTCCAGAAGGAACACGAGACGCCGGAGCGCGTGTATTCAGGCTGGCTAGCTCATGAAGATTACCGTCGTTGGTACCGGGTACGTCGGTCTGGTCGTGGGAGCCTGTCTTGCGGAAACCGGCAATGACGTCGTGTGTGTCGATGTCGACCAGCGCAAGATTCGTGGCCTTCGCCGCGGACGGATCCCAATTTACGAGCCTGGTCTCGATGAGTTGGTGAGGCGGAATCAGACGGAGAAGCGGCTCGCGTTCAGCACGGCGCTGTCGCGCGCCACACGGAGAGCTGAGGTCATCTTCATCGCCGTGGGTACCCCCCCCGGTGAGGACGGGTCGGCGGACATGCAGCACGTGCTGGCGGCCGCCAGCCAGGTGGCAAGCGCCATGAACGGCTACAAGGTGGTCGCCATCAAGAGCACAGTGCCGGTCGGGACGGCCGCGCAGGTACAGGCGATCATGGCGCGCGAGACGCAGTACCGGTTCAGCGTCGTCAGCAACCCGGAGTTCTTGAAGCAGGGCTCCGCGGTGGAGGACTTCCTGAAGCCGGATCGCGTGGTGATCGGCGCGAACGATGACAGCGCATGGAAACTGATGCGGGCGCTGTACGCGCCCTTCACGCGCACCGGCGCGCCAATCGTGACCATGGACTGCGCTAGCGCCGAGCTGAGCAAGTATGCCGCGAACGCCATGCTCGCGACTCGCGTGTCGTTCATGAACGAGGTCGCCAACGTGTGCGAGCGATTAGGCGCCAATATTGAGGATGTCCGGCGTGTTGTGGCCTCGGACGGCCGAATCGGCCCATCGTTTCTGTTTCCCGGTATCGGGTATGGCGGGAGCTGTTTTCCCAAGGACGTGCAGGCGTTGGTGCACTCGGCGCGCAAGGGCGGCTACCGGTTCCGGATTCTCGAATCCGTAGAGGCAGTGAACCACTCGCAGAAGCGGCGGCTCTTTGAGAAGATGCACGCGGTGCTCGGCTCCCTTGATGGAAAGCAAATCGCGATCTGGGGCCTGGCTTTCAAGCCGCGCACGGACGACATGCGGGAGGCGCCGTCGATCACGATGATCGAAGCGCTGCTCGAGGCGGGTGCGCAGGTCGTGGCCTACGACCCCCAGGCACAGCGGTCGGCACGCGCCATCTTCGGATCACGTATCACGCTGGCCAACCACAGCTATGACGCGCTGCAGGGAGCTGATGCGCTCGGGATTCTTACGGAGTGGAACGAGTTTCGCGAGCCCGACTTTTCCAGGATGCGGTCCCTGATGCGTGCGCCGATCATCTTTGATGGCCGAAATCTGTTCGACGTGTCCCAGATGCGGGCCGACGGATTTTCCTATTACTCGATCGGACGATGACGTGAGCACGGTGCTGGTCACCGGAGGTGCCGGCTACATTGGCAGTCACGCCGTGCGGGCGTTGCGGTCGGCCGCACACACCGTCGTGGTGTTCGATAACCTGTCGGCGGGGCACGCGGCGGCGATTGGCGACGCCACGCTGGTCGAGGGCGATGTGCGCGACACGGCACACGTGGAGGCGACGCTGCGTCGCCACGCGGTGACCGCCGTGATGCACTTCGCCGCGCTGCTGTCGGTTGGCGAATCCGTTCGCGACCCGTCTCGCTATTACGATAACAACGTTGGTGGGTCGCTGTCGGTGCTCGACGCAATGCTCGCGGCGCGGGTGAGCCGGCTCGTGCTGTCATCGACTTGCGCCGTCTACGGAGACCCAGTTTCCATGCCGATAGACGAGCACCACCCGACGACCCCGATCAATGCCTACGGCGAATCGAAACTGGTGGTCGAGCGCGCCTTGGGGTACTACGGTAGCGCCTATGGGCTGCGGGCCATCGCCTTGCGCTACTTCAACGCGGGCGGTGCCGACGCGGATGGGGCGTTGGGCGAGGACCACGACCCGGAGCACCACCTGATTCCGCGCGCGATCGAGGCTGCGTGCGGTGGCGCCCCGCTTCAGGTGTTTGGCGACGACTATTCCACGGCGGATGGGACCTGCGAACGCGACTACGTGCATGTCTCGGATCTGGCCACCGGTCATCTGCGGGCACTCGAGGCGCTGGATACGGGAGCGGTGACGAGAGCCTACAATCTAGGCACAGGACGGTCCCATTCGGTGCGCGAGGTCATCCGGGCGGTCGAGCGCGCCACGGGGCGACCGGTGCCGACTGAGGCAGCGCCGCGTCGGGCGGGGGACCCGGCGGTGCTTTGCGCCTCGGCCGATCGGATCGGCCGCGAGCTCGGCTGGCGACCGGCGTATGTGGAGCTCGACGAGGTGGTCGAGTCCGCCTGGCGCTGGCATGCCGCGCATCCCCAGGGCTTCGAGGAGTAGCGACTGAACCCCTTACTGCGACTTCTCCGCTATGCCCTGCCGCATCGGGCACAGGTACTGGCGGCGCTGCCCGCCATGGCCTTGTACGCCCTGGCGTCAGGCGGACTCGCCTGGCTCATACAGCCAATTTTTGACGAGGTGTTGCCGCAGGGGGCCCAGGTCGGTCTCATTTGCAGCGCGATCGTGGGCCTCTATCTCGTGAAGGGCGTCAGCGCCTACTTCTCGGTCTACCTCATGGCGAGCGCCGGCCAGCTGCTGGTGCGTGACCTCCGGACGGAGCTGTTCGCCCACATTCTCGGCCAGGCGACGACGTTCTTCGGCGGGCGCGCGACAGGACGCCTGCTGTCGCGCATTACGAACGACGTCGGTCGGGTCCAGCAGGTGGTGTCAGAGACCTTCGGAGACCTGCTGCGCGAGTCGTTGTTGCTGGTCACTTACGCTGGTCTGCTGCTGTATCTCGACTCACGATTGGCACTGGTGTGTCTGACTGGCGCGCCGCTGGTGGTCTACCCGCTGGTGCGGCTCGGTCAGCGGGTGCGCCGGACAACGCATCGCAGTCAGGAGCAACTCGAGCATCTCTCGCACCTGACGGTAGAGGCGATTACAGGGCACCGGATTGTGCAGGCGTTTCAAGCCGAAGCGTTCGAGCACGAGCGGTTCCACCGAGCCTCCGAGCGCTTGTATCGGACCAACATGAAGGTGACCAGCACGCTCTCCGCCCTCCCACCGCTCATGGAGTTGCTGGGCGGGGTCGGCATCGCCGGTGTGCTCTGGTATGGCAGCCGTGAGATTGCCGCGTCCGACCTGACCTCCGGAGAGTTTGTCTCGTTCATGGCGGCGCTCCTGCTGATGTATGGTCCGGTGAAGAAACTGAGCCGGGTGAACGCCAGCATCCAGCAGGCACTCGCGGCCGCTGAGCGAATCTTCGAGACGCTGGACACCCACACCGAGACGGCGGATCGCCAGGGTGCCGTGGTGTTGGCGCCGTTTGCCCGCGATGTCGAGTTTCGTGATGTCACGTTCCAGTATCACGACGACGCCGAGCCGGTTCTGCGCGGGGTCTCCTTCACCGTGCAGGCAGGTCAAGTGGTGGCCGTGGTGGGGCTCAGCGGGGCCGGCAAAACGACGCTCGTCAATTTAGTGCCGCGTTTCCACGACGTGACGGTGGGGGCCATCCTCATCGACGGCGTCGATCTACGGGACGTTACCCTGCGGTCGCTGCGCGGGACGATTGGGATGGTGACACAGGACACCATCCTGTTTGACGCGTCGATCGCCGACAACATCGCGTACGCGGACCAGACCGCGAGTCGGGAGTCTATCGAGGCTGTGGCACGGGTGGCCCATGCGCACGAATTCATCGCCGAGCTTCCGGAGGGCTACGACACGCCGATCGGCGAACGCGGCCAGCGGTTGTCGGGTGGACAGCGGCAGCGGCTGACGATCGCCCGGGCACTGCTGAAGAATCCGCCGATTTTGATCCTCGACGAGGCCACCTCGGCGCTCGATGCGGAATCGGAGCTGCTGGTGCAGGATGCCCTGCGAAAGTTATTGCTCAACCGGACGGCCTTCGTGATCGCGCACCGATTGTCGACCATCCGCCGCGCGGACGCGATCATCGTCCTGGACGGGGGGCGGGTGGTCGAGGTTGGGCGCCACGCCGAGTTGCTGGCGAGGCCGGACAGCACCTATGCGAGGCTCTACGCGAGCCAGGCCTTGGAGGTCGGCGAGACTGGCGAGCTGACACCGGGGTCGAAACATGTCCGAGAGCTTCTGACTCGGGACACCACATTATGATCAAGTCGATGACCGGATTTGCCTCGGTGAGTGTTGATCACGAGCTGGCGATTGTCGGCGTCACCGTGCGAAGCGTCAACCACCGCTATCTCGACGTGCAGGTCCGCGTGCCGCAGCTGCTGGCGGAACAGGAGACGGAGCTGCGTGGTCTGGTGCAGAGTAGAGTGGCCCGTGGCCGCGTCGAGTTGGCCGTGACGACCCGGGTCAGCACGCCGCCGGCGGTCGAGATCGAGTTGAACGATCCGCTGGTCGAGGCGCTCTCGACCGTCGTCGAACGGGCGCATGCTCGTGGACTGGCAACCGGGGGCCTCACGTCGGGCGATCTACTACGTTTTCCCCAGGCGGTCATCGTGCGGGAGCAGGAATCCGACGAGGCGAGCAGGGGGACGATTCGGCGGGTGGTGGCCGATGTGGTCGACCGCGCACTGGGTGAGCTGGACGAGATGCGCATTCGCGAGGGGGGGTATTTGCGCGCCGATCTGGATACCAGGCGTGCGTGCGTGGCCGACCTGGTCGAGCGACTGGCGGTGACGGCCCAAACCGGCGAGGCTGGGCTCGTTGCGCGATTGACGACCCGGGTCGAAGAACTGCGCGGGGAGAGGCAGGTTGACGAGTTACTGGTAGCGCAAGAGGTAGTGCGGTTTGCCGCGCGGTCGGACGTCAGCGAGGAGCTCGCCCGATTGCGCGGGCATCTGGCGCACTGGTCTGTGCTCGCGGAGTCACCGGACCCGTGTGGCCGAAAGCTGGATTTCCTGCTGCAGGAGATGAACCGCGAAGTGAACACCCTGGGCGCGAAGATCGAGGGCGCCGGAGTGAGCGAGCTGATTGTGGCGGCGAAGGCGGAGCTCGAGAAGCTGCGGGAGCAGGCCCAGAACGTCGAGTGAGCGGGCGCAGCGGAGTGCAGAACATGGGAAGCTTGTTCGTGGTCTCGGCGCCGTCTGGCACCGGCAAGACGACGCTTGTAGAGACACTGGTGGCACGGGTCCCCAATCTCGTGATGTCGCGGTCCTACACGTCGCGGGCGCCGCGTCCGGGCGAGCGGGACGGCGTCGAGTACCATTTCATTAACCGCGAACGCTTTGACTCGATGCGTAACGCTGGCGACTTTCTCGAGTGGGCCGATGTGTTCGGCCGACTCTACGGCACGAGTGCCGTCGACACCCGTCGACACCTCGATGCGGGTCGAGACCTCGTGCTGGTCATTGACGTACAGGGCGCGAGCCAGATACGACGGCTCGATGCGCGTGCGATCGGCATCTTCGTGCTTCCACCGTCGCCCGAGGTACTCGAGGAGCGGCTGCGTCGGCGCAGTCGGAACTTGCTCGCGGAAGAGGAAGTGCGGCGCCGACTGGCGGTTGCCCGTGTCGAAATCGAACGCATGGCGACCTACGACTACGTGGTCGTGAACGACGACATCGAGACCTGCGTCGAACAATTGCGCTGTATTGTCATGGCGGAGCGCGCGTCGCAGCGCGTCGCTGGACCGGCGGGTGAGGTAATCGCCAGGGCCTTTCGAGACGCCGAGTAGCTGTTACACTTTTGTGAGCGCGGCAAGAAGAGCTCGCCTAGCGCGGGGAGCAGCGCCAGACACTGGACACCAACACCGTGGGACTGATTGCACTCGGGGTGACCGGCGGTATCGGCGCCTACAAGGCAGTCGAGGTCGCGCGCGGGCTACAGGAGGCCGGCCATGACATCGTCGCGATCATGACCCGCTCGGCCCGCCAGTTCGTGGGGCCCGTGACGTTCGAAGCGATCACGCGTCGGCGGGTCATCACGGACCAGTTCGCTCCCGGGGCCAACGCCGATATCGAACATGTTGCCCTGGCATCTGACATCGAGGCGTTGGTCGTGGCGCCGGCGACGGCGAACATTATTGGGAAATTCGCGCACGGCATTGCCGATGACTTCCTGACGACGCTGTATCTGGCGACGCGGGCTCCCGTGGTGGTGGCGCCGGCGATGAACACCCTCATGTTCGCGCACGACGCGGTCACGCGAAACTTGGCGACGCTGGGCGAGCACGGTGTGCACATCGTGGGGCCGGGGGACGGGTATCTGGCGTGCGGCTGGATCGGAACGGGGCGGTTGGCCGAGCCTACCGAGGTCGTCGCCGCGGTCCAGTGCGTTCTGCGGCCAGCGGGCGACCTTATTGGTCGGTGTATCGTCGTGACGGCAGGCCCGACCTACGAAGATTTGGACCCGGTCCGGTATGTGGGAAATCGGTCGAGTGGGCGCATGGGTCTGGCCATTGCCACCGAAGCGGTGAGCCGGGGGGCGCGAGTCGTCCTGGTGCTCGGGCCGATCGACCTGGAGCCCCCGCAGGGCGCCGAGGTTGTGCCTGTCCGGAGCGCCGCCGAGATGCGAACGGCGGTGACGGAGCATGCACCGGACGCCGATGCCGTGATCATGGCCGCGGCCGTCGCCGACTACACCCTCAGCGGCGGCAGCCGGCGCGAGAAGCTGGCCAAGGGCCCGGAAAGCCTCACACTCACCCTGACCCGCACTACGGACATTCTGGCGGAGCTTGGACAGTGGCGCGGCGACCGCACCCGGCCGGTTCTGGTTGGCTTCGCGGCCGAGACCCAGGATGTGGTGGCACGCGCGCAGAGGAAGCTGGCGGCCAAGCGGGTGGATGTGATCGTTGCCAACGACGTGTCGCGCGCTGATGCAGGATTCGGCGTAGACACCAACGTGGCCACGCTCGTCGAGGCGACCGGCACCACCGACCTGCCGCTGCAGCCGAAGCGGGAACTGGCGCGCGTCATCCTCGACCGCGTCGCAGGACGGCTTGTTCCCCAGCAGGTGGCGGTCACCGCCAATGTCGATGACCCGTCGTGAACAGCTGACCGAGCATCTGAGGTTCTTCGAGGAGCTCGGGAGTGACGGTGTGAGCCGTGACCCGGACTGGCGACGACGTGCGCCTGAGATGCCAGACTCCGGGGCGGCGCGTGCGACCGCGGTAGATACCCTCGATGCGATCAGGAACGACCTTGGTGCGTGCACACGCTGCGCGCTGCACGAGGGACGGACGATGCTGGTGTTTGGCGTCGGGAACCCCAATGCGGACCTGGTCTTCGTTGGCGAGGCGCCCGGACGGGACGAGGATTTGCAAGGTGTGCCGTTTGTTGGACGCGCCGGGCAGCTCCTCACGAAGATCATCGCGTCGATCGGACTGATGCGCGAGGAAGTCTACATCGCGAACGTTGTCAAGTGTCGGCCGCCCGGCAACCGGAACCCGGAGCCCGGGGAGGTGCAGACCTGCGAACCGTTCTTGTTTCGCCAACTCGACGTGATTCGCCCGAAGGTCGTTGTGGCGCTTGGGGCGTTCGCGATCCACACCCTGCTGGGCACCGATCAAGCGATCTCGCGGCTGCGTGGCCAGATTTACGATTACCGCGGCGCCAAGCTCGTCCCGACGTTCCATCCTGCCTTCCTCCTCCGCAGCCCGGACAGAAAGCGGGACGTCTGGGAGGATATGAAGAAGGTCCGCGCGCTTCTGTCGACATGAGAAACCTCGGCCAACGAGGGGTGCCGGCGCCGTGTCGTGGACCGCGCGAGCATACCCTGGATGTCTAGGGTCGTCTCCGTCGCCGTTCCGGTTCCGGCCCTTCCTCTGCTCAGCTACGCGGTACCCGAGTCATTCCCGCTCCCGCAGATCGGCGCCCGGGTGCTGGTACCGCTCGGTTCCCGACTGGTGACGGGCTGTGTCGTCACGCAGACGGCTGACCCGGCGGTGACCACGCTGAAGTCGCTGGTCGATGTCTTCGACCAGGAACCGATGCTGCCGGCCGAGGTGGTGGATCTCGCGCTCTGGGTTAGCGAGTACTACGCTTGTGGGCCCGGCGAGGCGATCGCCGCCGCCATGCCCCCGCGGGCGTGGGTGGTGAGTGAGAGGCTGGCGCGAATTACCGACGCCGGGCTGACAGCGCTGGGCAAGCGGCCCGGCGCGGCGCGCCATGCCGTGCTCGAATTGCTCGTTGGCGGTAGCGCCCGTCCGGTGACCCAACTGGGACGCCTGGTGGCGACGCGGCGCGGCGGGGCGGCACGTGGTGCAGGGGGGCTACATGCGTTGCTGGGAGCGATGGCTCGCGACGGGCTGGTGACGCTGGAGCAATCGCTCAAGGGGACGGCCAGCGCGTTCAAGAGAATCCGTGTAGCACGGCTCACGGCGCACGGGCTGGCACTGGTGGAGGGCGGGACGTCGCTGGGGGTACGACAGCGCGAGGCGCTCGAGATCCTGCGCGGGACGCCGGACGGCGTGGCGGTTCCGGTATTGACGCGCCGCGGGATCTCGAGTGACACCGTAAGACGACTCGTCGAGAAGGGAGGTCTCGCCCTCAGTCAAAAGGTCATCGAGCGGGACCCGTGGCCGACCGAGACCCTCGCGACCGGGGCCTCAGAGAGTGGGTCCGACCGGGTGCTGACAGCCGATCAGGTGACGGTGGTCGATGCGCTGATCGAGGCAGCCAGATCGGCGACATTCTCCGTGGCGCTACTGCACGGCGTGACCGGCAGCGGCAAGACGGAGGTCTACCGGCAGCTGGCGCAGGCGACGCTGGAGTCGAAACGCCAGGCCCTGATCCTTGTGCCTGAAATCGCGTTGACTCCAGCGGTCACGACCAGCTTTAGAGAGGCCTTTGGTGCGCGCGTGGCAGTCCAGCACAGCGGACTGTCCACCGGTGCCAGACACGACCAGTGGCATCGGATTCGGCGAGGGGAAGTCGATGTGGTTGTCGGCACCAGATCCGCGGTGTTCGCACCGCTGCCCTCGGTTGGCCTGATCGTCGTCGATGAGGAACATGATGCGTCCTATAAGCAGGAAGAGAGTCCGCGCTATCACGGTCGCGACGTGGGCATCATGCGGGCAAAACGTTGCGGCGCTCTGGTGGTGCTGGGCTCGGCGACGCCGTCGCTCGAGAGCTATCGGCACGCCACGACCGGACGCTATCGGCGGTTGACGCTACCGCGGCGGGTCCGGAGCCGGCCTTTGCCGGCGGTTCGAATTGTCGATATGCGCGAAGAGCTCGCAGCGGACGGGCCGGATGTCGTGCTCAGCCGTCCCTTGATCGCGGGGCTCGACGCCCGCCTCACGCGTGGCGAGCAGGCGCTCGTGCTGCTGAACCGGCGCGGCTTCGCAAACGCGGTGTTCTGTCGCCAGTGCGGGCGGAGCCTTGAGTGTCCTCATTGCAGCGTGTCACTTACATTCCATCGTGCAGCGGGTCAAGCCCGCTGCCACTACTGTGGGTATGCGCGAGCGCGGCCGGCGTCCTGTCCGGAATGTGCCGGAACCTACTTGGAACAGATCGGGTTCGGCACCGAGCGGTTGGAGGCGGAAATCTTGCACCGGTGGCCCGATGCGCGTGTCGCCCGGCTGGACCGGGACACCACCCGGAGGATAGGGGCGGCGGCGCGGTTGCTGGGACGGTTCAGCAGCGGGGCGTTGGATATCCTAGTCGGCACGCAGATGGTGGCAAAGGGACACGATTTTCCGCGGGTGACGCTGGTGGGAGTGGTCTCGGCCGACGTCGGGCTGGGTCTAGCAGATTACCGGGCGGCGGAGCGTACTTTTCAGCTCTTGACTCAGGTGGCGGGGCGCGCGG
>Ga0302123_10001485_pt1 | contig 16759 bp, 14 predicted proteins | sample CB21_321_MG_FD_203109 | JGI IMG/M metagenome (GOLD analysis project Ga0302123, IMG submission 203109) | Marine microbial communities from Western Arctic Ocean, Canada - CB21_32.1 | ecosystem: Environmental > Aquatic > Marine > Oceanic | place: Canada: Western Arctic Ocean | collected 2017-09-28 | reverse complement strand
GAGAAGCGCAAACCCGCCTTCAAGAACCGCTGAGGCGGTTTCCGCGCGGCACTTGGGCCGGTCGCAGGACCGGCCCCGGGCTTGACGGGTGGGGCGGCACAACGATATAAGCCCCGGCTCGACCTTCAGCAGACCGAATGGAAAGTTCAGCGATGGCCCATCATCAATCGGCCAAGAAGCGCATCCGCCGCAACGCGCGCCAGACCGTCGTCAACGGCGACCGGCGTGGCCGGGTCCGCACCACCCTCAAAAAGGTGGAACTTGCGATCCTGGCCGGCGACAAGACCGAGGCGGCGACCGCCCTGCGCACGGCCCAGCCCATTATTCAAAAGGGCGTCGGCGGTGGCGTTTTTCACGCCAACACCGCGGCGCGCAAGCTCTCCCGCCTGTCGAAGCGCGTCAAGGCGCTCTGATACCGTCTCCTCCGGGAGGCCCGAATTCAGCCGCGCCCCTTCCGGGGCGCGGTTTCGTTTTGGGCTCGCGCAACCCCGCGCGGCCGGGCTGCGCGTGACGTTTCGGTGACGGTGGCATGTCGGTCCGGCAAAAAAATATGCCGTTCCCCATGTGTCCCGTTGCGCCCCCGATCCGCCGTCGGTACATTGATGGTGATGACGGCCGCCAATCTTACGACGTCTTAAAAAGTTAAGAACTGGGCAATCAAAAACTCGCTATATTTGGCAGCAGGTTAATAAACTTATATAATATCTCGAGTTGATACTTGAGGTTACCTGTTCGAGAAAAGCGGATTGATGTGCCGGAGGCTCTTGGGGCTTCCAGCTGCCTTGATAAGTCGAAGGGATTGACGGCTTCTTGGCGGGAGACCAGGGGTGCCGGAACAAGCCTATGCGGGCGATATTTCTGCGCAAGAAGCGTGGGAATTGCTGTCCTCCGAATCAGATGCCGTGCTCGTCGATTGCCGGACGACGGCGGAGTGGTCCTTTGTAGGCATTGCCGATCTCGACTCCGTCGGCAAGGCGTCGCTCATGGCCGAATGGCAGGGCTATCCGACCATGGCGGTCAATCCGAATTTCGCCGATACGCTGCGCGACAAAGGGGTTTCGCCTGATCGCGCGGTAATCTTCATGTGCCGATCGGGCGTAAGGTCGAAGGCGGCGGCGATCGAGATGACAGGGCAGGGCCACGCCCGCTGCTACAATCTCGCTGGCGGCTTCGAGGGCGGACTCGACGAAGAGGGGCATCGCGGCGCTGTGAATGGCTGGAAAAGCGCGGGCCTGCCTTGGAGGCAGAGTTAGGGCATGGTTGACTTGTACGGCGAAGCTGAAATTCGATCGCAATGGGCCCGTGTGCGCGGGGGGCTGCGTGCGGAGTTCGGCGAGGCGACCTATCGCAGCTGGTTCAAGCCGCTGACCCTGAAGGATGTCCGGGACGGCCGGGCGACCGTCTCGGTGCCGACCCGCTTCATCCGCGACTGGGTGGTGACGAATTATGCCGACCGCATCTGCGCGATGTGGAACGGCCTCAACGATGGGTTGCACGCCCTCGACGTGATCGTCGAGGCGCCGAACAGCGCCACCGCCGTGAAGACCGATGACGATGACGACGAAACCGCTGCCGTGCCCGAGATGCGCGACGATATCGGCGGCCGCCTCGACCCGCGCTTCGCCTTTCCGAATTTCATCGTGGGCAAGCCGAACGAATTTGCCCATGCCGCGGCAAGGCGCGTGGCGGAATCCGACACGGCGCCGTTCAACCCGCTGTTCCTTTATGGCGGCGTGGGGCTTGGTAAGACCCATCTGATGCACGCGATCGCATGGCATATCCGCAAGCGCGATCCGCGCCGTCGGGTGATCTATCTCTCGGCCGAAAAGTTCATGTACCAGTTCATCCGGGCGCTTCGGTACAAGGACACGATGTCCTTCAAGGAGCAGTTCCGCTCGGTCGACGTGCTAATGATCGACGACGTTCAGTTCATCAGCGGCAAGGAAACGACCCAGGAAGAGTTCTTCCACACCTTCAACGCCCTGGTCGACCAGAATCGCCAGGTGGTGATCTCGGCCGACAAGTCGCCTTCCGATCTCGACGGGCTGGAAGAGCGGCTGCGGTCGCGTCTCGGCTGGGGTCTGGTCGCCGATATTCATCCGACGACCTACGAGCTGCGCCTGGGAATCCTGCAGGCCAAATCCGAAAACTTCTCGCAGGCGATTCCGGGCAAGGTGCTGGAATTCCTGGCCCATAGGATCACCTCGAATGTCCGCGAGCTGGAGGGGGCGCTCAACCGTATCGTCGCCCATGCCACCCTGGTAGGGCGCGATATCAGCCTCGAGATGACGCAGGAAGTGCTGCACGACCTGCTGCGTGCAAGCGACCGGCGCGTGACCATCGAGGAAATCCAGAAACGGGTGGCGGAGCATTACAATATCCGCCTGTCCGATATGCATTCGGCCCGGCGCGCCCGCGCGGTCGCCCGGCCACGCCAGATCGCCATGTATCTGGCCAAGCAGCTCACCACCCGGTCGCTGCCGGAAATCGGCCGGAAATTCGGTGGCCGCGACCACACGACGGTGATGCATGCGGTGCGCAAGGTGGAGGAGCTTCGGTCCACTGATTCGGGTTTTTCCGAGGATGTCGAGTTGCTGCAGCGCATGCTCGAAAGCTGACGCCGGCGGGGCCCCGGCCCGGGTTGCACAATTCGCCGATTCCCTGATCGAAAACTTTGCCGATTCAATCACTTCGTCTATAATGATTGACCGGTTAGAGGGGCCAGCGGCGGCAACGGTGCGAAACCCCGACGAAGGTTCCCGTGACGGTATCGGGGAGCCCGCTCGGCCGGGTGAATTTCTGGACCCTCTTACATCCCGTTGGATATGAAACTGACCATCGAAAGGGCCGCGCTTCTCAAGGCCCTTGCCCATGTGCAAAGCGTGGTCGAACGCCGCAACACGATTCCGATCCTCTCGAACGTCATGCTCGACGCGGGAGACGGCGGGTTGCGCCTGAACGCCACCGATATGGATCTCGCGATCGAGGAGCAGGTCGTGGCGGAGGTCGAACAGGCCGCCGCCACCACGACGCCGGCCCATACCCTCTACGACATCGTGCGCAAGCTGCCCGACGGCGCCCAGGTGCGCATGGAATCGGCCGGCGACGGCGGACATATCGTTCTGCGCGCGGGCCGGGCCCAGTTCACCCTGGCCTGCTTGCCGCGCGAAGACTTCCCGGTGATGAACGCGGGGGATCTGCTCCATCAGTTCAGCCTGCCGGCGGCGGAGTTGCGCAATCTGGTCGACCGCACGCGTTTCGCGATCTCGACCGAGGAAACGCGCTACTACCTCAACGGCATCTATCTCCATGCGACGGAGGTCGATGGTGCCAAGACCCTGCGCGCGGTGGCGACGGACGGCCATCGTCTGGCGCGGGTCGAAATTCCCCTGCCCGAGGGCGCCGACGGCATGCCCGGGGTGATCGTGCCCCGCAAGGCGGTAGCCGAGCTGCGCAAGCTGGTCGAGGACGCGACCAATCCGGTCGGCATCTCGCTGAGCGACACGCGCATCCGCTTCGCCTTCGACGATGTCGTGCTGACCTCGAAGCTGATCGACGGCACCTTCCCGGATTACGAGCGGGTGATCCCGATCGGCAACGACAAGGTCATGGATGTCGATGCCGCGAGTTTTGCCAAGGCGGTGGACCGAGTTTCGACCATCTCGACCGACAAGTCGCGGGCCGTGAAGCTGTCGCTGAGCAACAACAGCCTGGTGCTCACCGCGAACAGCCCGGAGAGCGGCACGGCGACCGAGGAGATCGAGGTTTCGTATCAGGGCGATGCGATCGAGATCGGCTTCAACTCCCGCTATCTCCTCGATATCACGCAGCAGATCGAGGGCGATGGTGCCAAGTTCATCATGGCCGACGGCGCCTCGCCGACCATCGTACAGGACGGCTCCGACGCGACCGCCCTGTACGTGCTGATGCCCATGCGGGTGTGAGGGTCGCCGCGCTGAGTGAAGCCGTCCTGCGGGACGACCTCGCGGCCTGGCGGGGGCGGAGTGCGGTAACGCGCCTCGTGTTGACTAATTTCCGCTGCTACGACCGCCTGCGCCTGGCCTCCGATGGCCGCCCCGTGGTGCTGACCGGGCCGAACGGCGCGGGCAAGACCAATCTGCTCGAGGCCTTGTCGCTGTTGGCCCCGGGACGCGGCTTGCGCCGCGCGCGGCTCGAGGAGATCGACCGGCGCGGCGCGGCGGGACCCGGCAACCGCTGGGCGGTGGCCGCGACGATCGAGACCCCGGAGGGTCTGATTGAAATCGGCACGGCGCATGAGGCGGCTTCCGAGACCGCCAGGGATATCGAGACGGAGGCCGGGCGCGGCCGGCGCGCGGTGCGGGTCGATGGCGCGGCGGCGCGCGGCCAGGCCCCGCTTGCTGCGGTCGCCACGATCGCCTGGCTGACGCCGGAGATGGACCGCCTGTTTCTGGAGGCGTCGTCGGACCGGCGGCGCTTTCTCGATCGCCTCGTCTATGGCCACCAGCCCGGCCATGCGAGCCGCGTCGCGGCCTACGAGCAGGCGATGCGGGAGCGCAACAGGCTGTTGCGCGAGAGGCTCGGCGACAGCGCCTGGCTCGACGCGCTGGAGCAGCGCATGGCCGAGGAAAGCGTGGCCATCGCGGCCGCGCGGAACGATGTGGTCGCGCGTTTGAACGGCGCCATGGCGCTGACCGAGGGGCCGTTTCCCCGCGCCGGCCTGGCGCTCGACGGGATGGTCGAAGGCTGGCTCGGCGACGGCCCGGCCCTGGCCGTCGAGGAACGTTTGCGCGCCGCGCTGCGGGCCGCGCGGCCGGAGGATGCCGCGGCCGGACGCACGGGCGCCGGGCCGCATCGCACGGATTTGGCGGCGCGCCATCTGGAGAAGGACCGGCCTGCCGGGGAATGCTCGACTGGCGAGCAGAAGGCCCTGCTGATCAGCATCGTCCTGGCCGATGCCCGGCTGGTCGCGATGCAGTCGGGGGCGACCCCGATCCTGTTGTTGGACGAGGTCGCGGCCCATCTCGACGGGCGCCGGCGCGCGGCTTTGTTCGACGAGTTATGCGCCCTGGGCGCCCAGGCCTGGCTGACGGGGACCGATCGGTCCCTCTTCGCCGGTTTGGAAGGCAGGGCCCAATTCTTCGGGGTGGCCGATGCGGCCATCCGGCCCGAAGCTGCGTGAAAATGCCCGTAGGCGCGTGAGAATGAAGGAAGATCATGGCGAATACGGCTGACAAGCCCATACGGCCCCCGGAATCCGATTACAGCGCCGATTCCATCAAGGTGCTGCGCGGCCTCGACGCGGTGCGCAAGCGCCCGGGCATGTATATCGGCGACACCGATGACGGCTCCGGCCTGCATCACATGGTCTACGAGGTCGTGGACAACGCCATCGACGAATCCCTGGCCGGGCATTGCGACCGGATTCGCATATCCCTGAATTCGGACGGATCGGTCTCGGTCGACGATAATGGCCGTGGCATCCCGGTCGAGATTCACGACGAGGAAGGTGTCTCGGCGGCCGAAGTGATCATGACCCATCTCCATGCCGGCGGAAAATTCGACCAGAATTCCTACAAGGTTTCCGGCGGGTTGCACGGGGTTGGCGTCTCGGTCGTCAATGCCCTGAGCGAACGCCTGGACCTGCGGGTTTGGCGCGACGGCAAGGAATGGGGCATGCGGTTCCTGGGCGGCGAGCCGGAAGCGCCCCTGTCCGCCAGGGGCGAGCAGGGCGACCGCCGGGGTACGCAGATCACGTTCCTGCCCTCCGAGAAGATCTTCACGGGCGTCGAATTCGATTTCGCGACGATCGAACATCGCCTGCGCGAACTCGCTTTTCTCAATTCCGGGGTGTCGGTCGAACTCGCCGATCTGCGCGGCGTCCAGCCGGTCGAGGTCAAGCTCCATTACGAGGGCGGAATCGAGGCCTTCGTGCAATATCTCGATCGGAGCAAGTCGGCCCTGCACGAGCCGCCGATCGCAGTGACTGGCGAGCGCGACGGCATCACCGTCGAAGCGGCCATGGAATGGACCGACGCCTATCACGAATCGATGCTCTGCTTCACCAACAACATCCCCCAGGGCGACGGCGGCACCCATCTCGCCGGCTTCCGCGCGGCGCTGACCCGCACGATCAACGCCTATGCCGTTTCCTCCGGCATCGCCAAACGCGAGAAGGTCTCGCTCACCGGCGACGATGCCCGCGAGGGGCTGACCTGTGTCCTTTCGATCAAGGTGCCCGACCCGAAATTCTCCTCCCAGACCAAGGACAAGCTGGTCTCCTCCGAGGTCCGGCCGGTGGTCGAGAACATCGTTGGCGAAAAGTTGGCCGAGTGGTTCGAGGAGCATCCGAACGAAGCCAAGCGGATCATCGCCAAGGTGGTGGAGGCCGCCGCGGCGCGCGACGCCGCGCGCAAGGCGCGCGAGTTGACCCGGCGCAAGGGCGCGCTCGACATGGCCAGCCTGCCGGGCAAGCTGGCCGATTGTCAGGAGCGCGATCCGGCGAAATCGGAAATCTTCATCGTCGAGGGCGATTCGGCCGGCGGCTCGGCCAAGCAGGCGCGCGACCGCCAGAATCAGGCGATCCTGCCCCTGCGCGGCAAGATCCTGAACGTCGAGCGGGCGCGTTTCGACAAGATGCTGGGTTCGGCCGAAATCGCAACCTTGATCGCGGCGCTCGGCGCGGGCATCGGGCGAGAGGAATTCAATCCCGACAAGCTACGCTATCACCGCATCATCATCATGACCGACGCCGACGTGGACGGCAGCCATATCCGCACCCTTCTCCTGACCTTCTTCTATCGGCACATGCAGGTGCTGATCGAGCGCGGCTATCTCTATATCGCCCAGCCGCCGCTCTACCGGGTGAAGCGCGGCAACGAGCAGGTCTATCTGAAGGACGACCCGGCCCTGGACACCTATCTCGAGGACCAAGCCCTCAAGGAGGTCATCCTGCGCGGCCATGACGGGGTGGAACGCGCCGGCAACGATCTGCGCGAGGTCTTGGCAGCCGCGAACCGGACCAAGCGGCTGATGCAGCCGCTCCTCGCCCATCTGTCCAATGCCGATGTGATCGAGCAGGCGGCGATTCTCGGCGCCTTCAACCCGGAACTCACCGCGGACCGCGAACAAGCGGCCCAGGTGGTGGAGATTGTCGCGCGTCGCCTCGACGGCTTGGCCGCGCCGCATGACCGCGGTTGGGTCGGTAGTCTCCGCGAGGACGGCGCCTATGTTCTGGCCCGGACCCTGCGTGGCGTGAACGAAACCCACGTCATCGATGCCGCCTTCATGGACAGCGCCGAGGCCCGGCGTCTTGATGCCTTGGCACCCAGCCTGCAGGCGATCTATGCGCGGCCGGCCAATCTGGTGGCGAAGGACCGCAAAAGCCGTGTGAACGGGCCGATCGGCCTGGTCGCGGGGGTGCTCGAGATCGGCCGCAAGGGCATCTCGATCCAGCGCTACAAGGGGTTGGGCGAGATGAATCCCGACCAGCTCTGGGAAACCACCCTCGACCCGAACCAGCGCACCCTGCTGCAGGTCCGGGTCAATCATGTCGACGAGGCTGAAGACATCTTCAGCACCTTGATGGGCGATGTCGTCGAGCCGCGCCGCGAGTTCATCCAGGCCAACGCCCTCAAGGTCGCGAACCTGGACGTCTAAACCCCAGGCCCGCCCTTTTCGGGCCGCATTCCCGCGCCAGATTCCCGCCCATGGCACGCCCCAAACAGGCAAAACCCCGAAAGCTGGCCCCCACCGGACGCAAGAAGGCGTCGGCCAAGACCGCACCCAGATCGGCACTGAGGCCCGGCCGCGCCCGCCGGTTCCTGCGCGGCAGCGCGGTCGCGCTCGTCTGGCTGGGCATCGGCCTGGTCTGCGTCCTGGCTTATTTCGCCTATGACCTGCCTTCGACCGAGGGCCTGGCCGAGCCGGTGCGCGGCCCCAGCATCACCCTGGTTGGCCATGATGGCACCCGCATCGCCAGCCATGTCGCCCTGTTCGGCGAGGCGGTCCACGTCGGCGGCCTTCCCGCCTATCTACCCCAGGCGGTGCTGGCGACCGAGGACCGGCGCTTCTACGAGCATCCGGGAATAGATCTTGTCGGCGTGCTGCGCGCCTTGGTCGCCAATCTGCGCGCCGGCCATGTCGTCCAGGGCGGCAGCACGATCACCCAGCAGCTCGCCAAGAATCTCTTCCTGGGGCCGGAGCGGACCCTGCGGCGAAAGATCCAGGAAGCCATCCTCGCCTTCTGGCTGGAGCAGCGCTACACCAAGGACGAAATCCTTTCGATCTATCTGAACCGGGTCTATTTCGGCGCCGGGGCCTATGGCGTGGAAGCCGCGGCGCGGCGCTATTTCGGCAAGCCCGCCTCGGCCGTGGGCCTCTACGAGGCCGCTCTGCTGGCCGGGTTGCTCAAGGCGCCGTCGCGCTACAACCCGTCGCGCGACGGCGATCTCGCCCACCAGCGCACGGCGGTGGTGCTCGACAACATGGTGGCGGCCGGTTTCATCGACGCCGCTCTGGCCAAACGGGCGGCGGCGGAACGGTCCAGTGCCGATCTCGATGGCGGCGGCTGGGAAGGCCGGCATTTCGTCGACTGGGTGCTGGAACAGGTGCCCGCCTTCGTCGGCGCGCCGGACAAGAACCTGATCGTCGTCACGACCCTGGATGTCCGGCTCCAGCGGCTCGCCGAACAGACTCTGGCCGGGTTGCTCGACGCCGCGGGGGCCGAATCGGAGGCCGGCCAGGCGGCCCTTCTCGCCATGACTCCGGGCGGGGCGATCCGTGCCATGGTCGGCGGCAAGGACTATCGCAGCAGCCAGTTCAACCGGGCGACCCAGGCTTTCCGCCAGCCAGGTTCGGCCTTCAAGCTTTTCGTCTATCTCGCCGGCTTGGAAGCTGGCCTGACGCCACGCAGCCGGGTGCTCGATGCGCCGGTGACGGTCGAGGGCTGGTCGCCGGGCAATTACACCAATCGATTTCTCGGCGATATCGACCTGACGGAGGCCCTGGCCAAATCGGTCAATACGTCGACGGTTCGTGTCTCGGAAAAGGTCGGGCGCAACCGCGTGACCAACGCCGCGCGCCGTCTGGGCCTGACCGGCGATATCCCGGCCGGACCGAGCCTGGCCCTGGGTACGGGCGAGGTGACCCTGCTCGAATTGACCCAAGCCTATGCCACGGTCGCCAGTGGCGGCGCCGGCGTCTGGAGCTACGCGATCGAGGAAATCCGCGATGAGACGGGTGAAACCCTCTATCGCCGCAGCGGCTCCGGGCCGGGCATCGTCCTCGCTCCCGCCACCGTCCGCGACATCACGCGGATGCTGACCGCCGTGGTGACCGAGGGAACCGGTCGCGCCGCCAATATCGGCCGTTCCACCGCCGGCAAGACTGGCACCAGCCAGGACTACCGCGACGCCTGGTTCATGGGCTTCACCGCCGAATTGACGACGGGGGTCTGGATGGGCAATGACGACGGCGCGCCGATGAACAAGGTGACCGGCGGCGGCCTGCCCGCCCGGCTCTGGGCGGCTTTCATGAAGGCCGCGCTGGATGGGCAACCGGCCCGGCCCCTGCCCGGTCTCGCCATTCCGGATGCGCCGCCGGCCATGGCTGAGCCGGAAGTCGCGCCGGTCGCGCCGCCGCTTCGGCCGATTTCCCGATCCGTGCCCATGCCACGCCCGGCCAAGGCCCCGGTCACATCCAGCCCGCCGAAGGAAACCCCGCGCTGAACGTGGAGGTGGCCCTTCGAGACGGCCCAAAGGGCCTCTCGAGGGGCAATGCCAAAGAGACGATCCGTCCGAATCAGCCCTGTCGTTTGGCGCGCGATTTCGCGGCCACGCTGCGTTCGGTGGCTATCAAGCGCTTCTTGCGCGCCAAACCCCAGCGATAGCCACCGAGCCCGCCATCCTCGCGCACCACACGGTGGCAGGGGATGACCAGGGAGACGGGGTTGCGCGCGCAGGCGCTGCCGACTGCGCGGCTGGCCGTGGGTCGGCCGAGCTGGGCGGCGATCTCCCGATAGGTCCGGGTCTCCCCCGCTGGAATGGTGCGCAGGGCTTCCCAGACCTGGCGCTGGAACGCCGTGGCCTGAACGTCGAGCGGCAGGGGCAGGCTGCCGACCTGGCCCGCCAGATGAGCGATCAGGGGATCGACCCATTCGGCGAGGCCCGCTTCGTCGCGCCGGATCTCCTCTGCCTTGGGGAACTCCTCGCGCAACTCCTCTTCGAGGTCGCCGTCGTCATCGCCGAAGCCGAGGAAGCACAAGCCTTGATCCGTCGCGGCGACGACCAGGCGGCCGAGCGCGCAATCGACGATGGTGAAGCGCATCCGGGCGCCCTCGCCGCCGCGCCGATAGGTGCCCGGGGTCATGCCCAGATGCTCGCCGGCATTTTCGTAGAGCCGGCTGGACGAACCGTAGCCCGCCTCGTAGAGCGCGCCGGTCACCGCCTCGCCCCGTTTCAGACGCATCTTCAGCCGCCCCAGGCGCCGCTCGTCGGCATACTGCCTCGGGCTGATGCCCATCAGTTTCTTAAACACCCGCTGCAGGTGATGGGGACTGACCCCCAGGCTTTCACCCAAGGTAGCCAGGGTCGGCGGGCCGTCGGTCGCCGCGTCGATCGCGGCGCAGGCCTTGCGCACCATCTCGGTCTGGCTATTCGCCATATAGGCATCCTCCGGCCGGCAGCGCCGGCAGCCGGCAGCCTCTTCCCGGGCCGGGTCCTCGAAGAAATTCACCTGGGCGCGCCCCGGTCGAGCGCACGGCATAGACGAAGCGGCCATTGGCCTCGGGGTCGCGGGCCAGAACGGCCCGCCAGCGATCAGAATCGAGCATCAGTTCGGTCCTTTCAGGTTGCGTCATGGCGCCATTAGGCCGCGAACTCGATCCTGCCGCTATCCGATGCTTGCGCCCGATATTCCGGCCCCGGGAAGGTTGGCGCCCCGATCTAACCGTAGCGGTGAAGGGCCGAACCCTCGCTGCGCAACCAGCGCCGGGCCTCTTTCGCGCGCCCGTTCAGCCGGTCGACGATGCGCCAGAAGGCCGGGCTGTGATTCATCTCGACCAGATGGGCGGATTCATGGGCTGCGACATAGTCGATGACGAAAACCGGAGCGAGGACGAGCCGCCAGGAGAAGGCGAGGCCGCTGCGCGAAGAACAGCTGCCCCAGCGGCTGCGCGTGTCGCGGATCGTGACGGCCGGCACCGGCCGGCCCAATTCGGCGGCCATGGTGGCGGTGCGCTCGCAAAAGGCCTCGCGCGCCGCTTCGCGTAACCAGGTTTCGACGCGCGCGGGCAGCTTCTCGGGCGCGCCGCCGACCCGGATCTCGGCCTCGGCGGCCTCGATCAGGCGCAGTTGGTCGGGCCGGTGGCGAATGCGCAGCTCCTGCCCCAGAACCGGCAGGCAGGCGCCGTCGGCGAAAGCCACGCGCTGCGGTAGGCGATCCAGCCTTGCGGCCAGCCAGCCGCGGTGTTCCTGCGCGAAACGCCAGGCCTGGGCCTCGGACACGCCGCGGGGCAGGACAAGTTCGGCGGTTTCGCCGGCCGGCGCCAACCGCAGGGTCAGGCGCCGGGCGCGCGGGCTGCGCCGCAGATCGAGACGGACCGCCCGGCCGTCGGGCAGATCGAGAATGCGCCGTTCATCCGGCGCGGCCATCGCTCTAGGCGGCCTCGGCGAAGCGGAAGGCGGTCGCCGCCAGGGCGTCGGCCAGGGCCTGGGCCTTGGCCGGGTCCAGCTTCATCAGCGGCGGGCGCATGGCGAGCCAGTCGGTGTCGCCGGAGCTGCGCGCCATCATGGCCTTCAGGCCGGGCACCATGGGCGCGGACTCGATCGCCGTGCGCACCTGGATCAGGCTTTCCTGCAGGGCATCGGCCCGGTCCGTGTCCCAATTGGCATAGACCTCGGCTGCCATCGGCGCGGTCAGGTTGGTGCTGGCGCTGATGCAGCCCGGGCCGCCGTCGCGCAGGATGTCGAGCAGATAACGCTCGGTCCCGGCGAAAACCCCGAAATCGGGAAACCGGTGCAGGATCGCTCGCATATTGTCGATATCGCCTGAGCTGTCCTTGATCCCGACGATGGTGCCGGGGAAGGCTTCGAGGAAACGGCCGATCAGGTCCGGGCTGAAGCGAATGCCGGTCATCTGTGGAAAATCGTAGAGATAGACGCGCAGTCGGTCCTCGCCGACCGCCTCGACGACCCGCGAGAAGACCTCGAAGACGCCGTCGTCGCTCACACCCTTGTAGTAGAAGGGCGGCAGCATCAGGACGTTATCGGCCCCGGCGGCGAGGGCCGCCTTGGTCAGCCGGATGGTGTCGGGCAGGGCGCAGCAGCCAGTGCCGATCATCATCTTGTCCATCGGCAGGCTGGAGGCGCCGACCGCCTCGATCACGGCCAGGCGCTCCTCGACCGAAAAGGAATTGGCCTCGCCGGTCGTGCCCAGGACGGCGATGCCGTCGCAGCCATTGTCCAGCAGCCAGCGGTAATGGCTGATCAGCCGTTCGATATCGACCGAAAAATCGGCATTCATCGGGGTCAGGGCAGCGGCGAAGACGCCGCGGGGCTGGGTGCTGGCGGGCATGGCGGAGGCCTCCTCAGATTGACGGTCGCGGGCGGGCACGTGAGGCCCATTTGTGGGTGCCTGGGCGGCCAGGGTCAAGCGCCCTCGGGCGGGGCTGAATCGATCAGATGAATGAAGGAGCCGGCGACGGTCCCGCGCCGGGAGCCGACCGCGCCCATGACGTCGCCCGCGGCATTGCGGGCCTCGAACAGGGGGGCGCCCTCACCCTCACGCAGAACCGTGGCGTAGTGGAACTCGTGGCCCCGGAAGGCCGTGCCGCGCGGCCCCAAAGGGCTTTCGGCGATGGTCCGCAGGACCCGATACCCCAGATGCAGGCGGCGCGTGGCGAAGGAGGTTTCAACGGCCAACAGGCCGGCCATGGCGTGGCGCGCGCCCTCCCCGTCGATCAGGCCGCCGCCCAGCACCATATAGCCGCCGCACTCCCCGAAGACGGCGGCCCCGCGCGTGGCCGCGGCATCCAGGCCGGCCCGGAAATGGCCATTGGCGGCGAGACGCCCCGCATGAAGCTCGGGATAGCCGCCGGGCAGATAGACCGCATCGGCATCCGGGTCCGGCGCTTCGTCCGCCAGGGGCGAAAAGAAGGACAAGGCGGCGCCGGCGTCGCGCCAGCCGGTCAGGGTCGCCGGATAGCAGAAGGCGAAGGCTCGGTCCTGCGCCACCGCGATCCGCTGGCCGAAGGGCGGCAGCGGCGCCACCGCTTGGCCGCTCGAGACCATTGTCCCCGGCCGTGCCAAGGCGATCAGGCCGTCGATCGAGACATGCTCTTCGATTAGATCGGCCGCGCCATCGAGAAAGCGGTCCATCGCGTCATGCTCGCTGGCCTGGACCAGTCCCAGATGACGCGATGGCAGGGCCAGCCGGTCGTCGCGCGGCAGAAAGCCGCAGACGGCGATCTCCGGCACTTTGTCGGCCATCGCCGTGGCGATCATCGCGGCATGGCGCGGCCCGCCGATCCGGTTGAACAGGACGCCGGCCACCGTCACGTCGGGCCGGTAACGGGCGAAGCCCGCGACCATGGCGGCGGCCGAGGCCGCCTGCCCTCCCGCATCGACGATCAGCAGAACGGGCCAGCCGGTCGCCGCCGCGGCATCCGCCGTCGAACCTTCGCCCCAGGCCCCGCCAGTCCTGCCGGCCAGGCCCGCGCCATCGAACAGGCCCATCACGCCCTCGGCGATTACGATATCGGCTTCGCGGGACAGATCCGCGACCAGCGCGCCGAGCAGCGCCGGGCGCATGGCCCAACCGTCAAGATTCAGGCAGGCCCGGCCGCCTGCGGCGGCGTGATAGGCGGGATCGATATAGTCGGGGCCGATCTTGGCGGCGGCGACGCACCGGCCCTGCCGGGTCAGGGCGCGGATCAGGGCCAGGGTCGTCACGGTCTTGCCGCTGCCCGAGGCGGGCGCGGCGAGAATAAGTCCGGGGGCGGAAAGGGGCACGGGCCGGCGCCGCTTCGGCGTGTCCGCTAGAGAAGTCCGGTCAGGCGCTCGGCCATTTCCGCCGGCGTGGTGGTGGGCGAGAAATGGGTGATATAGGCGCCGTCCGGGACCGTCAGGAAGATGAAAGCGCTGTGATCCATCAGATAGTTTTTCGGATCGCCGTCATCCCCCGCCGTCTTGGCAAAATAGACGCGGTAGGCCTTCGCCGCCGCCGTCACCTCGACCGGGCTTCCGGTCAAGCCGACCAGGCTGGGATGGAAATTGGTGACGTATTGCTTGAGGATTTCCGGCGTGTCGCGTTCCGGATCGACCGTGATCAGAATGGGCTGCACCCGTTCGGCCTTGTCGCCCAGGATATCCAGGGCCTCGGTCATGGCGTAGAGGCTGCTGGGGCAGACATCCGGGCAATATGTGTAGCCAAAATAGATCAACAGGTATTTGCCGGCATAGGTCTTCTCGGTGACCCGCATGCCGTCCTGGTCGATCAGCGAGAAGGGCCCGCCGATGGCGGCCATCCCCTCGGTCTGAGCGATCGGCATCTGGGAGTTCTGGACCGATTCCGGCGCCAGAACGAAATAATAGATCCCGGCGGCGAACCAACCGATGACTGCAATCGTCGCGATGATCGCGCCGGAGCGTCCGCTAAACATATTCGTCACAATCCGTTCTGCGCTATTGGGCTATTCCGCATCGCCTGTCGTGTCGGCGTTTTCGTCGGCATCCCGCACTTTGGAATAGCCGCGATCGCCCATGCACATGCGGTACAGGTCGTTGCGGGAATTTCGCGCATAGCCGGAGCTGGACGAGCCGGGCGTGCCCAACCCGCCCCGGGGGCCGCCACCCGTGTCGAGAAAGCCAAGCTTGTTGGCCTGTTTCAGGCACTGTTTCTGCGCCGAGAAGGACTGATAGGGCGCTGCGCCCTGCTTGGTCCAAGTGCCATTGGAGTCGCCGCAAGCCGCAAGGGACAGGCAAAGCAGCGAGGTGGTCAGGAGCGCTATCCGCATTGTCATCTTTCGGCTCTGCCGTTTCATGCAAGATATGGGATGGGCTCGCGCCCGTGGCGAGTCCGGACCGCCTCCCGTTGCGGACGTTAGAACGCGCGCGGGTTCGGGATCAAGGTTGCCGCGCCGCTCTGCCCAACGGATCGGATTGCAGGATGCGCCCGTCCAGCGCCCCCAGCCAGTCCAATCCAGCGCGCAGGCGGATGACTTCGCCCAGGACGAACAGGGCCGGCGGTTCCGCCCCGGCGCGAAGCGCATCGGCGGCGGCGGTGCCCAGTGTGGTCTCGACGACCCGCTGGGCGCCGGTCGTCGCCGCGCAGACGATCGCGGCCGGTTCGTCCGGCCGCCGGCCCGCTTCGGTCAGGCGGGCGGCGATTTCTTCCAGATGCTTGAGCGGCATGTAGAAGACGATGACCGGGGCGCCGCGCGCCAGGCCGTCCCAGTCGAGGGTTTCGGGGGTGCTGCCCCCGGCGACATGACCGGTCACGAAGGTGACGGCGGCATTGGTGTCGCGATGGGTCAGCGGGATGCCGGCATAGGCCAGACCGCCGATCCCGGCCGTCACCCCCGGCACGACCCGGAAGGTCAGGCCGGCGGCGACCAGGGCCAGGGCCTCCTCGCCGCCGCGCCCGAAGACGAAGGGATCGCCGCCCTTCAGCCGCAGGACCCGTTTGCCCTCGCGGGCCAGGGCGACCAGGCGTTTGGAAATATCCGGCTGGTTGGCCGAAGGCTTGCCACCACGCTTGCCGGCATAGATCCGCTCCACCCCTTCGGGCACGAGAGCGACGACCCGGTCGTCGACCAGGGCGTCGTAGACCACCACATCGGCCGTCTGCAGCGCGTGATAGGCCAGCAGCGAAAGCAGCCCGGGATCGCCGGGGCCGGCGCCGGCCAGCCAGACGCTGCCGGGCTCGAACGGGGGAAAGAAGATCGGAGGTACCGTCATGGCGCGGCAGACTAGTGCATTTCGGTGGGCCACGGAAAGGCGGCCTTCGAGCCTTAATTCGAACCCGGACTGGGCTTTCGAATCCGATTGCTGCGTCTGGCAGCCCACTCGGCGGAGCGATAGAATTGCCGCCATGGGACGAAAACCGGAAGGGGATTTGCGGCGCGGCTGGACGACCGGCGCCTGCGCCGCCGCGGCGGCGGGAGCGGCTTTCGAGGCGCTCGCCACCGGGCGCTTTCCGGACCCCGTCACGATTCGACTGCCGCGCGGCGAAACGCCCTCCTTCGCCCTCGCCGAACACGCCCTGGATGGGGACACCGCTTCGGCGGGAATCGTCAAGGATGCGGGCGACGATCCGGATGTGACCCATGGTGCCCTGGTGCGTGCGCAGATCACTCTCGCCGCATCGGGCACGGGCGTTCGCTTTCTCGCCGGTCCGGGGGTCGGCACGGTCACCCGGCCGGGCCTCGCCCTGCCCGTGGGCGAGCCGGCGATCAATCCTGGCCCGCGCGCCCTGATCCGCGAGACCCTGCATGCGATCGCCGAAGGTTACGGACGGGCGGTCAATGCCGAGGTTGCGATTTCCATCCCGGGCGGCGAGGCCCTGGCGGAACGTACCGCCAATGCCCGCCTCGGCATTCTCGGCGGGCTTTCGATTCTGGGTACAACGGGCATCGTCGTGCCTTATTCCTGCGCCGCCTGGATCCATTCGATCCATCGCGGGATCGACGTGGCCCGAGCCGCCGGGCTCGACCATGTAGGCGCGGCGACCGGCCGGACCTCCGAAGCGGCCCTGCAGGGCCGCTATGGTCTGCCGGATCACG
>Ga0302123_10001480_pt1 | contig 16793 bp, 13 predicted proteins | sample CB21_321_MG_FD_203109 | JGI IMG/M metagenome (GOLD analysis project Ga0302123, IMG submission 203109) | Marine microbial communities from Western Arctic Ocean, Canada - CB21_32.1 | ecosystem: Environmental > Aquatic > Marine > Oceanic | place: Canada: Western Arctic Ocean | collected 2017-09-28 | reverse complement strand
ACGATTGACGCCATATTTGGTCCGGCAATCGGTCGCCGATGTGCCGAGAATGAGGCGAAAGCGAGGTGATTTTTCTTGAACTTCGCTTGCGGATCCCCGCTAGACCTTCGGCGGGGTCGGACCGGTCGGCGGGCGGCCCTCGGCGATGGCGACCCCGCGGCGTTTCAGGCGCGCCTCGCGCCGCATGATGTAGAGGGTGGAGCCGATGATGATCGCCGCCCCGATCCAGGTATAGGCGTCAGGCAGTTCGGCGAAGAACAGGAAGCCCGCCCCGGCGGCGAAAATCAGCTGGGTGTAATTGAAGGGCGCGATCGCGGTCGTCTCGCCGACCCGCCAGGCGAAAACGGTGAAGACCTGGCTGATCGTCGTGGTGACGGCGATCAGCAGGATCAGGGCGAGCTGCGTCAGGGTCACCGGCTGCCAGACGAACCAGGCGGGGACTGCGCCGAACAGCAGAGTGAAGGCGGCCATGTAGAAGATAATGGTGATCGGCTTCTCCGTGCCCGAGAGCTTCTTGACGACCACCGCCACGCAGGCGTCGAGGAAGCCGATTGCCAAGGCGACCAGGAGCGCAGGGTCGAAGGCCGCCTCGCCCGGGCGCAGCATGACGACGACCCCCAGGAAGCCGACCAGGGTGGCGCTCGCCCGGCGCCAGCCGACCTTCTCGCCCAGGAAGGCGACGGCCAGGACCAGCAGGAAGAGCGGCATGGTGAAGATCATCGCCGTCGCATCGGCCAGGGGCAGGACGGTGAAGGCGTAATAGAAGCAGTTCATGCTGACGAAGGTGAACATCGCCCGCACGCCGTGCATCGTCAGATGGTCGGTGCGCAGCACGCTGGCCGGGCCCATGCGCAGCACGAAGGGCAGCATCAGCATGACCCCGGTGGCCGAGCGGATGAAGACCAGCTGGATGGTCGGCATATCCTGGCCGACCAGCTTGACCAGCACGATCAGCACGGTGGAGACGACGGCGTTGCACAGCAGCCAGATCGCGCCTCTGCTGTTGGGCGCCAGGCGGAACCAGGCCTCTCGCCCCGCTTTCAGGCTTGCCCGCAGGGGCATTCTTGCCACTCCCTCATCACTTGGCGTCGCTTGGCCGGGAAATGGCTCGCCCTTGAACCTCCGCCGGTCGGATGGTGGAGTGTTCGCAAGCTGGACGGGCGTGGTCAACGCCGGGCTGGGCTTCGCCCACGAATAATCTGGGGAAATATTCTGAGGGAGGGGGCGATGGCCAAGCGCGACGACAGGATTCACATCTTTTTCAATCGGGGTTCGGCCAAGCCCTCAGTTTTTCAGATCACCAAGGAAGGCTACGCCGCCGCCGCCAAGCGCCACCCCAAGCTGGCAAAGAAGGTCAAGGCGACCATCGCCGAATTCCAGACCGAGTTCGAGCCTGTGGCCCATACCGTCGATGCCATGGTCGGCTTCGCCTTTCCCATGAAAACGATCCGCGAGAAGGCGACCCGCCTCAAATGGTGCCATGCCACCGGCGCCGGGGTGGACCATCTCCTGCCGCTCGATGCCTGGCTACCCAAGGGCGCGGCGATCACCAACAACAGCGGCATCCACGCCCCCCGGACGATGGAATCGGCGATGATGTCGATTCTGATGCTCAACAGCAGGATGCCCGAGATCTACGGCTTGCAGAAGGCGCGCAAATGGCGCCAGACCTTCACGAGCGTCGTGGCCGGAAAGACCCTGCTGGTCATCGGCACGGGCGGCATGGGCATGGGCGCCGTGCGCGCCGGCAAGACCCTGGGAATGGAGGTGATCGGCGTGCGCCGCTCGGGCAAGGCGCAGCGCGGCATCGACAAGATGTTCCCGACCGGCAAGCTCGACCAGGTTCTCCCCAGGGCCGATATCGTCTTTATCACCTGTCCGCTGACGGCCGAAACGCGCGGGTTGATCGGCAAGAAGCAGTTCGGTCTGATGAAGAAGATCGCCGGGCTGGTCAATTTCGGCCGCGGCGCCGTGGTCGACGCCAAGGCGCTGAAAGCGGCCCTGACCGCGGGCGAGATTTCCGGCGCGTTGATGGACGTCTTCGATCCCGAACCTTATCCGTCCTCGGGTCCCTTGTGGAACTGCCCCAATTTGATCATGACGCCCCATTGCCTGTCCGACGACGAGGAGCACTACCTGCCCCGCACCCTCGACCTCGTCTTCGAGAATGTCGGCCGCCTGCTGGCAGGCAAAAAGCTCAAGAACCGGGTGGACCTCAAGCGGGCCTATTAAGGGATAGGCGGTCGCGACGGGCCACCGGGTCTGTGGGCCGGGAATGACCGCGCGCCCTCGCGCCCGTCACGCTCGGCGCCTGCGCCAGGACATAACCGAGGCGGAAAGGGCCCTGTGGCGGGCTCTGCGTGAGGCCGCCCCTCCCATGAAGGCCCGGCGCCAGCATCCCATTGGCGGCCGTATCGCCGATTTCGCTATTCCTTCCCGCAAGCTCGCCATCGAAATCGACGGCGGCCAGCACGCGCTCGATACCGATGAGGATGCCAAGCGCACAGAAGCCCTGGCCGAACGCGGCTACCGCGTTATCCGCTTCTGGAACCAGACGGTGTTGGAAAATCTGGAGGGCGTCATGCAGGTGATCCTGACCGAACTGGCAAAGCCGTTAGCAGATCCTCCCTCTCCTCCCCGGCGGGCGAGGAGAGGGCCGGGGTGAGGTGGGGTAGGCTAAGTCTGGCCGATGAATCTCAACCCAGCACCACCACCGCATCCACGGCGACCGCGCCTTCCGGCGTCACGATCACCGGGTTGAGGTCGATCTCCGCGATGCGCTCGCGCCCGCCATGGGCCAGATCGCCCAGGGCGACGAGCAACCGGGCGAGGGCGGTCCGGTCGGCCGCCGGGCGGCCGCGCCAGCCGGCGAGGACGCCGTGGGGGTCCAGCCGGTCGATCATGGACTGCGCGATACCCTCGTCGAGCGGCGCGATCTCGACCACGGGCGCGCCCATCGCCTCGGCCCGCACGCCGCCCCAGCCCAGGGCGACGGCCGGACCGAGATGGGGGTCGCGCAGGACCCCGGCCAGCAGTTCGGTCCCGTCCGTCACCATCGCCTGGAGTCGGTAGCCCGTCAGGTCCGGATTGGCCGACGCCATGGCCCGCGCGGCACCGCTCAGGGCTGCGGCATCGGCCAGGCCGACCGCGACCAGCCCGCGCTCGGTCCGATGTGCCACCCCCGGCACCACGCCTTTCAGGACCACCGGCCAGCCCAGCGCTTCGGCCGCGGCCGTCAGTTCCGGTGCGAGACCGTCCGCCGCCCCCGCTTCGGCCTGGGCGACCAGGGGGATGCGCGCCCGGGCGAGCAGGGCAAGGGCGTCGGCCTCGGCCATCAGCCCCGGCGCGAACCCGGCGAGATCCAACTCGATATCCCTGCCCGCTGGCAACGAGTCCGCCGCCCGCAGGTTCCGCCAGCGGAACAGATGGGCCAGGGTGCGCATGGCGAGGCGCGGATCGTCGGTCACCGCCATCCCGGCCTCGGCCAGGGCGGCATGAACCGGGCGCACCACCGCGCCGCCCTGCCAGGCCGCGACGAAAGGTTTTTTCGAGGTTCGCGCGAAAGCGGCCAGGGCCTCGACCGAATGTTCCATACCCAGATAGACCATCTCGCCGTAATAGAGCGCGCCGACCTCCGGCGCGTCGTGCAGGGCGGTCAGGGCGGCGATCAGGTCGTCGACCTCGCGCCCGGCATTGGGCCGCACCCCTGCATCGACCGGATTGGCCGGATGGGGCTGCCCGGCCTCTTCGATCAGCCGCGCCTTGGTCGCCGCGCTCAGCTCGGCCAGGGGCAGGCCCGCCCGCGCCATCAGGTCGCCGATCACCACCGCATAGCCGCCCGACAGGGTCACCGCCCCGACGCCTGCGGCGGGCGTGGTTGCGCCAGGCGGAACTCGGCCGGGCGCGCCCGATCCAATCGTGCCGGGCGCGCCGGCCCGGCCCAGTAGATCCCCGGCGAACCACAGATCGTCGATATCCTCGACCATGATCACGCCATGGCGGGCGAAGGCGCTTTCCTGGATCGCCCGGTTGCCTGCGATCCGCCCGGTATGGGACAGGGCGGCCTTGGCCCCGGCCTCGGAGAAGCCGGGCTTGAGCAGCAGGATCGGCTTGCCCGCATCCCGCGCCTGGTCGGCCAGGGCGAAGAAGCGCGGATAATCCTCGATCCATTCGGCATAGAGGGCGACGGCGCGGGTTGCCGCGTCGGCGACCATGAACTCCAGGAAGTCGCAGACCCCCAGGTCGAAGCCCTCGCCGCAGGACAGCAGATGCGAAAAGCCGACTCCCGCGATCCGCGCCCGGTCGAGAATGCCGCCCATGATGCCGCCCGATTGGCTGATCAGCCCCAGATGCCCTTTGCGCGGCGGCCCCGGCGGCAGGGCGCTGGAGGTCGAGAGGGCGAGGGACGAGGCGGGCGAGATCAGCCCCATGCATTGCGGCCCGACGATGCGCGGCCCCCCGGCCGCGATCTGCGCCCGGTAGAAGTCCGACTGCGCCGCCCGGGCCGCCGCCCCCGAATTGGCAGTCGGATCGACCAGATCCCCCATGCAGATCAGAAACCCCGCGCCCCGCGCCGCCGCCTGCTCGTAGACCCCCATCATCCGCTCCGGCGCCACCATGGCCACGACGACATCCACCGCCGCATCGTCTGGGATCGCCGCGAGGTCCGGATAGCAGACCCGTCCGTCGATCGCCTCATAGCGCGGATTGACCGGATAGACCGCCCCGCCGAACCCGGCGGCCAGCGCATAATCGAAGGCCCGCCCGCCATAGCGGGACTTGTTGGCGGAGGCGCCGACCAGGGCGACGGCGCGGGGGGCGAAGAGGCGGGTTAGGGACATGGGGCTTTGCATCCTTCCAGCTTTCCCTGAACTGTCATGCAATGATCCATCCCACTCATCGCCGACCTCCCTCCATCGTCATGCCTCGCTTCCGCGCGGGGTATCCAGTTCGGATTCGGAGACCGACCTCGGCGTGGCCGAGGCGACAGCGATCCTGGATCGCCCGGGCAAAGCCGGACGATGACGCAGGAGGCATTATACCGGTTCGTTCATGGCGGCGGGTGCGGGGTGCTCGTTATCATCCTCGAAGAATATCTTCGGACCTCGCGCGGGCGCGAGCAACGGCCACTTGCGGCACGCACCCCAAGCCCAAAAAGCAGCGGGCCCGGATGCCCCCACATCCGGGCCCGCTGGGACCAAGCACTGTTTCCGCCTGACGCCGCCTGGTCCGTTTCGATCTCGGTCTTCGGTCCGGATGCGCCGGCAGGCGCGCGGTGGGGCCGGAGGTCCTGGTTACTCGGCCGCGAGGGCCTGGGGGCCGGAGGGGACGGGGGGGCCCAGCTTGGCGAGCGGGCCCAGTTCCTTCTCGACCAGCGGGATGACCTCGGTCTGGAAGCGCTCGATCGAACTCATCACTTTCTTGTGCGGGATATTGCCCGGCGCGTGGAAGGTGTTGAGATGGGTCGGCTTCCAGGCCTTGATGCGCGCGGTCAGCTGCTCGGCGATCTTCTCCGGGCTGCCGATCAGGGCGTTCTGGACGATGGTCTCGAGCGGCGGTTCGCCCTCCGCCGGAGCCTCGATCAGATACGCGCCGTCCAGCTCGGCATATTGCCCGCGCATCGAATTGGCGATGCGCCGGACATAGCGGGCATTGTCCGCCGCCATCATCGCGTCTTCCTTGGAATCGGTCACATGGACGTAGAGCTGGGCCGCGAACGGCACCTCGTCGGTCGGCAGGCCGGCGACCTCACGGGCCTCGACGAGCTTGGCGCGGTTGGCGATGGTGTCTTCGATGGGCGACCAGCCGGTGGTGACGAAGGGGACATAGCCCATTTTGGCCACGTGCTTCTGCAGGCTCAGGTCGTGGACGCCGCCGGCGATATAGGTGTCTATGCGCTTCTGCAGGGGGCGCACGATGAAATGGGTCTCGGGTGCCTTGACGAACTCGCCGTTGTATTCGATCGCGTCGCCGCCGCCCATGAACTGCTCGAGCAGCTCCAGCGTCTCGAAGAAGATCTTCTTGGAGTTCTTCAGGTCGACGCTGAACTTGTGGAATTCGTACTGCTGATAGCCGCTGCCGAAGCCGAGGACGAGGCGCCCGTCGGTCAGGTTGTCGGCCACTGCGATATCTTCGAGCATCCGCATCGGCTCGTAGAGCGGTGCCACGATGACGGCCGGGCCGAGTTTGATGCGTGTGGTCTGGGGCGCCATGTAATGGACGATCGACATGGGCGAGGGCATCACGCAGTAGTTCGAGAAGTGATGCTCCGCGAACCAGGCGATCTCGTAGCCGACATCCTCGGCCAGCTTCACCTGCTCCACCATCTCCCGGTAGATCTCGCGCGGCTTTTGATTACGGTCGCGCTGCTGCAGGAGGCTGAAGAGTCCGAAATGCATCTGTGCTGTCCTTCTGATCCAGGCGCGGGATCGCCGATCCTGCGCGTACTCGACTCACTGAAAATGATCCATCCCAGGATGGCGGTCTGCCATGGCGGAGTCGGCCCCACCCCCGAGGCCATCCGCCTCTGTGTCGTCAGCCTTTATCCAACAGACGCGAGTCCATCGGTCGCCCTTGGCCAGAACCTCGGCGGTGAGCAGCCTTTTCAATCGACTGGAAGTTTATCATACTGCAATACCGCCTATCGAAATTCAATTCCAGAATAAGACACCCGGTGGCCGAGTCAACGCGAACCTTGCGCTCGCGCCCGGTTTCACGCCGATTTTTGGCGCCATGGGAGTGGAGGGATCGACCGCCCCTAGAAGCCGCCGATGACCTCGCCGCCGTTCGGGCTGATCGTCTGGCCGGTGATGAAGGCGGCCTCCTCGGAGACCAGGAAGGCGACCGCCGCGGTCAGGTCGGCGGCCACGCCCATGCGGCCGAGCGGGATGCGCGCGGCGACATGGGCGGCCTTGCCGGCGGCGTCCAGCAGGTTGTCCATCATCGGCGTGTCGATATAGCCGGGGGCGACGGCGTTGACCGTGATGCCCCAGGGCGCGAATTCCTTGGCCCAGGCCTTGGCCAGGCCCAGCACTCCGGCCTTGGCCGCGCAGTAATGGGTGCTCGAGGGGCAGCCGACCATGCCGTCGATAGAGGAGACGTTGACGATGCGGCCCCAACCCTTGGCCCGCATGTCCGGCAGCACGGCCTTGGCGGTGAAGAAGGTGCCCTTGAGATGGATCGCCACGACTCGGTCGAAATAGGCCTCGTCGATATCGTCGAACTTGGCCATGCCGCCCGAGATGCCGGCATTGTTGACCAGGATGTCGATGGGACCCAGATCGGCGCGCGCCGCCTCGACCCCGGCATTGACGGCGGCCACGTCGGAAATGTCGCAGACCATGACATGGGCCTTTGCCCGGCGCTCGCGCACCATCGAAGCGGTTTCCTCGGCTGTCTCGGCGACGATGTCTTGGACGACGACGGCGGCCCCCGCCTCGGCCAGGGCCAGGGCATGGCTGCGCCCCATGCCGATCCCGGACCCGGTGATCAGCGCGGTATGGCCGCCAAGGCGGCGGGTGGTCGGAATCTCGGTCATGGCGTTCTCCGTTCCAAGCGAACCATCGCCATTCGAGACGGCCCCTTGTCTTGAGAAGCTCGCGCCAGCGAGCGTCTCGAAGGGGGCCTCCTCAGGGTGAGGGTTCTATAGCAAACACTCTCTCCTCATCTTGAGGAGGCCGCGCAGCGGTCGTCTCGAAGGATGCAATGGCACATTGCCGCCTCAGATCCCCACGATGACCTGGCCGCCGTTGGGGCTGACCGTCTGGCCGGTGATGAAACTGGCCTCGGCCGAGCACAGGAAGGCGACCAGGGCGGAGATCTCCCAGGTCTCGGCATAGCGGCCCAGCGGGATCTCGGCCTCGATATGGGCCTTGCGCCATTCCGCCGTGGTCACGGCATGGACCATCGGGGTCATCACCCAGCCGGGCGAGACGCAGTTTACGTTGATCTTCCAGGGCGCGAATTCCAGGGCCCATGATTTGGTCATGGCCAGCACCGCGCCCTTGGCGGCGCAGTAATGGGCGCGGCTGCCGACCACCCCCATCGCCGCGACCGAGGCGATATTGACGATCTTGCCGCTGCCCCGCACCTTCATGCCGGGCAGCACCGCCTTGGTGGCGAAGAAGGCGCCTTTGACATGGACGTCGAACATGCGGTCGTAGTTCGCTTCGTCGATCTCCTCCATCGCCGGGCTGCCTCCAGGAATACCGGCATTGTTGACCAGGATATCGATGCGCCCGGCCTTCGCTTCGGCCTCGCGGATCGTCTCCGTGATCGCACCGACATCCGAGATATCGGCGATCGCCAGGATCGGATCGCCGCCGGCCGCGCGCAGGGCCTCGGCGGTCTCCTCGGCCGCCGGGCGCTCGATATCCTGGACCACGATCCGCGCCCCGCGCGCCGCCAGGGTCTCGGCATGGCTCCGCCCCATGCCCTTGCCCGATCCGGTGATCAGCGCGACCTGGCCGTCGAACCGGCTGTTGGCCGGCTGGTTGGCTGTGTCCGTCATTGGCTTTCTCCCAAGCGGCCTCTCGCCCTTCGAGGCGGCCCCCTATCCTGAGGAACTCGCGCAAGCGAGCGTCTCGAAGGGGGGCCTCCTCAGGGTGAGGGTCCTAAAGCAAACACTTTCTAACCAAACGCTCTCTCTCTCTCTTTATTCCGCAGAGACTGCGCAGCGGTCGTCCCGAACTCTCCTCATCCTGAGGAAACCGCGCAGCGGTCGCCTCGAAAGATGATTGGCACGGCGGTCGTTCCTAGATCCCCACAATGACCTGGCCGCCATTGGGGCTGACCGTCTGGCCGGTGATGAAATCCGCCTCGGCCGAGCACAAGAAGGCGACCAGGGCCGAGACCTCCTCCGGGTCGGCATAGCGGCCCAGGGGGATTTCCTTCTCGGCATGGGCCTTGCGCGAGTCCTCGGTCGTCAGGGCGAAGACCATGGGAGTCAGGACCCAGCCGGGCGCGACGCAATTGACGCAGATCTTCCAGGGCGCGAATTCCAGGGCCCAGGATTTTGTCAGGGCCAATAGCGCACCCTTGGCGCCGCAGTAATGGGCCCGGTCGCCGACCGCGCCCATGCCCTCGACCGAGGCGATGTTGACGATCTTGCCGCCGCCCTGGGCCTTCATGCCCGGCAGCACGGCCTTGGTCGCGAAAAAGGCGCCTTTGACATGGATATCGAACATGCGGTCATAGGCCGCCTCGTCGATCTTCTCCATCGGGTTGTCGCCGCCGGCGATGCCCGCATTGTTGACCAGGATGTCGATCGGTCCGGTCACGGCCTCGGCCGCCCGGATAGCCTCGGCCGTGGCGGCCGCGTCGGAGATATCGGAGATGGCGAGGACCGGATCGCCACCCAGGGCGCGCAGGGCCTCGGCGGTCTCCTCGGCGGCCGGGCGGTCGAGGTCGTGGACCACGATGCGCGCGCCGCGCCGGGTCATCAGCTCGGCATGACTGCGCCCCATGCCCTTGCCCGCCCCCGTGATCAGCGCAACCTTGCCGTCCAGATTCGCCATGAATTTCCTCCCCCCTGTTCGGGCCAGCGGACTTTGGCGAAGCGCCGCCGCTCTCGCAAGCATGAGCCGCCAGCACGGACGGCGTATCGGCCGAGCCATGCCCGAACCGGGTATCCGATGGCACGATTCCGGCGTTGGTCCCAACGTTTCCGGACGCTAGGATACGCCCGCTTGCCGGGGATCGCCCACGATCGGCCGGGGGCCGTTCGAGGGAGAAAGCCATGACATACGAGACCGTGACCTATGCGGTGGAGCGAGGGGTCGGCGTTCTGACCCTGAACCGCCCCGACGCGCTCAACGCCATGAACCACAAGATGGTCGAGGAGATCGTCGCCATCCAAAAGCTCGCGGTCGAGGATAACGCGGTCAATGCCCTTCTGGTCCAGGGCGCGGGCCGCGCCTTCAGCGCGGGCTTCGATCTCAAGGAATCCGATGCCAGCTCGGGCGAGCGCACCCTGCTCGGGACCAAGGAGATGCTGAAGGCCGATTTCGACATGATCATGGGCTTCTGGCATTGCCCGAAGCCGACGGTTGCCGCCGTCCAGGGCTATTGCCTCGCTGGCGCTTGCGAACTGGCCCTGGCTTGCGACATGACCGTGGCCAGCGCGGACGCCCGTTTCGGCGAGCCGGAGGTGCGTTTTGGCGCGGGCATCGTGGTCATGCTGATGCCCTGGATGACCGGTCCCAAGCAGGCCAAGGAACTGCTGCTGCCCGGCCGCGACCGGGTCACCGCCGAACGCGCCCTGGCGATGGGCCTGATCAACGAGGTCGTGCCCGAGGGCCAGGCCCAGGCCGAGGGCCTCAAACTGGCCCGCGAACTTGCCATCCTCGATCCCCATGCCGTGCGCATGACCAAGGAAGCGATCAACCGTACCTACGAGAATATGGGCATGACTGAGGCGCTGCAGACCGCGCTCGATATCGACCTCGTGCTGACCAGCCTCGACACGCCCGACCGCCGGAAGTTCCGCGAGGTCTCCAAGAAGGACGGCCTCAAGGCCGCCCTGGCCTGGCGCGAATCTCGCTTCGTCGACGATTAGACCCTACTCGGCATGAGGCCTGCCGGAACCCCCTCCCCAACCCTCCCCCTGGAAACGAGGGAGGGATAGGGTGGGGGCCGACGGCGGGTGTCGCCGCGCTATCGCATCAATTTCATCGGGACTGCTCTTTAACATGACTCAAGAACATTGGCTGCGGCCTCTTCTGGCGCCGCGTTCGGCCGCCGTGGTCGGCGCTTCGGCGCGCCCCAGCTCCCTGGGCGAGCGGTGCTTCTTCAAGACGCGCGAATATGGCTTCGAAGGGCCGGTCTATCCCGTCAATCCGCGCTACGAGGAACTGGCGGGAGAGCGCTGCTACCCCTCTGTCTCCGCGCTGCCCGAACCGGTCGAGCTGGTCATGCTCTGCGTCGGCAACGACCGGGTCGAGGAATCGCTCAAGGAAGCCATCGCTGCGGGCGCCAAGGCCGCGCTGGTCTTCGCCAGCTGCCAGCTTCCCGACGACAGCGATCCGCCCCTGGCCCAACGCCTGCGGACCATCGCGCGGGAGGCGGGGGTTCCGGTCAGCGGCGGCAACGGGATGGGGTTCTACAATCCCGAATACGGCTTCGTGGGCAGTTTCGGCAGTCTGCCCTATTCGCCGTGCCCAGGGCATATGACCTTGATCTCGCATTCCGGTTCGTCCCATTCCTCGATGGTCCTGAACGACGAGCGGTTGGGCTATAACCTGACCGCTTCGCCGGGCATAGAGCTGAACGGCACCGTCGCCGATTTCATGGATTACGCGCTCGAGCAGCCCTCGACTCGGGTGATCGGCTTGGTGCTGGAAACCCTGCGCGATCCCGAGGGCTTCGTCGCGGCCCTGGGCAAGGCGGCGGCGCGGGACGTGCCGGTGGTCGCGCTCAAGCTCGGCCGGACGGCGTGGGCGGCGCGCCTGGCGATCAGCCATTCCGGCGCGGTGGCGGGCGACTTCGCGGCCTATGAGGCGCTGTTCGACCGTTACGGCGTCCATCTGGTTGAGACCCTCGACGAGCTGGCGGCGGTGATGAGCCTCTTCGCCCAGGGTCGGCCGGCACCGGCGGGCGGGCTGGCCGGGATCGGCGATTCCGGGGGCGAGCGCGAACTTCTGGTCGATCTGGCGGAGCGCATCGGCGTGCCCCTGCACGGGTTGACGGTGGAGACCCAGGCAAAACTGCGCGGGCTGCTGACCCCCGATCTCACGACCGAGAATCCGATCGACGCCTGGGGCGGCAACGCCAATTGGGAGGAAACCTTCATCGAGGGGTTCCGGGCCCTGGCCGAGGATGCCGGCACCGCCGTGGCCCTGGTCCATTCGAACATCCGCGACGGCGACCCGGTTAGCGAGACCTGGGCGGAGGCCTGCAAGGCGGCCTTCGAATCCTCCGGCAAGCCGGTCATGCTCTCGACCAATTTCGGCTGGACCCGCCATGGCGCGATCCTGGCCGATCTTACGGCCGCCGGCATTCCGGTGATCGAGGGCTCGCGCAACGCCCTGGTCGCGGCCCGCGCTCTTCTGGCCCAGCGCGACCGGGCCGCGCGCAAGGCGGATGCGCCGCCGGCCGGGCCCGGCGACGAAACCGTGGAACGCTGGCGCGCGCGCCTCGCCACCGGGGCGGAATTCGACGAGGCGGAGGCCCTGGCCCTGCTCGGTGATTTCGGCCTGCCGGTCAGCCCGAGCGAAACGGCCGGCAGCATGGATTCGGTGATGGAAGTGGTCGAAGAACTCGGCTATCCCGTCGTGCTCAAGACCGCGATGCCGGGCATCCATCACAAGACGGACCAGGACGGGGTGAAGCTGGACCTGACCAACCGCCAGGCGGTGGTCGAGGCCTATAGCGATCTGGCCAACCGGCTCGGCCCCCGGGTTGTCGTCTCGCCCATGGCGGCGGGTGCCGATGCGGTCGAGATGGCCCTCGGCGTGATCGACGATCCGCAATTCGGCCCGCTCGTCATGATCGCGGCCGGCGGCATCTTCATGGAACTGCTGGGCGACCAGCGCCTGCTCCTGCCGCCCTTCGGCCTGGCAGAGGCCCTGGCGGCGATCGACAGCCTGCGCATCCGCCCCATGCTGGACGGCGCGCGCGGCCGGCCCAAGGCGGATGTCGAGGGTTTGGCCAATGCCGCCGCCCGGCTCTCGGTCCTGGCCGCGAGTCTGGGATCGGGCATCGCCGAGCTGGACGTCAATCCCCTGCGCGTCGCCCCCGACGGCTGCCTGGCTCTGGACGGTCTCGTGGTCCCCAAGGTACGAGCGTCGTAAGGAAGCACCCCAAAATAAATCCCTGACACCAAAATCGCTCTCCCATAGGGAGAGGGAGGGGCCCGCGCCGTCAGGCGTGGGAGGGTGAGGGGTTCGGCCTCGCCAAGGATCTATTCCCGTGCTGCCCTAATGCGACATCAGGACCGGGATCGTCATGTGCTGGGGGACAGAGTTGGTGACGCCGCCGGTCAACATTTCGCACGTGCGCGAATGGCTGTAGGCGCCCATCACCAGCATATCCGCACCCATATCGGCCGCCGCCGAGAGCAGCAGATCGCCGACCTTGAGGGGCCGCGCGCCGAACAGGGCCGTCTCGGAGGCTGGTATCCGGGAATGGGTGTGATCCGCTTCGGCATTGATGCCGTGGCGAGCCAGATAGCTGGCGACCTTGGTCGCGGGACCGTCGCCGGGATGCTGCGGATTGATGTGATAGAGCTTCACTTTGGCACCTTGCACGATGAGGGGCAGTGCGTCGTGCGTTGCGCGCGCCGCCTCGCGCGTGCCGGCCCAGGCGATCAGCACGGTATTGCCGGCCGACGGGAACTTGCCCGCCGCCGGAACGATCAGGACCGGGTGGCCCGAGCCGACAATCAACTCGCTCGCCAGGTCCTGGTTGGCCTGGGAGACGACGATCAAATCGCAATGGAGCGAGTGATGGACGACCAACTCGTCATGCCGGCCGTTGAAGTCATGGGCTGCAACATCGACGCCGCCCGCCATATGCTTCAGCGCGGCGGCTTTGCCTTCCGACCCACCGCCTTCGACGAAGGCGGTGATGCGCGCGCCATTCGCCTTGGCGATGCCGCCGGCCAAACTCGCGCAGGATGCGCCGTCGCCATCGGCGATATGGAGGATGATTTCTTTGATTGACAGGGTGCCGCTCCTTCCCTGTCAGGCTTCGGTCGCGCCCCGGTCGGGGCGCGTAGTCCGAGAATTTCTGAATCTGAACATTACTCTAATTTAGCATTTCATGCTCGGCCCCCGCGCATGAAATGCCCTGCGCGAACATCCCATCGTCGGGGATGCACGGGCACGACGCCTTGATCCAGGGCAATGCCGGCGGAAAAATTCGGTGGGGACTCGGTGAAGATTCTGCGGGCAGGCCGCCCGTTGCGGCGGCCGGACGGCAATGCGGGGGTGACGGAAGCGCGCTAAAGCACTTCCTCGCCGCGCGGCAGATGGGGATCGGTCGGGAAAACCGGCGCGGGAAGATCCTCCTGCAACAGATCGCCGATGGTGACGAGCCGGGCGGGCGGACGGCCCTGCGGCAGTTCGACCTGCTCGACCGCGAGGCCGTCGCGGGCGGCGATCAAGGCGGCCAGGGTCGGCAGGCAATTGCGGCCTTGGCAGCGGCCCATGCTCATCCGGGTCGAGCCCTTGATGGCGAAGGCGCTGGTGAAGCCCTGGGCCTCGCGCGCGCGGATATCGCCCAGGCTGACATCCTCGCAGCGGCAGACGATGGTGTCCTCGGTCGCCAGTTCGGTCCAGGTCGAGGGCGGGGCATAGACGCGTTCCAGCCCAACGCGGAACTTGCGGAAGCGTTCGAGGCGGGAGCGCAGGGGCGCGGCCTGGATCGCGGCTGTTCTTTCGTCCAAGCCGCCCAAATTGCGGGCAATCACAGTGCCGGCCAGCCTGCCTTCGATCAGGGCGAATTCGACGCCGCCGATACCGGCCCCGTCGCCCGCCGCGAAGATGCCGGGAATGCTGGTTTCCAGGTCCTCCGAGCGCTTGGGCATCCAGCCGCCGCGATAGGAGTTGTAGGATATATCGCAGCCCAGCAGCCGGTACATCTCGATGCTGGGGTTGAGGCCGAAGCCGGTGACCAGGGTGTCGCAGGCGACCGTGCGGGCCTTGGCGCGGTCGATGCGGCCCCGCGTGCCGATGGGCGCCAGGACGACCTCTTCTAACTCGTCGTGGCCGCGCGCCTCGATCACCGTTTCGCCGCAGCGATAGGGCACGCCGGCCTTGGCCATCAGGCCGCGATAGTTGATCGCCAGCTTGACGATTTCCGGGGCCTGGAGGAGGCGCGGCAGATTGCGCCACAGGCGGGCGGTCGCCGGCGCGGCCTCGGCCACTGCGGCGACGGTCGCCCCCGCGCGGATAAGATTGGCGGCGACGACCAGCAGGAGCGGGCCGTTGCCCGCGACCACGGCGCGTTCGCCCGGCACGACCCGCGCGCCCTTGACCAAGTTCTGCAAGCCGCCCGCCGTGACCACGCCGGGCAGGGTCCAGCCGGGGAAGGGCACCGGCCGATCCGAGGCGCCGCAGGCGATTAGGATGGCCTTGGCCTCGATCCGGCCGGATCGCTCGCCCGCCGTGAAGGCCAGAATGCCGGGATCCGGGTTCTCCCAGACCGTGGCATTGGGCAGATAGGTGATGTTGGGATGGTGGATCGCGGTGAATAGCTCGGAGGCGCGGCCGTGCTCCTTGTCGTAGACGGTCTTGCGCGTCTTGCGGAACTGCTTGGGAAGCTGGCGGAAATACTGGCCGCCGGGCAGGGCGTTGTCGTCGAAGACCCAGACCTTGAGGCCGGCCCGGGCCGCGACCAGGGCGGCGGAGAGACCGGTCGGTCCGGCTCCGACGATGGCGAGATCGGTCTTGTTCATGGCGCGCTCCCCTCGGTCGGCGCCGTGTTGGGAGAGGGGCCGAGCCCGTGCTGCGTTTCGACCTTCATGTAGGGCTCCGCCACGGTCATGCAGGCGCGGACGGCGGCGCGGCCGTCGATCACCATGATGCATTCCCAGCACACGCCCATGCCGCAATAGAGGCCGCGCGGCATCTCGCGTTTCAGGGTCTCGCGGAACTTGCGCCGGCCATGGGCGATCAGGGCGGCGGCGACGGACTCACCCGGATAGGCCTCCACCGCCATGCCGTCGAAAGTGAAAGTGAAGGCCTCGCCCCGGTCCAGCCCGGCGGCGATGCGGCGGTCGAAATCGAATTTTCTCATTGCGGGAACCGTGCGGGATCGAAACGGGAGATGTCGAGCGCCGTTTCGCCTTCCAGGATTAGTTGCGAGAGGACGAGCCCTTGACCTGGGCCCATGTGGAAGCCGCCGCGCGCGCCGGCGGCGACATAGGCATTCTCGAGGCCGGGCAGGCGACCCAGTAAGGGCAGGGCGTCGATGGTCACGGCCTCGTAGCCGGCCCAGGCTCGGTTGACGCGCAGGTTCTTCAGGGCCGGGGCGATGCGGGCGCCGAGCCCGACATTCTGCACCCAGGCCAGCGGGTCGATCTCGCGGGTCTGGCGGCTGAACTTGCCGCGCCCCTGCCAGCCGCCGCCGATCAGTACCGTGCCGTTGACATGCTGCTTGAGCGACATGATGCCGCCGATATGGGTCACGACCTTGTCGATGATGCGCGGCGCCGGCTCGGTGACGGTCAGCATGTTGCAATCGACCCAGAGGGGCAGGCGCACCCCCAGGCTGGCGGCGAGGCGCGTCGAATGGCCGCCCGCCGCGATCGCCAGATATTTGCAATCCAGGCTGCGGCGGCCGATGTTCAGCCGATAGCCGCCCTTGGCGGTGCGCGCGCCGGTCACCTCGGCATTGGAGATCACGCGCACGCCGGCCGCCCGGGCGGCGGCGATCAGGGAGGGGCCCGCGATCAGCGGACTGGCATAGCCGTCGGCCGCGCAAAAGGTCGCTGCGCGCACCTCCGGGCCGAGCCAGGGGGCGAGGTCGTGCAGCTCATTGTCTTCGAGCCAGTCGAACTCGAAGCCCACGGCCTCCTGCTCGGCGCCGTATTCGCGCAGGAAGGCGATCTGCTCGTCGCTCTCGGCGACGCGCAAGCCACCGGGCTGATGGAAGCCGACATCGATGCCCATCTCCGTCCCAAAAGCGGCCCAGAGATCGATGCTGGTCGAGCCCAGTTCGAACATCTCCGTGCGCTTGACCTGGAGCGACAGGGTGCCGGCATTGGCGCCCGAGGAATCACCCCAGGGCGTGCCCTTGTCGAGCAGCACGACATCGCGCCCGGCGCGGGCCAGGAAGAGGGCGGTCGAGAGGCC
>Ga0302123_10001479_pt1 | contig 16797 bp, 10 predicted proteins | sample CB21_321_MG_FD_203109 | JGI IMG/M metagenome (GOLD analysis project Ga0302123, IMG submission 203109) | Marine microbial communities from Western Arctic Ocean, Canada - CB21_32.1 | ecosystem: Environmental > Aquatic > Marine > Oceanic | place: Canada: Western Arctic Ocean | collected 2017-09-28 | reverse complement strand
AATCACCTGGAATGCCTATGACGTGTGGATGTCGGATATCGATATTCAAATCCGTAAAGTCTACGGTAAAAAAGCGAATGATCGTGACCGACTTGCGGACCCGCTAACGATTTCCAAACCAACCGCGCCTTACACTGATATGTCGTTTGGCATGGGGACACGCAGTTACCCCGCGATTTGCATGACGCAACATTCCGCGAGAACATTTTGTCAGTGGCTCAGCGCAAAAACTGGACGGTACTACCGATTGCCTACCGAAGCGGAATGGGAATACGCTTGCCGCGCTGGAACAACGACTGCCTATTCGTTTGGCGAAGATGCAAAAAAACTGAGTGAATACGCTTGGTTCTACGATAACGCTGGCGAACAATATCAAAAAGTTGGGCGGAAACTCCCCAACCCTTGGGGCCTACACGACATGCACGGCAATGTTTCCGAATGGGTGTTGGATCAATATGACGTAGCGGGTTATGCCAAACTCGGTAAACAACTCAACAACCCGCTTAGCGTTCCGTCAGTTTTGTTTCCACGAACCGTTCGCGGTGGCAGTTGGCAAGACGAAGCGGCACAGTTACGTAGCGCTGTGCGAGTTGCTTCGACCATAGACTGGAAAGAACAAGATCCACAGATACCCCAAAGCATTTGGTATCATACAGATGCACTGCATGTTGGGTTTCGTATAGTTAGGCCATTGAAAACACCTACTGCCGAAGAACTCAAAGACAAGTGGAATAAATCTGAACCACTACAGTATGACAAAGACAATCCTAAAAAATTCAACGAATAGCCGCTAACGAAAAAGGGAAAAACATGAGCGAACAAAAACCATCACGACGCCAATTTTTGCAAACGACCGGAACTGCCGCTGCTACGGCAGGCGTGTTGAGTGGTGTGCAAGCAGTCCATGCTGCGGGCGAGGGCACTATTCGATTGGCCATTGTCGGTTGCGGCGGTCGCGGCACCGGTGCTATTTCAAACGCCCTTTCTGTTCCCAATGAAGACATCCAACTTGTGGCCATGGCCGATGTTTTTGAACACCGACAAAAAGCCAGTTATGAAAGTTTGGTACGCCGGTTTCCGAAGACGGTTAAAGTCGACAAAGAAAACAAGTTTTTAGGATTTGATGGCTACAAAAAAGCCATGGATGTCCTGAGCCCTGGCGATATCGTGGTCCTGACCACTCCGCCAGCCTTTCGCTGGTTGCATTTTACCTATGCCATCGAAAAGGGACTCAACGTGTTCATGGAAAAACCGGTTACCGTAGACGGTCCTGGCAGCAAACGCATGTTCGCGTTAGCGGAAAAATCTGTTGAAAAGGGACTGAAAGTAGGCGTCGGTTTGATGTGTCGCCATTGTGACGCTCGTGGAGAATTGTTCGAACGCGTTCGAAATGGTGAAATCGGCGATATCACAATGATGCGAGCGTACCGGATGGCCGGGCCAACAGGCTATGCTGCTGTTCCTCCCAAGCCTGAAGGTATTAGCGATTTGATGTATCAAATCAAAAACTTCCACGGATTTTTATGGCTCAGTGGCGGAGCCGTTTCGGACTTCTTAATCCACAACATTGATGAATGCTGTTGGATAAAAGATGCATGGCCCGTCGAAGCCAAGGCCGCCGGTGGCCGTCACTATCGCGGTGACAATATTGATCAAAACTTCGACAACTATTCGATTGAATACACGTTCGAGGATGGGGCGAAGCTATTGATGAACGGGCGGACGATGCCAGGTTGCCACAAAGAGTTTGCCAGTTATGCACACGGAACCAAAGGCTCCGCCGTGATTTCTCAATCAGGACACGCGCCCTCCAAAGCTCGTATCTTTAAAGGCCATGTAATGACCAAAGAAAATATTGTGTGGGACTGGGGCAAGCCAGAACCGAATCCTTATCAATTGGAATGGAATCATCTAATCCATGCGATTCGTAATGATGAAGATTACAACGAAGCACAGCGTGGTACGATGGCTAGCCTTGTCACTTCGATGGGTCGTATGGCCGCTCATACCGGACAGACGATGACCGTCGAAGACATGCTTGCCTGTGATCACGATTTTGGTGAAGGTCTCGCAGATCTTACACTTGACGGAGATTCACTGCTGAAACCAACTGAAAATGGCACCTATGATATTCCGCAGCCAGGATTGAATCCGGATTACGAATATTAATGGCAGATGTTCTTAGCCGAGAATTTCGTTGATCACTTTTCCGTGACTGATGCGAACGGGACGGTTAAGGGGATCAAGGATTTCGGTGTGGGGTGCATACCCCAGCAGATGAAACACGGTAGCTAAGATGTCGCGTGGGCGGACAATGCCGTCGACTGGGAATGCCGCGTGTGCATCGGTTTGGCCATGGACTACTCCACCTTGAATTCCACCGCCAGCCATCGCGATAGAAAAAGCACTGCCCCAATGATCGCGGCCAGCGCGAGCATTGAATTTGGGGGTGTGGCCAAATTCACTTTGGATCATCACTAAGGTCTCGTCCAACATTCCTCGCTGCTCAAGGTCTTCGATTAAAGCGCTTAGCGTTTGATCCATTACGGGCATTAAATGCTCTTTCAGCGATTGGTTGTGTTTTTTATGAGTATCCCATCCACCGCCGTTTTCGTATTTATTCTCATCAATCACGCGTGTCCAGTTGACCTGCACCAATGAGACACCGGATTCAACCAAGCGTCGAGCTAACAGACAGCTTTGGGAGAAACGACTGCGGCCGTAACGATCGCGGGTCGCGGGGGTTTCTTGACTCAAATCAAACGCATTACTCGTTGACGCGGACCCCAATAAATCGAATGCTTTTTGGGTATGCCGCTTAAAATCTTGTACGACGTTTGCGTCCTGCAGCGAATGTTCTGTAGTGTTGATGTTTTTAAGTAATAACTGGCGTCTCAATACGCGGTCAGCTGATATGTCTGGCGGCAAGGACATGCCCGGTACATCAAAACGATCTTCTTGCGGGTGACACTTGATTAACCAAGGGTTGTGCCGCCGACCGATCACACCTGCCATCTGTCCAGGCCATGGAATATTACCATCGTTCCAGATATGTTCGGGAATGACCATTGCGGATGGTAAGCCTTGATCCTTTCGTAAGGCGCGCACCATTGCGGCAAGGCTAGGTGATAAATTCGGCGCGACAGGCAGCGCGTTTTCTCGGCTGAGAGGAATATGTTCAACGCCGGTTAACATTTGGTAACCACTCGAGGAATGGTTGTTGTCGTGGGTAACGACTGCGCGTAGAACTGCCAAGCGGTCGGTTAATTTTGCGACTTGCGGCATTAATTCGCCGACGTGATAGCCGGGCGTGGAGGTGGAGGTCACGCCAAATTCGCCGCGAATTTCTTCTGGGGCATCGGGTTTAGGATCCCATGTCTCGTGCTGAGGTACGCCACCATTCAAATTGAAAAGAATAACAGATTTTGCTTTACCAAAACCGGTGCCTTGATCCGACGGGGCGCGGCGATCGACAGCCAACGCGCGGTTGTTTAGCAGTGAACTGAGGCTAAGGCCACCTAAGCCGATTCCACCGACACGCAACCATTCGCGCCTCGATATTCCATCGCATAGCGGTAAGCCGGTTTTGTGTTGATAACTAAGCATAGTAAAAATCCGTTATCGTCCTAACATTACTACCACAAATCGATGGTGGGTAGCTAATTACTCGTCGTTTGTAAATTATAGTCCATACTGAATGCCGTTAATAGGCAAACCCATTTTAGTGCCCGCTATAGGAACAAAGGTAGGGTTGAATATTCTCCATTTAACGCAGCGGCGGAATCCCATTCCAGCCAGTCGAGCACGGTTGCATAGACTTGGCGAAAATCGAAGGCGTGCTTGAGGTCTCCCTGTTGAATGTCGTCCAACGACGGGTGTGTTCCATGGACTCCAGCTTTAACAGCCGCGCCGGCTAAAAACATCGGCGCTGCAGTACCATGGTCGGTTCCCTTGCTAGCGTTCTCCTCGATGCGTCGTCCAAATTCACTAAAGACCATAACGGTTACCCGTTGTTGGTGGCCACGTTGTTTGATATCGGCAATGAATGCTCCCAGTGCACTCGACCATTGCCCACTGAGGACTTGATGTGCATTGGCTTGTTGGGCGTGCGTGTCAAATCCGTCAAGTGTGACATAGTAAACGCGGGTATTTAACGGGCTGTCAATCAATTGCGCAGTTGTTTGTAGTTTTTGGGCTAACGCACTGTTGGCGTATGTAACCGCGTCATTTCGCTTGACGTCTTGGGCCGCGGATTTAATGAGCTCCTTGCTCGTTTTTAGAGCCGCTGAGGTTGAAGACTGTACGAAATCCAGTAAACCATTCTTTTTTCCTTCGGGGTCAGCGGCTTGCCCTTGCGCTACCGCGGCAGCGATCGCTTGTTGATTTCCACGGAGCTTAAACTGTTCCAAAGAGCGAATTGAGATGGCACGGGGGGTAAGAGCTGCGAGTGCCAGTGGTTGCTTTTCGGCGCCGAGGTGCAGGATCGGCGTACTTTGTGATGCGGGTAATGCCGTTGTGACCGATTGCCCAATCCAACCATGATCGCGCTGTTGAGTTTTGCGGCGGCATGTGTGCCAAATATCCATCGATTCGAAATGCGAACGGTTGGGATTGGGATAACCCACCCCTTGAATGATCGCCAACGTCCCAGCTTCGTACAAATCTGCCAGATCGGTCATCGCTGGATGAAGCCCCAGTTCGTCATTTAGCTTTAACGTTTGATCTTGCGGTATGGCCAAGGTCGGACGCGCTGCATAATACCGGTCGTTTTTGAAAGGTACGATCGTATTAAGACCGTCGTTGCCTCCGGAAAGCTGAATAACGACGAGTACATTGTCGTTAGAATCGGCGTCTTGGTTTTCACTTGCATTTAACAAGAACTGCGGCAGGCCCGCACCGACAGTCGAACCTACCAGAATCGCAGATGTCGTCGCGGTGTTTTGCAGCATGCGTCGACGAGAAATATATGAATGGTGCATTTTATTAACCGAGTTGAAATTGGGGGAGTGACACGACCTGGTGTAAAAGTGATTTGAATTGTTGCTCTGTATTGCTGGATTCTTTTCGCGCGCTTGCAATCAACTGCGATTTGGACTTGTCGGCTAATGGTACAGCACAAAACATATCTGAAAAATAGGTTGCGGCATGTTCCAAGCTGAGGATACGGTTGTTCTGCAGGTGCGCTGGTAGCGACGTGTTGCCAAATGTCGTGTTTTCTGAGTGGATAAGTGCATGCATCAAATTTGATCGTCCGAGGAGTGTTGATGAATTAATCCACGTTCGGCCTCCGTCCCAGCCTTTTACGTTTGGCGGAAAGTAGATGCCATGGCCAATTTCCTGTAATCGCTGGGCAACCTGAGTCAGGTCGGTTTTGATAGACAATCCCCGCATGATTCCGACGACCATCTCGACGGGTGATTTGATTTTTCGCGCTACGGCGTGCTCGGAGTAAAACAAGTTGCTGCGAAATATCATCTCCAAGGTTCCGCTGATTTGGAATTTGTCTTTACGCAACCGCTTAGCTAGTGGAGCCAGCAGTTCCTCGGTTGCCGTTGGTTCGTCCATCACATAGTATTGGACCAGTTTCCGAGCAATGAACAGCGGTGCCGCTGGAGTGGAGATAACATGAGCAACGGCTTGCTGTCCTGTTAGTTCACCTTGCGTCCCGAGGAATGCTTTTTTACCAAAGTCGTGTTGGTATTTGTTGAAGCGGTACGCACGGTTGCGAACTTCCCAGCCAGTAAAACAACGGGCCAGTTCACGGATGTCCTGTTCCGTGTAATTCCCTTCGCCCAAGCAAAACAGTTCCATTAATTCGCGAGCGAAATTTTCGTTAGGGTGTGTTTTGCGATTGTTGGCGGAGTCGAGATAAAGCAGCATGGCGGGGTTTTGTGCTATTGCTTGAACCATTTCGCTAAAATCACCGATGGCATGTTTACGCAACAGGTCATTTTGTTGCTGCATCATAAAAGCATCTTGGACTTTGTCAGCACTGGTCGCAAAATGGCCGTGCCAAAACAAGGTCGTTTTCTCGTGTAGTTGGTCGCTCGTCTTGAGCATTCGATACAGCCAAGCGGTGGCAAGGGATTGCAAGTTACCGCTCGAGACTATGCTACGAGTCATAAGTGCCATTTCATCTTGAAATGATTGTGACTCTTGGTTGTCATGCAATATTTGTTGGACACAGCGCTGCACACCACCAGCAACCGCTCGTTGTAATTCACCGCGGCCCACGCCAAATCCTGAGCGACGGTATAGGTGTGCCGCTTGCGTTAGGTTCCAGGGTTGTCGAATGGTTGGCTTGAACTGAGACCAAGCCCATGCCGGATCAATATTGTTCATTTGTCGTCCGGCTGAAATTTGAGCTCGAATGATAAAGCGAGTTGTTTGGAACTGGATTTGATCGTGATATCGAGCGCGTTTGTGAGTTGAACCATAGCAATGAGCAAGTCAATTTGAGTTTCGGCTTCCTCTCGAGCGCTGCTGTTCTCAAGCATGTTGTTGGTGATCAAAAACTCTCTGTTTTTTCGCAGGATGCTAGCCAACGGATCTGCTAGCAGCGTCAAATGCGTGTTGGTTGTCCAGTTGGCTCTATTACCGTTGAGTTTGGTGGATTCAGCCTCATGGTTGCCATCTCGTAGTTTTTCCGCGAGTAAACGTGTACTTGAAAGGATGATTTTATCGTCCTTGAATATGATTGTGGGCGAAAAGTTGTATTGAATAGAGATGGGTTGTCCCGCCAGAGGTGGAATAAACGAGGTGGTGACGATACGGTCTTTTTTGTTGTCCACCAATTCAATGTCGAGCTGTGGATTTCCTTCCATTGCACTTACGACATTTAGAAAACCCACAAAGTTGATAAAAATGCGGCGCAATTCTGCCTGCATCGTTTCTGAGTCTTGTAGTGTGCCGACAATCGCGAAGGCTGGAACAATAATGTCAGGTTGAGGCGCGTCGTCTTTAAAGTGGTTATCCGTGAGGACCAATTGTGCGCCGGGTTCGAGGGCTCCGAGAATGTCGAGCCCGAAATCCTTTCCGGAAAAAAATGTGGAGAGTGTGGTGTCAGCTTGGGCGATACCCTCATTCACATCATCATCATAGAGGTCCGGTGCTAGCAGCCACCACGGTGAAAAATCGCGAAACATTGAAATGCTGGCGATCGTATCCACAGGTAGCAGCAAGTTTGGCGCTGAACCTTGGGCGTCTTGTCCGAAAAAGTATTTCCGCGATTCCGGGATCCACTCGGCATCGTGGGCCGTTGTGAAATCCAGCTTTAAATGTTGATGGTCAAAATCAATGGCTGCTGTTATGTAAGGTGATTTGGCGAGTTGATTGACAAGTCCGCCTGCTAGCAGTTCGAGCAGCATGTTTTGTCGCATGGCTTGGTCTAGTTGGTCGAGCCCGTTGTTTTGCTGTAGTAACTTTGCATCTGCCCAAAACCATGCCGTGTGTTCCTGCGGCTTGGAAATCACCGTGGCTTCTTGATAATTTTTGTTGGAGGCAAAAGTGGGATGCGTTTTCGGATCGATAAGTTGGTCGAGTACAAATCGACCGAGGTCACGCGAATTGGTGACGACGAGCGTGCCCGCTTTCTTTGCAAAACGGATTTCTTGAATTTGGTAGCCGATAATGCCCTCGCGATACTCACCTTTTTTAATAGGATTACCGCTCAAGAGCGCTACAGGTTCTAGAAAGTTGAGCACAGCATCGAAGACTTTATCGAGTACAACTTCGTCGCCGCGGAGAATCAACAATACACCTTCAGATGGTGGGTCGAATGCTAGATGTACTCCGCCTGAGGTCGCCTGTTTAATGGCGTCACCCCATGGCAAACCAGTGATGTCTTGGATTTTGTTTTGCAGCGTCTCGAGTTGCGCTCGTTGGGCGTCTGGTAAGAGTTCGTCATAGAGCCCAGTATCATACGCGGAGTTGATGCCGGGGTGGGTTAGGATTTGCTGGAGAATCTCTCCGGGCTCTTGGATTTGGAGCACTGCAGCTGTGGACTCAGGCAACAGATCGTGGAAATTGGATTGAGCTGAGATCGCCGTGGGCGCGACAATTAGACAGCAGACGGCGAACAGGCGTGCATAGGACATAATTGAGTGACCTTGGAGACGAAGTTGATACATTATTTATTGTATCGCAATTATTTTACAGGGGGTGCAAGCTTTTGGCGTTTGTCGGCGAACGAACCTCAGAGCTACTGAGAGATTTCGGGAGCTGTAAAGAATGCAGAGCTTTGAAGCGTGCCGACGCCGACGGGATTTACGAGTAAGTAATCGTTGAAGTCGTAAGCAATGGAATAGTGATCGTCGAGCGAGATTTTGGCTCTGTTGGATTCAAGTGTAAGGTCTAGGCGGTAAGCAGTACTGTTGTCTAACGACAATTCCTGGGATTTCAATTCGATTAGTACACCGTCACGATACTGCCCAATCAATAGGTCTCCGGCCCCAACACGTATGCCGGCGACTTTAAATGAATCGACGTTTTGATAATCGAAAACAATAAAACCGTTTGCGGCCATCCCGGGGATTTGCGGAATGGTGATCGTTGTGGAAATTGTTGAATTGAGACTATTGAGTTGTGTAGCCGAGAGATTAATAGATGGGGCCGTTAAGCTGGGCTGGACTTCAAGCAGGGAATCAATCGGGTTACTTGTCCAGCGAGCTGGCGAGAGTGCAGTGTTATGTTGAATGCTCTTAATGCCTCGGCGTTTGTTATCGTTGTAGGAGTCGGGCTCGAGTACTCGCAGGTCGTAAAAGAACGGCTGTGCCGTCGGTGCGTACACTCCGACTTGACCTCGATTAAGAGGTGCATCAAACGAGTATTTGTTAACCCGCTTCCCCGCTCCGTTCAAGTACATCGTATTGCCACGAATTTTGACAATTACGTGAGTACCGTTGGCTAGATTCATATGTTTAATGTTGTGGCGATATACATGTCTTTCGCCGTTGATGACTTCACCGGTTAACCATTTTGTGGTTGTATTATCAAAGAATTTATTGCCAACCCATTTCCAAAGTGAAAAGCCAGATGTTCCTTTTTCCGCGTACTCTAGTCCAGCGAATTTATAGTTAAGAGCATCTACGTAATCAAAGACGATTAACTCGGGTTCGTAGTCATGTTTTGTTGGATTAGTGAGTTGTATTCTGATATCGAAGTCTTCAGGCAACTCGTCCGTAAAGTGGACGAGCGTGAAATTACTGACGTCGATGGTGTTGGCATGAGCAATGTCTCCGGTAGGATTTTGAAACAAGCTGTGGCCTTCTATCCGCAGCCCTTTTTGAGACAGTGAGTCGGGGTTTTCAAGGTAGTCGGAGTATACGAGGCGGCTTTCCATCGGGAACGAAATGCCGGCGTTGACGTTGAGAGTATGCGACTGACTTTCACCGGAAGCTAACAAAATCTCCACCTCAACCTTGTCTGGTCCCCAATGGTGGTTGCCGGAGATGTATACGAGTTGATTATTCTCGATAAGAATATTTCCTGTTTCGGCTGTCGCACTTAGAAAGGCGGTTTCTGCTGGAAAATCGGTTTCCAGTATAACTTGTTCATGAACGGGGACATGGATGCTACCTTGGGTATCAGCAACATCGACAGCATTGAATTCAAGGATTTCAAGACCTTGGAAATGGGATCCACGGCGATGTCCTTTAAGCCCAACAAGCCCGCCAGTAACATCGGATTCAAATTGATATGAAATGTATTGGCTTTGGTTGACGACCAATCTGGTTTTGGGGCCGTCGATGACAAGTTGCAGGTCAAAGGAATACGGATCGGGCTTGATGATATTTAGACGCCGCAAGTGCAACGTTCGCCCATTGTAAACTTCGCCTATCGTAATCGTTTGCTGGCCTGCAATGACTCCAGCAAACCGATAATTGTCTTTGTCCTTCAAATCGAACACGATGTAACCGCCGCCGTTAGCCCGCTGGTTGTCGGGGTTAGCAACGAGGGTGGTTGCGATGCTGAAATGAGTGGGAGGAGCACTTATTCCGATGGTTTCCAGTCCAGTGAGTCGGTGGAGTGAAATGTCCGAGTCCGGGACGTTTATGGTTTCCGTTTTTCCCTGAAGAACGTTGAATCCGTATTGGCTACCACTGAGGACTTGGAGGGACAATGGTAGTGGCGCGGTGATTGCAATTTCCAGTTGCTCGGTTGAACGGCGTCCAAATTGATCGGCAACCGAGTAAGAAATAATCTTGGTGCCAATGGAACTGCCGTCAGTGGTGAGCTGGATTTGGTCGTCAACAATTGTCGCTGTGCCACCTGCAAAAACGGCATCGGTCCACACCAGTTGTGCATCGATGGATTGAGCAATTTGATCGTTTGCCAGAACATCCACGATTGCCGATGAATTGGGTTTGATTTTGAAAGAGTCAGTGTGGGGAATGATCTCTGGATAGTAATCCATCAGAGTAACATTCTGAAATTGAGTTGGTGCTTTTCGTAATGCACCTAGGCCAGGGGGGTTGTTCCGATTGATGCTGGGGAAGAGATGATTTAATTTGATGTCATCATCGGCGACAAGTTGCAGTTGATTATCATTGATGTGGATTTGGACGTGGTAGCTGCGATCGCGATTGATGGCTTCTTTTAGCTGTTGATGGATACGGGTTTTGCCGTTGATGCGTTCTCCAATTAACCACCGGTTACGGGCTGCATCAAAGCCGGCAAACTTGAAATTGCGGTCGTCAAGATAATCTATTGTTAGGATCCCTGAGATGGGAAAGGTGCGAGATTGGCAACGCGGTGATACGGTGCTTTGCACGGTGGTCAGAATATCCGCAGATAGACTGAACTGGGAAGGCAATGCCGATGGTGTATTGATGAGGCCAACTCGTGGTATTTGTTTTCTGGCACCTGCGAGCACCTCGCCAACTTGGACCGTGTTCTTAAAAGCAGTAATTTGACTGGGAATAATTGGCTCACCAAAATCGCGGCCGCAGATACCATAAGCAAGCAATCGCCGATCTTCAAGTTTTTCGCCAACTTGAAGTCGTCGTTGATTGTGATGTCGCTGTTTGTTCGCCATAGGATTTATATCTCGAAAAGTGTAACAAACACTGGAAATACAGGCGATAGGTATGTTATTTAAAGGTGTAGAGGGTGTATTTTTTCGGGTGTCACTCGATGGCTAGAAGACGTTAGAATACGGACATGAAGATCCTACCGTACAAGTTGGTGTGTTTCGCTGTGCTCTTGTTAATCTCTTGGCAGGCGACCCCGCCTGTTGCGGCTCAGCCTTCACTGATAGACCATGAATTTCCGCTGGACACGGTGACAGTGAATGAGAAGCGGGCTCGAGTGTTTATCGTACACGGCACGTTTGACGGGAATGCAAATTGGCCGTTGATTGTAGCCGGAAAAACCAGTTTTGCTTCCGAAGTGAAACGAGCCTTACCGGCGGGGTCGACAGTTCACCAATTTTTATGGAGTGGTAAGAACAATCACGAGGCGCGAAAAACAGCCGCTAAGTTTTTGGCGAGTGAAATTAGTGAGTATTCATCCCAAGGTGAGAATATAGCGATAATCGGCCACAGCCATGGAGGTAACGTAGCATTGCTTGCGGCGTCTCAGTTAAAAGACCCTATTAATACCGTTATTTGTCTCTCAACGCCGCATTTGTATCTAGTGCTAGAAGACGCTGAAAACAAGGAAGTGGAATTGCCGGTGTATTGTCCACCAGCAAATCAAAAACTAATTAGGCAGATCGTTACTTTGTCACCTTCGTCGGATAACGTACCTGGATTTTGGGCTGAAATAAACGGTATCAATGATGATGAAGGTTTGGCGATGACGAGGCCCTGGCGTAAAGCACAACAACTCATCTTGCCGAATGTTAGTGGTCCCTTTCAAGATTTGGCGGAGAGGATTGGACTTAGCGATGAAGTTGTAAACCTAGAGTCGCGAGATCACTTGTCGGTCACGCCATACAATTTTAAATATCGTTGTGACGTGGAGGGAATCAAAAAAGCACATCGTGTCGTTCACTCTGCTCGTATGGGGTACATCCTCGGAAGTGTCATTCAACATGGCATGTCTAAGCCGGTGGCCCAATATTTGTCGACGATTTATCAGTTTGAAAAAACGGACGATGGTTCGATAACGGATTCTGACTTGATCGCGAGCAGTCGCGCTAAATACTATGAGGGGTTTGACCGACCAAGGTATGGAGTGGCGTTAAGAATGAAAGAAGTCAAGATCGTCGCTCTGGAGAATGTGCCCGCTTTGGGTGAACGAGAACCGGATCTTTATTTCAGAATAAAAAACGCTGAAGGTAAACAGTTGTTTGAGTCGAGTGAGGCGGATGATGGGTTAGAAGCATTGTGGGTCGCCAAAGATTTGACGAAGCTGTTGCCGGGAATTGCCCGTGGCTGGATCGAAGTCTGGGACGATGACTTTAACGGCGATGACCCTGTTGGACAGCCAGTCGAGTTTCGGCTCGAATTTGGTTTGGATGCCTACGAGATTACAACTGTGGTAACGCATCCCGAATTTACGGCGACGATTACGTGGCAGAAATTGCACGAATGAACCCAACTGCCAATGTGCGGTGGGAATCTGGTTCAATCAAGATTGCTATGACATTAGATATTTATGGATGGTTTCGGAATCGAGCTGTACAGGGAAATTGGCAAGTCGCTCGAGATTGATTTTGTTGATAAGTGCCTCTAATTGCTGAGCTTCAGTCACGCCTACTTGCGATAGCTTCGTGGGACAATCTAATGATTCAATGAATTGGCGTATTTTCGCCGGGGCGTCGTTGGGAGAGTCGCAATCTAACTGGGTTGCAATGTTGGTGAGCACATCATGTACGTGTTCGCTGCCGCGAGGATCGATACAATGCGTGGTTAGACGATCGAGGATTGCTTGAAAAAATCCGGCGATCGTCAACGCGACCGCTCGGCCGTGTGGCACCGCATAGCTGGAGGTAATGCCGTAAGAAATAGCATGCGGCGCTGTTGTCTTGGAGATGTTGATGGCTTGGCCAGAATGGAAGGCCGCTTGTGACATTGCGTGGCGAGATTGTGGCGTGGGCTGATGTACCGCACTATGCAAATGATTCCACGCGAGGGTGATTGCTTGTTGAGCATACTCCCTAGATTCAGCGGTGGATTGGACGCTCCAGATCGACTCGATTCCTTGACAAAAAGCATCTAATCCTGTGTTGGCTGTTAAGGCCGCCGGCATGGTTGCTGTGAGTGTCGGGTCGAGGACGATTTGAGGCGGTCGGATTCGTGGGTCAGCAACGGAATGTTTTTCACCATCGACATAGATAACGGCGAATTGAGTGGTTTCGCTGCCAGTGCCGGAGGTCGTTGCAATGGCAACAAGCGGGGTTGGGTCCAATGTGTCCGTTGGAGGTGAGAGGATTAACTGTCGACTGGGGACCGTTTGTTGTCCATAGAAGCTGATGAGTTTTCCTAGGTCTATAGCAGTTCCACCGCCGATGGCAATTACGAGATCAGGTTTGCATGACCGGTATTTATCGATTCCGTTTTCTAGTTCATCCAGAGTGGGATTTGGAGTAAATTGGCTCCAGTGATGGACGGTGAGAGTCTTGAGGAGAGGCTCCATTGCTGCCTGGGCGCCTGAGTGTTGATAAGCAGCTTCATCAACCACAAGTAGAATAACGTTTATCGTAGGTTCTGAAAGCAGTTCTTGCAGATCACTGATTTGGCGGTGGATGACTTGTGGCATGATGAGAAACTTGTTGAGTGAAATAATGGACTACAATAGTTTGTGTGTGAACGGCAAGTTCTTCTATGGTATCAGAATCGATGAAACAAGAATTAGTAGCTGATAACGAGCGGATGCGATTTTGGCAACGATGCATGTTGCTATTAACGATGATGTGTTATTTGTTTTACTACACCGGTCGGCAAACGTTTGGCTTTGCCATGCCGGGAATTGAAGCGGAGCTAGAAATAGATAAAGAGACGTTGGGGTGGATCAGTACCGCACTACTGTGGTCGTATGCGATCGGCCAAGCGATTAATGGCAATTTAGCGGACAAGTTTGGTGGCCGCCGGATGATGAGTGCCGGCGCGATACTGTCGACCCTGTTGAACTGGGTGACAAGCTTTGGAACTAGTTTTGTTAGCCTGATTATTCCATGGGGGATTAATGGATATGCCCAATCGATGGGTTGGGCGCCTGGGAGTCGAGTCATTTCGAATTGGTGGGCCGCAGAGTCTCGCGGCAAGGCATATGGGTTTTATGTGTTTGCCGCTGGCTTGTCTTCTGTACTGACGTTTGTAAGCTCCATGTTGATTTTGCAGATGGGATTTGATTGGCGGTGGATTTTTCGACTACCGGTGATCGCGTTACTACTTGCGGGGGTTTTGTACTATCTGCTGGCGCGAGATCGCCCTCAAGAACTTGGTTTACTACCGCCCGAAGACGAGCAGCGGCCAGATAGCGATGAGATTACAGTCGAAACTAAGCTCTCTTCGTGGCAGCGTTATCGCAATGTTTTGGGCAATAAGCGATTTTTGTTAGCTGCTATCGCGATTGGATTTCAAAATACCGCTCGGTATGGATTGCTGATTTGGGTGCCGGTTCATTTTTTAGGTGAGGACTGGAAAAATTCAGATGACAAATGGATAAGCGTGGCCCTCCCCGTTGGAATGGCTTTAGGTGCTATTGCAAGTGGTTGGATTTCAGATAATGTGTTTCGCTCGAATCGCTCCAAGGTTATTATCCTGTTCATGACCTTGGCTGCTGCTTGTTCGGTGGTGATGTATTTTCTACCGCGAGGAAGCTGGTTGGGAATTGTCGTGTTGTTTTTCACAGGGTTCTTTGCGTATGGCCCTCAAGCTTCGTTTTGGGCGTTGTGCCCAGATATGTTAGGCGTGGAAAATGTAGGTACAGGTACCGGTGTGATGAATTGTTTTGCCTATGGTTTCGCGGGCCTCGGCGAACCATTAATTGGCCGCCTGATGGATACCTATGACGAAACTTCATTGGTTTTCGTGGTGGTGGCAATAAGCTGTATGGCGAGTGCTGTGATGGCGGTCGGGATTCGCCGTTGAGGTGTTTGCCAAGGGTCGCTAGAATTTGGGTCGTGTCCGCCGCAGGCGGATTCGTCGCTGATTGGTCGTACTAGCTGAGGTTTTGGAAATGTGGATGACGGCAGCGCTCAGTTTCAAGGAAGGCGTTCTTTGTTGTGAGTGAACAATCTACCGATCGAGCTGTTGTGCTCATTACCGATCTACATCGCCGGATTACCGGCGTGAGTGCAACCATACGAAATTTGGTTCCGCTGCAAAGCGAACAGCAAAACGTAAAATTGTGGTCGCGCTTACCGTTTGCAGAAAATCCGCGATTGAATGGTTGGCAAGTCTATAAGTTGCTCAGACGCCGGCCAACGAATCGCAAGTTCCATATCTGGCACGCTCGGCGAAATAATGAAATGTTGTGGGCTCTATTTTTTAAAGCGATTTTGAGATGCCCGTTGAAAATTGTCTTTACGAGTGCTGCTATTCGGCGGCATTCGATGTGGCCGCGTTGGTTGATCTCGAAAATGGATGCCGTGATTGCCACAAGTCCCGCTGCTGCCGAATTAGTTGAACCAGTCGTTGCGGTTGTGGGACACGGAGTAGATGTGAAGAGGTTTGCTGCGGTGGGGACACGTACAGCGGCGTTGGCAAAACTGGACGTAGTATTTGAAAAAGCGATCGGTCAGTTCGGTCGAGTCCGACCGGAAAAGGGCAGCGATATTTTTGTGCAAGCAATGATTGACTTGTTGCCAGATTACCCGGAGTTTGGCGCGGTGCTAGTTGGAAAAGTGACGTCGAAGTTTGAAAAGTTTAGCGAGCAACTACAGAAAAAAGTGCGCGATGCGGGATTACAAGACAGGATTGTGTGGTTTGGAGAAGTCCCTTTTAGTGAAGTGCCGGCGATGTACAATGCGATGAGTATTGTTGTGGCCCCCTCACGGTACGAAGGGTTCGGGTTAACTCCAATTGAAGCGATGGCAAGTGGTGCACCAGTGATAGCGGCCGATACAGGAGCTTATCGACAAATGATCGATCCGGGCGTGACAGGCGCGATTTTCCCTGTTGAGAGCGACAAGCTTTTTAAAGAATATTTAAATGAATTCATGGGCGATCCAGAGCGATTGTTGGACATGGGAACGGCCTGCCAGGCCAAAGTGCAAGATGAGTTTTCGATTGTAAAAGAAGCAGCAGCGATCAATGAAGTATATGAGAGTATTTGGGGCCACGCATGAGCATGCCACAAATCGCGTGAACAATGATTAATTGAAAACTGCTGGTAACGAGTGGTTTGGTAGGGAAAGCAGACTCGCAAAAATATGTTGATTTCACATACACATCGATTCTTATTTGTACACGTTCCCAAGACAGCTGGGTCCAGTGTCACTGAGGCGCTGCAGCCCTTTTGTGACCAGCCCGAGAAGGTGTGGTTCAATCGGATGTTGTCGTCTGTGGGTTTAAATGTGAACTGGTTTGGACCCGTTGCCTGGCGGCGCGGACGGAAACATACGACCGTGGGCCAGATGCAAAGAATGTACCCGACAAATTTGTTCCAAACATACTACAAATTTGCCTTTGTGCGCAATCCCTGGGATCTAATGGTCTCTTATTATCACTTTATTCAATCGCGCAGCGAGCATCATCGCAGTGCCAAGGTTCAAGCGCTAGATAGTTTTGAAGAGTATCTCGCCTATGAAATTAAGCGAGATAAAATCAGCCAGACTCGATTTTTGATGGACGCTAATGGTGAATTGCTAGTCGATTATGTGGGTTGCTTTGAGAGCTTAGAAGAACA
>Ga0302123_10001477_pt1 | contig 16804 bp, 19 predicted proteins | sample CB21_321_MG_FD_203109 | JGI IMG/M metagenome (GOLD analysis project Ga0302123, IMG submission 203109) | Marine microbial communities from Western Arctic Ocean, Canada - CB21_32.1 | ecosystem: Environmental > Aquatic > Marine > Oceanic | place: Canada: Western Arctic Ocean | collected 2017-09-28 | reverse complement strand
CGAGAACTCGTTACGCAGCAGCCCTCACTGCCTTACCGGCCTCGCCGTAGACGGCACCCAGGACCGCACCGAACACCATGTGCCCAATTAGCGAGCCCATGGCCATCATCGCGTCTCCAGAAAAGAGCGGCATGCCGATCATAAAGTGTCCTCTCCAGCCGAGCATCCTATTTTGGCCCATTTGACCGGCCAGCATATTCGCCGGGTTCATGGGTGCCAAGCCCCTCATAGGCGCCACATACACCCCGACGACCGTCATCGCTACGGCTCCAAAAACGCCACCTGCGACGGCGCGAACGAAGTCGATTTTCATTCCTGTCTCCTTGGTTCCTCGTCGTCGCACCCGAGTCGGTGGCGATGACGTGATGAATGTCTCTTCGAGAAAACAATCCTGAGCGGGGCAACTTGGTTCCAGATTCAGTACCTTTTCCAAGGATTTTCGTATATATGCGCTCGGGGCTTGGAGGAGGGATCCTCGACGAGTCACGGGGTATGACGCCCGATCGATCCAGATCGACCAAAAAGGGAAGTACGAGTGAGAGTCTTTACCATCGCTGCGATTATCACCCTCGCCTCGCCACAATTCGCGACTGCGCAGGACATGCTGCTTTCCAGCTTCGACGCGATCGAAAGGGCTAGAACTGCGGCCTGTGTGCCGATCTTAGCACGCATGGACGCACTGAACACTGAGCTCATGCCCCTGGGCTTACGTGCCGAGAGACTGCGTCAGATCGGTGAAGCCATGGCGCTCGAAGATCGGATGATCATGGACGAGTTGGACCAGTCTGATGAGACAGAAAAGGCGATTCACGACTGGTTCGTTGCCGACGGACGCCTCGCTCAGGCTTATGTCGACACCGAGAACCAAGACATGCAGAGGCAACGCACCATCGCTCGCGAGGGGGCTAAAGGGACGGTCCAAATCGCTGCGACGGCCATCCAAACACAGGCGCAGGAACTGATTGATGCGTCCGGGGATGTCGCCACGGCGGCTGGTCCGTGTGATGGGGCGATCCTGATCAGATCCGTCGTGATCGAGGCTTGTGCCACTCAAGACAGTCCCGTCTGTGCCCCCGCGGCAGCAGCAGTGGACCCTGACGGTGTCTATCGGTTTGTGGACACCGCCGAGGACCTCTGGGACGTCCAGGAGCTACGCCCATGGACAACGCCTGGTCCGCTCAGCGTGGCCCCAACAGGCATACTCACTGGAGCTCGTTCTGTGGCTTTCGCGCGCCACGGAAACATAGTGATCAGTATCGAGTTCGCTCCCGCTCTTCAGCGGCGCAACGGAATGACTCCGGAGGAAGTGGGGCAGTTCCAGGAGGTCCTCGACTCGATCGGATTTGAGTTCGACCACCCGGACCTCATCTACGCTCCTTCGCTCGTCGTTCGGGCCACGCTTCCCGACAAACTCGCCGGAGAGGACCTGTACGTTCTCCACTTCGGTACGGCGGACGACGCGGACGTCGTCTGGAGCGCCCCAGCCGGAACCGGCGATGTCCTCGAGGCTCCGGCCGTTCTCCAACCCCACCAGATCGTGCGGATCCAGAATGGCGAAGCGCTGAATCTCACCGCGATCACCACGGACGAAGCTGGAAAAAACGAGGCGGTGTTCACCCTGGACGTGACGACGGTGAACCAGGCCACTGCAACCCGCGAACTCTTGGGGTACATGGCCGGCCAAATGGTGGAAGACCTCAAGGTTCTGTTACCCCCGGGCGGAGGGAACTGACCCACTCGGCACCGCTCCGCTGATTCGCCAAACTCTGAATGAACTGGATCCCGCCGCACCCGTCGCCGACCTAAGGGCCATGCCCGAGATCATCGCTGCCTCGACCGGGCGAGCGTCGTTCATCGCGCTGCTCTTGGGGACTGCGTCCATTCTCTCTCTCCTACTCAGCGCTCTCGGAGTGTATGCCGTGATCACCTATGTCGTGGAAGGCCGACGGCCATAGATCGGTATTCGTCTGGCTCTCGGAGCCCGGCGGGGTGAAGTGCAACGGCTCGTGGTCGGGCAGTCGCTGCGGCTGGCAGTGCTCGGCACGGTACTCGGCCTCGGCCTCGCCGTCCCCCTCACGAGAGTCCTTCGTTCAATGCTATTCGGGGTGAGTCCGACGGACCCGATCACTCTGATCACAGTCTCGCTCGGGCTCATCACCGCAGCCGGACTCGCGGCCTTCGGGCCAGCACGAGGAGCGACCCGGGTAGATCCGGTGGAGACGCTAAACGCAAACGTCGGATAGACCTCCGTTTTAGCGGATCTCCGGGCCACCCACGCGGTCATCTGCCACAAACCGATCACGCGCCGGCATTCGGATCGCCGGCAAGGACGACGCATCCAGAACGCCGTCGCCTGCGAGCAGCCCGTTCAGGTTCAGCACATACGCGATCACCGCATAGTTCTGATCGTCGGAGAGTGATCCCGGCGCGTTCTGCGGCATCGCCTTGCGGACATAGTCGTAAAGTGTCGTGGCGTACGGCCAGTAGTTGCCGACCCCGCGCGCTACCGGCCACTGCTCCCACTCATCAGTAGCGGCCAACCGGTCGTTCGGCCCTTCGGTACCGGTCGGACCATGGCACGCGATGCAGTACATCTCGTAAACGCGTTTGCCTTCGGAGACGGAACCGCTTCCCACTGGAAGACCTTCTCCATCCGGCTTCACATCGATGTCCCACATCGCGATCCGGGCGTTCGTGGCATACGCGCCGAAGCCGAAAGAAGCCGGTGCGTTCGCCGCCAACTCGGCCGAGAAGTCTCCAGCCTCGGAATCCACGCCGTTGGTCGCCTGCGGCGGGCCGTCTGCCGGTGAGCACGCCGCCAAGAGAACCGCGACAGCGGCCCAAGTAGTCGCCCGCCTCATACCAGATCTCCTAGGCCAAACGTGACCGCACCGTCTGCGTCGATCTTCCACGCTCTCTGGTGATTCTGGTGATACGTGGTGCGCTCGCCCCGTGCCTCCCAAAGCTGCTGTACCGTGGGCTGCACGTATCCGGTTTCATCCGTCGCTCGACTCAGGATGACAGTCTTGTCGCCGTCCCAGTCCCAGAGATGCCGAAAACGGACCGTAGACTTGGACAGAACGGGCTCTTGAAGCTCGGCGTCCTGCCAACTATCCCCGCTGTCAGTGCTCACTTCCACTCTGGTGATACGCCCACGTCCCGTCCACGCGAGTCCCTTGATCTCCCACCACCCAGCTTCAGGCAGCGTGTACGGGAACGACGGGAACGTGATCACGGACTTGGCGTCCATCACAAAACTGAACTGCCGCGCCGTCCCGTCCTGCAGCGGATCCGTGTATCGGGAGGTCTCGTCGCGCGTCATTGTGGGCCGGTCGGTGACCTCGAGCCTGCGCAGCCATTTCACTTGCGTATTGCCTTCCCAACCAGGGAGCAGCAGCCGAAGCGGATATCCTTGCTCTGGCCGGATCGCCTCGCCGTTTTGTGCGTAGACGAGCATCGCGTCATCCATGCCTTTTTCGAGCGGCACGCTCCGGGACATCACCGCCGAGTCACTCCCTTCGGCAAGGAGCCAGCTCGCCCCGCCTTGAACACCAACCTCGCGCAACACAGTGGACAGCATCACGCCCGTCCACTCGCTCGTGCTAAGAAGCCCGTCCAGCGCCTGCGGGGTGATCTCCGTCGGCATGCGCTCCCTGTTGTATGCCCCGCCACCATTCCCCGAGCACTCGACGAAGCAGATTCGCGATGTCTGTGGAAATCGCTTGAGGTCCGCCATGCTGAAGACCAGCGGGCGGTCCACCATACCGTGGATGAGCAGCTCGTGGTTCTCCGCAACGATGTTCGGAACCCCGCCATGATGCCGTTCGAAATGGAGGTCCGCCGGGGTGATCGTCCCGTGGAGATCCTGGAGTGGCGTCCGGGACGAACTCGACAGCGCCTGGTTGCGCATCAGCCTGCGCGGCCGCTCAGCCGGAGCCCTACTCCCCAACTCAGACACCAAACGTCCCGGAACCCTGGTAGGATCGTCTGCGGAAGACGGAGCCTCCTGCGCAACCAGCTTTACGGCATCGGCTTGGGTTTTCAGGAGACCTGCAGCGATGACCCCTGAGGTCGTGGTGAGCCAGGCTCGTCTGGACAGACCGGGGCGGTGCTTGGGTGTCATGCGGAGCTTCCTCTCGGCAGGGGGGCAGCGACGGGCTCAAACTGAGCCCGGGACGTGCGATCGGCTAGAGGGGCGGGCCTTCAGACGAATCACAGCAATTCGCTGGACGCCAACGCCATCTACATGCAAATTCTGCCCTCTCGAAGTTCAAGAACGCACCGGAGACAGTACCGCATGCGCCGACGTATACCGTTCGTGGCTCTCGTTCTCGTGATGGCTCCCACCGTGACCCTCGCTCAAGACGGTCCCGACCTCCCGGCAGGCTTTGACGAGCCGATGCCGCTGCACCACGATGGCCGGGGATTGGGACCCTTCTCTCGAACGATCACGACGCCTTCCGATCAGGCTCAGTTGTATTTCGACCAAGGCATTCAGCTGGTGTACGCCTTCGATCCTGGCCTGGGTGCTCGGTCGTTCCGCGAGGCATGGAAGCTCGATCCGAACTGCGCAATGTGCTACTTCGGTGAAGCTTGGGCCTGGGGTCCATATCTAAACGGACCGATGACAACGCCTGACGCGCCCCGAGCCCACGCCGCCATCTCAAAGGCGATGGACGTACGAGACGGGAACACGACCCCGGTGGAACGGGCCATGATCGAGGCGATGGCCGAGCGTTATGAAGCCGAACACGATGGTGATCGCCGCCGCACACTCGACGAAGCCTGGGCCGAGAGCGTGAACACACTTTACGAGGCCTACCCGAACGATCTGGACATCGGCTTCCTGGCAGGCGAGTCCCTCATGCTCCTCGAGCCACGCCGCGGCAGGTGGGACATCGAAAAGGTGTCCATCCAACGGATTCACCGGGTGCTTGAAGACGTCCTGTCCAAGGACATCACCCACCCGGGAGCCTGCCACCTCTACATCCACTCGACCGAGCCGACAGTACAGCCCGAGAAGGCGGAAGGGTGTGCAGCGTACCTAGGTCAGTCGATCCCTGGCGCGAGCCACATCCAACACATGCCGTCCCATACGTTCAACCGGGTGGGGCGCTGGGCCGAGTCGGTTGTGGGGAATACGCAGGCATGGCATTCGGACATGAAGGCGGCCACCGGCGAAGGCTTCGCGATCTACCCGTCCCACAACCTGCACATGCTGCTTTTCGCCGCATCGAACGGAGGCCAGGGCGCCGTCGCGATCCAGGCTGCCAAGGAATACGCCAAGATCCAGCAAGGCGGACAGTTCTATCAGTCCCTGACGATGATGCGTTTCGGACGCTTTGAGGACCTCATTGCCTTGGACGGGGCCCCTGACGGGGGAGTCTTCGAGGGCATGTGGAACGCCGGGAAGGGGTATGCCCACCTGCGTATGGGTGACGAAGGCACGGCCCGGTGGTACTTGCATCTCGTGAAGCAGGGGATCGAAGACGCCCCAGAAAACGCGTCCTTCCGAGGCCACACTGTGGCTCAGCTGCTCGGGATCACAGGCGGTATCCTGGAAGGCGAGATCATGCGTGCGAACGGTGATCTCGACGGGGCCATCGCGATCTTCCAGGCAGCTTCGGAGTTGGAGCGCGGTCTCCGATACGACGAACCAGAACCCCTTCCCTTTTCGGTTCGCCAGTGGCTCGGCGACGCGTTATGGGAGGCAGGACGCCACGACGAGGCCATCGAAGCCTTCAGGGATGAACTGGTCGCGCACCCGCACAACGGCTGGTCGCTGTTCGGGCTCGAGCGGTCACTGCGAGCGATCGGGGACGACGCTGAGGCCGACGAAGTGCTCGCCGAGCGGCTGGCCTCTTGGGAGCGGACCGATGTCTACCTCAGGTCCCCGATCTACTAGCGGTCGCTAGGCGTCTTCGCTCTCACCGTCCAAAAGTGAGGGGTCCTCGGACGTCTCCGTAGTAAAGACCGGATACATCGATTCCGACGAAGTCAGGTACTCCTCCACGGCCCGAACGAGCGGCATTCGCTCGCCTATACGCAGCGCGGCTTCGCTTCGGTCGAAGGTGGGCCTCATGGTCTCTCCGGAAGCGACGAAGGCATGGGCCAGGAGGAGCGTCGCCGCACGTAGGAGCACGTCTTCGTCGTCCTCTCCGTCTTCGAGTTCGCTCAAGGCGACCTCTGTCGCCGCACCGGCCACCTTTCTCGTGAAGCCACTGCGTGTCAGCGAAAGCACCATACCAATCACCAGGGCGCCTCCTCCAACGACGAGGATAGGGGTGGCAACTCCGGCACCCACCCCGAATCTGGGACCTACGATCCCAAAGCCAACGAGCACCACTAGGCCCAGTATGGCGAGTCCACAGCCGTACACTCCGGGTTCAGCCGGCGGCGGCGTCTCCTCGATCTCCTGCAACGTCTCCCGGATAAGGAGCCGGTGGCCGTCCGTCAGATACATCGACGAACCGCCACTCGAGCCGCCACTCGAGCCGCCACACGAGCCATAATCACGTCTTCGGCCACCGGCCTACGGGGACCGCCGAAACAACCGTCCCGGTGATGATATCCGGAACCGCGCGAGAACAAACCGTAGTCGCCGAATACACGTTCTGGTCGAGACGAGTCACAATCCGATCCAGCGGACCTGGACTGTTGTTCTCGATCTCCACGGTCTCGCGACCCGTGACCGTACCGGCGTCGACGTCGAATCGCGCGTCGATGGAGTAGTTCGCCTCGAACTGCCCGTATGCAGCGCCTGGCGCACCGGTCGAATCACGCGTGCCTGCTTCGAAGGGGCGACGGAAGGCGTTCGTCAGCGGGATATCCCGCCGCACAGCGCGTTCGGGCAGTACCTTGGCTGAGACGTTCGCGGGCACAGCTACGAGAACAGCCAAGAGGCCCAGGGGACATGAATTCGCTTCATTGTCGGATGCTCCTTCAGAACCACGGAAGACGATTCAGGTCGCCACCGTGCCGAATTAATGATTCAGAGCCATGCAGAGGATCTTGGAAACGCTAGACACAGCATGGAGACGCGACAAGCCGCTAGGAAGCCTATTCCGCAGAGAATGGGAGTGTTCCTAGCGGCCGAAGCGGAGATTCCCCTTCCACCCGTCCGCGTCTGCCTCGCTGGCGGGTCCCATCTTCCCGCGGACGGACTCGAACAACGGCTCGGTGTAGTACCCGTCGCCCCGGATCATGACCCACGTAACGCGTCGCGTATCCGTGATCTCTTCGAGGGGATTCCCGTCAATCACGATCAGGTCGGCATACTTACCCTGCTCGATCGTGCCGAGTCGTTCGTCAACACCGAAAGCGCGAGCAGAGTTGATCGTGCCGACCCTGAGAGCAGCCGCATTCGGGAGGCCGGCTAGGACCATCGACTGGAGCTCTCGGTGCACACCGAACCCACTCCACCATTCTCCCCAACTCGGGTGGTCCGTGCCCAGCGAGATGTTGTCGCCGCCGCCGAAGTCGTAGAAGAGTTTGATGGTCCGGCGCTTCATGTAGTAAATGCGTTCGAACTGCCCCATCGGGTTTCGTGGGAGCCGCGACTCTACTTCTGCGCGCGCGTAAGGGGTCAGGAAGCCGCGCTCGTCCTCCCAATAGTCGTAAACCTCCGCGTCCTTCCCTGCCCAGTAGTCATAGGCGCTGAGGGTCGCGTCGAAGTAGGCGCCCTGGGCCACGAACAACTTCGTCTGCGCTTCGATCCGGTCGAGGGTCTCGGGGTCGTCCAGATCAAACGACTCAAGCGACGCGTACGCAGACTGCGTACCCACAAAAGCGTCGCCACCCATGAAGTGTTCGATCCGATCGATGCCCATGTAGATGGCATCTCGCGGATTCACGCTATTCCGGAATCCAGAGTCGAGGTGGCCCGTCACCGTGAGTCCATGCGCGTGGGCAACGTCAATGAGGACCTCGAGCTGTTCCGGCCGGATCCCCTTGGCCTTGAAACCGCGGGCTCCGTTCAACGCCCAGTACGTCGCCTCCTTCCTGATCGAATCAGGAGTCATCGCTTCGTGACTCCAGCCTGGACGGGCTGAGCCCCAATACGGTCCCGAGCTGTAGATGCGCGGCCCTGGCATTTCACCACTCGCAATGCGGGCACGGCCGCGGCGCGCCTCATCTGGGTCGATCTCTCCCGCCGGAAACGTCGAGGTCACTCCGTTCGCGAGAAAGAGGACCGGGTTCACAGTGTAGTCATCGACCCGGCCTTCTCCGAATAGGTCGACCGCGTAGTGTGCATGCAGATCGAAGAGGCCCGGCATAATGAACTGGTCGTCCTCAAGGAGGACGACGGTCGCGGCACCAACTTCGGCCGGTGCGACGCCGAGCCGCAGGATCGTCCCGTTCTGGATGAGGATACCGGGGTTCGGGCGGGCCACATCGGCGGTGCCATCCCATAGCACGCCACCAATGATCGCGGTAGTGCCGGGCTGTGGCTCAGGAGCCTGAGATTCAGCTAGTGCTGGAATCGCGAGTGCCATGAGGCAGACTCTCAGTGCCACAGGACCGACGCTGTGTGGCCACTTACTCAACATTTGTGGCGCCCCGCAGCCGTGTGCCGAAAGCCTGCCCGGCCGCAGAAACCCCTCATCTTCGACGGAAGTTCGACGTGTAGCTGCTTCAATCCCTTTTCCTTCGCCACAGCTGCGGCCTCGTTGAGCAGCGCCGTGCCTACGCCATCTCCCGCGTCAGGATGCACCGTGGAACCAATCGCGAATCCGCGCACACGCCCGCACTCCAAGACTCGTACGAATCCGCCCAAAGTGTCATCGGGGTAGGCCAAGGGGTGGATCAAACTCACGTCGAGCATGCCCGCGAAATTCCTAGGCGCATGATTGGGCCAAACCGCGGAGAAGAGTTGATCGAGCTCCTGCTCGTCGACGGGGCCATTCACTTCGTAGCGTACCATGCTCTTCTCCGGTCGATCTGAATCAACCCAACCATTCCACCCGCCATCAGTATGCCGTGCGAGCGCGTGAGGCGCGACCCAGGGAAGCGGGCCCTCGATCGTTAGCGGGAGTTCCGAAAAAAGAACGCCAGAATGGAGTCGGTCGCGTTGAGTTCCAAACTTTTAGCCCCGAGCGCCGGATTGAAGGTGACCGGGGCACGTATGCCTACCACCAGCACTCGATGCTGAACTCAAGCATTGGGACTGATCCGCGACACCGTCCTCCAGCTCAATGCACCCGATCCGTGCCAAGGCACCGGCACCTCCTTACATTGGGCGTGCCCAACCAGCTACCACCCAGGAGACCACAGCAATGAAGAAGCTGCTTCCAACAATCATGCTCGCCGCGATGGTCGCGGCCTGCTCGGCCGGTCCGCCACCGCCACCGCCGCCGCCGCCGTGGACGCCCACTGGCACATACGACGTCTCCATCGACGCCATGGGCATGCAGCTCGGCGGAGTCTTGGGCATCACGGAGACCGACGGTGAGTTCAGTGGATCCCTCGGAACCGACATGGGCGTGGTCGACCTGAACACGTTCACGGTAGATACTGATTCTCACGAGGTCACGTTCGTTGGTGACAGCCCAGACTTCTCGCTCGCGTTCCAAATCATGATCGAGGAAGGCGAACTCAGCGGTCAGTTCGAAATCGCGGGTATGGGCAACGGGTCCATCATGGGCACGAAACGCGCAGGTACTCGACCCTAACGGCCGCTCGCCGAGGCTGACGACCGTGCCTGAACGCCGCTATAACGAAGACGAAGTCGCCCTGATTCTGAGAAAAGCGGTCGACTCACATACTGACGATTCCGGGCCGATGTCGGGCTCTGGCATGACGCTGGAGGAGCTCAAGGACATCGGTGTAGAAGTCGGCATCGAGTCTGCCCAGATCGAAACTGCGGCACGCTCTCTCGATGTCGTTCGAAGCGCGCCCACGGGACGGATCTTGGGTCAACCGACCACGGTGCAATTCGAGCGTGTCATCCCGGCGCGGCTTCAAGACGAACACATGCCACATCTGCTCGATCTGATTCGCAATGAATTCGCCCGCCAGGGCATCGTGACGGAGGTCATGGGCGGCTTCGAGTGGAAGGCAGGTGGTTCACTCGGAACTCGCTACGTCTCGCTTCGACCCGAGGGCGACCAGACACGCATCCGGGTACTCGGGAACTATCGGGACGGATTCCTCGGCCTGGTTATTGGGGGCGGGTCCGTCACGGGCATGGCAACAGCTGCAATCGTTGGAAAGGCACTCGCGATCGCCAACCCAGTCCTCTTGCTTCCGGCGGGGGTCCTCGGTGTCGTCGCCACATCGACTCCGGTCTTCCGCTTCTTCTTCGGCAAAGAACAGGATGCGTTGGAACGGGTGATGGGCTCGCTCGAAACACGACTTCTGGAATTTGAAGCCGCCGCAGGCGGGGACGATGACTGACCGCGTTTCTGTCGCGGTCATCAACAGCGGAGTCCATGTGCCCCACACCCACCTCCCCAGTGTGGCGGGCGGCGTCTCGATCGATCTTCAAGGCAAGCAGCACGCCAGCTATGTGGATCGACGGGGTCACTGCCGCGCTACTGCGCAACCACCCGGGGGTGGCTACCGCTGCCGGGGTGCTGGACATTCTATCTGCTGTGTGGAAGCCCTAAGCGCTTGCCAGCGACCGCCGCTACTTCGCCCGAAGACTCTGCCAGACGCCGCGACCCGCGGCCGCGTAGAGGAGCATCGCGATAACCACTAGGGCCTTCAGGCCGGTCCACATCGACAAGTACTCGAGGCATCCGCCGAGCACGGCACCCAAGAGGTTGGATCCCAGAGACGCCGTGGCGTTTCGCGATCGATCGAGCAGGCTGCTCACGATGACACCTGCGAACCCGACCGGGAGGCCAATCAAAAGCCCTCCCACCACACCCCGTCCCACCAAATCGAGTTGATTGAGCGAGCTGATCGGCACGGCATACAACAGCGCCAATGAAAGCATGAGCGGGACGAACCACACCATGATGTTGGTCGGCCGTCTCTTAGAGACCCACAGATTCGCGGCGAGCGCCGTCGAGAGGATCCCTGCGAAGACCGCCACGTTGACGGTCCAGGTCGATCCGAACAGGAGGGACAGAACCGTGACGCCTCGTGTTTCGAGGAGGAGGAAGGCAGCCCCCATGAAGAAGAGCGGCGAGTCGAAATTTTTCTTGAGCGCTGCCGCCCCGAAGACCCTCGACACCGCGAACACTGCGGTCCCAATGACACCCAGAAGCAGGACCATGTAACCCCAGGGTGTCTCGCCTGGACTCAGGTACAGGAAGGGCCAATCGTCCGAAACAGTCCGAACTTCCTCGGGAGGAGCCGACGAGACCTCACGGCGGAAGGGGTCGACCCTCGTGAGATCCAGCTTGAGGCCCTCCTTCGCCACGACGAAGGTACGTCCGTAGTTCAGCCCGTGATTGATCGCGATGGGTAGCTGCTCAGTCGCCGCGGCCACCGTCCAGAAGAGCCGATCTGCGAGCCACTCACTCTCGAGCACTGAGAACGAGACAGCCAAGAGTCCGTGCGGCTCCAGGAGATTCCAGGCCGACCGAAGCCCCTCCTCGGAGTACAGGTAGTTCTCGAGGCGCAGGGAAGACATGGACGAGAACATCGCGTGCGAGTCCACGAGTCCATACGAGATCACGTCGAACCGTTCGTCTTTGGATTGCTCGATGAACGCCCGACCGTCATTCACGACTCGGACCACGCGTGGATCGTCGTAGGGTCCTTCTGGGTGCAGTCGCTGGCCGATCCGGAGAATTTCGGGATCGATATCCACTGACGTCACATGCTGGAAGCCGGTCCGAAGTGCAGCCATGGCATCGTTTCCGGTGCCCGCACCGATCACTAGAGCTCGGTCACGAGCGTCCACTAGGCGGTATGGGATGTCGTAGACGAGCCGGATGTAGGCCATGTTGCCGCGCACCGAATCAGGCGATGACTCAAAGCGCTCGAGCGACAAATCGTGCATGTACTGATGGAAGTCCTGATTCACCAAGACCATCATATTCGCCGGATCGTCAGCCTCGACGACGATTCGATTGTACGGACTGTAGATCGCGTCCCGGCCCGAAAACGCTGCGAGGGCGACCACTCCGACGACCCAAGCCAGATGGCTCAAACGGGGCGCAAGTAGCAGCAGTGGAATGCAGGCGACTCCGAACCAGACCGCCGGCCCAACGCCAAGGCTGGTCACCGCCGCAAACCCGAGAACACCCAGAAGTGAGCCGAGCAGGTCGAACGAGTAGGAAGCCAGCGTCTCGCCCCGACCGAAGAAGTGCCCGACGGCTGTCGAGGCCAAGGCGAAGACCGTCACGACCCCCCAAAACAGAGCCAGCACCAAGACGAGGTTGAGGGCAAAGCTCCCCACGCCGGCCATCTCGTACGCACCCCAGATGTGAATGCTGACATCCGGGAAGGAGAGACCACCAAGACCCGTGATGGATGCCGTCCCCACCACCAGCACGAAGACGAAAAGCGCAGGGAATACGCGGTGGAACAGCTCCGGGCGCCTCCGCCCGATCGCTACCCCGAGCCCCATTCCGAGGAACGTCGCGATGAGCACCAGATTGTTGAAATAGGCGAAGATCCGGATCTGTCCAGACATCCACCGAATGGTGGCCAGCTCCAGAGCCAACACCCCGAACGTGGCCAGTCCTAGTCGAAAGAGCGCGCTCCCAGGCCCCCCGATCGGCTCCTGGTCGAGGTCAGAGGAGCTCGACTCAGGCGTCTCGTGAGTCGGACGCTCGGTCATCGATGCGGGTACCCGGGGCCGCGTAGTACCACGCCGGGCCGCATCCCGGTGACTTCAGAATCCCGCACCACCGCGATTCCACCTACGAAGACATGCGGGATCCCGACCGCGTACTGATGTGGATCATCGAAGGTCGCTCGGTCGGCCACGGTCTCTGGATCGAAGACGGTGAGGTCCGCCACCATACCCGGGGACACCCTTCCGCGATCAGAGAGTCCTAGTCGGTCCGCCGGAGCCGAAGTCATTCGACGCACACCCTCTTCCATGGTGATCACGCCGCGCTCGCGCGCGTACACTCCTAGAACTCGGGCGAAGGTGCCGTATCCACGGGGGTGAGGGCTGGCCTCCCCGAACCGGGACAAGCGACCATCCGAACCGATCATGCCGAACTCCGACTGCATGAAGCGTTCAACGTCCTCTTCGTCGAACGCGTGGAAGATCGCACCGCACCGTCCGGCGGCATCGATCTCAAGAATGAGGTCTGCTATCTGAGCGGGAGTCCCCGGCACGTCCCGGGCGGTGAAGATGTCGGCAAGCGTCCAACCCGAGAGATCGTCCGGAAAAGCGGCCGCCGATTCTTCATCGAAAGAGCAAGACACGAGCTGGATCTTCGACGGGTCGTCCGCAAAGCGCATTTCGACGAAGGCCTCGATGTCATCCACCACACGCCGGCGCGTCGCGGGATCGGATAGTCGGTCCGCGAGTTGCCCACCCGCCTGGGCCCAGCGGGGAATAACGCTGGACAAACCTGTCGACGACGCTGTGTACGGATACTGATCGAAGGTAATGTCGACACCCTCGGCTCGAGCTGCTGCGATCAACTCCAGGGACTCGACGCTCCGCCCGAAGTTGCGGTGCCCGCCCACCTTGTGGTGGGTCATCTGGACCGGGATACCAGCCTCACGCCCGATTCGGATCGTCTCTTTCACGGACTGGAGGACGTTGACGTCCTCGTTGCGCATGTGGGAGATGTACATGCCACCCGCGGCAGCAGCGACCTTCGCGAGTTCAATGACCTCTGATGTCTCTGCAAAGCTACCGGGCAGATAGAAGAGCCCGGTGGAAAGCCCAAAGGCGCCTTCCTCCATGCCCGTGGCGACGTATGCACGCATCCGATCCAGTTCGTCTGGAGTCGCAGCTCTGTCTTCGTTCCCGATTACCTCGGACCTGATCGAGCCATGGCCTACGAACATCCCGAAGTTCGGGGCTACAGGCCCTCCCGCACTCAGCGAATCGTAGAAGCCGCCCAGGTCGAGCGGTGAGTTCCCGTCGTTCCCCTCCATAAGGGTCGTCACACCTTGGCGGACGAAGTTGTCCGCATCGCGCTCTTCCCGGATCAACCCAATCGAATGCGTATGGATGTCGATGAAGCCGGGGGCGACGTAGTGCCCGGTGACGTCGATGCGGTCCGTCGCGGAACGCCCGGAGAGATCCCCGACCTCTACGATGACCTGGTCGAGCACGGCGACGTCGGCCGTGAAAGCAGGCGCCCCTGTGCCGTCCACCACCATACCGCCCTCGAGTACGAGGTCGAATTCGGGCTGGCCGCACGCGGTAATCAGGAAGGCTGTCAGAACACTTGATGTCGATCGAATAGTCATGGCCCCGAACATACAGGGGGAACCCAAGGAATGCCTGTGGGCGTTACTCTTCGACGTATACAATCAGGGAGAATGAGCATGCACCGAAAGCACTTTGGGGCGTGTAAAACCCTGTAGCCATCGCCGGCCTCGATCAACGGCCACTCAACGCGGGAGAAATTCACCCGCCAGCGATCGCCCTCTTGGGGAGGAACCGCCCGCACTTGTCCTGATACCGCCACCGAACCGGGCGCGACCAGGTCCTTCCACGGAATCGCAACCTCCACGCTCCACGCCGCATCGACGTCGCTGGCATCATTCCAAGGTGCCGTACAGGCCCACAGCGCTCGGGACTCCCGGCGTATTCCACTCGATGAAGGCCCGCCCGCCCGAGTTGTACGGGCGATCCAAGAACAGGTCGACTTCCGTGCCTAGTGCATTGATTAGATGATGGCGTCCCGCTGCCTCAGCGTCCCCCACAGGTGCGGCTCCTCAAGCATCGCGCCCACGTAGAGGTACGTGTCGTCCCACATCATTTTCGCCCGTGTCGCGTGCGCCGGGATCGCGCCACCCCTTCCCCCGTATGTCGGCAAAGGCCTCCGTCCAGGGTGCCCCGGCCCAAGCATCATTGAGCCTGCCGTCGATCTGACTTGTGCCCGCCGCCCTCGGCGCATCATACGACCGAACGGCCTGGGCCTCGCCGGAGACGGGCGAGAGGATCAGCCCCACCAAAGCAACCGACAGGCCACCATGGACGTGCGCTGAAAGAGAACGAAATGCGGGCTTCATCAAGGGAACATCGAAGTCGGACTGCAAACCGGCTCGAGCACTGCGAGCAGTCCCCTGATTGACGTTATTGCCCGTGCGTCCCAACCTGACTCCGTCGCAGCCACTCGAAATGGGCGACGCCAGATTCACCTTGAGAGAAAACGACCTTGTCCGACGCACCGCACACCGAGATTCGGCGCCGTGACTTCATCCGGTGGCTCGCCGCTAGTCCGCTGCTTCCCTACCTGGGTGGCTGCAATGCCTTCGGCACACCAGACACCATCGCCCAGCAGGGTAGGAGCCGAACGCTCGACGATCTTGTCATGGAAGCGCAGAAGGCACTCGACGTCTTTGACATGGAGAAAGTCGCCGAAGCTGTGATGCCTCCCGCACATTTCGGATACATCCAGACCGGCGTGGACGGTGAAGAGACCCAACGCAACAACCGAGCGGGCTTCGAGGATCTGTACGTGCGTGCGAGACGGCTCATTGATGTCAGCAAGATCGATACGAGCGTGAACCTGTTCGGACGTGAGTGGCGCTCGCCAATCGTGATTGCTCCGGCCGGGAGCCACCGCGCCTTCCACGAGGAGGCGGAATCGGGAACCGCACGAGCGGCGCGAGCCAGGGGCCATCTCCAAGTCCTCTCCTCCGTGAGTTCCACCGCAGTTGAAGAAGTGAACGAAGCACGGGGTGAACCCGTCTGGTACCAGCTCTACGCGACGTCCAACTGGAGCGTGACTCAGGACGTTGTAGCCAGGGTCCGTGAAGCGGGGTGCCCCACCATCGTACTCACGGTCGACCTACCCTCGAATAGCAATCGCCTGACTCAGGAACGATGGGCACGCATCGATGACCGGAACTGTGCCGGCTGTCACACAGAAGGGGGCCAAGCACCGCCAGTGAAGCCGATGTACCAAGGCACGTCCTCCCCACCCAGCGATTTCCGCACCCCCGCCATGACATGGGATTTCATTGGCCGGCTCCGGGAGATCACGGACCAACGCATCATCGTGAAAGGCCTGGTCACACACGAAGACGCCACGCTCGCCGTAGAACACGGCGTGGACGCCGTATGGGTCTCGAACCACGGGGGCAGATCCGAGGGTAGCGGCCGCGCGACGATCAACGCACTTCCCGAAATGGCGGAGGCCGTGGATGGCCGAGTACCCATCATCATGGACGGTGGAGTGAGGCGCGGGACAGACGTGTTCAAGGCCCTCGCTCGAGGGGCGACCGCAGTGGCAGTTGGGCGCCCCTATTTGTGGGGCCTGGGTGCCTTCGGGCAGGCCGGCGTCGAACGTGTCCTAGAGATCCTCCAGAACGAACTCGAGGTCACCATGGGACTGGCGGGCACTCCGTCGATCGCAGATATCGGCCCTGCTTCCGTCGGAAAAGAGTAGGCGGTTTCGTACGCGAGTCCCCCCGACGCCGAACGACGGTTCGCGTTCGCACTCATGGCGGTCTGTGTCTTGGGGTTGGGCTTGGGTTTGCGAGCCATTCACCTCGACATCCCGATCCCACTCGCACTCACCGGCCTCGTACTCCTGCTCGCGGCGTGGCGCACCCACCCGCGCAAGCAGCCCATGTCCTTGTCGGTCGCGGTCGCGCTCGTATTCGGGGCGGTTGGGATGTTGCTCATCAAACGAAACCACGGGGAGGCTCGGATGTGGCTGTGGGTGATTCCTCTCTTGGGTGTGGGAATCGGCATTGGTGTGTC
>Ga0302123_10001474_pt1 | contig 16813 bp, 14 predicted proteins | sample CB21_321_MG_FD_203109 | JGI IMG/M metagenome (GOLD analysis project Ga0302123, IMG submission 203109) | Marine microbial communities from Western Arctic Ocean, Canada - CB21_32.1 | ecosystem: Environmental > Aquatic > Marine > Oceanic | place: Canada: Western Arctic Ocean | collected 2017-09-28 | reverse complement strand
AAAAACCATCGCTCCATCCCAAGGGCCTCTCCGTTCAGGTCTAGCCAGTCTAGGACCTCGATCATGTAGGTGGACATCTTGTCCCAATGATAGACGCCCCCAGCCCCTATCTCACACAACCCGGCGTTAACCTGTGCGTCGTTGCACGCCACACCGGTGGTCTTGAGGACCCATACGGTGTCGTAACCTACGTGGACCGACATCTCGGTGATCCAGATCGGTGTGTCGGCGTACTCTGTGAATGTGTTCAGGTACTGCCTCATGTTCACGAGTTGCTGTGCCACCACTGAGGAGTGTTTGGAACTCCCGTCTCCATAATAGTGGATCGGCCCGCTCCCGGGAAGATAGAGCGGAAGCTGATCAGGATCATTGTTGGGGGTGTTGAGCCAGTCTATCGGATACATGTCTATGGCCCATATATCTACCGGCGGAGGCGTCCCATACCTGAATTGGTATTCGGCGATGAAATCCTCGGCCCATTTCTTGCCTAACCGATATCCTCCGCAGCCTATGCACATGTAATCCCAGTTCAGGAGGCTTGGACTGAGTATATGTGCCGTCTGATCGGCGTCTTTAAGGTTCATCGCGAAATATCGGAACACCGGGGCGAATTTCTTGCCGGTGATTCCCGTATCACCGTTGATATTCGAGAACTGGTTTGGCTCCCCCATTATGTACCAGTAGGCGCCGGGATTGGCCTGGGCGAGCGATTGGAGCTCTGTACTGGTCAGAAAACCCATCTTCGAGATCTCTGCGTCGGACAGCTCGTTGATCCTATCGGGGCGCAGATTCCCCGTAGAGTTCCATAGCGATTCAGAAACGGGCACCTTGATATAGGGAACCTTCTGCGCACCGCCCGGCACCTGTGACGTGTCCCTCTCCAGGTCCAGATACCAGCGGACCCCGAGCTGCTGTAGGAAATAGAGGTTGTCGGCCTCCGACCTAGAGTGAAGCACCACCCCGTAGCGAGGGTCGCCGGCTAGCGGGACTGGCGTTGGTGTAGGCGTTGGTGTAGGCGTCGGTGTGCTAGTCGGGGTCGGCGGGATTGGCGTGCTGGTAGGGGGCGGCGGCACTGGAGTAGGCGTGTTTGTGGGGGTCGGCGGGACTGCAGTATTGGTAGGCGGCGGCACTGTCGTGGCAGTGGGCTGTGGCGTTCCGGTGGGCACAGCGGGGGTGGGCGTCGGGGATGGCGTCGCGGTAGGCGAGCCGTCGGGAGTGGGTGTCGCGGCTGGGACGCTGGTCGCCGTCGGGGATGGGGTAGCAGTTGGTCGAGGCGTGGGTGTGCTGGTTGGTGCTCTGGTAACCGCCGGCGTCGGCGTGGCCGTGGCCGTGGCCGTGGGCGTGAGCGTAGGCGTGGCCGTAGGCGTGAGCGTGGGAGAGGGCGTTGCCCGGGGAGACGGCGAGGGCGTGGCAGATGCCGTGGACGTCGGGCTGACCGTCGGCTCGGCGGTCGAGGTCGGGCTCGGAGTAGGCGTCGCAGTTGATGTCGGACGGGGAGACGAAGTCGATGTGGGTCGCGGGGTGGGGCTAGGCGTCCGCGTGTTCGTTGGAGACGGTCGCGGAGTTGCCGACGGGAGTACGGAGGGCGTGGGCGTAGGGGAGGGAGGCGCAACCGCGACAGGCTCGGCACGTTGCACCGCCGTGACGGCGAACAGAGACAGGCCGGGCGAGGCCGCCTCGTATAGCACCTCGTCGCCCTTCCGGCCTATCAGCCTTGTGGGCAGCAACTCCCAGTCTTCTGCGAATCTCTGGAGTGCGATGACCTCGGCGTCGTGGCCATTTGAGTCCAGCCACCGCTGCGAAACTTGGAAAGACAGGGTGACCGATTCGATGTCGGGGTCGTCGAGCTTCTCGGTGCCGATCTCGATGAGCTGGTAGGTGTCCAGGGCCGGTGGGGAAGGAAGGTTCGCAGGCTGCCCGGAGAGGACGGCGATTTCTATGCTCGCCGTTCCACCTCTGGCCTCGGAATCCACCGACACCGCGCTGATTGCGATGGCCGGCTCGGTAAACACGAACTCCGCGTTTCCTTGCTCTGGCAGCTGGATTTCCTGGGCCTCAAACTCCTCGATCTTCAGGCCGTCTGGCGGTTTCACCAGGGCAGGAGCGTCGGACCCCCACCCGCATCCAGCGGCCGCGAGAGTGAGCGGCACAAACATTGCGAGCAGCTACCGCCTCATGCAACCTCCTGTTATGTCTTGAGCGCCCCCTCGTCGAATCCGCCCTCCATTTTACCAGTAATGGCTAGGAGAACGGATAGGCAGACTCTAGGTGACACCTGTTTTGGCGAGGAGTTCGTCGTAGATGGCTATGATGTTCCGCGTTACGTTTCGCTCGTCGAATTCGCTCAGAGCCTTCTTTCGGGCCGCTTCGCCCATCGTTTTCCTGAGTGCGGGGGATGCCAGTAGCTTTCTCACAGCTAACCCCAGGGCGTCTGCATCACGGACGGGCACCAGGAGCCCATTCTCGCCGTCGACAACGACCTCACGGCAACCCGGTGTATCTGTGGTTACCATCGGCTTGCCCATCGATGCGGCCTCGATCAGAACCCTGGGAAATCCCTCCCGATAGGAGGGCAGGACGACAATATCGGACATTGCCATCAGTTCTCGGACGTCCGAGCGTTCCCCCAGATAGCGGACCACACCTCTCCTCCCCCAATCTACGAGTGTCTCCTGTGGAATGGATGCCGGGTTGCCCGGGTCTGTGGGGCCCACCAACAGGAAACATGCGCCCTGGTCCCCGGCCAGCTTCCTAGCGGATTCGACGTACTCATGAACGCCTTTGTGGGTGAGCATTCGGCCTACCATCACAACGATAGGCGCGTCAGACGGTATGTCGAGAGAGCTTCTGAGACGGTCGCTCTCCGCTGCATCGACAGATTCAGGGCTGTACAACCCCGTATCTATGCCCGAGCCGCCCGGTACATGCCTGATCTTCCTGCGGGACACCATTCGGGACTCTTTGAAGAACCTGGAGTCGTCGTGGTTCTGAAATAGAACCGCCTCGCTTATGCCAAAAGCGAGGCGGTTGAGTAGCGTGGAGACTGGACGCACGATGGAGGACTTTAGACCTCGTCCGGTGTACACATATCCTAGTCCATTAACTGAGGAGACGACCAGAGGCACGCCGGACAGACGGGCCGCAAATGCCCCGTATACCCTGGGTTTCGCGGTGAAGTGATGCACTAGGTCCGGACGGATGCGTTTGTAGATGCTGCGGAGCGCCAGGAGGCTCTGCAGTTCTCTGAGGGGACTCGCGCCCCTGCGGACCAGTGGCCAGTCTATAAACGTGGCGCCGAGCTTCTCTATCGCCTCGACCGATTCGCCCGCCGGAGCTATGGCATACACGGTATGACCCGCTTCCGAAAGCGTCTTCAGCAAGCCACCCTTGAAACGGTGGAGATAAAAATCGTCGTTGTAGACGATCGCGATCGTTCGTAGTTCGGCCATTTAGTTCTCGCGGGTAGCGTAGAGCGCAGTCGAAGTCAGAAATGATTATCCCGCCGCTCAGCAATATTCGCTAGTCCTGCAAAGGCAACCTTTGTCGCATTCAGACAGGGTCGCGCCACGCCGAGAGGTCCCGGCCCAGCAGCTTTTCCACGTACTGTATGTCCGGCTCGAACTCCGCCAAAAGCTCCGTTCGTTCTGCCTCGGTGAGGTCAGGCATGTTCCCTTCACGACCCCGGTATACACGATTGAGACCCAGTGCCTTCCCGAACTCTACGACTCCATAGAGGCGCCGTGCTCGTAGTCAGTCCGCCAATGCGGTTGCAGCCCTGGCGAGGTTCCGATGGCGAAACATGGACGCCACGCCGACCCGGTCGTATGTACCAGGGGGCGGGGTAACATCGTCGACATCCAGGAACTTATAGATGGACCTCAGCACATGGGCCGGATGGGCCTGGATGTCGTCGAGCAATGCGAAGGTCACGGCCTCCTTTCCGAACGTCTCCAGCCACCTGGGGATGTGAACGGAAAATTTGCCCGAATCGACGATGCTTGGCATCTTTTGGGCTGCATCGGTGAGGCTGCCACCAACTCTACCCTTGCTCAGGTGATGGCGGTAGCCCGACAACGTTCTCGAAACAGGGTCGCGGATGGTGATGATAATCTTGCATCCAGGGATCGCCTGTTTGATTCGCTCGGGCGCATCCGGGACGTGGAAATATGTCGGGCCGACCTCGCCGCAGAGCTGGCCAGGTTTGCAATGTCGGAAATGGTCGGCGTACCAGGACAGGCCCTTGTCATGAAGCCGGTCGAAGAACATGGTCTCCTTCACGTTCAAGGGGAAGCAGAGTCCCGGGTGATGACGCAGTGCCTCGTTGAGCCAGGTGGTCCCGGAGCGACCGGGACCGACGGCCAAGAAAGATAGTTGGGATTGGTCTGGCATATTGGTGTTCACCGCGAGAGAGCCTTGGAATATGCGTCGCGTACGACATCAGCGGTGGCCTCCCAGCTGTGCTCCTTTGCCACCTCCGGCCCACGTTTCGAACTGCTGCGCCACAGGTCTTCGTCGGCTGCCATTGACTCCAGTGCAGTCGCAATAGCGTCAGGGTTGCTCGCCTCTACCGCCAGGCCGACGCCCTCCTCCGCGAGGTCGCGACAGCTGCCCACATCGGTCGTCACGATCGGCAGTCCACTCGCCGAGGCCTCTAACAAGACTTTGGGGAATCCCTCACTAACGGACGACAGCAGGAACAGGCGGCTCTCTCTCATGAGCGCTGCCACCTGTTCTCTCGATCTCATGCCCAGGAATCGCACAGAGTCTTTCAGGCCCAGCTCACGGGTCTTAGCCTCCATCTCCTCTTTGAGGGGGCCGACTCCGGCGATATCGAGACGCCAGTCTGGCCTGTTTTCGTGGAACTTGGCGAATGCCTCCAGGGCGTCGAGGTATCCCTTCTGCCACCTCAGGCTGCCGACCATCAGGATCTTCGGCTGGCGCTCCTCGTTGCCAGGAGGAAATGCGGCCGTGTCCACCCCATTGGGCGTGGTAGAGCAGGCGATCGTCGGGCACAGCGCTCTCCATGGATTGTCGCATCGCAGTAGAAACGTAGCAGACCTTGTCAGCGCGCCTTACCAGAGCGCGAAGAATCCGTGATCGTGGCAGAGGGTTCGCGTCCGTACCGTGGAATGTAATAAATAGCTTTGCACCGAGGATGTACTTGCAGAACAGACCGTGGAGCATTGGCATCGGGGAGTGCAAGTGCACGATCTGCGGTCGGAACAGAATCATGTAGGGGAGACTCAGTAGCCAGAACGTGATGTACCCCAGAATCTTTAGGCCCAATGCCCAAAAGCGCAGAATCCCGGACGCGTTGCTAACAGCCGCGTCCGGGTACGGAAATCGTAGTAGCCTCACATTGCTGGGCGTCGGCATGGGGCGGCCACGCCGCATTCGTGCGATACCCAATGAGGGGTCGCTGATGTGGGCAAACATGTAGTATTCCGGCAATCCCATCCCCGGCCTGGTGTCTGTCGGGTAAGTGGCCATCACGCGGCAGATACGTATTGGCGCCGGATCGCTGTACCTGTGCGTACCGATCATTTTCATCCGATTGCCCTCACGCATTCTTGTGATTTGCGACCCGGAGGAATAGAGCCTCGTAGGCGTCTGCCATGGCGTTCCATTGGAACCGCTCGCGCACCGACCTGCTGCCATTATCGGCCATGCGACGTGCGAGAGGCTCGTCTTCAAGGAGTTCGGAGGCAGCGCTGGCAATGGTGTCGACATCGTAGTACACCGCCCGGCCTGTATCTCCATCCAGCACCACCTCTGCACAGCCTGTGGTGGCGCTAGTCACCGTGGGTACGCCCGCTGCCTGCGCCTCTAGAAGGGCCCGAGGTAGGCTGTCGCTTGAGTTTTCGGGAGTCGCGTACAGGAACAGGTCTGCTGCCGCCAACAGATCTGGCACATCGGTCCGATTTATTGCCAGCCGGATCCGGTCGGCGCACTCAAGAGAATCTATATGTGTCTGTAGAGCACCGAAGGCACTCTGACTGCTGCTCTTCGCAGCGATGACATAGCTCGCTTCGGGATGCGAGCGCTGTAGCTTGGCGAAGGCGTCGAGCAGAAGATGGACGCCCTCAATCTTGCGCTCGAATGTGAGCGTAACAACGGATAGGACACGGGGACCACCAGAGACCCAGACGTCAGGCCTGGCCGTCGCAGAGTCAATGGCGTCGTAGTCGATCCCATTGTAGATCGAGGTCACTTTCGGGGCCAGCGACGGAAATCTCTCTCTCAGGCCATCGGCCAGGAACCGGCTGTTTGCGACGACAGCACCTGCCCCCACCAGCGCCTGCTTCAGTAACGCGGGGTATATGGCTCGCTTAAGAGGACCGAGCCCGCAGACTGACTTCCGCTCGGCATGATAGGCCCAGATCGCACCGTTCAGCGTGTAAACGTAGGGTTTGCCTCTGAGCAGCTTGGCGATTCGAAGTTGGGTCACAGGCAGGAAGGAGCGGGACGTATATAGGACATCGTGGTTCAAGCCCCTAACCGTGCGCAGGCCGTTGCCGAACTCGTACCGCACTTTCCGCACGAAGCTCTGGTCACCCGGAATCGGAAGGGAGTGGTAGATCGTGACGGAGTGGCCGCGGCTTCTTAGGCCTTCTGCCAGCTTTGCCCCACGTTCCGGCCGCGGGAACCAGAATCCAATGTCGAGACCTCGACTATCAGTCATCGTGATGTGTGCTCAATCCTGTGAACTTCCGGCGGACCGATGGTCGTCAATAAGGGTCGTAAAGACGGCCTCGTACTGGCTCGCCACGTTTGTCCAGCTGTAGTCCTGCACCCACACCTTTCCCTTTTCAGATAGTTCCTCGCGCAACGCAGGGTCTTCCAGAAGCCGACCCAGTTGGACCGTGAAGCTATCTACGTCTCCGGCATGAGCCTGGAGCCCGTTTTGTTCGTGTATCACGACGTCCCGGCAGCCTGGAGCATCGGTGGAGACAACGGCGGCTCCCGCAGCCATCGCCTCTAGTTGCACCATGCCGAAGGTCTCCATGAGCGATGGAAAGGCGTAGATATCAGCGGCTTGATACATCGAAACGAGGCTGCGGTCGGGGAAACGCCACTCGAGTCCAGGACTCTGAGCCACCCCGACCTCTTCATGAGTGATGACGAAGTCAGTGAGCCCTTGAGATCGTATTTCGTCGTCGATCCTGTCTGCTCCCGTCCCAACGACGTACCACCGAAATAGCAGACCACGATCCCTCAGCTTGTCGGCAATGTCCGGGATCAGATCATAGCCTTTCTTACGATGGTTTCGCCCTGTGGTCAGGATTACGAGGCGGTCCTGGGGCCATCCCAGCTCAGTTCGGATCTCCGCCTTGTCCCGGTCCGCCAAGAACCAATCGAGATCAACGCCGTTGGGGATTATCTCAATGGCCTCGTCCGATACACCCAGGTCCATGAAGTCGGTCCGGACGCTCTTTGTGAGCGCAGCTAGCTTGTCGTAGGACTGTATCGTGCGGCTTATCCTTGCTTCCTCGGATGGATCGAGTCTGAGTCCGTAATCGAGTTCGACTGACTTCTGAATGTCCTCGCCCGAGGCCCGAAGAACAATTGGCACTCGGCCTTTCAGGCATGTGGCTACGTACCCGCTGGGGAATGTGACTATTACCAGCCATACATCGTAGCCCTCGACCGCCTGCCGGCGACGCAGGAATCTCTGCGCCCAATATAACCCGAGGACCGGGATACGCCTCACGATTCCGTAGAATTTTCTCGGAAGCGGCCTGAGCATGTCGCGGAACTGCGGTCCGAGGGCTGCGTAGTTTTCGGCCGGAACGTAGACGTGTACCTCGTTGCCCGAAACGGCGAGTTGGCGCGCCGCGTTGTAGGCGAATACCTGGGCACCGCCCACCTTGGGCAGGAAGGACGCCGTAAGGATCGCGATTTTCATTTGGAGGAGTCCAGCGCCATTACTTGCCAGAGCCCATCAGGGCCGTAAGGGCAGATGATGTCTCGCCGGTTTTGGTGAGAATATAACCGTTGCATGATGATAGTCCGATGCGTTCACATATCTTTCGGGGGATCCCCAGGCCAAACCTGTAGGGCGAGTGTGCGGGTAGACCGTCCACCCTTCCAACCGTGTCGAATCCGGCCTCTCGGAAACGGGGATTCAAATAGGAGGCGCCCATTCTGACGAATTCCTGTGCATGGCCGGCGTACTCCCCGTGGACCGCAGGCCACAGGTTCCGGCGGAGGAAAGAGGGTCTTTCACTCTTCAGGTTGTTGCCTCGGGCTGGCTCCTCGCCGTCGGTCCGTACCCTGCCACCGGATAGCACCATTTCCAGTACGAACACCACCTGCCGTGGATAGAACAGGCCCAAATGTAACAATTTCCAGAAACGGTTAGGGACCACGTGGATCATCACTCCGTCGTCGCGAAGGACCCGTCGCATTTCGGACAGCGCCTTTTTTGAGTTCGGCAGGTGTTCGATGAGGTTCGAAGAGTAGATCAGGTCGAAACGCCCGGTGTCGTAGGGGAGTTCCTCAGCGTCGCAGATGTCGTAGGTGAGCTTTGGGTGCGAAACCCGCTCCAGACGATCGGCGTTGAGGTCCGTGCACAGCACATTCCTGGCGCAGCGGGCGATGTACTGACTCTGCGCTCCGTCTCCCGCGCCGAGTTCGAGGGCATCTTCGAACGTATCGTCGGGGACGTGGTGAAAGACAGCCTCGATCTCCCGCCGCCTAAGCGTGCGACGGAGACGGTCGCTGTCAGCCCTCAGGCGTATCATCGAACTGGGTCCAGGCTACTCAGCTTTCGGTCTCTTCCGAACGAGCCTTCGCACGATCCACCTGGGACTTGATGAACTCAGCCCACTTCTCGGTGGAACTCCCGATGTGGGCAAAGTAGAAGTCTCTTGGGATTACCCGTCCATCTTCTGTTGGAACACGGTTAGACAGGCGTTCCAACAGCTCGGCGGGCGTGGAGAGGGTGTATGAATCCAGTGGTATTGTGGGCGCGAACAGACCCATATCTATCAGTGGGCATAGGTCAAGACGATCGGTAGGTACGACTCCCAGTGCCGTGGCTCCTGCCTCCGCGAACTCGAGGCCGACCGAGGTGTCGGTGAACAGCACGTAGTCGACGCGGCCCAACAGATCGTTCAAGACCCCATCATAAATCGCACTACTCGCTTCGGACTCTGAAAGACCTTTATCTTTCAGGTACTCAATTACGAGATCACGCTGCCTCTTCCCTGCGGCGGGATGTGGTTTTACATAGAACCGTACATCGTGTCCGGCCTTGGAAGCTGCTACCACGTAGTCCAGAATTCCTAGATCTCCGTGGAGGCTCAGTGGGACTAAGATGGTGGTCTCCTGACCATCCAATCTGGAGGGCGACGCTGAAGCTCCTGCCAGGTGCTCCACGCGAGGCGCTCCCAGGACCTGAACATCAATACCGGGGTGTATCCATTCCAAGGCCTCCTGGTGGTTGGTCCCTTCGGCGATTATGTGATCCGGGAACGTCGTAGTCTCTAGTTCTTGCGGCGTCAAGTACTGGCCAAGGCGCAGGTGGGATATCGTGCCGTGCTGGCATCCCAGCGTGACGTTGGCTTCGCGAAGGTGATAGCTGAGGAGCTTGCCGTAGTTGTGCTCGAACAGGTAGTAGACGAACACCTTGTTTCGTATCTTTCGAGACAGACGACTCGAAAGTTCCAAAATGTATGCGTAGTTCCACATTCTGCGAACAGTTTGCCGCAACTCATCTCGAAACATCTCTAGTTGGCTCGGAGGTAACTCTGATAGCCGTCGGGGGCTGAGGGCCAACAGCACTCGCATGTATCCAATCATCATCCACGCCATCTTGACGACCATGCGAAGGTCGATGGCTCGCTCCATCAGCCATACGTGTTTCCCATGCTGCGTTTCAGCGCCGGAGCGTCGGATCAGTTCTCGCCACCCGGGACCATCATGGACGCCGTCGGTAAGAGCCGACAGGAGATATACACAACGAGTAGTGGGCGAAAGGGCGTTGAACACCCTTCCATAGTTCACATTGTCGAAGCCGGGCCCGGACTGACGGGGGTACTGTGTGTAGAACACGACGTCGCTGTCCTCAATGAGATTGGATCGACGCCGCCCATATAGGGCTATGTGAATCAGGAGCACCTTGAGGAAGAAAAGCAGGGCGACGGCCGCAAGCTTGGATCGACCTACAAGTGAGAACCCCGTGAGCGGGCCTGCGAGGCCCAGGTCGGACCGTAGTGGGAGGGGCGCAAGGTGTGCCGATATCTCATCGCGGAGCTCGGAGATACAGAATCGCAGGAATGTAGGGTACACGTCCGTCCGTTTCGACGAGAAGTGGTATAGCAGGATGTTATTTGAAAAGTGCCGGTTCGGAACCAGACGCCGGAGGGCCCCATAAAACCCGTCGACCGCATCAAGGTAACCCGTGACCAATTTTTTCTTGTTTGAATCGATGTAGGGATAGAGGTCGTGCACGTCACCTGGATCGAGTCTGTAGCGGTCAGCCACGTCCTGATCTACGGGCTGCCTGACGTCGTTGATGATGACGAGTCGCTCCCCCTCACCAAGTTGCGGAGGCGACGTTTCGAGCCGGGATCTGAGTGCCAACACAGTCAAGCTGGGTTGGTTCCAACTATCATGTTGCGATCCTTGGGACGGCTTGCTCGAAGTGGACCCAAAAGGGCTGTGGTTATGCTACGGCTTCGCACTGTCCCACATGGCCCTTGTGATGCCAACCAGGATCAAGTCGTGGAATTTGCCGCGCTTGTACTTCTGTTCCTTCTGGGTGCCCTCGATCTCGAATCCGGAGGCCAGGGCACATGCCAGAGATCGCTCGTTCCCGTCCAGAGTCGTAGCCACGATCTTGTTCAGGTTCAGGGTCTCGAAGCCGTGCCGGGTTATCAAGCGCCAAGCTTGCCTCCCGAATCCTTTGCCCCACGCATCCTTTTCACCGATGACGATGCCGAGAAACGCCGACCTGTGGATCCAGTCGATCCGGTGCAGCCCAACGCTTCCGATGTGCTGGTGGGAGTTCGCGTCAACAATAGCGAGGACAACATCGGAGTCGCTATCCTTGATGCTCTCGAAGTAGCTCCTCTGTTTTTCGAGAGTGTTGGCCGAGTAACCCTTGTCTTGAAAATGCGTGACCTCCGCATCGTTGAACCAGCGATGCCAGTTGCCAGTCAAGTCGGCCTCAGTCGGCGCTCGCAAGTAAATGCCCTCGCCCTGGATAAATACCTCTGGTACCTTGTTGGTGTCGGTCATGTCTAGGCTCCGCTCCCGGTTCGGGATCCCACGATCTCGGCGATCGCGCTGGCTACCGTCTTCATCTGCTCGACTGGACCCAGAGAAATCCTGATGCAGTCCTCCAGGGGTGGCCCCTGTCGGCCAGTTATCAGGATGTCCTGGGCGGCGAGCCCCTCTGTGATCGTTCCCCTCAGGGATTCATCTGGAATACGCACGTGCATGAAATTGGCATGGGTCGGGTGGGTCTCGAAGGCCAGCTTGCTCATCGCGTCTGCGAGATATCGCTTTCCCTCTTCAACCTGTCCGACGTAGGTCTCGACTGCGTCCGCGTGGTCGAGGATATAGCAACCGAAGTGGACCGCGACGCCCGTGACCTCGTACATTGGACGGACCTTCTTTAGCAGGTCGATCAGGCTCTCACTACCCGCTATGTAGCCGAGGCGAAGGCCGGCGAGGCCGTATGCCTTGGAGAAGGTGCGGGTGACCACCATGTTGTCGTAGTCGCGAATAAATGGGAGCATCGTCCCTGAATAGAATGGATAGTAGGCCTCGTCGATCAGTGCAACAACACCCGCGGAGTGAGCCTTCTCCACGAGCTTTTTGAGGAATGCCTCCTCTACCACCGTGCCCGTCGGGCTGTTGGGGTTTGCAATGGCCACAAGTTGGACATCCGGACTGATCGCATCGAGGATTGCGTCCTGATCGAGACTCAGGTCAGCGCCGTACTGGATATTGATCGCCGTGGCGCCGAACATCCCGGCGTAGACCTGGAACATGGCGTAGGTAGGCTTTGGAAGGACGACGCTATCGCCCTCGCCCACGAATAGCTCATACAGCGACTTTATCGCCGGATCTGAGCCCGCAGCCAACATCAGGCTCCCCACGTCCACTCCCAGGGATTCAGCGAGCTTCTCGTAGAGTGGCTGCACTTCCGGATAGGTCGCGATGGACTCGGCGGTCAAGCCGGACAGAGCTTCTTGGATCATCTCTTCTGGTAGGCCCGCTGTGTTCTCGTTCTTGTCGAGCCTGAGCTTGCCCTTCCTGCCCTCTGGATTCAGCATGCGAAAAACGGAATCGTAGCGTGGCTTAGATCGTAGATTCAATATGGCACCCCTGAACGACCGGGTCTCGGGTCCCTATTCGGGCCGCCCGGCAAATTTGATTGAGAGTTATGCAGCCACGTCGGTGGATGTGCCTGCACGGGCTGACTCGTACGCCGCCTCGACAACCGAGAGGACGTGGAGAGCTTCTGTGGCGGGGATAGGAAGCGGATCTCCTGCCTCCATGGCGGCGAAATACCGATCACGGAATCTGTAGTACCCCGCGTCGTCGTTTCGCTCCGGCGCCATATCCGGGGCCACCCAATCGTCCTCGCCTGGCCTGAAGACCGCGAGAGGACTTCCCTCATGATCGAACAGAAATGAGCCGGCCGAGGCATGTAGTTCGTAGACTCTCTTCGCCGTGTCCCGTCCCGTGGCTATGCTCCAGCCCGCCTGTACGCTGCTCATCGTTCCATTTGCGTGCTGCATGATCACGAGGGCCGTGTCTTCTACGTCGTAGTCGTGAGTATACGTCCCGGTCTGCGCCTGCACCGATGTGACTGGAGCGCCCAGGAGCTTCTCCGCTGTGTATATGCTGTGGTATGCGTTGTCGATGAGACAGCCGCCGCCTCCGTGGGCGCGCTGTGTACGCCAGTTTGGCTCCGTACCGCTTCCGGGCCGGTGGCTTGCACCGAGCATCTCATCGCGATAGAGGAAAGGCTTGCCATAGTCGCCCGTGGCAATCAACTCTGCGGCGGTCTGTATTGCCGGGCGAAACAACTGGTTGTGCACGACGTTGAGCTTCGTATCCTCGCGGTCGCACGCTTCCATCATTCTCTCAGCCGTGGCAACATCAGCGGCCAGCGGCTTTTCGACGAGTATCGAGGGTACACGCCCCGCCGCCTCGATCACCGGGTTTTCGTGGTGGGCAAGGGGAGTGGCTACAATGACCAGGTCCAGTTGCTCCTGAGCCAATAGCTCGTGGTAGTCGGCATAACGCCCCTCGGCGCTGACCCCGGCACGATCCGCCAACAGCGCGACACGCTCTTCGGAGATGTCTGACATCGCGGTGATCTGGACTACATCACCCATCTCTAGGAGCCCTGGCAGGTGACGTCGCTCGATAATTCCGCCGCAACCAATAAATCCAACCTTGATCATTAAGAGCCTCTCGTCGTGTTGGTCATGCGGCCTGGCCAAAGGGGGTAATGAACTTGATGCCCCTCTCGCCGTCCTCATTTATCTTCTTCTCTATTATATCGGCTAGGTTCCAGGCTAGAATTACCAGGTAGTCGGGTGGTTGCTCTGCCAGGGTGGAACTGGACACGATTGGAATGCCAGTGCCTGGCACGTAGCGGCCCTGCTTCAGCGGGTTGTCATCGACTATATAGTCAAGGACATCTCCACCTATCTCAGCAAAGCCTAACAGCGTACTGGCCTTGGCGGGGGCAGCGTATCCAGCCAATCGGAAGCCCTGACTTTTCAGATCCTTGAGTTCCGCAGCGAATTCAGCGACTACCTTCGAGACTCTGGAGCCGAAGTCCGAGTAGACTGCGGCACTTCCAAGATCACTCTCGTCGTTGAGATGTGCCGCCACTGACTGATCCACCGCGTGTTCGCCGTTCTGACGTTGCACCGAGACCCTGATAGAACCTCCGTGAGACTGCACGTCATCGACACGGAATACCTCCATGCCCATGGTCTCGAAGAAGGTCACCAGCGGCGCGACGCTGAAATAAGATAGATGCTCGTGGTAGACAAGATCGAAGGTGCCGCTTCGAAGCATGACTGGCAAGTAGGGAACCTCAATGACCAGCGCACCGCCAGGATTCAGGAGGCGTTTCACGTTCTCCGTCAGGCCCTGGATGTCGTCCACATGGGCGAAGACGTTTGTCGCAGTTATGAGGTCGGCCTGGCCGTCCTCGGCCAAAATCTCTTCCACCACGTCCTTGCCGAAGAACCCGTTGATAGTCTGAACCTGATTCTCACGAGCCATCGCCACCAGATTGGCGGCGGGCTCGACACCCCTGATTCTGCCGATTCCCGCCTCACGGAAGCGACTCAGTAGCAGACCGTCGTTGCTTCCGATGTCCACTACAAGCGAAGTGGCTCCCAGCCCCAGCGCGTCTCTCAGGTTGGTTGCCATGCCGTCGAAATGTTCACCCAGCATTCCGCTGGTGGAGGAGTACAGATAGTGGCTGAAAAGCACGGATGGACTGACGACGTGGCAAAGCTGAACTAAGGAACATGATGGGCAGGACGCCAATTCCAGAGGGTAGTTGTCCTCATGCTGATCTGGACTGTCCGGGAGATTGTTGGCCGGAGGCATAGATCCCAGGGATAGGAAAGGGGAGGGTAGCGTCGTGTGGCACGCTCGGCACTCAGTAATTTGGCGATAACTCAATCCGCTGAATCCTCCCATCCTTGATTAGAACCTCGGCCCCGCTGGCCACCGGTATGACACCGGTAATTATGTCCCTGATGATGGTGGCGACAGACATGGTCGTCTGCTGCTTGCCGGCGTCGCCTAATAGATCCTCCCGCATCGAGGTGTTCATCCCTCCAGGGCATATGGTGACGCAGGTGATACTCGTGTCTTGCAGTTCCTTGGCCAGGGCCTGCCCCATACCCACAAGAGCGAATTTCGTTGCGGAGTATGCGGCAAGTTTGGGGACGCCCTTCTTGCCGGCCTGTGAAGCGACGTTCACTATCCACCCCTGCTTTGCTGCAAGTAGCATCGGCAGCAGAGTTTTGGTCAGCAGGAAGGGCGAAACGAAGTTTAACGCCACGTGTTCGGCAAGCTCTGCCTCTGTCGTATCGGCCAGATTAGAAAGCGTGCCGCCGTAGCCCGCGTTGTTGATAAGAATGTCGATTGGTTTCCTTGATTCGACCAGCGGATCCGCGAAAGAACTCAACTCGGCAGTATCTGCCAGGTCAAAAGCACTCCACTGCGAGTACCAACGTTCCGCGGAACGGTCGCCGGTCGCCGCCTCTGAGGATTTGGCGCATACCGTGACGTCGCCGCCAGCCGCGTGTATTAAGCGAGCGATGTCACGCCCGAGTCCACGGCTTCCACCAGTGATGAGAGCTGATTTTCCGGCCAGATTCATACGATTTTGATACGAATCGTGTGATCCTCGAAGCGGCTCGTCTCCCGAGAGTCCAGCGTTAGGGCGAGGAATACCGAGTCTTCCAGAAAGACCTGTGCGTGGGCGACCATGGGTGGGCTCAGTACCAGGCTTCCTGCCTCAACCATCTGCTTCTCGACCGGCCCGTCCGGATCGTTCATGTCTTTCGCATAGCTCTCAAAGCGGCCGCTCACTAGGTAGCAGTACTGGACGTCCTCGGGATGGTAGTGATTTCCGCGAACAGCGCCGGCCATCGATGTGATGACCGCGACGTGATTGATCCCCTTCTCAAGGACGTTGGTGATGTCTCCCCGATCGTCCGTAAAGGCGACTCCGGGTTGTGTAACCGTCTCCAGCATTATCTGTCTCCTGCAGTTGTTTCTGCGCTCACAGCCCGAGCTGTTCGCGATAGTGAGCGATGGTCCTCTGGACACCCTCTCTAAGGTCGATTTTGGGTTCCCATTGAGCCAACTCTCTCATTCGACTGATGTCAGGGCACCTGCGCTGAGGGTCCTCGTCCCTGGGAGGTAGGTGCTTGATCGAGGCCTCGCCGCCGGTGTACTCCACCACGAGGCTCGCCAACTCAAGAACTGTGCGTTCGTCGGGGTTACCTACGTTGAAAACCCCGCCGTTCAGACCTTCACCCTGGCTGACCCGCCAGATGCCTTCGACTGTGTCGTCGATATAGCACATGCTGCGTGTCTGAGATCCGTCGCCAAATATCTGGATGGGTTCGCCGTTTAGAGCTCGACGGATGAATTCAGACACCACCCTTCCGTCGTCGATCTTCATTCGGGGTCCATAGCTGTTGAACAGCCGGATTATTCGCGTGTCCAGGCCAGACGTCCGATGATAGGCCATGACCGCAGCCTCGGCGAACCGCTTGGACTCGTCGTACATGCTCCTCGGACCGATGGAGTTTACGTTGCCCCAGTATGTTTCGGGCTGTGGGTATACCTGCGGGTCGCCATAGACTTCGGAGGAGGATGCCACGAGATACCTCGCGCCCTTCTCCTGAGCCAGGTCCAATGTGTTGAAGGTGCCGTCGGAGCCGGCGCGCAGTGTTTCTAGCTGGTGGTTGAAGTACTTCAGGGGGCTGGCCAGGCTAGCAAAATGCAGCACCAAATCGACCGGACCATCGATATTCATGGGTTTGGTTATGCCGGCATTGACGACCTCCAAGGCGTTGTTGTCGATCATCGAGTCGAGATTGCGATTTGTTCCTGTAATCAGGTTGTCGATCGCCACGACTCGCCAGCCCTCGCCAAGGAAACGCTCGCAGAGGTTGGAGCCGACGAACCCTGCGCCACCGGTGATTACGACCCTTTTAGTTCCCGTCACGGCCTCCCCATTGCCGAGTATTGGAATCCAGCATTTCGTGCCTCGGCCGGTTCCAGGTAGTTGCGTCCATCTATGATA
>Ga0302123_10001469_pt1 | contig 16849 bp, 17 predicted proteins | sample CB21_321_MG_FD_203109 | JGI IMG/M metagenome (GOLD analysis project Ga0302123, IMG submission 203109) | Marine microbial communities from Western Arctic Ocean, Canada - CB21_32.1 | ecosystem: Environmental > Aquatic > Marine > Oceanic | place: Canada: Western Arctic Ocean | collected 2017-09-28 | reverse complement strand
GGGTCTTTGCCTTCGATTATTGCAACGAACTGTTCGCCATCGATAGTCTCGTGCTCCAGAAGGAAATCAGCGATACCAACGAGTTCCTTGTCATGCTCTGACAGGTGCTTGATGGCTCTCTCTTCACCGTCCCTGAGAAGCTGATTGATCTCATCATCGATGATGCTTTCGGTCTTGAGCGAGTAATCGCGTTCTTCCGACATCTCGCGTCCAAGAAAAACAGTGCCACCCTGTCGTTTGCCGAATGATCGCTTCGACAGTTTGTCGCTCATACCAAGCCGCATAATCATTTCACGGGCGATTTTGGTCGCCTGTTCGAAATCGTTCGAAGCGCCAGTTGTGATGTCACCGACTTTCATAACCTCGGCCGCTCGTCCACCCATTGCTGCTGCGATCTGTGCTTCGAGTTGCTCCTTGGAGGCGTAAGACTTGTCTTCCTGCTGCCAACGGGTAAATCCACCGGCCTCACCCCGGGCGATTATCGAGATTTTGCCGATTGGCAGACCACCCGGCATGTAGTGAGCCACCAGCGCGTGACCGGCTTCGTGGAAGGCGGTAGTTTTACGATCCTTCTCGCTTATCACCTTGCTCTTGCGAGCCGGGCCCATCGAAACTCGATCGATTGCTTCGGTCATATTGTCGTAGCTGATCGTCTTCTGATTATTTCGAGCCGCGAGAAGCGCCGCCTCGTTGATCAGGTTTGCCAGATCTGCGCCTGAGAATCCAGGGGTTTGCTTCGCAACATCGGACAGCTCGAGGTCCTTATCGAACGGCTTGCCTTTGGCGTGGACGTCGAGAATAGCGGTGCGACCACGAATATCCGGATTATCGAGAATCACACGGCGGTCGAAACGGCCAGGACGCAGCAGCGCAGGGTCGAGAATATCTGGTCGGTTTGTAGCAGCAATAACAATTACGTTGGTAGCTGAATCGAATCCGTCCATTTCAACCAGGATCTGGTTGAGCGTCTGCTCACGCTCGTCGTGACCACCGCCAAGACCGGCACCACGGTGCCGACCCACAGCATCAATCTCATCGACGAATATGATGCAGGGCGAGTGGCGTCGAGCCTGTTCAAATAGATCACGTACGCGTGAGGCACCAACACCAACGAACATCTCGACGAATTCTGAACCAGAGATCGAGAAAAAGGGCACACCGGCCTCACCGGCAACTGCCCGCGCCAGCAGGGTTTTACCTGTACCGGGAGGACCAACTAGCAGCACACCAGACGGAATCTTGGCTCCAAGGGCCTGGAACCGTTCAGGGTACTTGAGAAATTCGACAACTTCTTCGAGTTCTTCCTTGGCTTCTGGCACACCAGCTACATCGAAGAAAGTAACGGTTGCCTTGGTGCCAACGAACAAGCGGGCCTTGCTTCGGCCAAATCCCATCTGCTGGTTACTGTTGCCCTGCGCCTGGCGCATCATGAACAACAGGATTCCGCCAAAGAGGATGAGTGGTAGGAAGCCGATGAGGATTCCGAAGATGCTGCCCATGCCGCCGCCCGGATTCACATTGACCGTGTAGTTTTCACTTGGAACGCCAGTATCGCTGATCAGTTCAGCGATACTCGAACCCTCTTCTTTTTGCGATTTGAAGGTGTTAACACCGTCAGTGATTAGCAGCGCGTCGCCCTTAACCTCGATTTCGAGGCTGGAGGCCCCGCTACTGCTCTTCGCCAACTCGACAACTTCGTTTATACCGATTTCCTTAACATCAGATTGCGGTTGATCCACAAACATGAAGAAAATGGTGATCACTGCGACGATGATCACTAGGTAAACGAGGCTGTTCCGCATCCAGCGGTTGCTCATATTTCCTGGCCGTCCGATCGCTACTAATTAAGCCGGTTTTGAGAAATCTGTCCGTATAGTTGGATAAGATTTCGATCACTACGATACAACTGACGCCGCTAAGGCAAGAAATGGCGTGAATTAAACGCGCCGTCTTCTTAAAGTAATCGTAACATAGCGACGAATTCTCGCCGCATTGGAGTCTGCCTGTATTACGAGCACAAAGACTGTAGAGATTCCTACTCGTTTTCAATTGAGTATCGGGCGCATGGTTGGTATATTGGAAGTTCGACCAATTTGATACTGGCAGTAATGGCGCGTCAACTAACCGGTTTATGCGTTTATTCTGGTGGAAATTCCCACTCGGTGTCTTCAGGAGAGAACGAACATAGCAAAAGAATTTAGGGTGAATCGCCGAATTCGAGCCGATGAGGTTCGGGTGATTCGTGGCGAGGATTCCACTGAGTCAGTCGTAATGCACATACGTGACGCACTCGACATGGCACAGGACGAAGGCCTCGATCTGGTTGAGGTTGGCCCTAACCAGAATCCACCCGTGTGTCGTTTGCTGGATTATGGTCGATTCAAATTTATTCAGAGTAAGAAGCAACGCGAGGCTCGTAAGGTTTCTCGCAGCGCAAGTAAGCAGAAAGACGTAAGACTCAGCCCGGTGATGTCGGACAACGACATCGAGACAAAAATCAACATGACCAAGAACCTTCTAGCTGAAGGTGCCAAGGTCAGGGTTTTTGTGCGGTTCCGCGGTAGGCAGCGCGCCCACCCCGAAATTGCAATGAAGGTGCTCAGAAAAGTCGCAGAGGGTGTCGCAACTGTCGCGAAGCTAGAGAAACCGCCTGGCATGGAAGGGCGAGTGTTGAGCATACTGCTTGCACCGTCGCCTCAACAGAAAGAGCGGGAACGACAGGTAAAGACTGCACCGCCACCAGAAGCAGTGACCGCTACTGCGGCAGCGAAGAGCGCCCCCGAAGATGGGGACGCGGCGAACGAGGAATAGGCCTGAGCACAAGTTGCTCATGCCACCCAGATCGTGAACATCGAGAACTGAGAACGGAAGCTATTTGATATGCCGAAGATGAAGACCCATAAGGGCGCCAAGAAACGGTTCCACATCAGTGGCACCGGTAAGGTGCTGCGGTCAAAGGGTCCAAAAAGCCACTTCCGCCGACGCAAAGCCGCACGGGTCAAGCGTTTGTTTGGTGGCAAGGTACCTCTCGACTCGACCAAGATGGCGCGAACCATCAAACAGGCAATTAGCGCACTCCGCTAGTCGTCACAGCATATTTATTCGAAATTATTGCCGGACTCTCTTGTGTTTTTTTGGGGGTTCGGCAATCGTTTGACCGAGGAGAAGCAAGTTGGCTAGGGTCAAGAGTGGAACGACAACAAAAAGGCGGCACAAAGCCGTACTAAAAGCCACGCGGGGTCACAGGGCCTCTCGAAACCGACGTTACCGCGTCGCTCGAGAGTCACTGACGCACGCGCAGGCTTACTCAACGGCTCACCGCCGCTTGAAGAAGCGCACGAACCGATCTCTCCAGATCGTTCGTATCAACGCTGCAGCACGGGCGCTCGGAATCAACTACGGAAGCTTGATTCATGGCATGGCACTCGCAGGCATCGAGATCGACCGCAAGGTACTTGCCGAGCTCGCAATTCGGGAGCCAGAAGGTTTCACAGAAATTGTGAAGACCGCACAGGCAGCACTACCCGCAGATTAGTTCGGCCAGTTTTTCGAGGCCGGACGGTTCGTCAGTCACTGTGAATCCTCGTGAATTCTTGGGAATTTAGGGGTTCGCAACTGGTGGTATATGTGATTCTATGAGGCGCACCAAGGTGCGCCTCATAGAATTTAACCAGCTTTTCTATGTAGGCCTTCGGCTCGGTTCTAAAAGCACCTGTGTGACCAGCACCCGCCACTATCCACACCGTTTCCTCGCCACCGTCGATCTCATCGAAACTGGCGCCGATCGCACGCCCCAGCAGACGCGCGTGTTCAACAGGTATCACCGTGTCATCTTCGCCGTGTATCACGAGCACCGGCGTGTCGGAACGTGAAATGGCTCTGGCAGGAGAGATGTCGCCAATATCGATTCCGTAGATCGACCTCGCCATGAAGTTCATACCGGGCAGCCACAGGGTGAGCGGGCGTTTGATGCCAGTTATAGAGCTTCTGAGCACCAGTGAATAATCGGCGAAGGCGCTATCGGAAACCACGGCTCCAAAGTTGTTGGGATTCGACCCTGCCATTAGAGCAACTGCTCCGCCAAGGGCAAATCCCAGCACGCCGATCCGGCTTCTGTCCGCACCCTTGCTCACCAGGTAGTCCGACGCACCCTGAAGATCCAGCCGTTCGAAGTAACCAGATGATGACATTGCGGCGGGCGAATCACCACGCCCACGCAGGTCGAACATGAAAACGCCGAAGCCGTGATTATTGAGCTCACGGGCAATGCCAAGCATCCCGGTCTTCGAGTCACTCCGATTAGTATCGTTACCGTGAAGCATTACGATCCACGAGGTTCCACGGGCGGTCGCCTGCGGTGAATTGACACCTGATTCCGGCGGTATGATCCAGCCAGAAAGCCTGGCGTCGTCGCCGCGGCTCGTGAAGCCCACGTCTCGATACTCAAGGCCGACCGATTCTGGCGTTTCTTCTGAGCGGACGCGGGCAGTCCTGGTTAGCCCTGCCGCCATGGCCGAAGACACGCCGACGTAGCTACCCCCGGCAATGCCGAGCAAAGTGAATGTTGTCCTGATAAATCCCACGCCAACATCCTAACGCGTAAACGTGATGAAAGCCTGAAAAGCAGAAATAATCTGGATCAGCCAGAAAAGTCTCAGGCGACTACAGAATCGACCATCACGATTACGAAGAACAGCGCCAGATACAAAAGAGAGTACTTGTACAACCGCGCTGCGGCCGGCCGATCAGGGTTCCTGGTAAGCAGTAGCGCATACCAGATGAAGGCAATACAAAGCACCGAGGCACCGATCATGTAGATCCAGCCCAACGGTTCAGAGACGACACCGAACAAAATGGTGAGCGCCGAGAGAATTACCGAGTAAAGCATTATCTGAACAGTTGTATATTCGACTCCACGCACAACCGGGAGCATGGGAATGCCCGCACGAGCGTAGTCGTCTTTGATCATGATCGCGAGCGCCCAGAAATGAGGAGGTGTCCAGAAGAACACGATCACGAACAGATACCAGGCCGACAGATCGACAGAACCTGTGACGGCTGCGTAACCCACGAGCGGGGGAACCGCCCCGCCCGCTCCACCTACAACAATGTTCTGGGTGGTGGTTCGTTTCAGTATGACCGTGTAAAGACCGAAGTAAATCGCCGTACCAGCGATGGCCAGCATCGCCGCCAGCACGTTTGTCATGAGCGCGAGGACCACAAACGATCCGACGTTGAGGAGTATCCCGTATAACACCGCTGTCCGAGCAGATATTCGACCCTCGGCGACTGGGCGGTTTTTGGTACGCCCCATCCGCTGGTCGAGTTCGCTTTCGTACGCCATGTTGAGAGAGGCTGCACCACCTGAAGCCAGCGCACCGCCGACTAGTACAGCGATCAACACTTCGAGAGTTGGGGTTGAGCCAGCGCCGATAAATGCGCCAGCCACCGCCGAAACCAGCAGAAGCGACATCACTCGCGGCTTGGTGAGGGCAATGAAATCGCCCACCATGCCCATCGCTGAACTGCGTTCGAGTATATCGTTAGTGACCATCAGGTAACTTTAACCGTTCTGACCTTGAATTGGGGGACTTGGAAGATTTGGGGCATTTGAAGAAGCATCGTCTATTTCTGACCCGCCATTCGCAGAGAGTGAGCGTCCAGAGACCGGACGCAGCAGCAACGCAACCATAAACACCATATCGACCCACACCAGCGTCGCAAGGCTCAGATGACCCGCACGAGCCCATACCGCAAACGTGGTCCACGGGTTGGCTGCGCCCATCATCATCTGGGCAAAAATCAGTATCGCCGATCCCAATGCAACCGCTCGAAGCGCGCCTGAAATATTCGGCAGGCGCCACACTCGATGCCCTGCCAGCAGAACAATAACGACCGAACCAAATGACAGTACCCGGTGTGCCATGTGGATCCGCGCAAGATTCGACTGTGGAATAAAATCGCCGCCACAAAACGGCCACGATCCACAGACATTCCCAGCATCTTTCCAGACCGCATACGATCCAGAAAGAAGCGCGATAAGCACTACAACCCCTGCGATAGCCGCCAGCTTGAGCGCACCACGATGCTCATCGCTAACCCTGCCCCAGATCCATGGCGCGCTGCTACCGATTGAACCGATTCTCGTATACGAAGCAGCAACGAGCGTGAGAACTGCTAGCAAGGCGACGATTTCGGCAAGGAACAGGTGCAGAGTTCGAATCGCCGGGTCGAGGTCTCTCAACACAAGCAGCCCACCAAGCATCCCAACAATGAAAATCAAGCCGAGATCAGCAGTGGCCAGCCAGGCAACCACCTTATTTGTTCGGTGTTTGATCCAAGCACGTATGACGGCCGCGAATATCGCAAGTCCGAGAAGTGTTCCGACTGAACGGTGGCTGTATTCCAGCAAAACGTTGTGGGGTCGTGGAGTGGTTGTGCGAGGACCGGTATACAGCCGGTCGATAGTCTCTTGATCCAGGGGCGGGAACGCCTGTCCGAAACATGTTGGCCAGTCGGGACATCCATCACCGGATTCTGTTACTCGAACCACACCGCCAAGTGTGATCTGCAACATCACCCCGACAACCGCTATCGACAGCAATATCAGCAGAAGTTTGTCGTTCCATATTAGCCGGATCGGCGAATTTGTGGCGTTGCTGACTACCGTTTCGGGAGCGCTATCAGTCAAATCTGTTTACTTCCGGTATCGAATTGGCTACTGGGCCAATTAGCGTGTATCGAGCAGGTGGCCCAAACGACCCTGATGACCGCAGTGCCCGGAGGTGTCTTCGGGGTTATTCGAACATCGCTACCAATGATCGCGCAAAAGAACCCATTTCGGTGACCAATTCTGTCGTAAGGTCTGGGGCAAATTCGTTGGGTACTGATTGTTTACAGGGGTCGATAAGCAATGAGCGTGGCTTCAACCAGTATCCGCTGATCGTAGACCCGCGGCGGCCAGCAGGTCACAAGGCTGATCTGGGCATCATCGGCACTCGATAGTTGGAGCTCACTCTCGTGCAACTGGGTCGTGCTCGTAACCCTGTACACGTACTCGGCATCCTCGGTTTCGATGAATACATCGACCGGGTCGTTCTTAATCAGCTCCGTAATCTCAGGCAAGCGTCTGAAAATACTTCCCTCTCCCTGCACGAAACTTTCCAGATGCCCGAAAAACCAGCCACTGCCTTGCTGACCCGGAGAAGACGTTTCGGGGATGTGCCCAACTGTATTGTCGGGAGTCTGGTACGACGCCTGATCGTTCAGGCTCACGATCCCGAGTTCGGCAACTGTAGAGTCGAGCTTGATCGAAGGGATCCTGATGCGGGTAGCGTCTGCTGAAGGGTCGAAATCCCTGAAAAGATCTGTCGACAGCACCGGGATGAACTCATCTGGAATCGTTGGTCCACCGAACGGATCCGACCCCGCCCATTCGGGCTCAGACCAGTATTTCGGATTCAGCTGATCTCCCGGATAGAGGCTCGCGAAATGTGCCACCTCTGGTGATGTCAACTCAAGAGGAATAGGCGCTTCACCGCTCACCGGAGCAACAAGTACCTGCTTTACTGTGCGACCCAGATAACTATCGCGTTCGTCTTCAGACAGCGTGTAATTGAATTCACGGACATCCGACCCTGATCTCAGGCGGGAGTACGTGTAAACGCCCGCGACGACAATCAACGCAATTCCAACAACCGCGACTGCATAGGCGGCGATTGCCGAAACTGAGAAGTTCTTTTTCTTGGGCGCCCCACCGTTGGGTGTAGGGAGTGCAGACGCTGGAGTGTTATCTGTCATAGCCATGCCTGTTCCAGTACGACTTTACGCTTGTAACGGATTGGATGGCTAAATGCTATCGGACTCGAGCACCTCGTATGATCGGTTCGTTGAGGTGAATTTCGCCATTTCGGATTTTCAGATTAAATTCACACTCGGGGTTGGTGCATACCCATGCTTTGTAGTGCACTGCTGCACCCTGCGCACCGAAATCAGATAAAGGAACCAAGCGACCTTCGTCGCAATTCATACACTCGGGCCAGTTACTCGAATCCAAAATTACTTACTCCCCACAACTCAAACACTTCAATATCAACATCAAGAGCCGCGCCAGACATCCCCGTGACTAACAAATTTTTGGTCGGTCGGCGCAAATCCTCAAAGAGTCTAAACTTGATCATGCCGCAAAGTACTCGCAGAACATAGGTAAATTCACCGAGTTCAGCGTTACATTGAACGTATTGCAATGAAAATTATAGGAATTGAAACAAGCTGTGACGAGACATCCGTCGGGGTCGTCGACGGCGACGGCAACGTCCTCTCAAACGTCATCGCCACACAGGTAGACATTCATGCTCGCTATGGCGGGATCGTCCCTGAAATAGCCTCTCGTCAACACGTTCTGGACATCCGACCGGTGTGCGAACAGGCCGTTGTTGAAGCAAGAATCGACTGGGGCGACATCGATGCCGTTGCCGTGACGCATGGTCCCGGCCTGGCAGGTTCGCTGATCGTTGGCCTGAATTTTTCCAAAGGCCTATCTGCGGCACTCGGTGTCCAGTTAGTTGGCGTCAACCACATGGACGGGCACGTTTACGGCGCCTGGGCGCGGACCGGTGACCACGATCTTGAGCCGTTCCAGGAACTCGTCGGGCAGCAGCCAATCATGTGCCTGGTAGTGTCGGGAGGGCATACCGAGCTGGTAATTCTCGAGGGGCATGGAAAGTTCAGGCTGCTTGGCGAAACAAGAGACGATGCTGCCGGTGAAGCGTTCGATAAAGCGGCTCGTATTCTGGGTCTGCGCTACCCGGGCGGCCCGGAGATCCAACGAGTGGCTGCTGAGGCAACGGTAGAAGTTGAACCGTTGCCAAGGGCGTGGATGCGCGGGACAGACGAATTTTCATTCAGCGGCCTGAAAACTGCCGTGCTGAACAGGGCTAGATCTCTGGGAATCTACCCGCCACAAACGCCGCCTCGCGAGAACGACCCGGCGATCATCGCCGGGCTGGCAAAGGCTTTCCAGGATTCGGTAGTAGACGTTCTGGTAACCAAAACTATTGCAGCAGCCAAACGTGAAAACTGCGCCGGAATAGTGCTGGTCGGTGGCGTTGCGGCTAACGGCCCGCTACGAGAAACACTTACTGAAAAGTCACCACTACCGGTCGCTATTCCGCCCTTCAAACTCTGCACCGACAACGGGGCGATGATCGCGATGAGCGGTCTGGTGAATTTCCGAAACGGTAGGCGAGATGATTGGGATCTGGACGTGATCCCCAGCCTCAGGATCGGTACGAGCTCACTCGTTTAGCCGAACTTGGTAGCGGGAGCGCCGCCACTGTGTAGCCCGTGAGACGCGCTCAGTGTTCAGCAGGCGGGGGCAATATTCAGCCCGACGGATAGTTCCTGAACGGCGAGCTAACCCGATTGGGAACCAGCCTGCGCCTGGTGTTCTCCACCTCGCGAGCAAACTCCATGGCTGCGGCAACTTTGCCGTCTACCTCACCACTAATTGTTCCGCCACCGGTCGTATGGAATTCAATGTGAACTCCCGCTGGTCGAATCCCGTAGTCGGCCATGAGAATCAGTGAGATAAGTGCGACAACCAGTGCAGCAGTAATGCCAACAGTAGTGCTCGGGGTGACCTGCCACACACCGATCGCAGCGAACAGGCCAACAACTCCCCATGCGGCACTTCGACGTGCGCGTGGCCGTCGGGACACGTTGACCGATGACACGTCTTTCAGTTGCGCTGAGGAGTAAACAGCTTCCGAATCTGTACCGCCGCGAAAAATAACTCTTGTGTGCGAAAGCTGGAAGCCGCTGTCGTCGGTCGACTTAAGCTCCGCAACAATCCGTTCGCCGGGGAGTAATCCGTTATTGGAAATCCGAGTGCCACCCGACTGATTATCAAGACTGGACTGGGAGGGCCTATCCTGACCCGAGCTGGTTTCTACTGCCATATCTGTAATCGTATCGCGTAATCGCAAATAATGGACGCTCCAACTTGAACCGTTCTCAGCACGCACTGCTACACGCCGGGTAGTCGAGGCTGTCGGGGTTTTATCCCGTGCCGTACAAGTTCTCGATACAGTGCGATCAGTCCCTGCTGGTCTTGAGCGTTATTATCCTCTGGCACCGTGTGCGAGAGCCCGAGGGCTATCTTTGCCTCGTTCGTCACAGAGTTTCCGGCAAGTTTCGGGTGCGATGAAAACAACTCCACCGCCCGATTCTTGAGATGAACCTCCACCATCTTTCCCGCTTTTTGGTGTGTAGCCATGGCAAAGACAGCCGGAAGCAGCACATTCACAACAATTTCTGCAGCACGAGCAACACCGATTACCTTCACTCCGTCGTTGCCAATCAGGCTCTGAACCCTGAACACGGCCGCCAGGTCTCTGGCCTTGCCACAGCATCCTTGACCGCTCGACGTAAGACCTGTGCGATACCGCCCTTGGATGACCAGATCGGCACCAGAGCAGATATTGCGGCGATGCGTGCCGTAGGAGCATTCGCAGGCCGACCCCACGGTCGAACCCAACTAGGTGCTTTACCTCGCAAGACAATTTTCGGGGGCTCGCCAGGGTGGTTGTCAGTGGCTCGTTTCTCGAGACCGGCAGCTTGATTCAGCAACTGGTCTGCATCGGATGCTCTCTTGAGTTTCGATATGAGGTCCCAGTCGACGCGTGTCCCCAGCGATCGAAACGCACGTTTGTTTCTCGGATAGCCCAGTGCGCCCATCACCCCAAGCCAGATCGCCTGATCCTCACCAAACGCATCGATGTCCAGCGCAATTCCCGCTGCCTACGCATGAAACCGTTCCAAACCTGCCTCCGCGAGTAACAAAGGCTGCCTTGCATCGCTTTTAGCCGCTCCAGAACTAGCGACAACGTCGCGCCCGGCGTCGTGTCTCAGAATTACGGGATCGGCACCGTCCGGCTCAGGTGTAGATGTTTTCCAGTTGAGGGCAAGTAGCGGAATCGATACTCCAGTTGCTTTGAGGGCAGGGCGATGGGTTGAATTGATCGATTCAGCAGCGACCACGTGCAGCACGACCCCGTTATATCGAGCGTCATTGTGATGGCCATGCACGCGCCAGTCTGATTCCCGGACATGAATTTAGCCATCACCACGAAAAACAGTGCCGTCATCACGCTCAATCACAGCATCCGTAAAATCAGGCCCAACCGACCCACCGGGCTTTCCACCATAGACGATGCGGTACGTGTGGCCATCTCGCCCGCGCACCTCGGCGCGCTCAAGACCGGCATTTCGCCATGCCCTGTGGAGTATCACCTCCGGAATCGGCGTGCTCCTGGAACTGCCGTAACCACGACGGCGTTCCCTGACAACAGAAAAAGCGTCTTGCGAGGAATCAGGACGACCGTAAACGATCTCCGTTTGACCACTCAAGCCAATCCCGCCAGACCGAAATAAATCCAGCACAACTGAATTTTGAAGAGATTTATCAGTACGCAAAACGGCCACGGAATACCCATCGAATTCCGTGGCCTGCATAACTCTCGATCTAGCCACCAACCCTCACAACCTGAAACTCATGTTCTCAAGAAAACGTGCCGTCGGCACCACAGGTTATGTGATCGTTGTTTCGAACTGCTAGCCCAGCTTGTCATTCCTGTGCTCTGCGACGAACCTGCGTGCCTCGCCAAGCATCAGTTCGGCAATACCAATTCCGGTAGTTAAGTCACCCCCGCCGGTCTTACCAGCCGCCCGTGCGCGTGTCTCTATATCAAGTGTCGCGGCAACTCGTTTCGGGTGATCCGGCTCACCGGGGTGTCCGAGCGACTGTGCAAAGTCGTGTGGCCCGCCGGTCACTCCGCTCAGACCAGGCACGGCGAGGATGTCGTCTAGATTGTCCCACGCCTTTTTATCTTCGGTCTGCGCTACAACGATCATGTTGGCGTTCGACCATTTTGCAAAACCAAGCTTGCCGCCGTACTTCTCGTCAAGCAGGGTCTGGTCGTTGAACTCGGTCCCGCGACCCCCGCCCCATGATCGTTTTCCGTCAACAGGGAACAGGCACGCGTCAGCAAGCGCCTGGGCCTCTGCCCCCGTGTTGATGTGCGGACCGGTCACGCCCTGAATCCCGCGATCAAGGTAGAGGTTGATCTGGTAAGCAGCGCTATCAGGAACCCGCGCGGTTACCGACATGCCGTACCCGTTAGCAACCCTGCAAATGTCGTCGATCGCCTCTTCCGGGAAGCCGCCATGCTCGCCATCGATATTGATGGCGTCGAACCCGACGTGTGCGGCCATCTCAATCATGTAAAGAGCAGGGTGTGCGAGTGCGAACACTGTCGCTTTACGACCCTCTTTATTCGCAGCAATAATTGAATTCTCAATCATTTTTAATTCCTTTGACCAGCCTGTCGACTGGATGATTTTCCCTGTTTGTAGTTTCGTCCACGGTTGGACGTTGTTTGCTATGTCACATAATCCATGATCGGCACGCCGTAACCGCAACTCGTAACCGTGCGCTCAACCGTTATATCCACAACCTGTCGGGCCGGAAGTACGATCTCTTCAGAACCCTGCGCCATTATCGATTCCGGGATGTCAGCATCGTCAAGAGACCGAATAGTCGCTTTCCCGAACAATCTGACAATCGCTGCATCTTCAGCGAAGAACGAACAAACCATCAGAGTGATCGGCCCGCCAGAATTAGCGTGCCTCGCTGTTTCGTTTCCACTTCCGCTGTAGTCGAGATACATTACGCGGTTCGAGTCGATCATGTGTAGTGGTACTCCGCCTTTTGACGAGACGTTTACTGATCCTTCGCCATTTGGACCCGCTGAATTATCACTCGCAGTGCTTGCCACGAAAAACAAAGGCGACTGGCGTAATAGCTCGCCCTGCTCAGGTGTTATTTCGTCGTAGTAAGTAGCCATATGTAAAACATGCCCTCCAGCACTAAATACCTCTTACAGTACCGCCTGCGGATGTCGTCTTTGCCAGCGGCGGGTGCGCGGCTATTTCCGCCTCATTCAGCTCAAGCCCAAGGCCCGGCGCATCGGAAATCTCCACATAGCCGTCCTCCTGACGAACAAATCCATCGAGAACAGTGAAGTAGTGTTCCGTATAGAACTCGGCGTGGTACTCCTGTATCTCGAAGTTGATTATCGAAGCGTCTAAATGCAACTCGGCCGTCGCGCCCACCGGCGAACAGACGTTATGGGGAGCCATCGTAATGTGCTTCGCCTCAGCGATAATCGCAATCTTCTTCAGCTCGGTAATCCCACCCGCATTGGCAATATCAGGCTGAAGAACGTCCGCTGCATGGCGGTCGACAATCTCAGCAAACGGGAACTTTGTGTAGAGCCGCTCACCAGTAGCGATCGGAATATTGACCTTGTTTCGAACTTCCAGCAACTCCGAAACACGCTCCTGCGAAACCGGTTCTTCATAGAACAGCGGGCGGTACTGCTCCAGCCGCTTGCCGATCTGTATGGCGTTCATCACATCGAACTTGGCGTGAGCCTCGACCAAAATGTCGATATTAGGACCGACAGCTTTTCGAACCGCGGCCACCCGGTCTTCTGCCTTCTGCAACTCCTCAAGTGAAATCTTGTAGAAATTCGTCTGACCGAACGGGTCGAATTTCAGGGCGGTGTAGCCCATGTCCATCACTGCCTTCGCCTCTTCGGCGTTCTGCTCGGCAGTTCCGGGGTTCGAGTACCAGCCGTTCGCGTACACTCGAATTTTCTTCTGATGTGCGCCACCAAGAAGCTTCCACACCGGTTGACCGAGAATCTTGCCCTTCAGGTCCCACAATGCGATATCGATGCCTGAAATAGCAGTCGAGGCAATTCGACCGCCTCTGGCCTGAAAGTCCTGGTACAGATTCGTCCAGTGGACCTCTGATTCAAGCGGGTCTTTGTCCACGAGATGCTTTTCGACCATCGCTTCGACCATTGCAATCACGAGGTCGTCGTCCTCCATCGGAGAAGCATCGCCAATGCCGTAAATCTTTGGGTCGTCGGTATTTATCTTCACCAGCAACCAGTTTCGCTGGGCGTTGTGGTGGTTAGCCGAAAATTGCCTGAATTCAACGCTGGTAATCGCTGGCATAGGTACTCGATTTACTAAGACACTTTTAGCAGTGGAGCGGGGTTGGCGGTAATTTGAGTTTGCTCTCGCGGCGGGAGTATACGCCGGATCGATGCGAATGTTGCCGGTGGAATAGCTTCTACGATCCGAGAAATTTCCTCTCCTCAACTGGAACACCGGAAACTGTTGCCGCTATGATGCGGGTCGATCTGGCCTGCACAACGGGCTGTACGGCAATAAACCGAAAAGGGAACATGAATTGGCTCGAACACTTCGTCTGTGGGCGCTCTCAGATATGCACGCTGGAACCGAGATTAAATACGGTCGACGCTCGCTGGAAGAATCGATTCAGCACGCCGAGGCGTGGCCGAACGGACCCGGCCAATCGGGCGGCTTCGACATCGCCGTAAATCTCGGCGACTTCTCTGGATCACAACTCCCGCCCGACGACGAAGAGGGCCAGTTAGTCGTATCTCAGTACGCAACTGCCAAGCACCATGGCCGTGAGCACTTCTACGATGTCATCGGAAATCACGACGCCTCGGGTGCCGACGAACCGACACAGTGGTGGTTCCAGAAATGGATCGACCCAACCGGTGAGAGCACGGAATATTCGCAGGTCGACAACTCGAAGCGACCGTATCCAACTACAGGCACGTGGGAGAACTACTCGTTCGAGGCCGGCAACATCGTCTTCCTGATGCTCGCCGACCGAAACGATGGCGGCGCGCCGATAGGCCGTGGCGATTTCGGTGGCTATCCTGCCGGTGCTATTTCAGAAGAAACGTTTGGGTGGTGGACGAATAAAGTCGAAGAAAACAGAGACAAGATCGTCATTTCCGCTGCCCACCACATGATCAAGGAAACCACCGTTGCATCGGGCCTCAACGAAGGTTGCGACGAGGGCTATCACGGTCGAATGCCAGACGGAGGAGCGCCTGGATCATCGTTCATCTACTGGGTTGGCGGACAAAAAGACTCAGGACGATTCGAGAACTACTTCGCCGAAAACGAACCCGCCATCGACCTCTGGCTCGGCGCTCATACCCACACGCACCCGGACGACACCACCGGCGGCCGCTCGCATATCGAGCAGAAATGGGGCGCGAACTTTGCCAACATCTCGGCGATTACCCGGTACCACGGCGAGAAAAACTCAATCCCTATGAGTCGCCTTTTCACGTTCACGGAAGGCTCGGACGAAGTCCGTGTCCAGTGCTATCTACATACCGATCAGTACGCCGATCAGGGCTGGTACGAACCCTCCGAGCGAACGATCAAGCTACGCCACAATTTCGGAATGCCAGAATGACCAAGCCAACCCGAACTGTCCAGGATCTATTCGACCTCACAGGTCGCACGGCGATCGTCACCGGTGGTGGCACTCATCTTGGAACAGCCTTCACCGAGGCGCTCTGCGATCTCGGCGCTAAGGTCTACATCGCATCACGAAGGGCCGAACTCTGCGAGGAGGTCGCCGAAACTCTACGCGGACGTGGAATGGACGTCACAGCAGCCGGGTGCGATGTAACAGACGAGGCGTCAGTCGATGCACTGGTCGATCGTGTGATGAACGATACCGGACGACTCGATATCGCTGTCTGCAACGCAGGTGGGTCGTTTAATATGAAGCACCCGCCAAACGCCAATATCGATGAGTTCAGGAAGACGATCGAGGTCAATATGACCGGCACATACATCACCGCCCAGTCAGCTGGCAGGGTGATGGTAGAAGCGAAGCGCGGCTCGATCATCACGCTTGGCTCGATCAGCTCAACTCTCGCGATGGACCCTCGGTCGTACACGCCGGGCTATCCGAGGTCAGGCGCCCCCTATGTCGCGGCAAAGGGCGGTGTGCTGATGATTACAAAGGCGATGGCGGCCGAGTACGGCGAACATGGCGTGACGGTGAACTGCATCAGCCCGGGTCAGATCCCGAAGGACACCACAGATCCCGAACAAATCGAAAACTTCCGCCAGATGAACGCGTTCCAACGCACCGGCATACCAGAGAATCTCAAGGGCACCGTAGCACTCCTCGCCTCCGATGCCGGAAACTGGATCACAGGCCAGGAAATCCGCGTAGACGGAGGCTGGTCAATCTGGTGACGCGAGGCGTCGTTTTCTGCTTGATGTCGCTGGTGGTTTGATTGGGGAAGTTAGAACTAGTCGAAGCGTTAGGGCGTGCGGGCTGACGCGTCCCGAGCGAAGTCAGCGTAGCCGAGGGATCTGGGGTTGGGACGCGACACACCGGCAACCGCCTCACAACTGCGTCATTACCCCCAACCTCAACCACCCCGCGCCCTCAAGAAAACGTCGCACGCGACCTAGGGTAGGAACTCTTCGAAGTATCGTTGCCAGTTGCGCCACATGATGTTCTCGATATCGTTCATCTTCCAGCCACGCTCACCGAGGATCGTTGCGATCTTCTGGTAATCGGCGACGGTATCGACATCGTAAGGCGCACCGATAGCGCCACCCTGACCATCGGTATCTCCACCGATCGACGAGTGCAGCGTGTCACCTGCCAGCTCGCACACATACTCGATGTGATCGACAACATCTTCAAGCGTAACGTCCTCTGGCTTGAACAAATCCTCCCGCCTGTCTCCCCGCCTGCCGCTCCAGTCCTTCTCAACATTTCGAGTAAGCATCCATGTGTCCATCGAGGCACCGATCACCGCACCGCGCTCGATCGAGCGCTTCAGCAGATCGTCGCTCATCTGACGCTCACCCGGCACAATCGCCCGACAGTTCTGGTGACTGGCGAGTATCGGACCCTTAA
>Ga0302123_10001464_pt1 | contig 16879 bp, 18 predicted proteins | sample CB21_321_MG_FD_203109 | JGI IMG/M metagenome (GOLD analysis project Ga0302123, IMG submission 203109) | Marine microbial communities from Western Arctic Ocean, Canada - CB21_32.1 | ecosystem: Environmental > Aquatic > Marine > Oceanic | place: Canada: Western Arctic Ocean | collected 2017-09-28 | reverse complement strand
GAAAAAGCTTGAAAGACCACGCTCTTTCGGAAGTCACCGGAGAGGATTGCGCGATGTGGCGGGTGGTGAAGAACGACGATATCTGCCTCGTCGAGGTCGGCGCATCGGAAACTGTCCTCGTCGCCTATAAGGGGCCGGAAACGGTCTATGACGGCCCCTGGACGGAACCTCCTCTGAGCACGGCCGATATTGATGTGATGCGGCGCGGCTTCCTGCATCTGGGAGAACACCAAGTCTTTGAACAGATCACCTCGATGCGCGAACCCAGCGGCCTGACCACCTACGCACCCTCATCGAGCGAAAGGGACGATACGGTGGTGGCAGCGCAGGATATTGCGGATTCGGCCCCTGGCTTCTCTGCCAATTCGCCCAAGACGCTTTCGCCAGAAGCTGCGTTGGCGCCCGCCCAGACGCCCGCCTCGACTGTCATTCGTCCCGTCGCTCCCGGTGCTGGCGGATCCGACGTCACAGGGGGCAGAGCCCTTCGCCAGTCGGATTATACTTTGGCGTCGATTCAGGTCGCTTCCGCCGCCGTCCCCGGCAGGTCGGTCTCAGACCTGCCTTTTGATATGGGCACGATGATGCCGGTTATCCCCGGCGATGACGGTCCGGCTGTCGGCCCGAGCGCGGGATTGCAGTTTTTTGCCCCATCCACGGCAGCGTCGATGGGGCAGGTGGCGCGTCTCGCGAGCGTCGAAATGTCTGCGGTGGCGCATGCGGTCGGCGTTCCGCCGCCAGTCCGCGAAAGCTGGTCGGATGAGACCGTCGCTGCCGTGGTCGTCGATGCGGCTGCTCTGGAAAAGGACGTTTATCTCGTGCTCGGCAGTTACACCGAGCAGAATCAGGCGCAACGCGTAGCGGGCAGGTTCGGCGATTTGGCCGCCCAGGTCCGCGCCGCAATAGTTCGGGGCGAGGCCCGCTACCGGGTCATCGCCGGTCCTTATGTTTTGCCGGAGGCCCAGGCCCGGCGCGACAGCATCGCCGGCACCGGGGTCGAGGCCGCCTGGATCACGCGCCTCTAGGCCGCGATCACGCGACCCGATCAGGGGGCTCGCGCCCCTCGAAAACGGCCAGCAGGTTTTCCGCGCATTTGTAGCCCATGGCATCGCGCGCCTCATGCGTGGCGCTGCCCAGATGGGGCATCACGAACACATTGTCGAGATCCCGGTACCCTGGATTGGCGGCCGGTTCTCCGGTGAAGACGTCCAGCCCCGCCGCGGCCAGTTTGCCGCTTCTCAGGGCGGCGATCAGGGCGTCGTCATCGACCACGGCGCCGCGCGCGGTGTTCACCACCACAGCCCCGTCGGGCAGTTTGGCGATCCTCTCGGCGTTCAGGAACCCGGTCGTCTCGGGGGTCAGGGGGCAGTTGAGGGAGAGGAAATTGCTGACCGCGAGCAGGGAATCGACATCTTCATGAAAGATCGCGCCGCTTTCCAGTTCGGCGGCGAGGCGGGATCGGTTGTGGTAATGCACCGTCATCGAGAATCCCTTGGCCATGCGCGCGACGGCCTGGCCGATGCGGCCCATGCCGACGATGCCGAGGCGCTTTCCGCTCACTTCCGTGCCCAGCAGCATGGTCGGCGTCCAGCCCTCCCAGCGGTCCTCGCGCACCAGGCGAAAGCCCTCGTTGGCGCGCCGCGCCGCGCAGAGTATTAGCATCATCGCCATTTCGGCCGTCGCGTTGTCGAGCACGCCGGGGGTCGTGGTCACGGGGATGCCGCGCGCCCGCGCCGCGTCCAGGTCGATATGCTCGTGTCCAACCGACAGTGTGGCGATGATCCGCACGCTGTCGGGCAGGGCAACGATCACCTTCGTGTTGATCGGATCGCCCGCGGCGACCAGCAACCCGTCCATGCCATCGGCCAGGGCGATCAGCTCATCCGCCGAATGGGTCCGGTCCTCGGGGTTGAGGCGGGCGTCGAACAGTTCCTGGAGCCGCGCCTCCGCGGGATCGGTGATCTTCCTGGTGACGAGAATGCGGGGACGTTCGGTCATGGGCTGCGGCTCTCCGTCTCTGGATTGTCGTGAAATCGGGTGAGAAATGAGATTGGATCGGGGATGGAAGGCGAGCGGGCGGGTTGGCGGACCGGATTGTATTCGCGCGGCGCGGTCACATGCCATAGATTGCGGGCCATGATCGCATCGAATTCTTGGCGCCGTCCGCTTTCGGCGGGTTTCGGCGGGTTGTTCCTCGGCCTCGCCCTGTGCCTTGCCGCTCCACCTGCGTCGGCCGGCGAGTTCGAACTTGCGCCTCACCGTGCCGCCTATGCCCTCAGTTTGGGCCGGTCGGACTCGGGCAGTGGCGTCGAAGGCGCGCGCGGCGCGATGATCATCGAATGGGACGCGTCCTGCGAAGGCTGGACGGTGCAGCAGCGTATCGCGCTCGACCTCGCTTTGGCCAATGGTGGCGATGTACGCAGCAAAACCGCCTATACCAGCTGGGAAAGCCTGGACGGGCGGGAATACCGCTTTCGGGTCAACAGCAAGCGCGACGGTGAGGACACGGAGACTTTCGCAGGTGAAGCGGCCCTCGATGGCGACGGCGCGGGCGAGGCGCGCTATTCCGACCCCGAAGGCCGGGTTATGGCCTTGCCGGCCGGCACGTTGTTTCCGACCGCCCATACGATAGAGCTGCTCGAACAGGCCGAGGCGGGCGATCCTTTGCTCTTTGCCGTGGTGTTCGACGGCGCGACCGAGGAGGGCGCGGCCCGGGTCAATGCCGTGATCGGGCGGCCGGCCGAGCCGGGCGCGGCGGATGCCGCCGAGCTGATCGCCGGGGTGCGCGGCTGGCGCATGCGCTTGGCCTTCTTCGATTTTATCGGCGAAGCGTCGGAACCGCATTACGAGGTTGGCGTGGTATTGCTCGAGAATGGCGTCGCGCGCAGCCTTGAGATGGATTATGGCGAATTCGTCATCAACGCCACCCTGGAACGGGTTGAGCCGGTGGGAAAGCCGGCCTGCTGAGTGGGTTCAAGGCGCAGCCGCGGGCTCTCCCGCGCGCAGCAGGACCAGGCATAGCAGCCCGCCGACAAGGCTGAGCGCGGCCATCGCCAGGAATGCGCCGCCTCCTTCGCTCTCGTAGAGCAGGCCCGAGACCGACATCGCCAATCCCACGACCAGACCCATGCCGATCGCCGAATAGATCGATTGGGCCGAGGCGCTTTGCGCCCCTGGCACGGTGCGCTGGATATAGTGCATGGCCCCCAGATGCGCGGCGCCGAAGGTCAGGCCGTGCAGGGTCTGAACCGCCATCAGGGGGACGAGGTCGACGGTCCAGGCTGTCACGGTCCAACGCAGTACCCCGGCCCCGGCGGCCAGCAGCATCAGGCCGATCGGGCCAAAGCGCGAGACCGCTTTGTTGCCCAGGGCGAAGAGCGCGACTTCGACCGCCACGCCCTCGGCCCAGAGCAGCCCGATGGTGAAGTCCGAAAGCCCCGCGGCCCGCCAATGGAGGGTCGCGAAGCCGTAATAGACCGTATGGCTTGCCTGCAACATGCCGCAAGCGGCGATGAACAGGGCGAATTGCGGCTTCCGCAGCAGCGCGAGGATAGGGAAGCCCTGGGCCGTCGGTTTCGGCTGGCGGTGATCCGGCACGCTCAGGCAGGCCAGAAGGAGGGCTGCCAAGGCTGCCAACAAAAGCCAGAGCACGGTGTCCGGTTCCCGCCCTTCGAGGAAGGAGCCCGCGCCGAGCGCGCCCAGGATGAAGGCGACGGAACCCCAGAGCCGGATCCGGCCGTAATCCATGCCCCGCTCGTAGGTCAGGCGCATGGTTAGGCTTTCGCCTAGCGGCATCAGGGCCGCAAGAGTTACGCCCGTGGCCATGCCGATGATTAGGATCTGCCAGAACCCCTGGGCGAAGGGGTAGAGGGCGTAACCGGTCAGCGAGAGGGCGGCGAACAGGATCATCGGCCGCCGCCGTTCCCCTGTCCGATCCACCGCGCCGCCGATCAACGGATTGCTGATCGTCTTGACCCAGAGCGCAGCGGAGAAGAAGAGGCCGATTTCGGCCGCGTCCAGCCCCCGGGATTCGAGCCAGACCGGCCAGAAAGGGAGCTGGATGCCGATCAGGCCGAAAACGGCGGCGTAGTAAAAGGAGAGCCGTGAAGCCGGGCCCGGCTTCACGGCCAGGACTCGGGAATGGAGGGGCCTATTGCTCCGACTCGATCGCCAGAACCGCGACCGCATCGCCCTTTTCGACCATGCCCGGCGCCCGACGGCACCACATCCGGCCGCCCTTCTTGGGTGCTAATACCATGGGCTCGTGTTCCGGCGATTGCGGGAAATGGATTTGGCCGACGGGCGAGCCCTCGGGCACCCAATCGCCGATATCGTAGAAGGGCTCGTACAACCCGTCGCCCATGGCCTGGCAGAAATAACCCAGATCCGGAATTTCGTAGAGCTTCGCTTCGGCCTTGCCGCGCCAGGTCGGCGTCACCGGCTCGCCCTCCATCATACCGAAATGCTTGAGGACGTTGCGGATGCCCGTCTCAGCGACCTTGATGCTTTCGGGCGTCAGAATCGCGCCGCCACCCAGTTCGGTGCCGATGAAGACCTTGCCCATCTCCTCGACGGCGGTGTCCAGCATGCCCGCCACGTCCAATTCCTCGGCGATCAGCATCATGGGCGCGCGGAAGGCGCGCAGCGCCTCGACATGGCGCGCCATCAGATCCTTGTCCTCGAGGTAATGGCACATCGCCGAGGGCACCATGAACATGGAATAGCCGCCCGAATGCAGGTCGTAGCAGACATCGATCTGCGGCAGGACGTAGTGATAGACGTAATGGGCGATAACCTCGGTGATCGTGCCGTCGTATTTGCCTGGAAAGATCCGGTTCATGTTCTTGCCGTCGATCGGCGAGAGACGCTTGCCCGCCAGGAAGGCCGGGTAGTTAAGGCCCGGGATGACGATGATCTTGCCCTTGATCTCGGACGGGTCGAGTTCGCGAATCAGCTTCATCAGGGCGACGGGCCCTTCGTATTCGTCGCCGTGATTGCCGCCCGAGAGCAGCAGGGTCGGGCCTTCGCCGTTCTTGATCACGGTGATCGGCATCAACAGGGTGCCCCAGCCCGAATTGTCGCGGGAGTTGGGGATGGACAAATGACCGTGCTGCTTGCCGTTCTTGTCGTAGTCGATATCCGTGCTGACGCGGTTCATCTCGGCCATTGTTTTCGCTGCCCCTGTTTGTTCGCGCTGCCGGTCTGTGAGACCGCATGAAGATACCCGCGATATTCAAGCGGTAGGTGCGTCACTGCAAGCCTTGCCTGCGCAGGATGACACCTGGGCAGCCAATTTTCCCGCGCATGCGCCAACGTCGAGGTGTCATCGGCCAAGCCGCCGAACGGGCCGCCATATTCAAGGTAACGGCATAATATCAGTATGAAGTGATATAGTGTCATTCGAATCCGCCGGTCGGGCGTGACGGGGCGCTGCTCGGCAGGGAGCGCGGCCTTTGCCTTCAGGCGGCCCCGGCCTCGGCGAGGACGGCGCGGTAGGTCTGGGGATCGACATTGCCGCCCGACAGCACAATGGCAACCGTCTTGCCCTTGATGTCAATCTTGCCGGTCAAGGCGGCGGCCAGGGCGACCGCACCCCCCGGCTCGACCACGATCTTAAGGAACTTAAAGGCCGCGGCCATGGCCAGGGCAACCTCGTGATCGGTCACGACCAGCCCGCCGGACAAGGTCTTGCGGTTTATTTCGAAAGTGATCTCGCCGGGCATGGGGGCCAGCAGCGCATCGCAATAGGAGCGCGCAGCCGGATCGTTGCCCAGGCGCTTGCCCGCGGCGAGGGAGCGGGCGGTGTCGTCCAACCCCTCGGGCTCGCAGGCATAGAGCGCCAAGCCCGGCACGGCATCCTGGACCGCGGTCGAGACCCCCGCGATCAGCCCGCCGCCGCCCGCGGGGCAGAGCACGAGGTCGGGACGAGCGTCCATGGCGAGCGCCTGTTCGATCAATTCCAGCCCGACCGTGCCCTGGCCGGCGATCACCCCGGCGTCGTCATAGGGCCGGATCAGGGTCAGCCCGCGTTCCTCGGAGATGCGTTGGCCGATCGCCTCGCGATTCTCGGTATGGCGGTCATAGGTCACGACCGTCGCACCATAGGCCTTGGTATTGGCAATCTTGATGGCCGGCGCGTCCTTGGGCATGACGATGGTCGCCGGCGCGCCGAGCAAGGTGGCGGCATGGGCCACCCCCTGGGCGTGATTGCCCGAGGAGAAGGCGACGACGCCGCGCTTCCTCGCCGCCTCGTCGAGCTGGGCGACGGTGTTGTAGGCGCCCCTGAACTTGAAGGACCCCGTGCGCTGCAGGACTTCGGGCTTGATCAGGATGCGCGCGCCCAAGGCCTCGTTGAGCAGCGGGGCCTCCAGAAGCGGCGTCAGCCGGGCGACCGGCTTCAGGCGCGCGGCGGCGGCGCGGATATCCTCGACTGTCGGCAGCTTGTTCATGGCCGTTTCCCCGCAAGGCAGATCATCCCCATAGGCTGCCCTGGACGGGCCGTCAATCGGCGGTCGAGGCGGCTTCGACAACGCATGGCGGGTATGTCCGCCTTATTGTGCCCAAACCGTTTTGGCCCGTTTCGCCTGGCTGCGCCCATTTGCTATAACCGCCGGCGAACCCGAAATATGGATCGGTGCGCGGCGCTAGCGGCGTGCCCAGGCAAGGAGCTTCCGGATGACGAATACCATTAACCACTGGATCGGCGGCAAGACCGTCGAGGGCGACGGCGGCCGCACGAGCGAGGTGTTCAATCCGGCGACGGGCGAGGTTTCGGCCAAGCTGTCCCTGGCCAGTGCGAAGCTGGTCGGCCAGGCGGTCCGCAACGCGCACGAGGCGTTTCCGGCCTGGGCCGCGACCCCGCCGATCCAGCGCGCGCGCATCATGTTCCGTTTCAAGGAACTGCTGGTCGAGCATATCGACGAGCTGGCTGCGCTGGTCACCGCCGAACACGGCAAGACCTTGCCGGACGCCAAGGGCTCGGTGACCCGGGGCATGGAGGTCGTGGAATTCGCGACCGGCATTCCGAACCTGCTCAAAGGCGATTTTACCGAACAAGTCGGCACCGGCGTCGATGCCTGGTCGATCCGCCAGCCGCTCGGCGTCTGCGCCGGCATCACGCCGTTCAACTTCCCGGCGATGGTGCCCATGTGGATGTTCCCGATGGCTATCGCTTGCGGCAACACCTTCGTCCTGAAGCCGTCGGAGAAGGACCCGTCCTGTCCTCTGCGTCTGGCCGAACTGATGAAGGAGGCGGGCCTGCCCGACGGCGTGCTCAATGTTGTCAACGGCGATAAGGAAGCGGTCGATGCGATCCTGGCCGACCCGCTGGTCAAGGCGGTCAGCTTCGTCGGCTCGACGCCGATCGCGGAATATGTCTATCACGCGGGCGCAGCGCACAACAAGCGGGTCCAGGCCCTGGGCGGCGCCAAGAACCACATGATCGTCATGCCCGACGCCGATATGGATCAGGCGACCGATGCCTTGATGGGCGCCGCTTACGGCTCGGCCGGGGAACGCTGCATGGCAATCAGCGTCGCCGTCGCGGTCGGCTCGGCGGGCGATGCCCTGATGGAGCGGCTGGTGCCGCGCGTGCAGGCACTGAAGATCGGCCCGGGCACGGATCCAGAGGCCGAGATGGGGCCGCTCGTCACCCGCCAGCATCTCGACAAGGTTCGCGGTTATGTCGATCTGGGGGTCGAGGAGGGCGCCAAGCTGGTGGTCGACGGTCGCGGCTTCAAGCTCGATCGCCAGGGCTACGAGAACGGCAATTTTATCGGCGGCTGCCTGTTCGACGATGTGACGGCCGATATGCGTATCTACAAGGAAGAGATCTTCGGCCCCGTGCTCTCGGTCGTGCGCGCGCCGGACTATGCTAATGCGTTGAAGCTCGTGAACGATCACGAATTCGGCAATGGCACCTCGATCTTCACCCGCGATGGTGATGCTGCGCGCCATTTCACCGCGCATTGCCAGATCGGCATGGTCGGCGTGAACGTGCCGATTCCGGTGCCCGTCGCCTATCACAGCTTCGGCGGCTGGAAGCGTTCGCTCTTCGGCGACATGAATGTCCATGGCATGGAAGGCGTGCGTTTCTACACCAAGGTCAAGACCGTCACCTCGCGCTGGCCGACCGGCATTCGCGAGGGCGCTGAATTCGTCATCCCGACGATGGGATAGAAAGGAAACCGCCGTGGCCAGCGTCGAGGGCGCCAGGGTCGCCATCGTTCATGCCACCCGCAATTCGGTGCAACCGATCATGGATGCCTTCGCCAAGCATTGGCCGGAGGCGGAACCGATCAACCTGCTCGACGAATCGCTGCTGATCGACCGGCGCTTGGCCGGCGATCTGACGCCGGAGTTGAGCGCGCGGATTGCGACCTGGGCCCGCCATGGCGAGGGGATCGGTGGGCGTTGCGTGCTGTTCTCCTGCTCGGCTTTCGGGGCGGCGATCGAGGCGGTGGGGGCCGAACTCTCGGTCCCCGTGCTTCGGCCTTACGAGGCGATGATCGAGCGCGCGTTGGAGATCGGCCCGCGCCTAGGCCTGGTCGCCACTTTCCAGCCGACGATCGATGAGATGACGGTGGAAATCGAGGCTGCGGCCGCGGCGCGCGGCATGACGATCACGATCGAGCCCATTCTCGCCAAGGGTGCGCTCGACGCCCTCGGTCAGGGCTATCACGAAACTCACGATGCCAAGGTGGTCGAGGCCGCCCTCAATCTGCCCAAGAAGATCGACGTCACCCTGCTCGCGCAGTATTCCATGGCGCCGATGCGTGCGCGCATCGAAAAGCTGACCCACCACCCGACCCTGTCCAGCCCGGCCTGCGCGGTCGAGAAGGTCAAGGCGCTGCTGGATGGTTCTCAAGCTTAGGAACTCGGTCAGCGGTCAGCGGCTCATCAGAGCGACTCGCACACCCAGGAAAACCAACAGTCCGCCAAAGATGACGTTGACCGCCCGCTGGCTTCGGACGAGCGTGCGCCGGACGATGGGGCTGTCCAGGGTGTGGACAAAGACCAGCCAGAATGCCGCGCTGATCGCCATCATGATCGCGACCAGCAGGAGGAGAGTGACGCCCGTCGAGGTCTGGGGCGTGATGACCCTCGTGAAGATACCGAGATAGAAGAGCGAGCCCTTGGCGTTCAGGATGTTGTTCAGGAATCCCTGCATTAACCAGGATCGCTCCGAGGGCACGCACGGCGCATCATCAGGCGCGAGCGAAGCCTGCTTCGAGAACATGCTGGAGATGCCCAGATAGATCAGATAGGCGGCCCCGGCGTATTTGAGGATGGGTGAAAGCCAGCACGCTCTGCAAAAACACCAGGTCGATCCCTACCGCGCAATAGGTGATGTGGATCATGTTGCCGGTCAGGATGCCCAGCGAGGATAGCAGCCCGGCGGAGCGGCCGCCGGTGAAGGTGTTCCGGATGACGATCACCATGTCCGGACCGGGGCTGATCATCATGAGAAACGTCGAGACCGAAATGACGAGAATCTGGTCGATCACGGCATGGACTCCGAATAGGCGTCGATCCAGCGTATCGATGCCATGACGGTCGAACCCTCGTTCCAGCCTTAAACCGCCAGATGGCGCCTCTGCAACTCGGGGTCGGCGCGTAGCTCCGCCGAGCTTCCGGTCCAGACGGTCTGGCCCTTTTCCAGAATGTGATGGCGGTCCGCGATGCGCGCAAGCGACTCGACATTCTTGTCGATCACCAGGATCGACAGGCCTTCGGCCTTGAGCCGTTCCAGGCAGGCCCATATCTCGGCGCGCACCAAGGGCGCCAACCCCTCGGTAGCCTCGTCCAGGATCAGCAGGCGGGGATTGGTCATCAGCGCCCGGCCGACGGCCAGCATCTGTTGCTCGCCGCCCGACAGCAGGGCGCTCATGCTGGTCCGCCTTTCGGCCAGGCCAGGAAACATCTCGAAGACGCGTTCGAGCGTCCAGGGATCGGCCTCGCGGCGGCGGTTGGCGGCGGTGGCGACCAGGTTCTCGCGGACCGAGAGATTGGGAAAGATATGCCGACCTTCGGGGACCAGGCCCAGCCCGGCCTGTGCGATGCGGTAGGCCGGCAACGTCTGGATCGGCTGCCCCTTGAAGCGGATCTCGCCGCCGCTCGCGGGTAGCAATCCCATGATCGTGCGCACCGTCGTCGTCTTGCCCATGCCGTTGCGGCCCAGCAGGGTTGCGACCTCGCCCGCCTCGACCGAAAGATCGACGCCGAACAGCACCTCGCTTTCGCCATAGGCGGCCCGCACGCCGCTGAGGCTCAGCATCGCGGCCATCACGCCACCTCGTCCGTGCCGAGATAGGCGGCGCGCACCGCTTCGTTCGCGCGGATCGCGGCGGGCGTGTCGGTGGCGAGGACCTTGCCGTAGGTCATCACGGTGATGCGGTCGGCCAAGGCGAAGACCGCGTTCATGTCATGCTCAACCAGCATGATCGCCCGCTCGCCCTTCAATGCGTCGAGCAGGGCGATCATCCGGTCCGAATCCTCGCGGCCCATGCCCGCGGTCGGCTCGTCGAGCAGCAGCAGGCGCGGGTCTGTTACCAGGGCCATGGCGAGTTCGAGCTGGCGCCTTTCGCCGTGACTCAGATCGCCCGCGCGATCGGCTGCCCGGGCGCTCAAGCCGATGCGCTCCAGCGCCGCGAGCGCCGGGTCTTCCAGCGCCGCATCTCCGGCAACCGGGCGCCAAAAGCGGAAGCTGTTCCCGGCATGGGCCTGCACGGCCAGGGCGACATTGTCCAAGGCGCTGAGCCCGGCGAAAACGCTGGTGATCTGGAACGAGCGCGCGATGCCCAGGCGCGAGCGGTCCTCCGGCGCGGCTCGGGTGATATCGCTACCTTCGAAGACGACGCTTCCCGCGTCCGGGAGCAGCGCGCCGCCCAATTGCGCGACCAGGGTTGTCTTGCCCGCGCCGTTGGGGCCGATCACGGCATGGACCTCGCCTGGCGCGATATCGAGGGAAACCGCGTCGCAGGCGAGCAACCCACCGAACCGCTTGGTCAAGCCGTCGATGCGCAGCAGCGGCTCAGCCACCCTTGCCTCCCATCCGGCCGATCAGGCCGTGGAGACCGCCGCGGCCGAACAACACCACGGCAATCAGGAAGGGGCCGAAAATAATCGGCCAATAGATCGTCAGGTCGGCCAGGAAATGCGTCAGAAGCATGAAGGCGATGGCGCCCATCACAGGGCCGAACAGGGTGCCCATGCCGCCCAGTAGCACCATCACGATCAACTCGCCCGACCGGTGCCATGCGAGGTAGCTGGGGGCGACGAATTCGGATTGGTTGGCCAGCAGCACTCCGGCCAGCCCGCACATCGAGCCCGAGATGGTGAAGGCGAGAAGCTTGTAGCGCATGGTCGGGTAGCCGATGGCGCGCATCCGCGCCTCGTTCGACTTGATGCCCTGCAGGACCCGGCCGAAGCGCGAATTGACCAGCCGGTGCGAGAGATAGAGGCAGCCGCCGAGTGCGGCGAAGATCACGTAATAAAGGGTCAGATTGTCGTCGAGCGAGATCAGGCCGTTGAAGGAGGAAAGTGCCCAGATTGTCAGCCCGTCGTCGCCGCCATAAACCTCCAGGCTGGTGAAGAAATAGAAGAGCATCTGCGCGAAGGCCAGAGTGATCATGATGAAATAGACGCCGCTGGTGCGCAGGCTGACATAGCCAATCAGCAGGGCCGCGAGGGCCGAGAACAGGAGCGCGGCGGGCCATTGTAAAAAGGCTGATTCGATCCCGTAGAAGGACAGGATGCCGACTGTATAGGCGCCCACCCCGAGGAAGGCGGCGTGGCCGAAACTGACCATGCCGCCATAGCCCAGGATCAGGTCCAGGCTCAAGGCCGCGATGGCATAGACCATCACCCGGCCGAACAGGGTGAGATAGAAGGGCTCGTCCAGGGCCAGCGCCAGCAGGGGCAGGACGGCGAGAAAGCCGAAGACGATCTGGAGGGCCGTCTTGCGGGCCGATTGGGCGGCGGCGGGCGCTTTCACGGACTTGGGATCCGGCGCTTTCATCGGCTCCGCGGCGGGAACAGGCCCTGGGGCCGGAAGAAGAGCACCACAGCCATCAGCAGATAGGTCAGCATGGCGGCGATGGTCGAGCCGGCAGTATGGGCCGCGCCGCGTTCCAGGACGGTTTCCAACAATCGAGGCAGGAAGGCCCGGCCCATCGTGTCGATCACCCCGATCAGGATGGCGGCCAGGAAAGCGCCGCGGATCGAGCCGATACCGCCGATCACGATGACCACGAAGGTCAGGATCAGAATTTCCTCGCCCATGCCCGACTGCACCGACGCGATGGGCGCGGCCATCATGCCCGCCAGCCCGGCCAGCACCGCGCCCAGGCCGAAGACCAGGGTGAAGAGCAGACGGATATCGATGCCCAGCGCCCCGGCCATGACCCGGTCCGAGGCGCCGGCGCGAATCCGCATCCCGATACGTGTGTGGGAGACGAGGACATAGAGGAAGGCGGCGGTGGCGAGGCCGACCAGGATGATCGCCAGGCGAAAGCTGGGATAGGGAGAGCCGGGGATGATCTCGATCTGGCCAGACAGAAATTCGGGCAGGTCGATGAATTGCGGCTCAGGCCCCCAGACCAGGCGGACCGCTTCGTTGAAGAACAGGATCAGGCCGAAGGTCGCCAGCACCTGATCCAGGTGATCGCGCGCGTAAAGGCTGCGGAGGACGACGACCTCGGTGACGACGCCGACGGCCATGGTCGCCGGCAGGGCAAGCAGGACGCCCCAGAGATAGGACCCGGTCCATTGCATGAAGGTGGCGGCCAGATAGGCCCCGACCATGTAGAGCGAGCCATGGGCGAGGTTGATGAGATTCATGATGCCGAAGACCAGGGTCAGGCCCGCGGCCATCAGGAACAGCATGATGCCGAGCTGAAGCCCGTTGAGAAGTTGTTCGAAGAGAAGGACGACGGTCATCGAATCGCGCGGTCTTCGGTGATGTGACGAAAGGCGAACACGGAAGGCGAGGGCGGGCCTTACCGCGCCCTCGCTCGCCGTGTCCGGGTGGCGCCGCGACTACATCTTGCAGTCTTTGGCGTAGGCGTCCTCGCCGTTCTCGATAACGGTTGCGACGATCGTGGTCATCAGCTTGCCGTCGTCACCCTTCACCACTTCGCGCAGATAGAAGTTCTGGATTGGGAAGTGGTTGGTGTTGAACTTGAAGGGCCCACGCACCGATGAGAAATCGGCCGCCTCGAGTGCCTTGCGCACCGCAGCCTTGTCGGACAGGTTGCCACCGACGGCGCGCACCGCGCTATCGATCAGCATGATTCCGTCATAGGTCTGCGCCGCGTAGGATGACGGGGTATAGCCGTATTTCTTCTCGAATTCCGAAACGAACTTCTTGTTCGACGGATTGTCCATGTCCGGGCCCCAGAACATGGTCGCCTTCATGCCCAGCGCCGCGTCGCCCTGGGCCTCCAGGGTCGTCGTGTCCGTGGTGAACACGGTGTAGAGCGGAATATCGTTCTTCAGACCCGACTGGTCGTACTGCTTGACGTATTTGACGCCCGCGCCGCCCGGATAGAAGGCGAAGACCGCCTCGGGCTTGGGGTCCATCGCGCGGATATTCGCGAACTCAGCCGACCAGTCGGCATGGCCCGGCCAGGGCGTAAAGATCTCGCCCACGATCTCGCCCTTGAAGGTGCGGCGCACGCCGGCCGCCATATCCTTGCCGGCCGGATAGTTGGGGGAAAGGACGAAGATGCGCTTGATGCCGGCCTGATTGAGATACTCACCCATCGCTTCCGGCGTCTGGTCATTCTGCCAGGAGGTGGAGAAGAAGAAGGGGCTGCATTCCTCGCCGGCCAGCTGATGCGGTCCGGCATTGGTGCTGATCAGGAAGGTCTCGGCCTTCAGGACCGGCGCGCGCGACTGGAGCAGCACGTTCGACCAGATATAGCCCGCGACGAAATCGGCCTTGTTCTGCTGGACGAGCTCCTCGGTGCGCAACCGTCCGACCTCGGGATCGAACTCGTCATCGGCGAAGATGATCTCGGTCTCGACACCGCCCAGCTTGCCGCCGGCATGCTCGAGCGCGAGATTCACCGCGTCCTGCATGTGCTTGCCGATGATGGCCGGTCCCTTGGACAGGGTCGTGACGAAGCCGAGCGTGACCTTGTTGGCGCGATCCTTCTTGAACGGCTCGAAAACGACGATCGCGGCGACGACCACCGCGACGATCACCAGAAGGCCCAGGAGTTTCGAACGTTTCATGACTTCACTCTGTTATTCGTTTCTCGATTATATCGATGGTCTGTCTCTGTCGCGCCCGGTCTCAGCTGTTCAGGCTGCCTAGATACTGGGCAACGAAATCGAATTTCACGTAATCCTTGAAAGCGTCGGACAGGCGCTGCGTGATCGGGCCGGGCAGTGGAGCGTCGGCCCCGCCCACGCGCTTGCCGTTGATGCTGCGCACCGGACAGACGCAGAGGCTGGTCGAGGTCAGGAAGGCCTCGTCGGCCGTATAGGTGTCATAGAGGTCGATGTCGCATTCTTCGATGGGAATGCCGTTCTCGCGCGCGAGATCGATGACCGTCTGGCGCACCACGCCGGGCAGCACGAACTGGGCGCGCGGCGTGCGTACCACGCCGTCGCACACTGAGAAGAAGTTCGAGCCCATGCCCTCGGTGACATTACCGTTCTGGTCGAGCAGCACGGCCCAGGCTTCCGGATCGGCGGCCTTTGCCTCCAGATCGCCCATGATGAGGTTCAGGTAATTGTGCGACTTGGCGCGCGGGCTGAAACTGTCCGGCGGGCTGCGCCGCGTCGCGGGCACAACCACCGGAATGCCGTCGCGATAGAGCGCGGCGCGCGCCTTGAGCGGCAGGGGGGTGCATTCGACGATCACGGTCGGTCCGGACGAACTGTGGATATCGGCCTCGGGGATGAAAGTGCCGCGGCTGATCCGCTGGCCGACCCAGTAATCGTCGCTCTCGCCGATCAGGTGGAGGTTGCGCTCGGTCAATTCCTCGGTGATGTCCTTCATCTCCTTGGGCGAGATGCCCGGATCGATACGGACGTAGCTGAGCGAGCGGTAAAGCCGGTCGATATGCTCGTCGAGCTTGAACAGCTTGTGGCCGAAGGTGCGTGTCATGTCGAAGACGCCGTCGCCGAACTTGAAGCTGCGGTCCCGGAAGGACACGACGCAGCGGCTTTCCGGCACGAATTCGCCGTTGATCCAGGCCTGACGCTCGTTGCTGCGTTCCATTGCTGCCTCCATTCCCCGCGAAGCCGCGATCATAGGCCGCGCCCGGTGCCCGCTCAACAGCGCCGGCGTCCCGCTCAGGCGATCAGCAGAACCGCGCCATAGAAGGCCGTGCCGCCGAAGAAGGGCGCGAATCGGGCGGCGCGGTCCTCCGGAAGTTCCTCCTTCATCACGTTCATCACCACGCTGCCGGCGAGGAAGGCGAAGATCAGGGCGAGGGCGGCTTCGTGCACCTCGATGGCCAGGCCCAGGGCCCAGCCGGCCAGCACCGCCCCCGCCATGATCCAGCGCACCCGGCGCGCGTATTCCTCGCGGTGATGCAGGAACAGCCCGAAATCGTTGCTCAGGAAATGGACGCCCAGCGCGGCGGCATAGAGCGCGAGGGAGCGGAAGCCGGGCTCCTCTCGGTGCAGTAGCAGATAACCGATAATCAGGTTATATGCGGCGAAGGCGGCCATATGGATGTGGAACACGGTCTCCTCGGGCCGGTCCTCGCCTGTTTCGGCGCGGTTGGTCTGGCGCGAGGCTTGGACATGGCGCTCGAGCCCGTAGAAAACGAGAAGCCCCGACAGCGCCACCAGATAGACGACCTGGTCGGCGAGCCAGGCATCCTCGCCGATCCACCGCGCGAGAACCGCATTGTGCACGGCCAGTTCCGGCAGGACATGCAGGAAGACATAGGCCACGGCGACCCCGCCGCAGAAGGACAGCCAGCCGCTGCGCCGCGCCGCGTGCAGCCCGCTCATCCGTCCGATGAACAGATGGATCGCGACGAAGATCAAAGCGCAGGCGAGGGTGGCGGCGATCATGGGGGCGAGTTCTCCAGGCGGCGGCGCGCGCGTTGTGTCGCTAGATTTCGGTCGTCCGCAACAAATCGATAATGGCCTCGATGACGTTGTTCGTCGCGATGGAAGCGAGGATCAATCCCATCACGCGGCTGATGATCGCCGCGCCGCCGGTTCGTATGACCTTCAGGATCGGTCCGGCGGCCACCATCATCAACCCTGCGATTGCGATCACGACGAGCATGAGCACGGCCGTCACGGCCTGCTCTCCGATGGCGAAGCGATTGTTGTCCGTCAGCAGGACGACCGCGAGCATCGAGCCGGGCCCGGCGAGCGCCGGCACGCCGATCGGGAAGATGGCCGGCGATACTTCCTGTCCCGGCTTGCCGGCACCGTCCGTCTCCGCGGTGGAACTCGGGGAACCGAAGATCATGGTGAGCGCGAAAAGCAAGAGGACGATGCCGCCGGCGATCTGGAAGGCCGGCAGGCTTATGCCCATCGCCTCGATCAGGAACTGGCCGGTGACGATGGAGAACAACAGGACGCCCGCCGCGACGAGTGCCGCTTGGATGGCGGTCTTCCGTCGTTCCGCCGGTTCGAAGCTCGCGGTGGCCGCGATGAAGATCGGAACGATTCCGATGGGATTCATGATGACAAAGAGAACGACGAATTGTTCGAGTGCGCTATCGATCATCAGTTCGGTCCGCTATCCGGTGATCGGAGAATGATTGTCCGAGTATAGGCTATCCGGTCGGGATGTGGGGTCGCCCAGGGAAGTATTGGGGGAATGGCGGCGAAACGCTGCTCTGCGCGCCTGAATCAGAGTTCGGTCGTGCGCAGCAGTTCGATGACGGCGGCGATGACGTTG
>Ga0302123_10001463_pt1 | contig 16895 bp, 21 predicted proteins | sample CB21_321_MG_FD_203109 | JGI IMG/M metagenome (GOLD analysis project Ga0302123, IMG submission 203109) | Marine microbial communities from Western Arctic Ocean, Canada - CB21_32.1 | ecosystem: Environmental > Aquatic > Marine > Oceanic | place: Canada: Western Arctic Ocean | collected 2017-09-28 | reverse complement strand
AGTCTACCCGCTCCTGGGGCGTTTCGCCGATGCCGATGAGGATGCCGGTGGTCATGGCAACGCCCAACTCACCGGCCGTAGCCAATGTCTTCAAGCGCTGTTCAGGCGCTTTGCTGGTGGTGCCGAAGTGGGGTCCGCCGCGTTCCAGCAGACGAGGGCTGATGTTTTCCAGCATGATGCCCATGCTGGCGTTATGCTCTGCGATTGCCGCCATTTCATCGCTATCCAGCACGCCGCAGTTGGTGTGGGGGAGCAGCCCCGTCTCCTTCAGGATTAGCTCGCTGATAGCGGCCACGTAGGCGGGAGTGGATTCGTAACCCAGATCTCGCAGCGTCTCCTGCATTTCCGGGTGACGCCACTCTGGGTGGTCGCCCAAGCTTACGAGCGCCTCCTTACAGCCGAGCCGTGCGCCTTCGCGGGCGACGGCCAGCACTTCTTCGGGGGTCATGGTGTGGGCGCCGGGTTGCTCCGGCCCCTTGACGAAGGTGCAATAGCCGCAACGGTCGCGGCAGAGGTTGGTGAGTGGGATGAAGACCTTGCGGGAGTAGGTGACGATGCCTTGGGGCCGCGCGGTGGAGTTCAGTTGCGAGGCTATTGCGATGAGGGCGGTGAGATCGGCACCTCGGGCCTGCATGAGAGCGTAGCCGTCGGACGCGTCCAGAGACTCGCCGGTCAGGGCGTGTTGGAGAATCCGGTCCAGCGATGTGGTCTGGGTCTGGGCCACGTTTGTACCTCAAGGCCTGAGTTGGCAGGCGGTGTCCCGTTATCACACGGGAGTGAGGCGCGATGGGCCCCTGCGAAGAGCAAGGTTGATGGTAGCATGGCGCCGGAGCTATGGACAACCCCAGCGAGGAGGTGAGGATGCGTCGGAGAGTGGGTCTGGTGCCAAAGATAGCGTTGCTTGCTTTTGCGGCGGCGAGTGCTTTCGTTGCGCTGGCGGTCTTGGACGATTGGGTCGGCAATTGGGTGGGCCCAGTGTGGCTGCTATGCACCTATTTGCTGCCGTTTCTGCTTGGGGTTGGTCTGGGCGCCGCGGCCCCGGGTATGCGAGGGGTGCTGGCGGGTGGCGTTGCGGGTGGGGCGATGGTGGGTGTCCCCCTGCTGTTCCTGGCGCTGGTTAGCGACTTGGAGAGTCTGGAGGAGACTGGCGACCAAGCCCTTGCCATTCTAGCGGTCTCGTTGATCTCGCTGGCTGTGGTCATGGGCGCCTTGGGGCTTTCCATGGGGGTGGCGGTCCGGCTCCGGCGGTTCGCGCCGTGATATGCTCGAGACCAAGATCGTAGTTATCCGCTGGGTCGGGGGGTTGTACTTAACTGCATAGGAAGCAGCAAAATAGTGGATAAACAGTGCGTTCAATGCGACGAGGTGAATTCCGCCGAGGCCAAATTCTGTATGTCCTGCGGAGCTCAGAGCTTTAGGGAAATACCTGTGGATCAGGTCCGGCGCAGCGTGTTGCCAGCGCCCGATGATCATCTTAAGATCAGCGTTTTCCGAGTGTTTGTGCTTAGTATCCTCTCCTTAGGTCTGTACCAGTATTACTGGTTTTATCGGACATGGAAAGAACTGGCCAGCGAGACCGACGATGTCCACTACCCTCTATGGCACGCTTTGTCCCTTGCCGTGCCAGTCTATGGTTTGTTCCGTATCTACGCGCACATGGCGCTTATCAAAGGACTGGCTTTGAAAAAGGGTGTGGTGACGACGTTGAGCCCCGGTATGGTGGTGGTCTTAGTGCTGGTTAGTGAAGCAGTGAACATGGCTACCGTTAATGTAACTGGCGCTACGATGTTAGTGTGGTTATCTATCATTAAGGTCACCCTTATAGTTTCCGCCATTGTTTGGGCCCAGAGCGCACTGAACGGATATTGGGCCTCCAGCAGAGGTACTGCTCTTCGGGCAACCAGCATTAGCGTTGCGGAAGTTGTTTTCGCTTTCCTCGGTCTTCTGCTGTGGGCCGGGACATTTTCTCCAGATAGGTAATGCGTGCCTTTTGGTGTCATCATCGGCGGAATCAAGCTCTGCATTGAATCGGATCATAATCGGGCTGAACGGGGGAATTAGGGATTCCTGACCTGCGACCGTATGGAGCTCTTTGCCTGGTGCGATAGCAGGAACGGAGGGTCTTGGCGCATGATGGAGAAGCGTGGAATGGTTTGGGAGAGCGAGATTAGGCGACAAATGCAGCTTCGCGGTGTGCAGGTCGCTGTTCTTCACTACGGAGTACTCCGTAGTGGTTGGGAAGACGCACAAGCGACTCCCTATCCGTCCACTCCCACTGCCCGGTGAGGAATCTAAAGGAGAGGTGCCATGGAACAACTCTTGTCAATCACTAACGAACCGAAGGTATTGGAGTTGGAACGCACCGAGGACGGGCACTACCATATAATCATCACCTTGACTAAACTCAATCAAGTCTCGAAGCTCGACTTTTTCCTCAGTTCAGAACAGGCTGAACAGATTCTAGTGGCAATGGCCAGCTAAGCCGTGTGGAGCCAAACTTCCATACTTGGACGACCACTTGTGGCCGTCATCGATGGTTCTGCCAAGCCGGGTGGATGGGAAGCTGCCTTCGCTGGAAGGCTTGCCTCAACCCTTTACCGGCGCGGCCTTGACGAAGAGGCAACTCCATTAGCCGTAGCTGGACCCCAGGATTTAGAGGGGTATGCCGCTCGCCTCGGACGGGCAAATTGTCTCGTGCTATTTGGTGCCGACGACGAGCATGGCATGGTCCGGCTCCGGGACCTGTGGGAATGGCTCCGCACCCATATTGCAGGGCCTAAGCTGCTCGCCGTAGCTTGGTGGCAACACTACGACGACGGCCTTAGCCAAGAGATGTTCAACGACTCGGGCGGGTTTGCTCCGCTGTTCACCGGACCAAAGGGTCCTGCGGATGAAAGAGAAACGGGCCTCTTTCTCCTGAAATTCTTTACGGAGCTTGACTTGCACTCGGAGGCCGAGGGCGCAATCACCGGACGTATGGCCTGGTTCGCTTGGTCCAAGGCCAGGGAACTTCTCAGGCGGCGCGGGTTGCCATCCGAGTTTTCGATCCGGGCCTAACGCATTTGAGTGGTGGAGTGTGTGGCTGGCCACTATCGATGTCCAGTGTGTTAATCCAACTTCAGTTACGCAGCCGCTGCCCTGGATAAAGGGCAACATGGTCGGTATCATCGCTACGATAACAATTACCAACCCTACTTATAGGAGATTTTATGTCAGCAACCCGATCTGCTCATGTTGTTTGGAATGGCGATTTACCCTCGGGCAAAGGGACCGTTACCGCAACCAGCTCCGACACTTTTAATGACCTACCAGTCTCCTGGAAGGCGCGGACCGAGGAGCCAGGCGGGAGCACGAGTCCTGAAGAGCTCGTGGCGGCGGCACATGCAAGCTGTTTCTCGATGGCTCTTTCCGCGGGGCTCGGCCGGGGCGGAACACCCCCTACCAAGCTTGAGGTGGACGCTACGGTCACCTTCGATCAGATAGAGGGCGGCTGGAAAGTTGCATCCAGTGCACTCAAAGTGGTGGGCACAGTGACCGGTCTCGACGCCGAGGGGTTCACAGCGGCCGCTGAGGCAGCAAAGGACGGGTGCCCGATCTCTAGCGCCCTCAAGGGAAACGTGGAGCTCAGTGTCGAGGCGACACTCGCTTAGCGCTGACTTTTTCTAGCCACGGGAGAGCGCGCTCTCCCGTGGCTATCATGAGTCACCAGACGCGCTGTCTGTCCATTCGAACTTCGACCCTTAAAGTGCCGAAGCAGAATCTCGCCAACTGGCTGGGACGCCTATTCTCCTCGCATATAGACGGTCCTTGCGGGGAAGGAGATCTCGATGTTTTCTTCGCGATAGCGGCGGCGAACCGCCTTGATGAAATTATGCTTCACCAGCCATGAATCAAGGTAACTGTGAGCACGCATCACCACCCAGAAGTTGATGTTGGATTCGCCGAAGTCCGTGTACCAGATGGAGGGCTGATATGTGATAACCGAGCCCTCTGTTTCGCTAAGGACCTGCTTGGCGATCTCGACAGTGATCCTCTCTACCTCATCGAGATCGCTACTATATCCGACGCCCAATTCGACGTAGACGGACATCTCGTCGCCAGGGTAGTTGTAGTTGGTTGTGATGTTGTCTGCTAGACGAGAGTTGGGAATAAGGACCATGTTGTCTGCCAGCATACGAATGCGCGTCGTGCGCCACCCGATTTGGTCCACTACGCCCCGGGTTCCACCTTCTAGCTCAATGAAATCGCCGACGCGAATAGAGCCGTCGGTCAATACATTGACCCCTGCAAAGAAGTTGGTGAGAGTTCCCTGCAGGGCTAGGGCAACGGCCAACCCGGTGATCCCCAACCCGGCTACCATTGGAGCAATAGAGACCCCTAGCTGATCGAGGATGATGAGGGTACCGATTGCCAGCAAGACGATGGACACGATCCGGCGTACCATGGGAATAAGCGAGTTCCAGACCTTGGTCTGGCCTGTTCTCCGCCCGACCTGTCTGCCATACCCTCGGAGAATGTGGCCTTGAAGTCGGATGCTCGCGAAGATCACTATCGCGATGCTGGCGATGGTGTAAACCTGCCGGGCTACGTCTAAATACACTCCGAGCGGGGGCAAGTGAATCAATCCAATAAAGACACCGGTAAAGATCAGCCAAATCGCCAAGGCGCCGTCCACGTCGTCGACTAATTGCGCGGGCAAGCTTGAACGCTTCCGAGCACGCATTCGATGTTTTATGGCATGGCTGATGAGACGTGCTACCAAGGCTGAACTAAGCCCGATGGCCAGTGACGAGCCGGAAAAGGCCAGGTTGGCGACCGTAATGTCGGACCAGAGCACTCGATCCACCGCGTTCCTCCTAAGAATGGGGGTCATCACTCGCCGCTAGTGGGCCTTTTTCCCTGCGACGCGTCGAACCAACTCTACCACGCAACACCAGCCACCCATTGGGGAGTAGGGACGGAAGTGTGACCGTCTAGCGCATGTCTGTAATCCCATCGACCATTAGGGTTGTCGGCCGTTCGAATTTCGACCCTTTGGGTGCATCGGGCCAAGCTATTGCCGCGTGGAAAATCTCATGGCGACGCGTTCTATTGCTTTGCCTGGCTCACGTGCCCGATGCCTTAGGGGTACGTTAGTTTTCACCAACTGGAGCAGTTACCTCGAGGCTACCGCGGGGCAGAAATTGAAGAGTACCTTAATGTTTCTGCACAGGGCTGTCACCTTGTAGCATCCTGGACGCCCAGGCGCTATCCCAGAGTCAAACCATTTTGTCGCTTGCTTCCACTTTCTGAAGCCAGGTCGCAGTCTTCCGAGAAGGCAGGTGTCTAACCACCATAAGGTGGGCATGCTTGCGGGTGCATCTGTACCGGAGTAGGGTGCTGCAATCGGTGATAATTGAATCGCATTTCGCAATTTACCTCAGGGGGTACGAGATGGTTGTTCGACAGAAATACAACATTATCGATATGGACAAGGGCACCCTGGACCGGGATATTTTCGTGGGCGAGCAGATCTACCAGGAGGAGTTGGAGAAGGTTTTCGGCCGGGCATGGCTGTGGGTTGGCCATGAGTCGCTCATCCCCAATCCCAACGACTTCTTTCTCACCTATATGGGCGAGGACCCAGTCATCCTCACCCGCGACGCCAAGGGCGAAGTACACGCTTTCTTGAACATGTGCCGTCACCGGGGCAACCGCATTGTGCGGGCCGACGATGGCAACGCTAAAAACTTCATGTGCTCCTACCACGGCTGGACCTATTCTAATGAAGGAAAACTCGTTTCCGTTCCCGGTCTGCAGGAGGCCTACTACGGCGAGTTGGATGTGGACAACCTCGGCCTGGTGCCGGTGGCGCATCTGGACACCTACGCCGGATTCGTCTTCGCCACCTGGGACAAACAAGCCCCCAGTCTGGAGTCCTACTTGGGGGACATGCGCTTCTACATGGACATTATGTTCAACAGGCGAGAGGGCGGAATACACCTATTTGGTCCCGACAAGTGGCTCATTCGCACGAACTGGAAGAACCCAGCAGACAACTTCAGTGGAGACATGTACCACGGGGCCATCAGCCACGGCTCTGCCATGATCGTTCGGGAAAAGATGCTCAGCCAGGGCAACGCCGGACCGCGGCCCAACCCTTACGCGCAACCCGGCAATCAGGTGGCAGCGGGCAACGGCCACGGCTGCTACGTCAACGTTGTCGAGCACTCCGCGGACTTGTGGAACCAGCAAGGGCAGCAACGCCATCCCGCCCTCGTCGACTACGAGAAGTCCATCCTGCCGGAGATCGAGCAGCGCATAGGACATCTGCGGGCGCGGCGGACGCGGACCATCCACCATACGGTGTTCCCTAACATGTCGTGGCTCAACAACGGCACCGTCCGCATGTGGCACCCCCGCGGGCCGGACCAAGTGGAGATCTGGGCCTTCGTATCGGTGGACATGGAGGCGCCTGACGACTTGAAACATCTCTACAAACTCGCCTCTATGCAGATGTTTGGACCCAGCGGTATGTTCGAACAGGACGACATGGACAACTGGCGGAACGCCGCCGAAGCGGGCCGGAGTACCATAGCCCGCAAATACCGGCAGAACATCGCGATGGGCATTGGGCACGAGCAACCCCACCAAGACCTTCCTGGCAGCGTCGTGCCGCGAATGCATGCGGAAGTCGCTCAGCGGGGCATGTACAACCGTTGGCAACAGTTTATGAACGCTGAAAGCTGGGCCGACATACCCATAGATCCCATTACTGCCAAGTTCGAAGGTACAGCTGGCATGAAGGGATAGATAAGGTCATTCCCGCAACCCATAGCGGCGCGAAGTGGCCTTGTAACTCCGTCTCCAACGAACTCGCTGTAGTAGACCGGACCACGGTTCAGCCTCAAAACATTCGATGCGCTCAGATACCGGGATTGCCGACTCCTCTGGTTTGCCCAGACAGGTACGGGCTTCACCCAACAGGGCGAGATGCTATCGACGCGAAGCCGTTGAAGAAGTTGGCAGGCATCGACAAGCTATATTACGACGGGCCAGGCACAGGAAACATAGCATCGCGGCAAACCGCGGAGAGGAGTGCGTGATGGCCGATTTCACGATAGCGCAAGTGTCCGCCATCCTAGAACGGATGGGTTACGACGTCCCAGAGCCGGACTTGACTGAGGTGGTCCAACGGCTTAACGCGCTGGTGGATGGGTTGGCTCAACTGGAAGACCTTGACCTCAGCGGAGTCGAGCCATGGCCGCTGCCCCCTCAGCGGAGTCAAGCCCGTGGCTGAACCACAGGTCGAATTCCTTACTATTGCCGAGCAGGGCCGTCTCATCCAGGAGGGGGCCCTCAGTCCGTTGGAGCTAACACAGCGCTATTTGGACCGCATCGACCAGCTGGATGGCAAGCTGCACGCCTTCAACACTGTACTGCGGGATCAGGCGCTGGCGGCAGCTGAGCGAGCAGAGCAGGAGATTGCATCGGGGCGGTATCGAGGGCCGCTACATGGCATCCCCATAGCGGTAAAGGACCAGATGGATTTGGCGGAAGCGCCGAACACTGGAGGCTCAAGGGTCTACCGAGACAATCTAGCGACAGGCGATGCCACAATCGTGGCGCGCTTAAAAGAGGCAGGCGCGGTCTTCCTTGGCACATTGGCTACGCACGAGTTCCACATGGGGACCACCCAACGGTTCCTAACCGAGACCCCGCGCAACCCTTGGGGATTGGATCGCACGCCCGGAGGCTCTTCGGCTGGATCAGCCTCATCTGTAGCAGCGGGCTTATGTAGTGGCTCTTTAGGCGGAGACACCGGAGGTTCCATTCGTGGTCCTGCTTCCTTCTGTGGCCTCACAGGGCTGCGTCCTAGTTGGTCGCTGCTCAGCAGGCACGGGATTTTCTCCTTGGCCTGGTCCATGGATACTGCCGGCCCGATGGCGCGCAGCGCTGAAGACGTGGCCATCATGCTCCAAGCCATGGCCGGATACGACTACAAGGACCCCACGACGGCACCAGGGCCCGTGCCCGACTTCCTTGGCGAATTGGACGGTAGTATCCAGGGCCTGCGCGTTGGAGTGCTAGAGCAGATGATGGACGATTCCATCGAAGGATCGGCCAAGGAAGCAGCGGACCAGGCGGTCCAGGTGCTGAAGGAGCAGGGCGCCCGGGTGGAGCATGTGAGTATTCCTATATTGAAGGAAACACGCCATGTGCATACCGCAGTGGTGGACGCCGAGGCCGCTAGCTATCACCGGAAGGCGCTTCGTGGCCGCTATCAGGACTTCGACTACAACACCCGAGTCCGGCTGATGGTGGGCGCGGCGCTGCCCGCAGGGTTGCACACGCTGGCACTACGCGCGAAGGCGCTGGTGGGGCAATCGGTTATTGACCTATTCGACAAGGTGGATATCGTGGTTGGAGCTACTAACCGGGGTCCCGCCCCTGTCATCCCCAGACCGGAAATCATCCAGAGCAAGGCGGAGGCGGCTGATCGGCTTTGGAGCGCGACACGTGGTGGCGGTGCGACCACGGCCTTCAGTATGGCAGGTGCCTCTGCGATTTCAATCCCGTGCGGCTATACGCCCGAAGGGTTGCCTTTGGGATTCCACCTGGCAGCCCGGCCAATGGACGATGCGAGACTACTACGAGTGTGCCATGCCTTTCAGCAGGCGACGGCATGGCACACTCGCCATCCGGACCTATGATTTCAATCGCAGTTGATAAGTGTCCGTTTATTCTGTCCGGCCGCGCCCCACGAACTCGAGGGATATGCAGAGTATCGGGGTCGTTTGAACTTCGACCCTTTAGATGCACCAATGCATAGGGCGCGACTCTGTTGTGCACAGTACTGATGGACTTTTGCATAGTACTGCCTAGGGATGCTATTGAAGGTGGGAGACTTGGAGAGAGAAAGGAACTAATCAGCATGGAATACCGTGCTATGGGGGATTCAGAACTGAAGGTGTCGGTTACGGGGCTGGGTGGAAACACGTTTGGGCCGCCGCGATTGGATGAAGAGATGTCAATTAAGTGCATACACGAAGCGTTGGACTTAGGTATTAACTTTGTCGACACCTCCCTTAAGTATGGTCAGGGTCAAAGCGAAATCTTCCTTGGCAAAGCGCTTGAGGGTCGCCACGGGGAGATGCTCATCGCTACGAAGTACAACCTCCGACATGCCGTAGCTGGTAGCGTGGCAGCGCACATCACCAAACAGTGCGACGAGAGCCTCCGCAAGCTGAAAGCTGACCACATTGACCTTTACCAGGGTGGCATCAGCCCGGACATAGCACTCGAAGAGTTGCTCGCTGCGCTCGATAAGCTTATCCAGGAAGGAAAAGTGCGCTACATCGGTGCGATGAACAGCGCCTCCTGGAGGCTGGCCCAGGCAATTGATACCGCACATGTAGCTGGCCTGCCCGCGTTTGTCTCGAACCAGCATAACTACAATATGGTTCGACGACACGTGGAACTGGAGGTGCTCCCAATGTGCGACGCCTACAACGTAGGATTCCTGCCCAATGCAACCCTGGCTGGGGGCTACCTGACAGACAAATACTCCAAGGGGCAGGATGCACCTGCAGGCACACGTGGGGCGGCAGGGAGCCCAATGGTGGCCCGGACCAGGACATCCGAACACGAGGATATACATGATGCGCTGAAAGGCTGGGCTCATGACCATGGTCATACATTGGGCGAGCTTGCCCTGGCATGGATCAGTTCCCGGCCAGAAGTCTCATCCGTGCTCACCGGCGTCAGTTCGCCTCAACAAGTACAAGATAACGTTCGAGCAGGTGAGTGGAAGCTGACGCGCGAGGAGACGGGCGAGGTAAATAAGCTCGCCTCTTGGGAAGGTGACTTCGAACGAATAGAGGGATCCATTCGCCAGCCTGGCGAAGGTTAGTAAAATGGCCCACTAGATAGGTGGAAGACGCTGTGCAGTACATGCTACTCGGCCTTACCCATTGAGTCTTCAGCCATGTAACTTGTATTGCAAACTTGGACCCTTTAAGTGCAGCAAACGGTCGGTACACGAATGGCCGTAGCGCAGTGGAGGGTGCGGAGGGTTTCAGTGTATGACACGAGATTCAGGGACTGGGCTAGAAGATAATCCGAATGGTTCCCTGTACGGCAGACGAGAAGCCGCCGATTGCGAATGTGCCACCGACAAGCATGGCAGCATGTCCCCCGTCATAGGGACATGCTGCGTGCAGTCTTCGTCAGCTTCTCTTTTCTTGTTCTTTTCCAAATGACCCCTGATACCAGTGGTGAGGTATTCCCCTTCCGCAATTTAAGAAGGAGGATCATCGCTACTGGACGCGTGTATAGCCAAATCAGGTTCGGTGGCGGTTTTGGGCAACAGCCTGGGTAAGAATGAGGAGCCGACAATTCCCACAGCGAAGACCACGGTGACGAGGACTAGCGAAACCCGGACAGCTGATACTAAGCCTGGATCGGCGAGGCCTTGTACAGGGTCTCGCCCCGTATCCAATATCGCAGAAACGATTGCTTGGCCTGAGGTGCTTCCAAAGGTCATCAACACCAAGCTTGTGGATGGTGCCAGGTGGAGGAGGTGCCGAGGAAAGGATGTGAATAGCTGCCGTTGGTTGGCGGTTTGCATGAAGGCCTGGCCCATGCCTATGAGCACTAACGCAAAGATTACCAATTGGAGAGGTGGGCTGGCATTCATGGATGCGGCAACGATCTGGCCCGTTACGCCAATGACCGCCGCGCCCGCGATGATGCGGGCGCTCCCGTATTTGTCTGAAAGCCAACCAGATACGAAGCCCGCCACTGGCTGGAGGATATTCATGAAGAAGAGTACCGCAGCCGCATGGGCGACACTCCAGCCGTAGCCCACGACAAAGAGTATGGGGATGATGAGTAGGACAGACCCGGATGACCAACCCATCAGGCCAGCTTGAATGGCGCCGGAGAGGATCCCCTGCAGTCTAAAAATGGAAAATTGAACTACGGGCGTGGCAGTTTTGCGCTCAACCCACACGAAGGCGCCCAGAGCAAGGAGTCCCGCACTGCCGGTTGTGATGGCTACGAAGGGCTCTAAACCGCGGACCAACGCCTGTAAGCACGTCAGGCTGCCAGCCACAGCCACCATCATCAACACGCTTCCTGGAAAATCAAACTGGGCGAAGCTCACTTTAGGCGCGTCACTGGGACGGGGTTGGGGCGGGATGGCAAACCAAGCGATCACAGCCAGAGTGCCAAAGAGCACCCCAGAGCCCATGAAGAGCCAACGCCAACCCCATTGAACTGACACAAACCCGGTGACGGGCACCGCGAGAAGCGTGCCCATGCCCATCATGAAAGCCACCGCGCCCAGCACTTTCCCCCTTTGCTCGACGGGAAAACCTCCAATACCCATGACCTGTAAAATGAGCCAGGGATAGAGGCCTACCAACGCCCCCACGAATCGCGCGCCGATGAAGAGGTAGATATTGTGGGTGTAAAAGATAAAGACCATCACCGCTGTATCCGCTAATAGTCCGATGACGACGAGCTTACGTCTGTCCAGCAACGTCGTGGTTTGCCCAATAGCGAATGTCCCGCCCGCCAGCGCTAGGAAGTAGGCCAACTGCAGCCAGGTTGCCACGGTCAGGGTGGTATCGAATTCCTCCACGATTTCAGGGAGGACCAGGTTGAGGCCGACTATGGTCCCCACACCCATGATGAACCGGAAGGTCATGAAGAGGAGCAGGGCTCTAACGTGTAGAGGTAGTTGGTTCATATGCGGTTCGGGAAGAAGCATATCAGGGTGGAGGCATATGTATTAGCATCTGTAGACTAAAGGCCGAGGCTACACCCCTGGTGCTGATACCCCCCAAGTCCTTATGCGATGACTACATTACGTTGCCGATTCAAGACCTAGTCGCATCCGGCACGACACAAAAACTACTTAGGGCACAACACCCTCTTGTTAATGGCCTGCCCTAGTAGGCGAACGACGTACCATTGGCCAATTCCTGGGAAGCTGGTTTAAAGACAGCGCCGATCGTTAAATTCCGCCCGCGCACACGGATCCGCTACAGGGAAATTGCCCGACTCCACCTGACTCCTGCCATCGATACGGCAACGTTACACGCCGCTTCCAGGCGCTGCTTTGACTGGCGGGACTGCCACCTATGCGCTACCATGATTTGAGGCATGGAGCCGTGTCTCTCATGGCTGCTCAAGGCGTCTCGCCCCGTGTCGCGATGGAAATCTTTGGTCATGCCCAGATCAGCACGATGATGAAGATTTAGACGTATGTTGCGCCGGAGCTCCAACAAGAGGCCGATGAGCGTATGGCGGCAAACGGTGGGCAAAGATTTGAGATGGGTTGCTGTTAAATCTGCTGTCAAACGTCTATATTGCGGTCAGCATAGTTAACAGGGATGGCTTCAATACCACCTAAAGCCACCGTAGCTCAGTGGTAGAGCAGCGGTTTCGTAAACCGCAGGCCGACGGTTCAAGTCCGTCCGGTGGCTCCATTCTCCCTTCTCTCTGCGCCAGGCCGTAACCTGGTGCAGGCCTTTTAGTAAGTCGGATTCGCTCGCATTATCCACTCGGAATATTCCGACTTGACCGCAGTTTTTGAACATTAGGGGTTGATTCACTCGCAGCCCCCCCTTTTTGAAAGGGTTTTCTCAATTTGAGAAAAGCCACCTTTAGTCCGGAAATTGAGGCCAACAACAGCGCTCTCGCGCACGCCGATCTAGGTCAGTATGAGCGGGTCACCGAGTAATACTCTTCATCCGGGCTTTGTCTGGGGAAAGAAGCAAATATGCGTAAGCGAACTAAGAATCTGGTGGATAAGCTCGTGTCCGTGCTGCATGGACATGCTCCGTTTTGGAGCATGGGCCTGTTGGGGTTAATGACATTGCTGGTGATGACTGCATACGGGCTATCCTCGTTTGCTAGCATAGATACCAAGGTAGAGGCCCTAGAAGCGAGAATCGTTGTCGTGACGGCTCAGGTGGAAGCGCTGGAGAGAGAAGCCCGGTAGCTCCATCTGTGTGTGTTTTATACACCCCATTTCCATCGCGCCAGCCTCGTAGAGCATTATGGGGACAGTTATGGAACCGACATCGCAAGCGGTGGATCTTGTTACGTTAGGCGGTGGACATCTCAATATTATCCTCCATCTAACGAAGGAAAATTCCGTTATACGGAATCTTCCCCATTTGGACCTGTTCACTGGCCGGAAGGGGAAAGAAACAAATACTAGTAATATTACTCCCCATTACCGAGTAATACCCGGCTGAACGGTCACGGGTATCTACCCCAACCAAAGAAAGGGAGAGAAGCCATACCCCATTGAAACCAATCGCCACTACCCAACGCAACCACTATAAGCACCAACCACCACCGCAGACACCCACCAATACCACCCCACCAGGAACCGTCATTACCCGTTAGCAACCGACCACTGGCACCCCAACGTCACAGTGGGGTTAAACCGCGAGAGGTTACAGGGGCTAGTACTAGCTCTCGATATTCCAGAATTCGACGATTGCTCCCTCTATGAGAGCGGTCAGTTCCCCAAACCAAGGACCAAATGACGCATCTGCCCCAATGGTATTCATCAATTCCTCGAATGCACCGAGGCTCTCAATCTCTATCTCCCAAACTACTCGGTCTGTGACCCCACTGTGGTAATCGGAGTAGACACGCCCTGTAGGCCACCAGTCGGCTCCTTTGAATAGGCTTTCCGATTCCTTCAACTTCGCCACGACTGCTCCGGCCTGACCAACTTTCGCTTGAAAAATCCGACGCTGAACAATCACTTGATTCGCCCCCTACCGACATGCTTGTTTGTAAGTTCATATCCTACGGTAACTAGCTTTCGGCTGCCTCGTTTGTACCCCAGTTCTTGGCGACGTTCGTCCATTACCACTGACGCACTGCCGTTGTTCGCGTGGGTGTTCTTAGAAGTGATTGCCTGGAGCTGTGCTCCTACCGAGGAAATCAGACGGGTGGGTTCCTTCAAGGTCATACCACGTTGGAGATATCGAGCCACATGATAGGCATCACTTGGTCCGACAGAGCTGCTTCCAGCAGGTGGTACCAAAAAGACTTAATTGCTTGCAGTACACTTCCGATTAAAGGCAATATAATCTAAGTATAAATAACTAATGGATATAGCCCTGGTATTGCTGATGATAGGGGTCGGTATCTTTGCAGCCACCTACGGTTCCCTGGTGGGCTCCGCGGGTGGTTTTGTTATCGTGCCGATTCTTCTTCTGCTGTCTCCAGAGTCTTCTCCCGTCCTGCTCACGGCGATTTCTCTAATGGGTATTTTTATGGTGGGGCTATCGGGTTCTTGGGCCTATCACCGTTTGGGGCTCATCGACTATCGCAGCGCGCTGGCTTTCGCGGTCCCCGGGATGCTCGGTGCCATCCTTGGGGTTGGCATTGTCCACCAGATAAGTCCTTCTGCGTTTCGCATTGTTCTGGGAATCATGCTTGTGCTGTCGGGCGCCTCCCTGTTACGGCGCCCTAGTCACAATGTCTACAGCAGAAGGCGACGAGGAGTCAGCCACCGATATATTGAAGACCGGCAGGGAGGTGTGTACGAATATCGGTTCAACCTCCCCTTGGGGCTGGTCGCCAATTTCGGCATAGGGATTCTGGCAGCACTCTTTGGGATCGGTGGAGGGCTCATCTTCACACCCTTCGCCGTCACAGTATTGGGATTTCCAATCTTGGTGGCTGTGGCCACGTCCGTTTTCACCCTGCTTTTCACGGTCAGTGCTGCCGTGCTCACGCACATAGCGATGGGCACCTTTACGGAAGAAAGCCTGCGGTTTCTGCCTGTGGTCTTCGGTATGGCCGTGGGAGGTCAGATAGGGCCACGAATCGCCCGACGGGCAGGAGGCATATTTGTCGCGCGCCTCTTGGCTGCTACCCTGATGGTGATAGGGGTCTGGATGGCTATCAGCCAATCCTTTTTAGCACCCCCCCCGGGATAGTGTGAAATGCTGAGTATCTTTGGGGAGCACTCTGAGTGGATGAGCCTAGATGGGAAGACAGGTCCTCTAGCGACCCCCCCTCCCCGCGAGAGGATGTTTCAGGCTTGGCCTGACTTAGAGCCGAATCACCGGAGGGTTTCTCCTCCCTCTTGCTAGCAAAAGACTACTGGGGGGCTTTACTCAGGGTCTTTGACGGCCCTAGCTGAGGTCATGAGTTGGGTTGGCGTTGCGGTAATCGGCCTTGTGGGCCTGGTAGCAGGCTCTTCCATACTCATGTCCTCCGCGTTGGCTGTCAACAATCTTCCGCAGGATCCATAGTCCTCATACTAATGGTGCGTTACCCCTTTTGTGCTAGGGAGAGGTTAACTGGGGGGTCTGTGAACCAGATATGCAGGCTCGAGTGGGCGAAATCCATACCAGGGTGACCGTGGGCATGAGTTTCCCAGGGAGGTCCAGGCTGAGGAGAAGTTGATTCTAGGACCATGCCCATGAGTTTCCCGCTAGCATTGTTGTACATGAGGAGGAAGGGAGCCCCGTGCCACTCTACGCCCTCGGTGATGCGCGTATCTATTTTGGCGTAATGGCGGGTGCCTTCATGAGCAAAGCACGCTGCTTCTAGCAACTCTCCTTCACTGTCAACCCTGTCCAGCAAGGAATACCCCTGAGCTTGCGCCTCAGCTATAGTCCGGGGCAGTTCCGAATAAGTAGCTTCTGTTATCAGTAGCTTGTCCCCGATGGAGTTGTCAAGTTCAAGGCGAAGGGAGTCGGCCAACCCCTCCTGATGTGTGGCAATCGCTTGATAGGCTTCCACCTTTGCTTGAAGTCCATCGTTATCGTTTCTCGCGGCATATGCGAGCCCTGCTGCGGCAATTACCGTTACTATGAGTGCGATAAGGAGGAGTGTATATTTCGAGCTAAAGCGTAGTGTCATTTGTGCTACCTGGTTCTTTAAAAAATTCTAGAGCTAACCCCGACTTTCGATACCCGCCTGTGCCCTCTGATACGTTAGACACCCCTGTGAATCCCTCCGCTTGGAGGATGCTAGCGGCGGAACTACTGCGAACCCCCGCCTCGCAGATCACGGCAATGCCTGTCTCTACCGGCAACTCTTGAATCCGCTCCCGGAGAGCCCCCAGTGAGATGAGAATTGCACCTGGTACATGGCCCATCTCCCACTCAATGGGCTCCCTAACATCAAGAACCACAACGTTTCTGCCAGGAACTGCCCTAGCTAGTTCCTGCACGGATACTTCAGGCAGTATCTCTACTGGAAGGTCATTATTATACCAGGCAGTAATGCTGCCTTCTACTGTATATAGAACGGGAAAGGGGCCTCCCTGGAGTTGGGAAAGTGCAGCCTCTGTCTGACTTGGATCCTCTGCTATTAGGATGACGTGAGTCCCGGATGGAAGCAGCATGCCAAGTCGTTCTTCCAGACCCTTTGGGCTAAATGGCAGGCTAAGGGCTCCGCGTGGGTGCCCGAGGGCGAACTCCGCCGGCCCTCGGACATCCACTATCAAAGCCTCTCCCAATTGAGCTAATTCCCAAGCTATGACCGCGGACAAGTGTGCGGCCAATGTTACTTATCCGCCCAGAGGAACATACCACCTGGGTTATTGGTCAGGGCTATTGTCCCCGTGACCTTCCATGAGCCTGTTTCAATCACAAACACCCTGGCTTCTTTAGATGCAATGGCATAGATATAAGCACCGTTCGGGTGGACGGCTAATTTGCTCGGGGTGCTGCCCACAGTAATCCGTGTTACCTCTTCCAAGGTCTCTGTATCAATGACTTGGACAATGGGGTCCCCAAAATGACCTATATAAGCGTAGTTACCATCAGGGCTAAACGTGCCAACCACTGGTCCCTTTGCAGCTGCAAAGCGCTTAATTAATTCTAAGGTTACCGGGTCAAACACGGCGTTAGTGTTACTCCCAG
>Ga0302123_10001459_pt1 | contig 16902 bp, 16 predicted proteins | sample CB21_321_MG_FD_203109 | JGI IMG/M metagenome (GOLD analysis project Ga0302123, IMG submission 203109) | Marine microbial communities from Western Arctic Ocean, Canada - CB21_32.1 | ecosystem: Environmental > Aquatic > Marine > Oceanic | place: Canada: Western Arctic Ocean | collected 2017-09-28 | reverse complement strand
TCCAATGTCAAGAGGGTGTGGTTGATGGTTCCCAGACCCGGACGTGCGACAATTAGTAGCGGTAGTTGCAGTTGCACGGCCAGGTCGACAACCAGATGACGTTCAGTAAGTGGGACAGCAAGGCCACCAGCGCCTTCGACCAGGACGGAGTGGTATTTCTCGAACAGGGGATCGCCGGCGCTGAGCAGGTGTTCGAAGTCGATGGATTTGCCTTCGAGCCGAGCGGCGAGCAAAGGCGTAAGCGGAGCGCGAAAGGAATTGGTGCACACTGTCGTTTCGTGGTCGTCAACGCCTGCAACGGCGCAAAGTTGATAGCTGTCGGCGTGGTCATCGCCGTATTCGCAGCCGCTCTGAACAGGTTTCCAGACGCCAACATCGCGACCGCTGTGGCGCAGGGCGCTCGCGAGCGATGCGGTGATCCAGGTTTTTCCGACGCCAGTGTCGGTACCGGTAATAAAGAGTCCGTTTGGCATAGTATCGGGTTTGGCTTTGTCGAGTTCGCAGGCTCGGTTCAGGTTTCAGGAGTCAGGTTTCAGGTCTCAGGTTTCCGTCGCATCGACGATTGCCTGGCGCAGGATGCACAACATGTCACTGAGTTCATCGGCAGTGCTGGCGAGAGGCGGCATGAAAACAATGACGTTTCCGAGCGGACGAATGATCATGCCAAGCTCGCGGCTGCGATCACAGACACGGACGCCGATCTGTTGCTGCCAGTCGTACGCTTCTTTCGTGTTGCGATCTACCACGAGCTCGATGCCCGTCATGTAGCTGCGATTGCGAACGTCACCAACGTGACCACAGTCACTAATTGCCGCAAGCCCTTCCTGAATGACACTATGATTGGCATTGATCCGGTTGAGCAGATCCCCGTTTTCGAAGAGTTGAACGTTTGCCAGCGCGGCGGCGCAGCACAACTGGTTGCCAGTATAAGAATGGCCGTGAAAGAAGGTCTTCTGTTCGTCGTACGCCCCGAGAAATATTTCGTAGACTGCATCGGACGCAACTGTTGCGGCGAGCGGCAGGTAGCCGGCGGTCAGACCTTTTGCGGTCATCAGAATATCGGGGCGGACGTCTTCGTGTTCACAGGCGAACATGCGCCCCGTACGTCCGAATCCTGTCGCGACTTCATCCGTCAGGAGGAGGATGCCGTGCTGCCTGCAGCGTTGTTCGAGCGCTTTGAGAAATCCATCCGGCATCACGATCATGCCGGCGGCACCCTGCACGAGCGGTTCGACGATCAGTCCGATAATGTCGGGACCGTGCTCTGCAAGCGCATTGTCCAGAGCCTGCAGGCAATGCTTGACGCATTCGTCGCTGGAGCCTTCGAACCGGTATGGGTGCGGGTACGGCACTTCGACGGTCGGAAACAGCAGGTCGCGATAGGTTTCGTGAAACAGATCAATGCCGCCGACGCTCACCGCCCCGATCGTGTCGCCGTGGTAGGCGTTGGTCATGTTGATGAATCGCGTGCGGCATTCGCCTTTGAGTCGCCAATAGTGGTACGCCATCTTGAGGCCGATCTCGACCGAAGCCGAGCCGCTATCGGAGTAGAAGACGTGATTGAGGCCGGGCGGTGTCAGTGCGACCAGTTTTTCGGCAAGCAATGCGGCGGGAATATTCGCCAGACCGAGCATGGTAGAATGTGCGATCTGCTGCAGTTGCTCGCGGATAGCGGTATCGATCTCGGGGACGCAGTGCCCATGCACGTTGAGCCACAAGGAGGAGACGCCGTCGTAATACGATCTGCCATGCGTATCGACGAGCTTGACGCCGCTACCGGACGCTATAACGACGGGGTCAGAAGCTACGTAGTCTTGCATCTGCGTAAACGGATGCCAGACATACTGCTTATCGAGTTCGGCGATATGTGCGGGGTCGTGCATAGCGGTAAGGTGTACCGTCTACGAGTGAAAACCAACAGACGTGATGTCCTGTCGACGTAAAATTGACAGGACGCTTTGTCAGCAGTTCTGCGAACACCGCAGCCACAGTCTCGGGGTCGTTATGGAACATGCCGCAATTCAATGGTCCACGACAAGCGGTGTTGGTCTCGTGCTGTTGTGCCACTCGGGAATTTTCAGCAGTAATTGTAACGCTGATATCGCCGCGTGGAACGACAGCGGTACGCACTACAGTCTCGAAATCGCTATTTCCTGCGGGCGATATACTGGCGAACGCGCTTCCAAAGACCGGTGCCGAGCCATTCGTCGCCCTTCGCGGCAACGACCTCGACAAGTTCCAGGATGTCGCCCTCACCGGCCCAATGTTTCCGGATGACGTCCGTGTCGACGCTGGAAAGCATGCTGTTGATGACGAAGCACGCGAGCGCGATGTCATCGATGAATGCGATCGGTCCGAGCAACAGCTCGGGCAACAAGTCGAGCGGCGAGAAGAAGTAAGCTATGGCGGCAAAGAGTTTGGTTTTTTCCCGTTGCGGAACATCTTTGTCGAATACGAGACAAACCATCAGATGGAAGATATCCGGGGCGATCATGAGGAGTTCGGCCCAGCGATGGTCCTGGCCGGTGGATTCTACCCAGTGACGCATTCGTTTGCGTAGTTTCTGATAGAAATCATCGTATCGCTTTTCTAAACGTGCCTCGTCTTCATTCGTATCCATCGGTCACTCCGTCGCTAGCGTTTGCGGTAATTTTTATGGCACTGAAAGCAAGCTGACTTCAGTGTCTTGAATGCGGACTTCGCGGATTTTTTGTCGTTTTTGGCGACGGCCTCGGTCAACTTGTCAGCATCGCGCGCTGGTTTTGTTATGAGCGCCTTTACTTGCGGCCGTGGCTCTTGTTTGCTACAATCCTCGAAGAACTGAGTAAGGTAGCGTGCTGTGATCTCGGGATTCATCGCGGGATAGGATCGAGGCGCTCGCCATTTGCGTTTGTGCGACGCACTCAGGGGATCCCATATGGTGTCGATCGTTTTCATGGTTGCGATTAATGATGCGTGTTGATGCGTTATACCAGCGGCGTTTGTCTCGGGCGAATCACCGCAACGAATCGTATCAGTGACAAGATATACCGTTCCGAGTTCGGCGAGCTCCGCGGTAGTGATGGCCGTTGCGTCGCGGGCATCGAGCAAACCGATTATAGTGCAGGCCGCGAGGGCCAATATCCGGGTCGGCATGTCGTTACAGTGTCATTTGAGCATTTTCGATAATACTTCAGAGACTTCGGACAATGTAAACGGCTTTGGGATAAATGGCATTGCGGTTCCGAAGAGCTCTGCGAGGGTTACGGGCATATCATCAAAACCTGATCGCAATCCCGTCATCGTCAACATCGATGATCGCTTTGCCGCCTTTGGACAACGGGCCAAATAGAATTTCATCGATCAGTTTTTCGTGGACTTCGGTCTGGATCGTACGCGCAACGGGGCGGGCACCATATTTCGGGTCGTACCCCTTCGCGGCCAGCCAGCGCCGTGCCGCCGGAGTAAGTTCGACCTCGACTTTCTTCTTGCGCAGCTTGTCTTCCATTTCCCCGAAGAATTTATCAACGATGCGTTCAATGAGATCGACCGTGAGCGCCTTGAAGTGGATCGTTGCATCGAGCCGGTTGCGGAATTCCGGTGAGAAGAACTTCTCGATGGCGCCTTTGTTTTCCTCCGGTATCTTGCGGTCTGCGAAGCCGATCGCGTTCGCGGCGAGTTCTTTCGCGCCGACGTTCGACGTCATGATAAGGACGACGTTGCGAAAATCGGCTTTGCGGCCGTTGTTGTCGGTCAAGGTCCCGTGGTCCATAACCTGCAGTAGGATGTTGAAGATCTCCGCATTGGCCTTTTCTATTTCGTCGAGCAGCACGACAGCGTACGGCGTCTTGATCACTGCTTCCGTCAACAGTCCGCCCTGCTCGAAACCAACATAACCGGGAGGTGCACCGATGAGGCGGGAGACAGTATGTTTTTCGCTGTATTCGCTCATGTCGAAGCGAATGAAATTCGTACCGAGTACAGCCGCGAGCTGCTTGGACAGTTCCGTTTTGCCGACACCGGTGGGGCCGGTAAAGAGGTAGGACCCGATCGGCTTGCCGAGATCGCGGAGGCCGGCGCGCGACAGCTTGATAGCCTTCGCGATCTTGTCGACGGCTTCGTCCTGGCCGAAGATGACGCGCTTGAGCTCGACATCGAGCTCATGCAGTTTTTCCAGGTCCGAGCTCGATACCTTGCTGCGGGGCAGTTGGGCGATATCAGCAACGATATTTTCGACGTCGCGGGCGGAAATGTTCTTCTTGGGCCGGCGTTTGGCTTCAAGCGCGTAGCAAGCGCCGGCTTCATCGATGACATCGATGGCCTTATCCGGCATGAACCGATCGTTCATATAGCGCCCTGCCAGCTCAGCGGCAATGGTGAGCGTGCGATCGGGGAATCCGACCTCGAAATGCTCCTCGTAATACGGCCGCAAGCCTTTCAGGATATTGATCGTCTCCTGGAGCGTTGGTTCGCTGACATCGATCTTGAGGAAACGTCGGGCTAGGGCGCGGTCCTTCTGGACGTGATTCTTGTATTCCTGATAGGTGGTTGACCCGATACATCGCAGGCGGCCGTCGGAGAGTACGGGTTTGAGCAGGTTGGAGGCGTCCATCGAGCCGCCCTGAGTCGCGCCGGCACCGATGACTGTGTGAATTTCGTCGATAAACAGCACGGCGTTGCCGTGCTCCTCCATTTCCGAGAGCACTGCTTTTAGCCGCTCCTCGAATTCCCCGCGAAACTTGGTCCCGGCGATCAGGCCGCCCATATCGAGTGCAAAAATCTCGGCGCCCTGCAACAGTTCGGGAACCTCTTCGGAGACGATCAAATTTGCGAGCCCTTCGACGATAGCAGTCTTGCCAACGCCGGGCTCCCCGACGAGCAGGGGATTGTTCTTACTACGCCGGCACAACGTCCGCATGACCCGCCGCAGTTCAATTTTGCGGCCGACGATGCGGTCGATCTTGCCGGCCTGCGCGAGCTCAGTCAGGTTTGTCGTAAACGCGTCGAGCGCGCTGGACTGGCGCTGGCGCTGGCCACCTTCGGCCTGGACCGTGTCGTTGTCGTCGTCGTCCGGTTCGGCATTGAGCGTATAAGCATCATCGTCGTCTTCCGGCATACGCTTGGTAATGCCGTGGGACATATAGTTGACTAGGTCGAAGCGGGTGAGGCCCTGTTCCTGGGCAAAAAAGGCGGCATGCGAATCCTGCTCGCGCAGGAGGGCGACGAGGATATCGATGCCGTCGAGAACATTCTTTTCGCAGCTGATCACGTGCGACTTGGCGCGTTCGATGACGCGTCTCACGCCGTTGGTCTCTTCGGGGATGTGGTCGCCCTCGTAGTTGACGGTCTCGACGTCATTCTTGAAGAAATTGACAAGTTTATCTTTCAGTTCATCTACATCTCCACCGCATTCATAGAGGGCTTCGCGGCTGTCGGGATCGTGGAGAAGCGCGAACATGATGTGTTCGAGCATAAGAAACTCGTGGCGATACCGCCGTGCGGTATTAACGGCAAGGCCGAACGTGATTCGCAGTTCGTTGCTAAGAATCGGTTTGCTATCCATACTCATTCCGGTTCCATCGAGCACTTCAACGGGTACTCGTAAGCGGTTGATAGGGCCTGCACCTTGGAGACTTTTGTCTCGGCGATTTCGGCGGTATAGACGCCGCACATACCAATGCCGTTGTGATGAACGTTCAACATGATATGCACTGCATCCTCTTGGGTTTTATAGAAAATCGATTCCAGGATCATGACGACAAACTCCATTGGCGTATAGTCGTCGTTGTGTAGAAGCACTTTGAACAGCTTTGGCTTCTGCGTTTTAGTTTCTTCAATTGTCAGAACATCGTCGTCAAATTCCTGACCAGGTCTGTTGCTGGCGCTGCGTGCCATTTCTCAATCTACCTCTGTCTGCAGCAACACTTCATTCATCGATCCGGTGCGATAACCTTGCAGATCGATCGTCACGTATGCGTATCCGAATGCCTTAACTTCACGCACAATCGTGTCGCGCAATTGAAATCCACGTTCAATTTCCGTTTCGCCCAGTTCGATTCGGGCCAGATCCTCGTGACTACGCACACGATACACCGAAAATCCAAGCCGTCGCAACGCCGCCTCTGCTGCACCCACGCGTTCCAGCTTCGCGGTCGTGATCCGTTCGCCGAATGGAATCCGCGAGGCAAGACATGCAAACGCCGGTTTATCCCAGGTGGGTAAACCCAAATCCCGCGACAACTGGCGAATCTCATCCTTCGTAAGACCCACTTCCTGCAGCGGATGTTGCACCTGCCATTCTGCCGCAGCTCTCATGCCGGGGCGCACGTCGTTCATATCATCCATATTCGCGCCATCGGCGATCACGGCCATGCCTGCTTCCTGTGCGATAGGTGCCAGGTGTGAATACATCTCGTGCCGACAAAAGTAGCACCGGCTCGGAGCGTTCTCCTGGTACTCCTCGATTTCCAACTCACCCGTCGACACAACACGCAATGCCAGGTCGTAGTCGGCGGCGAATGTCTGGACGAATTCGGCCTCGTCTTCCGGAAATGACGGCGACTGCGCGTTGAGCAGCAGGACACGGTCGCAGAGGACCTCACGGGCGACTGCCGCCAGGAACGTACTATCCACACCGCCGGAGAAGGCGACCGCAAGGCTGCCGTACTCCGTGATCAGGGCTCGTAGGGCGTCATTTTTTCCGGCCAATGTCATCGTCGATTCCCGATTTCGTGGAAGAAGTTCTATACGTGTCTAACGGTCTAAATAAGTTAGTGCTACTTATGCGAATCGGCCAGTCCCGCCGCCCCTGGAACTGCCAAAGCGGAGCATCCTCCGGCGGCGCCCCAGTTATGCATGCGGACCGTCGAACATCCATCGGTACTGAAACATTTGTAAGGCGCCAAAGGTTTGGCGCGCCTCCAGCGGGAAACGACGACCCTAAGCAGATCTGTGAGATTTCTCACGTTCGGTCAATCAGCGTTGTCCTCGTAGATACCTGCCGCTTGCTGGATTCGACCTCTTTGACACAGTCGACGCTGATGCAGGTTGACTATCCTGCAACTCGACTATATTGGCGGTGGAGATTACCTCAATCATGCCTGTCGAAAACGATCCATATAGCGTCCTGTTCGTGTGCACCGGCAATACCTGCCGGAGCCCAATGGCGGAAGCGTATTGCCGCGACCTCTGCCTCAAAGGCGGACTCGCTGTTGAAGCCGCTTCCGCCGGGCTCTCTGCTATCGATGGTGCCCCGATCAGTGCAGCCTCTGCCAAGGCCTTAGCCACCGCCGGCGTCGCCGCTGACGCCTTCCGCAGCCGCGTGCTCACAGATGCCCTGATCGACGACGCCGACCTGATTGTAACGATGACGCGCGGCCACCGGGAACAGTTGCTTTGGGTCGCGGTGGACGCTACAGAAAAAGCATCTACATTGATGAGCTTCCTCGGTAGCAACGCAGACGTCTATGACCCGTTCGGCGGCAGCGAAAAAGAGTACCAACAATGTTTCGACGGCATGGAACCTGCCGTCAAAGCGCTTGTCGAGTACCTCACACGGGAATTGAAAACCTCGAACCCTGAACCCTGAAAGCCATGACAACTACAGATTTCGTCGGTAAGCCGTTCACCGTCCTCCTCGGTACAGACCACGGCGGGTTCGAACTGAAACAGCAGCTCGCAACGCACCTCCAAGGCAAAGGCATCCCGTTCGAGGATATTGGCCCGCACGAGCACGATCCGGCCGATGATTATCCGGATTACGCCAGCATCCTAGCCGAACGCATCGCCCACGGCACCGCCGAATGCGGCGTCCTCATCTGCCGCACCGGCGTGGGTATGTGCATCAATGCCAACCGCTATCCGAACGTCCGCGCCGCCGTTGTCGACTCGCCTGAACGCGCTAGACTCAGTCGTAATCACAATTGCTCGAATGTCCTCGTCACCAGCGGAGATTATCTCACCTCCGACGAACTCAACACGATCGTCGATGTCTGGCTCGAGACCCCCTATTCCGACGAGGACCGGCACGAGCGTCGCCTTCAGAAAATCGAGCGCCGTGCCTACGAAGATCTCAGTGCGATCGAGCGTGTCGACCCTGAGATTGCAAAGTGGGTCAACGCCGAAATCGAACGGCAGGACACCAATCTCGAACTCATCGCCTCTGAAAACATCGTGTCCGCCGCTGTCCGTGAGGCTACCGGGACCTGCCTGACCAACAAATACGCCGAGGGCTACCCCGGTAAGCGCTACTATGGTGGCTGCGAAATGGTTGACGAAGTCGAGCGACTCGCGATCGAACGCGTCAAAGAACTGTTTGGTGCGGAGCACGCCAACGTCCAGCCCCACTCCGGCAGCCAGGCCAATATGGCGATGTACTTCGCTTTGCTCGAACCCGGCGACACCGTCCTGGCCATGGACTTGGCCCATGGCGGCCACCTCACCCACGGCCTCAAAGTCAATTTCAGCGGGATGCTGTACAACTGCATCGGCTACGGCGTCAACCCGGATACCGAGGCGCTCGACTATGACGAGATCGCGGCTCTGGCCCGTGAGCACAAGCCCAAACTCCTGCTTGCCGGCGCTAGTGCCTACCCGCGGTTCATTGACTTTGCGCGGATGCGCGAGATCGCGGATGAAGTCGGTGCGTTCTTTGTCGTCGATATGGCGCACATCGCCGGGCTCGTCGCCGGTGGTGTGCACCCGAGTCCGGTCCCGTACGCGGATGTCGTCACGTCGACGACACACAAGACCTTGCGCGGCCCGCGGTCAGGCCTCATTCTCTGCCGCGAACAATTTGCGAAAAAGATTAACTCCCGAATCTTCCCCGGCATCCAGGGCGGCCCGTTGATGCACGTCATTGCCGGCAAAGCCATCTGCTTCAAAGAAGCGATGGGCGCGGAATTCAAAGCCTACTCACGCCAGGTAGTAGCGAACGCTGCAGTGCTGGCAAAGACCCTGGCCGATTGCGGATTCCGCATTGTTTCGAACGGCACCGACAACCATCTGATGCTGGTCGACCTACGCCCGCTCAACACAACCGGCAAGGTCACAGAGATCGCCCTCGACAAGGCCGGTATCACGGTGAACAAAAACCTGATTCCATTCGACCCTGAAAAACCCACGATTACCAGCGGCCTGCGTATCGGCACGCCTGCATTAACCACCCGCGGCATGAAGGAAGCGGAGATGGTTACAGTCGGCAAGCTCATCTACCGAGTCGCCAGCGATGTCGAAAACCCGGACGTAATCAAGGACGTGCGCGCCGCTGTTGTCGAACTCACCTCTGGGTTCCCGATGCCGAAGGTGTAGTCAGTGCAGGCTGGTGTTGATAGCACTTGATTGAGCGCTTAGAAGTGAGATTCGCGGGTTGCGTCCGTGCCACTAAGAGCCTGCAATTCACATCTAATTCCGTGCCATTCGCCCTAGCCCTTCAGGATCGGCGCTATCTTCCACTTCGGGCATTGCCCGAAGAACCGGCAGGGATTGTCATGGAACACCTGGATCGCTTCCGACTCCGGGTGACCGCGTCGCTGAAATTCCAACAGCGTCCGATGTGTGTTCATCGGGTCGGAATGGCCCCAGTCCCCGGCGGAATTGACCATGATCCGCTCCGTCCCGTACCGTTCGAGAATATCCACGGCCCGTTTCGGTGAACATTTCGACACCGGATACACCGTCATCCCGCACCAGAAGCCGCCGTCCAGCGCCGCCTTCACAGTGTGTTCCTCGACGTGATCGATCAGCACCCGGCCTGGCGTCACGTTGTGGTTGCGCAGCGCGTCGATAATCATCATCGTGCCTTTCTTCTTGTCCTCGAGATGTGGCGTATGGATCAGGATAAGCTGGTCGTACTTCACCGCCAGCTCGACGTGTTCTTCGAAAATCGTCAGCTCATTGGACGTATTCTTGTTGAGTCCGATCTCGCCGATCCCCAGTACGGTCGGGCAGTCCAGGAACTCTGGGATTATTTTCAGCACCTCGCGCGACAGGTCAACGTTTTCCGCTTCCTTAGCGTTTACGCACATCCAGCAATAGTGCTGAATCCCGTACGCTGCCGCCCGCGTCGGTTCGAACTCCGTGAGCTGCCGGAAGTAATCACGGAACGACGCGACCCCGGTGCGATCGAACCCTGGCCAGAACGCCGGCTCCGAAACCGCTACGACCTTTGCGAAGGCCATGCGTTCGTAGTCGTCCGTCGTACGCGACACCATGTGAATGTGCGGTTCGATGATATTCATGAGTCACACGGCAATGAAAAGAGCTCCTGCACGTGCTCCGCCCGGCTCGTTCCCGAGTCCAGCAGAATTCGAATGCCATCCTGCAGCTGCCCATGCCGCGGGTCCTCCAGTGCGGATTGCACACCGCTACCGCGCTCGATCCGGTCCAGCGCCGCAGCGACCTCCAGGATCAGGCATCGCGCCTCGAGGTATTCCCGGGACAGCATATCGAGGGCATCCAATTGCGTATCGAGCTGACAGGTCATCGCAAGTCTCCGCAAAGAGTTTATAAGGATTTTGGTTCTTACAATAGGCCGCGAAACGCCCCTATGAAACGACGAATCCTAAAACTTATGTAAAATCAGGTCCCTGAAGCCCAGGCGGGGCCTGTCGATTTCACGAGCGAGGCGCGATCGCTGGCCGCATTCAAAGAGTTCTAAGCTGCCCGTATCACGTGCCTCGTATCGTGGTACGCGGGAGCGGGCTCAAAACTGCTTTTTTCGCCCACTCTCAACTTGATCCTTACGTACCGGACCGACCAGGTGTTTACGCCAGGGTTTACGCAGAAGGAAGGGCGCGGGAGTTTCCGGGCCAGGCGGTTACTGGCGAGCAGCTGAACCGCCGTTTCGTTACGGCTTATGTGTAGGAGAAACTTGTCCGACGGCTGTGGTCTAATTTTTCGCCATAAGATATTTGTTATAAATCAGTTAACTCCAAGTTTCACAAAAACGGTTTCTGAGGAGCCTTCAAACGTTTACGAAAATTGTGTTTGTGCCCGTACCGACAAACGCGTCATACGGTCGGCACCTCTTGTAAGCCGTGACGTCTTTCCCTACGGTCATTGCTACGTTTCAAATACCGGAGGTACAACATGAAAACGATTGTGATAGCAGAAATCGGTGAGAACCACTACGGTTGGTGGGATATCTGTCGGGGCATGGTGGAAGCCATTGCGAAGCACGACGGTACATACGCCGAGTTTCAGACATACACGGCCGAGCATTTCGAAATGCAGAAACTCTGCGCCGAAAAAGGCGTTCGATTTTATGCATCTTAGACCTCTACGCGTCAGGGTTAAGGGATTATATTGGATTCCGCTGAAAAAGTGGCCATTTGCACGTGGAATCAGGTTTCAGGGGTTCGTTAAACGCTGTTTTACAATAGGTTGCGAGACATTAATTCCTGAGACCTGAAACCAAGGGCTTTCTCGGCGGAATATAAATTGACGCCATCACGATCCGCAACGAAACAGCCGCGAGGAGTCCACGATGATTATCTCAGAGAATAAAATCGCACAATTCCAGACCGATGGTTATTGCGTTCTCGAATCTGTCATCCCGGACGGTTCCCTTGAGTTGTTGCGTTGTGTCTGTGCATCCGCAATAGAACATATGGATGCCGAAATGGAGGCACAGGGAACCGACGTCATCGGGATCAACCATCGCGGCCAGCGCTACTTCATTCCGGCGATGGCGGCGTTCCCGGAAGTGCGGGAATTCACCTTCAGCGATCTGATGGCAACAGTCTGCCGGTCGATCCTCGGCGACACCGTTTATTTTAAGAGCGATCAGTACGTCGTGAAGCTGGGTCAGAGCGATATGCAGTTCGCCTGGCATCAGGACTCTGGCTACGCCCAAAAACGAGTCGGCGAGCACCCGGAGATGCTGACCTGCTGGTGCGCTCTCGACGACGTCGACGAAAGCAACGGCACGGTGTACCTGTTGCCGACGCATCGATTCGGCGATGGAAAAGTCGTGGACCACGTGCGCGTCGAGGGGACCAACGATCTGGCCGGCTACTTCGGCGATGACCCCGGCGAACCCGTGATCGCGCCGGCCGGCAGTATTGCCATCTTTTCGAGCCTGACGTTTCATCGCAGCGGCGCCAATCCCACCGGCAACCAGCGCCGGGTCTATCTGGCCCAATACACCGCCAAACCAATGCCGGGCGACCACCCGGACGATGCCAACGAGTTGTTTCCGTAGGACGACGAAGGGCTGTATTCGTAGCGCTGTGGCTTTGCTCGTCAGTAGCCGACCGCGTCACGCCAGCCTTTGGTATCCCCGGCCTTCAGCTGAAAATCAACGGGGCCTGAATATCGGTAGCTGCCGATGTTGCCGTCCAGCGAGAACTTCCACGATAACGATTGACATTTGGTACGGATACAGGACATTCCTGTGCGGCCGGATTGGGCCGGACTCGCTATTAACTATGAAGGCCACAACGGGCAGGTCGACCATATGGTAAAGGAGAGAGAAACGAACGTCATTGACGAGCTTGGGATTCCGTTTTCCCTCGACAATCCGTGGGCGTTTTCGCTACACGGTGTGCCACTGCGATGCAGCGTGCCGCTGCCTGAAGGGGCCGTCAAAGATCCGGCTCGGGAACTGGTGCTGCTCGACGAAAAGGCGAAGGACTGCGGCGCCCAGTGGCGGGTGCTTTCCACCTGGGACGACGGCTCAGCCCGCTTCGCGCTGATGGATTATGCCGAGGCCGAGCTGGCGCCGCGCAGCGCCCGCGCGTACACCCTCAAACGTCGCCAGCCGAGGACTGTCAAGGCGCCGAAGCGGCAGACGATCAAGGTTAAGCAGACCGCCGCCACCTTGACCGTGGACACCGGCCGGCTCACCTGGAAGTTCAGTCGCAAGAAATTTTCGCTCGGTACCGCGATCACATGCGCCGGACGTGACTGGCTGGAAGGACAGACCAGCGACCTGTGCGTCATGGACGAGCTCGGCACCGTCTTCCACGCCAGTGCCGGCGAGTACAGCATCACCGTTGAAGAGAAAGGCCCACATCGCGCCGTCGTGCTTATCGAGGGTAATCACGGTCGAGGCGACAAACGGTTCATGGATTACTGGATTCGTTTACACTTTATCGCGGGCGGCGCGCAGGTGCTGATGATGCACCATATTCGCAATCGCCACGGCGGCCGCGAGGGCCGTAAGTTCCAACATTGTCGACTCGAAGGCGGCGTCAATGTGGACCACACCGCCGAGCGCCGGATCATGCACATCGTCCGCGGCAGACACACGGTGCAGGGGCCGGTGACGATGCCCGAACGGATAGACATCGATGTCGTGGAACGTTTCATCCGCATCCGCAACGGCGACAGCCTGCGCGAGGACGTGGCGGATATCTGTCCGGCCCATTACGAGCATAATCCCAACCGTGCCCCGATCGGCGACCGGCGCTTGGTCGAGCCGGCGATCGATCTGTCCCAACCCGGCGTCGGCGGCATGCTGTTCAAGTTCGCTATGGCCGATCCCGCCGCCGAGTTTCCTATGCACCTCGGCAGCGAGCTAAACCGATTCGAAATCGATTTCTTCCCGGCCGGCGACGAGCCGTTCCTTCTGGGCGAAGGCATGGGGAAGACCCGCGACGTCCTGTTCAACTTTCACGACGATTCTCTCGACACCACCGAGCGTTTTCACGAGAGCAACAACCTCGCCTATCCCGGCGTTGTCTCGCCCGGCGCCGCGGCCTTTCGCGAGGCAAAGTTTGCTGACATGCATCGGACACTCGTGCCGCAGTTCAACAAATACATGATGGTCGAGCAGAAGATTGATCTCTTCAAGAGCGCCCTGAAAGGCTGTCTCTGGCCGCTCGCGGTGGGCTGGAAGGATTACGGCGACGAGTGGGGTGCCCGCGGCGGGCAGCAGTACGACATCTGGCAGGCTATCAACAACGAGGAAGACTACCTCTGGTGCTGCATGATCGATGCCTGGCGTCTGGGCGAGGCCCATGGCGGGCTCGCTATGGCGCGGCACCTCATGGACATCGACTACATTGACTATTCCGACGATCCCGGCCGTGACGGCGCCGACTGCCCGCACAGCGAAGAACACACCAACGGCGAAGTCTATCCCTCCCACCAGTGGTGCCAGGGCCTGCTCTACTTCTATCTCTCTACCGGCGACGAGGAAGCGCTGCGGATTGCCAAACGCATCGGCGACAATCTGCACTGGTGGGTGACCGGACCGAACGCCTATGCGATGCGCGCCAGCGGGCGCGAGACGGCATGGCCGCTGTTGAGCCTGGCGGCGCTGTACGAAGTGACACACGAGGCCCGCTACAAAAAGGCCGCACTGCAGGTAGTCGACGACATGATCGCGATCCAAAAGGAGCACGGCACCCTGTGCTGGGAGTATCCACTGGGCAGCGGCGTCTACAGTGACTACATGCTGACTATGGTATTCAACGGACTCTGGGATGTGTGGGCTGCCACCGGTGAGAAACGCGTCCTGAAGCTCTGGAAAAGCGTCACTGAACCGGTGATCGCCCGCCTCGAGGACCCTGATTCATGGGGGTACGTCATCTTCCGGAACTGGCCGCTCAAGGTCGCTGACCTCACCGTACTCGTGCGCTGGTACGAGGTGACCGGGGACGAGCGCTATATTCGGTTAGGAAAAAACGGGCTTCGTCTGATTCTTGCCGCGGCGCCGCAGCTCGACAGTCAGTTCTTGAACCATTTCGCGATGTGGTATCGCCACGCGATACATTTCCTCAAGAACGCCGATGAACTCGGCATGATCGATGACGACCATGTGACTCTGGTCTGGTGAAGGCGTAGAGTCCTATGCTTTAGAGGCGACATGATAATTCGGACACGCAAGCTTTTCACGCTAATTGAGCTTTTAGTGGTGATCGCGATCATCGCGATTCTCGCATCAATGTTGCTGCCGGCGCTCGGCGCGGCCAAAGAGAAAGGGCGGCAGGCCGTGTGCAGCAGTAATATGCGACAAATCGGAATCGCGTTTCTGATGTATGCCGATGAATATGACGAGTCCATTCCGGCAGTTGGGCAAAACGACCAATCGTATGACGGTGGGATTTGGGATGAAGAATATCCGTACGGAACCTGGAACCGGCGCCTCGGGAAATTGGGATTCGCCGGCGATGATCTGCCCTACGGGCCGGTCGTTCAGGGATATGGCTTTCAATTCGAGCGCTGGGAAGTATTCAAGTGTCCGTCGGAAGATGCGAGCATCCCTGCCGGGGTCGGGCCGAGCGCAAACCTCCCCCATTGGACCGGAGCACTCGTGACGAATTATGATAATGATTTCATGACGAACAGCTATGCCATGACCAAGGGCGCGCTCCATTATGGCCAGGGCATTCCTCCCAATAATTGGGTCGGTGAGATGGGACACTGGATTTGGGCCGAGCGTCGGGGGTTATTCAGTCCCGAATTGGTAGGGCCCTCGGACGCAGCCTTCGTCATGGATGCGTACGCGTATTCGTGGGGCTTTCAGATCCCACAGTTCAATCCCACCCTTCCGGATAATGAATTGCCCGGTCTAACGTTTAAGACGGAGCATGCTTTCCGTCACAGCGGACGCACCAACATGTTGTATCTCGACGGCCACACAGGATCGCTCAGGCCCAAGTGGGAGACCGGGGTCCCTGTGTATGTCGATTTCTGGCCGGATACTTGATTCTGTTGCCTGCTCCAAAGCCGCGGCTGTATCCGCCCGTCTTAAACGAATGTACCATGTTGCGGCCAGGGCTGCACGACATGAATCGAAATGGGATTCCGTTGAAAACTATAGGTTTCAGGTTTCAGCGTTGACAAACAAAAATGATTTTGATTGCACGAGCGATCGGTTGGAGTTCACGGCTTCAGCGTACGACGTCGTGCAACTAAAATACCGTCGATCGTGTATACCCTTCGAAGTCTCGTCAGTTGTAAAACGGGCATCGGAGTGCGAGGCATCAACGGACTCAAAGCTCGCCAGTAGCCGATTGTGCCGCACGCTAAAGCCGTGAATTCTAACTGCCTGCAACTGAAAACACGCGGTATTTGCGGAGAGACGAACGACTAAACGGGACTTTTACAGCAGAATCCCATTTCGGTTCATGCACCCGCCGGCAGCAGGCGCTCCGCCGCCGAGCGATCGAGCAGTTGATACCAGCAGCCGATCATCAGACAGTCGAGCTCACAGCGTTCGACGATCTCAATTGCGTCAGACAGCGCCAATGACACCCTCGCTGCGGAGTTCGCAAAGCGCCGGCACGCTGTCGGTGACCACGCGCTGAACTTGCTCGCTGCTGCGCGGGTTGTGGAGCATAGCAAGATCGAGCCGGTCGGTGCGCAGGCGTTTCAAACTGGGCCCGATCGACCACGTGATGTAGTCTTCACTAAAGTCCTGGGGCGATTCGTTGACGCCCACCGTCGTAGCGTGACTGCAGCCGCTTCGTCGTCTATGACGTGACCCGCCTTGGTCGACAACATGTAACTGTCCGGCGGGATGCCATCGAGTGCCTTACCCACAGCCGCCTCATTCGCGCCCGTCGTGTAGAATGGAGAGGTATCGAACCATTGCACGCCATGACCGGCGGCATGCCGGATAACGCCGCACGCCGCTTCGTATTCCTCAGCTGTCCCGTCGAATCGCTTAAGTCCGTGTGATTCTTCTCTAACTTGGGTTGTCCATGGGCGGGGATGGGGCAATCACCGTCGCGCGAACAACTGCGCAGCATTGTCGTGGAAGATGGCTTCGACCTGGGCCTTACTCATGTCGCAGGCGTGGCATGCCATCTTGATCGCCCGAATGGACTCATGACTGACAAACGTAAACCCCTGCGTCATGCCCACGGTGTGTTCGGCGAATGCGAGCTGATCATCGAAGATCCACGAAAAAAAATCGCCGATCGCGATGCATTTGCCATGGAAATGGGAGAACGGCCAGTCCGAGCCCCACAT
>Ga0302123_10001453_pt1 | contig 16948 bp, 10 predicted proteins | sample CB21_321_MG_FD_203109 | JGI IMG/M metagenome (GOLD analysis project Ga0302123, IMG submission 203109) | Marine microbial communities from Western Arctic Ocean, Canada - CB21_32.1 | ecosystem: Environmental > Aquatic > Marine > Oceanic | place: Canada: Western Arctic Ocean | collected 2017-09-28 | reverse complement strand
TTCTCAATGTCTTCAAGGCTCTTGGAACAAACGAAAATACCCTTTTCGCGGCATGGACAAAACTCCGGTTCACTGTCTTCGCGGGTGACGTGCCGATGCTACTGAAGCAACTGGTTCTCTTTAATATTTCGGCGCGCGCTCGGAATGAGTATTGCACGGCTCTCCATGGCAATTTGGCGTTAAGTCTGGACAAAACTCTGACGTGCGACGAGTTGTCTCGCATGTCGCATGGGGACGTCATCGAACGCCTACCACTCTCCTACCAGGTCGCCATCGAGACTGTTACAAAGGCGGCTTTTGAGGGAAAAGATGTAGCTGCGGATGAGATTCCTCTCGATGCCCAATTGCGAGACGAGGGATTCTCCGAGCGGGAGGTGGACGAATTGTTGGCACTTGCCTCCCTTGGAACGATGATGAACACTATCACGAGTATCTTCGAGATTCCTTTGGAGCAGCCGTTTCCGCCGGCGGCATAGTTTTGCCGTTGCTACGCAGATTAGTCGCCAATGTCCGAGATCGATGATCTTGTCAGGGTTGCTCGATACGAGTCGCTCGCCGATCTTGCACAGGGGCTTTCGAGGCAGACCGACATTCCATCGGCTGCACGCACCTTCGCCTCAAAGCTGAAGTACATCTCCGATGTCCGTTCGTGGCGTTACATCGGATGGGCCTATGAGGGTGTATCTAGCTCAATGGAAGCGCGGAACGTACTATGCGTTCGCGGACAAGGCGGCGAAGCCCTTGTATCGGAAGTCCCTGCCGGAACCCTCTCGGAATTCGAGCGCGCACTGCTTGACCAGCCCACCGTACAACTACTCGAAGGCGACGCAAGACGGAACGCGATACGGGCATTGAAGCAACATGCCAACGATGAAGTTGGTCAAGTCTATGTGTGCCCGCAGGTTCACGGTGGTGCGAAACCCAGTGTGCTCTTGTACGCGGCGAAGAAAGGTCGCTTTGGCAGCCTCGATGTCAAATTCCTCGCTCTAGCTTCTCATCTCTTTTCGGAAAAACTCCGGCACGTCCAGGTCGAGCGTCGGCTAGTCATCACGCTCCAGGAGCAGCTGGCCAGTGTAGAACGGACGCAGCAGATTGAGAACCGTCTGAGAACACAGGAACGAATGGCTTCACTCGGCAAGCTTGTTGCAGGCGTTTCGCACGAATTGAACACGCCACTTGGAGTGATCGGAGCAAGCCTCAACACGATGGCGTCGGCAGCCGAGAAGGTGCAGACCAAAGTAGCCGCGGCCCTTCCCGACGATACCTACCAGGCTTCCAGGCTTGACATGATGTTCGAGGTTCTGGCAGCTTCCGTTTCCGCTGTCCAGCAGGCCGCGGGGAGGATTGATTCGCTCGCCAAGGGATTAAAGAGCTTCGCTCGGCTGGATCAAGCCGAGTACCAGGTCGCGGACTTGCACGAGGGAATCGAGAGCGTGCTAACACTGCTCGAGTCCGAGATGGGCAGCCGTATCCGAGTGATCAGAAGCTATGGGGACATTGTTGCGCTCCGCTGTGCGCCCGCACAACTGAACCAGGTATTCATGCACCTGATCCGTAATGCCATTGAAGCGATTTCGGGGCAGGGGGAAATAGGAATCAGAACGCGGGCAGACGAGTACGAAGTCACAATCGAAATTCGGGACACGGGAGGCGGAATGGCACCCGAGACCTTGAAAACAATCTTCGACGTTAACTTCACGGAAGGGGCCCGGGTCAAAATGGGGTTTGGATTGTTCTTGACCAAGAAGATCGTTGAAGAACATGAAGGAATAGTCGAGATCACAAGCGATGAGGGAGAGCGAACGACCGCAACGATAAGGTTGCCGGTTCGTGCGTAGTCACCTCCCAATCGGCGGCTCACACGCCGAGTATGTTAGGCCAGTGCTTTCCTGACTACGTTGCCTCGGACGCCGGTGATGCGCTGTTCAAGGCCTTGGTAGAGGTAGGTGAGCTTGGTGTGATCGAGGCCCATGAGGTGCAGGATGGTCGCGTGGATGTCGGAGACGTGGCAGGGATCTTCTTGGGCCTTGAAGCCGAGCTCGTCGGTCGTGCCGATGGTCTGCCCGCCCTTTACGCCCGCTCCAGAAAGCCACATCGTGAAGCCCTGCCAGTCGTGATCGCGGCCGGGCTTGTCGACGCCCTCGCTTGTCGGGGTACGGCCAAATTCGCCGCCCCAGACTAGCAGCGTTTCGTCCCACAGGCCGGTCCGCTTGAGATCCGTCATGAGCGCGGCGATGGGCTTGTCGGTTTCGCCGGCGTGGAGTGTGTGGTTCGTGATGCAGTCGTTGTGGCCGTCCCAGGTGTCTTCGATGTGTCCGCCACCGGAATAGAGCTGGACGAAGCGTACACCACGCTCAAGCAGCCGGCGGGTGATGAGACATTTTCGGCCGAAGTCCGCTGTGCGTTCATCATCGAGACCGTACATCGCTTGCGTCTGAAGCGATTCCTTCTCGATGTCGACCGCCTCGGCCGCCGATGTTTGCATACGATAGGCGAGTTCGTAGGACTCGATGCGGGCCGCGAGTTCCGATTCCCTGGGGTGAGTCTTGAGATGCTCCTGGTTCAGTTCGCCGAGGACGTCGAGGGCCTGGCGTTGGGTCATCTCAGTGATACCCTCGGGCGTCTTCAAGTTGAGCAACGGCGCTCCCTTGCTTCGGAACAGCGTGCCTTGGAAAGCCGCGGGCATGTAGCCTGCTGTCCAGTTCGATGCGCCGCTGATCGGGCCACCGCGTGGGTCGGTCATAACGACGAAACTCGGTAGGCTTTCGTTCTCGGTGCCGAGGCCGTAGCTGAGCCACGAGCCGAGCGACGGTTTTCCGATCGTGACGTTGCCGGTGTTCATTTGTAGGCAGCCGGATGCATGGGCTGCGGTGTCGGTGTGGCAGGACCGAATCACACAAAGGTCATCCGCGAACTTCGACGTGTGGGGAAAGAGGTCGCTGATCCACAGTCCGCTCTGGCCGTGTTGGCGAAACTCGAACGGCGACTGCATCAGGTTACCGATCGGACGGTTGTTGGATCCAACGACGGCGTCGCCCTGGTAGGGCGTGTTGTTGAACTTGGTGAGGGCCGGTTTGTAGTCGAACGTATCGACTTGGCTCGGCGCGCCGTTCATGAACAGAAAGACGGCGTGCTTGGCTTTGGTTTCGAAGTGCGGCGGTTTGGCGCTGAGGAGTCCGCCGGTGGCCGTGTCCGTTGATGCGCCCTGCGCGGACTGGGTAAAGAAACCGTCGCGTGAAAGGACATCGAGGAGCGCTAGGGTCGGGAACCCAGCGCCCATTTTCTGCAGGAGAACTCGACGACTCAGGGGCCCATCGGGAGGCCCTAGCGGATTGTCAGAATCGCGCATTGATGTTTACCTTTGCCGCCGCGGCGCTGATCATCTCGCACGCAATTGTTCGACAACGTCGGGGTGCTCTTTCGCCACATTCGTCTGCTCACGCGGATCGTCAACAAGATTGTACAGTTCGACGGCCTCACCACCGGTGCTTTCGATCAACTTCCACTCGGTCGTTCGGACCGCTCGCTGTCCGCCCGCACGGCTTCGAACCGCTTCGCGTGGGGTTTGTTCGGGACTAAGGAGGTCGTAGCCCGTCATCTCAGCGCCGGCCGCAATGTTGGCATATCCGAGCAATGTCGGGGCGATGTCTTGGATCGTTACGAGCCCAGACCTGACGGTGCTGTCCATCATCTCGTTCGACTTGATGATGAGGGGGACCTGAAGGACCACATCGTAGTGAGAATTCGAAGAATAGCCTCCATGCTCGCCGAGTTCCTCGCCACTGAGCGCCGTTGCGACGGTTAGATAGCGGTCGAAGAACCCCCAGCCTCGGAGCGGGGCCATGAACCCGGCGAGGGAATCATGCGCGCGAGCTATCTCCATACCGTAGAGCTCGGCGAGCTGGATGGCGGTCTCCTCATCCAGCGGCTCTCCCGACGCAAGACTTTCCTGCAGAGGCTCGAAATCCACATCAGGGACTTCGCGTTCACCCCCAGCGGTCCTCTCCGACGCGTTCCGGTAGGGTGCTTCTATCAGCGGGGTTTGATAGAAAACGAAGATCGGCTTCTCGTCCAACACATGCGACGTCACTAACCTGAAGATTCGTTCGGAGCGTTCTTCATAGGTTCCGCCGGCGTCGTCGAGTTCATCGAAGCCCAGTTTGAGGCGTGGGTTAGTCGCACCGCGCGCATTCAGCGATCCGATCGTGACGTATCCATCGCGCTGAAGAATCTCCGGGAGCAACGGTCCATTCCCGGCAGGATTTCCACCGGAGAGCAGATCAAGAGTCGCGTCGCCGCCCTCTGACGCGGAGGTGTATGCGTTCGCAAAACGCAGGCCACGCTTCGTCAGGTGGTCGAACAGCGGTGTGCGACTCCACGCTCCGTCGTATCCGTTGACATGGTCGACACGCGTCCGTTCCAAAGCGATCAAGACGAGGTTCGGGCGGATGAAGTCTTCCTGGCACGCGGTGTGTGTCAGCAGCACCGCAGTGATCACCAGTGAACGTAGCGCGGCGACGGCTTTCATGCTTCGAGTCTTGCGCTTGTAGTGGAATCGGTTAGTTGGGGTAAACAAACTCATTCAGATTTAGGATGACACGGCAGGCTTGCTGGAGGGCGCGATGACTCACCTCATCTTCGGTGAAAGGCCGCGTCGGATCGGTCGACAGCCGCGCGGTCTCTTCTCCGATAAACATGGTTAACTTGCGCAGCTCTTGATGAGTGGGGGTGCGCGCCAAAGTGAGACGGTAGGCAAGCGTGACCTGATCGCTGGGGTCGGCGCCGGCTTCCACGCGTAGCCGGCGTGCCAAGTGCCCGGCCTGCCGATTCACGAAGTCCCCGTTGAACAAGGTGAGGGCCTGCGGGGCGACGCTGGTGTTGACGCGCGCGGCGGTTGTGCGCGTGGTGTCACAGAAGTCCAGGACTTCCATCATCGGCACGATCATCGAGCGTTTCACGAAGGCGTAGATGGTGCGCCGGGACGCTTCGTCTTCATCAAATGGCTGCCAAACCTTGTCCGGATCGCTATGACCTTCGAGCGCCGCCTCGGGCACGAACGGATAGGTTCCCCGCCCGTACATCTTGCGGTTGAGTTTGCCGCTTACGGCCAGCATCGAGTCACGAATCGCCTCGACCTCCAGGCGCTCATAGGGGAAACGCCACAGAAGAAGGTTCTCGGGATCTTTCTCGCCGTAGTCGTCGCGCCCGTCTTTGCTCATGGCGTACATGCTGCTCGTCATGATCAGGCGGTGTAGCTCTTTGAGCGACCAGCCGTTGTCGATGAACCAGTTCGTGAGCCAGTCGAGCAGCTCGGGATGCGTCGGCCGTTCGCCGTAGGTGCCGAAATTGCTCGGTGTGCGCACGAGGCCTTGTCCGAAGTGGAACTGCCAAACGCGGTTAACGATGACGCGGGCGGTGAGCGGATTGTCGGCGTTGGCGATCCAGCGCGCCAGGGCTAGTCGGCGCAGGCTCGACTTGGGTTTCTCGCCTTCCCATATGGCCGGCTGCGCCAGCGCCTCGTCGGCGGGATCGAGCACCGCCGGTATGCCGGGTGTCACTTCGGGCCCGGGCGCGGTGGCCTTACCGCGAATCAGCAGGTGCGTCGTTGGCGGTTCCGGCTTGGGCTCGTGCAGGAAATAGCCGCGCGGCAGGTCGGGAGTTTCGTCGCGTAGTTCGCAGATGAGACTTTCGAGTGTTTCGATGCGGTTGCGTTGCTCTCGTGGGAGCGCGGCGGCGAGTTCTTCGTCGAGCTTGCGTTGGTTCTGCTGGATCAGTTCGCGCTGGCGGACGGTGATCTCTTCGCGTCCCGCCAGAAAGGCACCGCGCACCTCGCGGCTCAGTTTGCTGTCGCCGTTTTTCAGGTGTTCGAGCCGGAACTGTGAACGGATCTCGGCGATGACCTTTTCGAGCGGCTCGATTTTTGCGTCGCGGAGTTTGACTCGCTCGATCTCGGCGGGCTTGCCGATTGGCAGGTCCAGCTCCTTGCGCCCGGCGCGGTGGCGGTCCAGCGGGTCAAAGATCGCCAGGAAGCGGTAGTAGTCGCGTGCCGTTAAGGGTTCGAATTTGTGGTTGTGGCAGCGAGCGCAGCCGAGCGTGAGGCCGAGGAAGACCTGCGAGGTAGTGCTGACGAGGTCGTCGAGTTGGTCGTAGCGGTCAGTGAGCGGATCGGCGGGCTCATCGTCCCAGGGACCGAGCCGGGTGTAACCGAGCGCGATGAGTGTTTCCGCTGATCGGTCGGGCAACTCATCTCCGGCGAGTTGTTCGAGGACGAAGCGGTCATAGGGCTTGTCGTCGTTCAGCGCTCGAATCACGTAGTCGCGATAGCGCCAGACGTGGGGCTTAGTGGCGTCGCGTTCGTAGCCATTCGTTTCGGCGTAGCGAACGAGGTCGAGCCAGTGCCGCGCCCAGCGTTCGCCGTAAGCGTCTCGGGCGAGAAGGTCGTCGACGACGGCGTCAAGGTCCTTCGCGGACGGGTTCTTGTAGAAGGCGTCCTGCTCCTCGATCGTCGGGGGTAAACCGGTGAGGCCCAGGTGGGCTCGCCGGAGAAGCTGATGCGGCTTGGCTCGGGGGTTCGGTTGCCAGCCCTGATCTTCTAGCCCGGCGAATACGAAATTGTCGATTGGGTTACGAATGCGTTCACGGAGGGCGACATCGCGAACGGTCGGCGGCTCGGGGTGCGTTCGCGGTTGAAACGCCCAATGGTCCTTGCCGTCCGGCGGGCCGTGCTCGGTTAGCTCTCCGCTTCCGTCGTCGGGCCAGGCCGCGCCTTGGTCGATCCAGGTGCGTAGCAGCGCTATCTGCTCAGAGGTTAGCCGCGGCTCCTGCGGCGGCATGATCATCTTCTCGTCGGCCCCGGTTATGTAGCGGATGAGCAGACTCTCGTTGCTCTTGTGAGGGACGATGGCCAGCACGCCCGATCCGCCACCTCGGAGAGCGGCTGTCCGGCGATCGAGACGCAACTCACCTAGTTGGTTCGCCGGCCCGTGGCAGACATAGCAGCGGGTTTCGAAGATCGGCTGGATGTCGCGCTCGAAGTCGGGTTCGTCGGCCGACAGCACCGGGGAGACCGTAAACAGTAAGGCCAACAGTAGAAATGAGATGGGAGCGTGACGCAACATCGGGAGCATCAAGCTTAAGGCCGAAGCGCTTGCAGCAGGAAGTCTAGCGCTACTATACCGCAGCCCCAGAGGTCGCTACAGAAATGGGCAACCGCGGGGGCCGCCCGCTGAACCTCGGCTCTTGGAGCTTCTGTGGATCTGGTCAGCGTCGAGCGCGGCCCCGCGCATGGAACCCAACGCCGCGGTGTATTCGGGCGCTTGCGCCCGCAAACTACATGCGATCGTACTGAATGTTAAACGGGTTGGAGAGGACGCCGTCGGCCTCAAACTCGCAACTAAACTGCACAGTACCTGTCCCGCCCAGCAAGGGAACGTCGACCTCGAAGGCCACTTGCTCCACTCCGAGCAGTCCCGCTGACGGCGCAGCGCCAAGCAGGGCCATCTCTTCCCCGTCACAGAACACTTGGAAGGTCTGTGCAGCCGCCGTGCCCGTGACAAACTGGCTGAAAATCAAGCGCTCGCCGGGACCAACGGCAATCGTGGGCGTGGCAATCGTATCGGTGTCGGTGCGTGTTCCGTCCGCCGCGATGTGAATTGTTAGAGCGATTCCGATACCCGGTCCGAAAGTGAAGGCGTTCGGCTGGGTGTCTACGATCAGGATTTCGCCGATCTTCAGTGACCCGTCCGCTGCCTGCACCTCGACCCGGGCGAGGCCCTGGGCTACTTCCGCCGGGATATAGCCGTTCAACTGATTCGTGTTCAAGAAGAACTGACCCAAAGGCCACACTTGTCCGGCGGAGTCGGTCAGGGTAGCGACCGTTCCGAGTGAATTATTCGGAAGTGGTACTTCAGTGGCGACGGCAGACTGTCCCTCCGCCGCAAAACTTGGTGAGAAGCCCGTAATGATTCCGCCACGTGCCGCCGGCTCTCGTACGAAACTCGCCGATCCCGTCAACGTGATAACCCAAGGCGAGTTCAGTACTCCCCCAATCGCAAATACGTCGCCGGGGCCTGTTGGCGAGAGATCGCGGATGGCCGCTGGTGGCTCTACCCCATCGATCGCACCGAAAACATCGGTCCCTGTAAACCCAGCGATCACGTATGAGCCGTCTGGTGGGGAATCAAATGCGCTGCCTCCACCCGGGCCGAGCAACGTGTTACCAGTAATCTGGAGCTGACTACCAGCTTTTTGGCCATTGCTGCCCGGAGATACTTTCGTCGCAATCACGCAATCCTCATTCTCCGGGCCTGGTTCTCCCCACCGAGTAAGGTCGGCGGGGTCCGGAGGATCGAAAAAGGAGTTCTCATCACATGCCCTCGAACTCCACACCGCTGTGAGGTCCCCTCCTGGTTCCGTTGGGTGACTTACCAGGCCGAACAGATTGTTAACGCTGCTATCACCGAAGGTCGCGGTTCGGATGTTCGTTAGGATTTTGGACTGGGTTATCGTCCCTGTCTTAACGAAGATGTTGCTATCTGTCGTCCTACCCGCCCACTCGATGTCATTGCCCCTCAGCCTTATCACCTTGGTGGTGTAATCCCCAAGCGCTGTTTGTCGAGTCTCATCCTGAAACTGACCGCTGGTTGTCTGAAACGTCGCGATGTTTAGATCCTCAGACGTACTGCTACCAGTCCTCCTTGTCACGGCAAACACGTCGCACAGATCCGCCGACCTTTCCTGCAGGGCGACCGCCGTCACAACGTCGAGCTCATCCGTACCGGTAAAGATGTGATCGCTGTAGGTCAAACCAACGGTGGGATTGAAGTGGTCGAACCTGTAGGCAACACGGATAGTGTCCAGACTACCTTGATGGGGGTTCGCAGGCTCACCCGGAAGGTATACCTCGCCGCTCGCCGTACCTATCGCAAACGCCCAAGTCACAGAATCTTTACAACCGCGGCTCAACTCGAGACCAGTGAACTGGTCGCTGCCTGGGCTGGCAGCGAGGCTGAGTTGCTCAAAGAGCGCCAACAAAGGTCCGTTCGATGTCGGGGCACCAAAGTTGAAGAGAGCAATGAACGCATCTAGGCGTTCTCCGGCCATCGTCCCGTCCGTTGAAGTCAAACCTTGTGCGCCTCCGACAATGGCGACTCTGACATCATTGGTCGACGCGACTCCTTTTCGGAAGTTGTCATCGTCATCATCCTCCTCTTCGATACTGCAACGTCCTTCAAGGACCTTGAGTTTGTGTGCGTTGTCTCCTGGTATGTCATTAACAACTACTTCAAGAACTCGCCGAATGTTAGCCGGAAAGTCCTGCAGGATCTTCGCGATGCGGGCCTTCGAACCGGGGGAGTTACCCTTTTGTATAACCTCCCCTTCCTCCGTTAGCGGAAGGTCGGTCGAAGTCGAGAGCATGAGCAGATAGGCATCGCCAAACAACCCGGCCGCTACGTCGAGCGGGAACTCCACGCCGTTGCCGCCGGCGTACGTCGTCCAGTCAATCGGGTCGATAACAAGAGTTCGGGAGCGATCGTAGTCGCCGATCACGTAGGTCACGCTGTTGTTCTCGCCCAACTCGTAGGACGCCGAAACCTTTTCCGGCGAAGACAACGAGCCCTGGTAGACGAACGGCGCTTGCTGCACTAATGTGTGCTCACCAGCCACCAATAGAAGATCACCCGCGGGAGTCAGCTCCAGGGAGTCGATGCCGTCGAAGCTCAGCCGAATGAGGCTCGGGTCGGCACCGGGCGAGACGACGAAATCGTGTTCCAACTGCTGGCCACGGAGGTAGTACTCGACGTCGATCCCGTTGTAGACCGAGCGAGCTGCCACCTTGTCGAATTGCAGCGGCCGGAGGCCAGCCGGGTCGGCGTATTTGGTGCTCAAGTAGCTCTTTCGAACCTCTCCTTCGCCAAGGCCCTCGACCAGGGCCGCGGGGTCGGCTCCGTCGAGCGTCATACGAATGGTGGCGTCGCGATGCCAGCGCGGCTTTTCCTGCAATCCTTTGTGTTCCACGTCAACCCGCTTGAACCATGTGAAGACAACGGAGTCGGGCTGGACGAAAGCGTGATAGGTAGGACCTTCCAATAGGAGGCTCACGCGCGGGTCGAGTTGGCCGACGTTTTGCTCAAAGCCTCTTTTGCGTCCGGCCAGAAGCTCAGGCGCATCATTGAGACTCAACGGCTCGGCCGAAATGCATGGCACGAGCAAGAGCAGCAGCGTGAGGAGGGTTGTGTAGAAGCGGACATAAGTGCGGAGTTCTCTCATGGGCGGGGCTGTTGACGCAGAAAACGCCCTAGTCCGTCAACCCAAAACCACCCAGCTCGTCGAGATCATCTGCCGTATCAACCTCGATCGAGTGAGAATGATTCTGGTTGTATGGCACCGATAAGCTTGGCATCGCAGCGAGCGGTGAGAAGATTATCGAACCCTTCCAGAGTAGGAGCCACGTGTCGTCTTGCAAGATCTGCTGATATCTGGGGGCATCGACGGCATCGAGATTTTCGATCGAGGAGATGGAGTAGATACGACCAAGCGAGCCTAGTCTACCGGGAACCACTCTGGCTTGAATGGCACGCGGATGGGCTCGGTGTCGCCTACGCCGGCGATCTCGATGTCGGAGCCGTCAAGACGAACGTTGCTGACGGCGTCGAACCCTTCGGGGACCGAAGCCATCACCACCAGATACCGTGCCGTTAGTTCGCCCTTGGCGTCGAGCCAGCCGAACGTGCGCTTCCCGTACATTTCCGGTTTGTCGGCGTAGGCCCGCGCGGTGCCGGCAATGCGCGTGTTGCCGAACTCCATGCCGCGGGTCATCGCCTTGCCGTTCCAGGGCGGAAGTTGGATGTGGCGGTTTTCTTCCCATACCATCATCCAGGGATAGTCTTTCCGTAGAAACACGTAGGCCATGAGCAGGCGGTGTTCGGTATTGATGGCGGTGATGAACTCGACTTCGCGTGTGTCGTCCAGTAGGAAGTAGGCCATCTTCTGGCTCGGCGGCTCGGGAGCGAAGCGGCGGTAGTCCTGTTCGCGCTCATCGGGCGAGCCGACCGGCCAGTCGGCGAGCGGCTTGTAGTCCTCGGCCTCGCCCAAGTCGCCCTTGGTAGCCGACGCGTCGAAGAACGTATGTTCAGGATCGAGAAACGGCGGACCGAAGGTGGCGTGCTGCACCCAACCGAAAGTTCGGTCGAGGCCGAGCTTATTGGAAGCGGTCTCTTCGACGTAGAGAACCGACTGCCCGTCGGCGAGGCGCATTGTTCGAGTGATCGCCGTGCCTGAGTCTTTCAAGTCGAGTTGGTGGACGAATGAGTTTTCATCTTGAGAAAGTTTTTCGCCGCGTGTCCACGACACTTCGCCGTGATAGGCCATGCCGGCTTCGAACTCAGTCTTCGACGGCGCGCCCCAGTAGTCAAAGCACAGGTTGTGACCCATGATCCCGGAGAGCAGCGCCGCCTCTGAGTCCGCCCCGTAGATACCCTTGTGCTTTTCGGAGTCGTACGTCCAGGGGTCGATGGACGGCCACGGCGGAATCCACAAAGGATTGAGAGAATCACCGCTATCGGTCTTGAGCACGACTTCGGCGAGATGGCCCCCGCCTTCCAAAACCGTTACGCGAAGACGGTCATTCTCGATCCGCCAAGCGGCACGGTTCTCAAACATGAGCTTCTCCTCGGGCTCCTCCGGCGCGGGCTCGGGAGCACAAGCCCCCAGGCCGAGCAGAAGAAGAATACTGATGGGAATACTGGTGGAGTAGGACAGTCGGGAGGTCACAGCCGTCCATTATCCACCAACAGGGACGGGCAGCGCTTGCCACGGTATCGGGACGACTACTGGGATTCCTCGGGAAGGGATTCGAGAATCCCGGTGAGCACCTGATCGGCGGTCTTGCCTTCGGCATGCGCGTCGAAGTTGAGAATGATGCGGTGACGTAAGGCGGGCAGCGCCAGCTCCCGCAGATCGTCGAGGCTCACATTGAGCCTTCCGCGCATCAAGGCGCGCACGCGGCCCGCCTGCATTAGCGATTGCGCACCGCGTGGCGAGCTGCCGTAGCGGATAAATTTCTTCGCCAAGTCGTGCGTATCTTCCTGCTCGGGCTGCGTGGCCATGATCAGCCGAATCGCGAAGTCGCGCACGTGCGGCGCGATCAACACGTCGTGGGCCCCGCGGCGAGCGTCGAGCACCTGCTCGCGATTCATCACCTGGTCGACCGACGGTGATTCAGCGGCCATCGTGCGATCGACAATCTCAGTCATCTCTTTCTTCGACGGGTACCGCACGATGAGCTTAAGAAGAAAGCGGTCCAACTGCGCTTCGGGCAGCGGATACGTGCCTTCCATCTCAAGCGGGTTCTGCGTCGCCATCACCAGGAAGGGATCTTCCAGTTGGTGGGTCGTCGTGCCGATGGTGACCGTGCGCTCTTGCATCGCTTCGAGAAGCGCGGACTGCGTGCGAGGCGTCGCGCGGTTGATCTCGTCGGCGAGCACGAGGTGCGCGAAGATCGGTCCTCGCTCGAACCGCATTTCCCTTGAACCATCCGACTCGGCTTCGAGCACCATGCTACCGACGATGTCGGCGGGCATCAGATCCGGCGTGAACTGGATGCGTGAATCGTCGAGGTGCATGGCGTGGCCGAGTGTACGCAGCAAGGTCGTCTTGCCAAGTCCGGGGACACCTTCAAGCAGTACGTGCCCGCCGGTCACGAGCGCGATGATTACGCCTTCGACGATGTCCTCATGTCCAACGATGACCTTGCCGATCTCGTCGCGAACGAGCTTCATCTGATCGGTGACGGTCTGAAGGAATTGATCACTAGCAACCATTTATTTTCCGCGTTTCTCCCGCAACGCCTCGAAGTACTTTTGTACGAACTTGCGATAGGCGAAGGGTATCTCGTCCCGACTGACTTGGCCACCAGGATCGCGATGGCCAGCGGTGGTCGGGGAATAGGGTGTCTGTAACTGCTGGGGCGCGGCCTCGGTCTCGATCAACACTTCACCGGACATGTCCTCGGCTCGTTGTTGATAAAGCTCGTCCAACTCGCCCATGGCCTGCATCTGCTCGGCCTCGGTGAGTTCTTTACTGCCGTCATTACTGCCGGCCGAAGACGCGGTGGCTCCCTCGGCCGCAGTGGCCGAGCTATCGCTGCCGGAATCGCCTTGGGTCAATTCCTGAGGGGCTTCGGGCGCGGCGCCGCTGGCCCCTTCGCCCTCGGTACCGCTCTCGCCGGAATCGGGGGCTTGGCCGTCGGCTTCCTCTCCGGGCTCGGCTCCTTCGGCGGGCGAGGGCTCCCCGGATTGTTTGTCAGATGACTCGCCCGACTCCGAACCGGCAGGCGGTTCCATGTTCATGCCTGAGAGCATATTGCGAAAAGCATCTTCGAGCCGGGACAGCAGATCGTTCGAATCCTCGCTCTCGGAACCTTGCTCGGGCGACCCGTTCTCAGCGTTCGGATCACCGTCGCTACCTTCCTGGGAAGACTCCGTCCCTTCCGCGCCTTCCTCCTGCTCGCCACCTTCGTTCGCGCCGGCGGCCAACTCGTCGCCGAAGTCGTCGTCGATTGAAAGACCTTCGACTTCCGGTAAAGCCTCGGAAGCGTCACCGACCGCATCGCCCATCGCGGATTGGCCGTCGATGGCCTCGGGAATCGGCTCGGGCTCCGGGTCTTCCTCCGGCTTTTCAAGCTTGTTTTCCTTGCGGATCGACTGCGCCGGTTCCTGTTTGGGACTTTCGACTTTCGCTGGTTCGTCGCGCCGGAGTTCGTCACCCGCATCGGCGTACAAAGCGGGAGCCTCGATAGGAACTAGTGGCGGCTGCAGAGACAAACTCGACTGCGTCCCGTAGCGAATGCCCAACAAGACCACAAGCAGTAGCAGCGCGCCCCCGAATGCATAGCCGGTCTTGGGCATCTCGAAAGGCAAAGCGGCTGCGATGTCGCCCGATGTCGCCAGAGGCGCCGCTTGCTCTCGCTGAAACCGAGCCAGCGGACTCGCCTCGGAGGGGTGCTCAGCGAAGTAGAACGCGGTGGCGATTTGGTCATTGCTCTGCCAAGCCGAGTCGATACGCTGCGCAACGTTATACGACGAGGGGCGCTGGCGGGACCAACGATAGGCACCCGCGGCGAGACCGGCCAGCACGAAAAGAATGATCAATCCGGCTGGAAACCAACCTGTTCCGAACAGGGCGACCAGCAGCGGACCAAGCAACGCGATGGTACCGGCGAGCGCAGCTTCCCGGAGCGTCACCTGCGTGACCACGCGCGAGCGCGCCCGTTCGACCACATCCACAACTATGTCTGAAACCGGCATGAGGTGAAAAACGAAAACCTATTATAGTGTTGCACCCCGGCTGGTTCGCCGGCCTGCCAGGCTAACGCGCTCGCGCGGAGGGTGCAGCTCCCACGGCGTCCTCGATCACGGTGCGCTCCAACCACCCTCGACGAACCGCCCGCTGGAGAGGCGAAACGGTGCGTGCGTCGACAATCCGGTATACGACCGTGTCGCCCATCAGTGGCTTGACGGTGAGGTTCAGGCGTCCGCTCTTGCGCTCGACCTCCACGGTAAACGGCCCGGATGATCGGCCTAGGAGGTCAGCGGCTTTCTTTGCCGGCACCCGTAGAGGTTTGTCGTCCAGAGCCAGCAACTGATCCCCCGGGCGAAAACCGGCGCGCGCCGCCAACCCGCCCGGTTCGACCGACGCAACCTCGGCGCGATCGTTCGCCGCGCGCCGCAAGCTGAGACCTAGCTCGACCTTCTCGCGCTGTTTCATCTCGAGCCGGTAGCCGGCGTACTCCAGGCAACGGTCCCACTCGAACGGGCCGGGAGTTCGAATCCATTCGTCAAATTCGGCGGAAAGATCGCGCCCCGCCGCGTCACTCGCGAGTTGCTCGATGGCTTCGGGTTCGTAGTAACGACCTCGCTTGGCGTACCGCTCGTTGAGTGCTCTCATCACATTGTCAAGGCTGCGACGGTTGCCACTATAGTGGCGAATGGTGAGGTCAAGCAGATGCCCAACGATTTCGCCGGACAGGTAGTACGAGACGCTTCGGTCGGGGCGGCGGTAGTCCGGGTAGCGCTCAAGCCAAGCCTCGACACTCGCCTCTTCGACCGATTGCGAACGGCCGGCCGGCGCGTGTTCGTAGCGGGTGATCAACTTCGACAAACGTTCGAGGAATCGCGATTCGCCAACGAGCCCACCCTTGAGCAAGATGTACTGTGCGTAGGCCGACGTTACACCTTCGGCGAACCAGAGCGAAGGCGTTGGGTTTGGCTTCGTGAAATCGATGGGCTCCAGCGATTGCGGCCTTATCCTCTTGACGTTCCAGGCATGGAAGAGTTCGTGGGCCGTTAGCGATTTCGGATCACAGGCAGTGCATGACGGTGGAAGCTGAATGCTGGTGCCGTTGCGATATTCCATGCCGCCGCCCGGTCCCTCGTTGAAGTGATAGACGAACAGGTACGAGGGGAACGGAACGTCGTCCATGATGGCCGCGGCGGATTCGACGATCGTTCTCGCGGTCTTGGCGAGTTCGTTCACGTCATACGCAGCCTTGCCGCCATGGGCCACGATACGAATCGGACGGCCTGCGTAGGTGAACTTCGTATCGTCGAAATCGCCGAGTAGAACGGGTGTATCGACCAACTCGTCGTAGCTTGGGGCCCGAAAGCGCCCACCGTGCGACTCCAATGTCAGCGCCATCCGCCATCCGCGTGGCTCGTGGCGAAAACGTAACGAAAAGGGCGCGCGTCTCTGGCTTACCGGATACATCAAGACCTGCGCCAAGTTCAGCGACACGTAGTCCTTGCCTGCATAAGCGCCAAACGGGCCGGGGCGATTTGCGCGCACGTCGTAGCGAACCCAAATCGGGCCGGGGTCGACGGAATTCACTCGCCAACGAGATGGGGTGAGTTTTCTCGCCGAAATACCCTGGTCGGCATGACCGGAAACGCGGAAGCCTTCGACGAACTGCACGAAGTCGCGAACCTGGTAGGTCGCGTTCCAGACCGGCATCTGCAGTTCGCAGTCACCCGCATCGCAGCGGGTCTCCATCTCGACATGCAGGATTCCCGAAGCGGCGTCAGCGAGGTCAATCTCGTAGCGCGTTTCGGCTAGGAGCGGTCCAGCGGAAAACCCAGCCAGCACCGCAAGAGCGGTGACCGTTGTGGGTTGGCACACTATAGAAACCAGGTAAGCGCGTAAGTGCAAGGCGGTTCGGGCCTAGCGTGGGAAACCTTCCGAAGGGAGACCGGGGATCACGCGAAGCGCATTCTTGTAGTACAGCTTCTTGAGAACATCGTCGGGCAGGTCGAGCCCATACATCTGCCAATGCGCGTGGTAGTTGCGGTAGTAGTCGAAGTACTCGTCCTTCGTTTCGAAGACGCGCCAGTAGTAGGGAAACTCGGCGGCTCGGTACGAGTCCTTACCAAACAGCACACGGTCTTGATATTTAATGAAGAACTTGCGGCCCGAGACGGGCTGACGACCCAGTTCGGCGAGAATCGCGCCGGTCTCGGTGTAGAAGTTCGGATACTTATCCATCAAAGCGCCCAGCCTGCCCAAGTCGTTCGCGTGCCAGCCGAAATGGGCAACGATGTAGTTCACATCAGGGTGGCTGCCGATCATGTTGTCGCGCTCAGCCATCAGCGTCTCAAACGGAGGAAATTTGTCTGGCGGCCGAGCCCGGTTCGGGTGGATCTTCAGTTCAAGCCAGCGCTCGTTGTACTTGTCGTGCGGTTTGAAAAATTCCGCCGGCTCGGCGACGTGAATTAGCACGGGGATCTTCAGACGCGCACAAGTCTTCCAGACTGGTTCAAGGGAGGGATCATCGACCCGAATGCGCTTTCCGTCCGGGCCCTTCATGGTCATCCCAAAATTCTTGAAGAACTTCAGGCCGACCGCACCGTTCTTTACATCCTCGGCAAGCTGCTTGGCGGCCTTGTCGCCCCAACCG
>Ga0302123_10001450_pt1 | contig 16999 bp, 12 predicted proteins | sample CB21_321_MG_FD_203109 | JGI IMG/M metagenome (GOLD analysis project Ga0302123, IMG submission 203109) | Marine microbial communities from Western Arctic Ocean, Canada - CB21_32.1 | ecosystem: Environmental > Aquatic > Marine > Oceanic | place: Canada: Western Arctic Ocean | collected 2017-09-28 | reverse complement strand
AACTGGTTGCTGAAATAATGACCCGTGAGCAGATAGCCAAAGCCCAGCGCCTCGCCCGTGAGTGGAAGCCGAAGACCTGGGATGAGTTAAAGGAAGGGCTGGACGCGAAGATCCCCTGAAGGTGGGGTTCCAGGGGTTCCATTAGGGGTTCCAATAATCAGCCGGTTTTCGCAAGGTTGTCCAACCAGACGAGCCTCGTCAAGTCGGGTCCGTGACGAACGCCTCACTGACTGTGTCAGAACTGTGCGTAAAAGCTATCTTGCGGTCCTTCAAGGGCTTACTTATGAGCGAAAATCAGGTTCCCCGAATTGATCTAAAGCGATGGAAACAAAGGGACTGAGTGGAGAGAATGGAAGGCGCGGCCATGGCTTCGAACCAGTAGGTCGGGGGTTCAAGTCCCTCCAGGCCCGCCATTCCTTTCAACAACTTGCGGCCTATTGAATCTGCCGTGCAGGTGCTTTGGTAGCCACCTGGGTAGCCACGGGATTTAGAGCTGCGTCCATCTTGCTCGCAGTCTCCCTTTTCGTTTCCTCCATTAGGTGTCCATAAACCTGCAAGGTGAACGACGCGGCGCTGTGCCCAAGTAGTTCGCTGATGGCCTTGGCGCTGACGCCCTGGGCGATTAGGATGGCGGCGGCAGAGTAACGCAAATCGTGGAGCCGGAGGTCGGGCAGGTCCGCCGCTGCCAAGATACCCTTGAACTGACGCAGTACATTTCGGCCGAAGCGCCGCTACCACAACGTCATGAAAGAGCTCCGCGAAGTTCGCAAACAACGCGGCCGCAGACTCGCTCTCAGCAGCCTTTATGCCAAACAAGCAACCCAATTACAGACCGACGCAGCCGCCACGACGGATCACACGCCTCAGGCGAACGAACCGACCCAATCCGTCGAAAGTCATTTAGAATCAATCCTTCAGCAGGCCGAGGCAACCGCCTACGGATGCCTCGAAACCGGCCCGCCGCCGCCACCCAACAGCAACCCGCATCCAGAATACGCGGAAAACGTCGGCCAGCCCGGCAACAAGGAGGCCACTGCGTAGTCGCAACCCCACTCCCCCACCACGAACCACCCCACCCCCAACCACCGTGCGCTCGACTTGCGCCCAATCGCCAGCCAGAAAAATTGGGGACTGTACCAAGCGCCGCGCGAATCACCTGCTTTGTTGGCGACCGTTGCAAGCGGCGCGCCGTGGACTGTCCCCATTTTTTCCGACGGGGCGGTACAGGGCGCTTTCTAAGGCTCCTGCCCCACCCGCCACTTCTTCCCTGTGCGCTTCAATGCCTTGGGAATACCAATCTGCATCGTCACATAGGGGCTCGGACGGTCGAAGCCGCGCATATTGGCGTTGCCCGCGGTGTAGCCCGGCAGTGCGTCACCCAACGCCCCAACCATGCGATTAGCGTACTCGGGTGTCGTGTCATAGAGGTGGCAAAGCAGGTACACCATCTCCGACCAGGCGATCTTGACGGCGTCTTCCCACGTCCTCCCGACGCCGTTGGTGTACCACTTGTCCGCCGTTTCGACGACCGCGCCGCCGGTCGGAAAATGATGCGGCGACTTGGTGACCTGCAGGGTCACGGTGGCGTCAATTTCAATGCCCGTGCCCGTCATCTCGCCGTCGCCCTGATAGGCGTGTGTATCCGTCACCGTGAGATAGCCTCCGTCAAACTGCGCGCGGATGTAGACCGTGCTGCCGGCGCGAATCGAATTGGAATCGAAGTTGCCGCCATGGTCCCACGCTCCCGCCCCGCCCGGTATAGCGGCGGCGGACTTGAGATAGATCGTTCCGATCATCGGACGCACCGGAATCGCGAAGTCCGGCTCGAACAGCAGCATGCCGTCTTTGATGGGCGCGATCGTCCGCCACGGACCGCGCAGCGGACCCCAGTTGTTCGTGTAGCCGTAAGGGCCCGGCTTCACATCGATAATCTTGATCGCGACCCAATCCCCGACCTTCACGTCCTCGAGAATGAACGGGCCGCCATAGCGCGAAAAGCGCCGCTTGGTTTGCGACGGCTCCGGAACCACTCCGGGGCCCAGTTCCGCGTCCGCTCCGCCCGGGCATTCGATGATGACCGTCTCCCCCATCTTGATCGTGCCGCGCACCGCCCGGTATTCAGGGTCATCGGTACCGGACAGGTAGGGCTCGCGAGTGAACCTGCGCGGCGAGCTATCCTGCGCGAAAGCATTGCCGAGTGTGAGGGCGAGTGTTGCGATCGCCACAAGACCGGCGCCATGAAAACGGAATCGAGTCAAGGTTTGGGTCTTCATAAGCGGACAGTATACCGCCAGCGCTCAGGTGGTTCCGCTCACCGCAACCACTCTAGAGCCGCATCCTTCGCGACCCATCTCCCGCAGAGCCCCGACCGCGAGGGAGGCGGTTTACCTGCCGACCCACGATCGCGGCGTCTCCACGTCGTCCCGCCACAGGCCGTCACGCCTACGTTGAGCAAACCGCCAGCCAACGAACCCGCACACCAGAAGATTTCCTTCTGAATGATTCGCACGACGCAGGCTAGCGGTAAGCAACCGGAATCCGAAACTCGACCCCGGCATACCGAAACTCTTCTGCGGCCTGGAAGTCCGTATCCTTCGCGGAGAGTTGCGCCAATCCGCGGACCCGCTCTTCGATCAGCTTATTGATCGAGGCCTCGTCCATTCGCTCAAGCAGACCAAGCTTCCGGTCCGTGGATTCAAGCCGCTGCTTCAACCGCATCGCCAGACTGTGATTGATCGTCTTCAGCGCTTGCGCCGCCTTGATCTTCTTGTCGAGCGTGCCGGAGATGTCGAGCATCTTCGGCTGTGGCACGAAGGTGGCTGTCGATTCGGGTTCGCGCCGCTCCGGGTCAACCGGCGGGGCGAAACAGTAAACCTCGGGCGTCAAGTGCGTACCCAGGTCCACGTCTTTCATCGCGGGCAGATAGTTGTTGAACGCCGCGGCCCGCCAGGCGTCTTCCGCCGCGCGCCCGCCGTAGTAACGGTCGTGGTTGCGGTCGTACTGCGTGTGTGCGTTTGGGATGAACAGCACGCGCGGCTTGTGCACCCGGATGTAATAGGCCAGCTTGTCGCGCATCGTCGTGAAAGGGACGTCGCGGAACTCCGACGACCGGAAGCCCAGCGAGATCACCTTGTTGATCCCAAGAATCTTGGCGGCGGCTTCACTCTCCTGCTTGGTGCGAAGCGCGGTTTCCTCAATCGACGAATCCCATGAATCCTTTTCATCGTTGCCGATACGGATCAGTATCCCTTCCATGCCGCCGTCGATCATCTTCGCGACGGTTCCACCGGCGTGCAGCACGTAGTTGCTCGCGTCGGAGGTGATGACCATCACCGTGTTGTTTGTCTCGCCGATCTGTGCCGACAGCGGCGCGGCCGAGGCGGTGAGAGCAAGCGCGATAAGAATGAATGATCGGCGCGTCATTTCGCCTCCACGTTTTCGGCGAGGAAGTTGCCGAGGCCGGGCAAATGGTAGAACTCACCCATGTAGTAGTAGTCTTCTCCGTACTTGACGTTGGCTTCATTACCCCAACGCCGCGAGATCCAGTTCATGTGCCACTCGAGCATCATGTTGCCGGCCGTGGTGTCGTCCTCGATGCTCTCGAACTCGGGTAGGTAGAGGCCCTTAGCCGCCAAGTTGGCCTTCGTCGCCCGCGCGCCACCCGGATTCGCGTACACGTTCTGGTGCGCGTGGATGGCTTTCTCTTTGATCTTGACCTGATCCTCAGTCATCTCCATGATGACGTTCGGCCGGTGGCCTAGGCCCCAGTCGAGCCGCGCCTTGCCGAAGTGGTGATAGGTCTCGTGCGGCTCGACGCCCATCTCAAAATGCTCGGGATGCACGTTGCGATAACCGGCCAGCCAGTAAGCCTCTTCGTACATCCAGCCGAGATTGCGGTGGCCGGGGTTCTTCTGGAAATGCTCCCAGGCGTTGTGCCCCACGACGGCGTCGGGCTTATACTTGCGAACCAGAAAGATCAACTGTTCGCGCAATTCGTTCAGCGCGTAGGGCGTCTCGTAGTTATTGCGCCAGTTCAAGTTGATGACATGATCCTCCATGCCTAGGATGCGGATCGCATCGTAGGTCTCTTTGAGGTTGATCATGTCGTTGCGCGGATAGCCGTGGCGACCGTCCTTCTCGTCGTTCGACCCGCGCACATAGTAGGCTTTGTAGTCCTTGTCGAGGAAGCGCAGGACCAGACCGGCCAGGCCGTAGTCGGTGGTGTGATCGTCGTGATGAGGCTGCGCGACGAGCAGTACTTTGCCCGGCGGTGGGTCGACCAAAGGTAGGTCGTCCGCCGCGAGGGGGACGCATAGAAAGAGGAGGAGTAGAGCTGGAACGAAGCGTTGCATCGGTACCAATCCGGGGGGTAAGGAGGCTAATTGTAGCAGGCGGCACGACCGGCCAAAGGTGTCGGGCCGAGGTGGGCAAATTGGGTTCGATCAGCAAAACACAGCCCCCGGCCCGATTTCCCGGTTTCCGGGCCTCCCCAAAATCACGGTCACGACGAAAGCATCAATTTATCTCACATAGAATCAACAGGTTGCCTTCCGGCATCCCCCCGAAAACACCCTCCTCGGGTCACCATGGGACCAGGTAACACCCCAAAATCCATGTTGCAAAATGATGCAGGATGATGCACGACGAGGCTTGAAAAGCGCCGCAACACGGATCTCGCTGTTGAGATCCGCCGGTCTTACTCGCACCGTCCTGTCGTTGTACACGAAACGTGATCGCCACCCACCGACCATCGTCCCCTCTATGATGGGAAACCTAGACTTGGATTGCGAACGGCAATCCACCGGCACCAGGAGTTCTTACATGACTGAAAACCATCGCATGCGATCGAGCCCACTCTTCAATCGGCGTGACATGCTGCAAATGTCCGGTACGGCGTTAGCCGGCTTGGCGGCCGGCGGTGTTTCGCATGCCCAGGAGAAACGGCCTCGGATCGCCTGTGTCGTTACCTACTGGGCGGCTCCGGGATCCCATGCGGATTGGATCATCACCAAGCTGCTGGACGGTCTATGGTGGCAGGGCGCCCATCATGCTTCGCGGGTCGACGTTGTATCCGCCTACATTCATCAGCTTGAACGCAGCGGGTTGGGCCGCAAAGTTTGCGCGGCAAAGGGCATTCCGATCTTTGACAGCGTAAAGGACGCCCTCACGCTCGGCGGGGAGGAACTTGACGTGGACGGTGTCGTCCTCGTCGGAGAGCACGGGGTCTACCACCGCAATATCAAGGGGCAAACATACTATCCGCGCTGGTGGCTTTACCAGCAGATTATCCGGGTGTTCGAGCAGAGCAAGCGCTCGGTGCCGGTTTTTAACGACAAGCACCTCTCCACCAGTTGGGACGAGGCCAAGTGGATGTTTGACAAATCCCGTGAACTCGACTTTCCGCTCTACGGCGGGTCCTCCATCCCGTTCTATTTCCGCAAACCCGAGATCGAAATCGACGCCGATACGCCCATCAAGCACTCGGTCGTGGCGGGAGGCTCCCGAGATGCGGGGGGCCTTTTTCATGCCGTCGACGTGCTGCAGTGCTTCGCGGAACGCCGCAAGGGTGGTGAGTCAGGTGTCGAAGCGGTGCAGTGTATTCGAGGGGATGAAGTTTGGAACTGGACCGAACGCAACCCTTGGGCAGGCAATCTGCTCGACAACATCCGAAAGAGCTTTGACCTGGAGTCGGGCCACTTTCAACGGCCATCGCGCCGAGGCGGGCCGTCGGTGACGATCGTCGATTACCGCGACGGCACGAAAGCAGCGGTCTATGCGGTGCGGGGTGTGGGGTGGACCTACGCGGGCGACATCGAGGGCCAACCCGACCCGACGATCATCTCGATGCTTGGCTGGCCCGGCCCCTACGCCCAGTACCACGCCGCGAACGCCTTCCAACACTGGCTCATCGAGATGATGCTGACCAGGCAAGAACCCTACAACGCAGAGCGGCTACTTCTGTCCACCGGCATCACCTCGTTCAATATGGAATCGAACTGGGAGAATGGCCGCTACTCCGACATCGGACGCCGCGTCGAGACGCCGTTCATGGATATGAAATACCGCTCGACACGCGGACCGCAGTTCAATACGGGACCACGTCCGCCGGTCGTCCCGTATATGCGAGGCTTTGAGAAGTAGCTTTTGGTCCGGCGAGCCTTGCTGCCCAGGGAGGGCTATCTCGATCGCGACCCACCACGGTTTGGCCGGAACAGATGAGGCTCTAAGGCGGTTGCGGTACACTGCGTCTTCTCGCACTGAATTTGTAGGCTGAAACTTCCTATGTCATTTCTCCGGCTCATGGTGATCGTGGGCTGTTGCCTCGCTGCTTTGCAAGCGCAAGACGACTGGCCGGTGTTCGGCCACGATGCGGGCGCGGCGCGGTACTCTCCGCTCAAGCAAATCAACACCAAAAACATCTCCCGCCTGCGTCCCGCTTGGACATTCCATAGCGGCTCGCCCGGCTCGGAAGCAACGCCGGTTGTTGTCGGCGGGGTGATGTATCTGACCCAGCCGAGCGGCATCTTCGCGCTCGCGCCCGAGACCGGCAAGCTCGTCTGGAAGTACGAGATTACAGGCGCGGCGATTCGCGGCTTGGCCTATTGGCCGGGCGGCAAGTCAACCCACGCGCGTGTCATTGCCGGGGTGCGCGGCACCCTCGTAGCGATTGACGTGACCACCGGCAAACCCGCCCCTGGATTCGGAAACGAAGGTGTCGTCGATTTGCGGAAGGGCGTGGCGGAAGGCCTGCCGGATGCCCGCCTGTCGCTGACCTCTCCACCCGCCGTCTACAAAGACATCATCATCACGGGCTCGGCCACCGGAGAGGGCGCCCCCAGCACGGGCGCCTCGGGCGATATTCGTGGTTGGAATGCGCATACGGGCGAACTGGTCTGGACCTTTCACACCGTCCCGCGTCCGGGCGAGCCGGGGCATGACACTTGGCCCAAGGACGGCTGGAAGAACCGGTCGGGAACCAATACGTGGGGGTTCTTCTCCGTCGATGTCGAGCGCGGAATCGCGTATGCACCCACGGGTTCGCCGACCACCGATTTCTATGGCGCGGACCGCCACGGCGACGGTCTCTATGGCAACAGCCTGATTGCCTTGGACGCGGCGACCGGCAAGCTGAAGTGGCATCAGCAGCTCGTCCATCACGATATTTGGGACTACGATCTGGCGGCGGCGCCCTCGCTGATCGACGTGAGGCGCGGCGGCAAGACGATCCCGGCCGTGGCGCAAATCACCAAGATGGGTCTGCTGTTCGTTTTCGACCGCGTCACCGGAGAGCCGGTCTACGGGATGGAGGAGCGGTCGGTGTCCCAAACGGAAGTGCCCGGCGAGAAGACGTCTCCCACCCAACCTTTTCCCACGAAGCCGCCTCCCTTGGCGCGCACTACCTTTCGCGAAGAGGAGATGTACAACCTCACTCCCGAGCACGCGATCTTCTGTCGGGACTTGTTCGAGCGGAACAAGATGTTGATCAGTCCTCTCTATACGCCGCTACGGCTCGATCGAGATGTGCTGATGTTTCCGAGCACTCTCGGCGGCGGGAATTGGGGCGGCGTCTCGTTCGATCGGTCGTTGGGCTATCTGTTCACGAACGTGATGAACATCGGCCAGTTCGGCCACATGGAGAAAAAGGAAGACCCTAAGACCGGCGAAGTCACCTATGTTCGCAAGTCCGAATACGGCAGCTACGCGCGGTTTTGGAACCGTGACAACTTCATCCCGTGCACGAACCCGCCGTTCGGCGAGTTGGTCGCCGTGGACCTCGCCACCGGCGACTTTGCCTGGAGAGTTCCGCTGGGAACCATCGATTCATTGGAGGCCCAGGGCGTGAAGAATACAGGGTCACCGAACATGGGCGGCAGCATTGCCACCGCCGGCGGACTGGTGTTTATCGGGGCCACGAATGACAGCCGCTTCCGGGCGTTCGAATCGAAGACCGGCCGCCTGTTGTGGGAGCGGCGGATCGATGCCAACGGTCATACGATCCCGATCACTTACCTCGGCAAGGACGGCAAACAGTATGTGGTGGTGATGGCGGCGGGAGGTGGAGGTTTCTTCCGATCCCCGCTTGCGGATACCCTCACCGCGTTTGCTCTTGGGGATGGGCCTGCTCCGGCTGAAGTGAGCGTCGCGCCACGCAGCGACGAGGCCACGGCCGAAGCTGCCGCCACGCCGGTGGCTCGCCGTCAGTCGCCGCCCAAGGAATTACCTGATGGGATCGGAAAGGCGATGGTGCAGACTACGTGCGGCAAGCAGTGCCACGGAATCGATGTTGTGACGAGCTATCAGTTGAGCCGAACGGGTTGGAAGAACATCGTGGGCGCGATGGTGGCGCGTGGGGCCATCGTGTCCGATGAAAACGTGGACGTGGTGGTCGACTATCTTTCTGCCCATTTTGGGCGGTAGGGTTGGAGCCATTGCGCTAGACTGGCGAGGACTATGAGTTTCCGGCGTGTAGGTACCTTGTTGATTCTTGTCGTGTCGGCGCTTGTACTGCTTGCCCCTCCGGCACTTGTCGCGGCTGAATGGCGAGACCTCATCACCCCTGATCTTGCAGCGTGGGACAAGCTCGGCGACGGCATCTGGCGCGTCATCGAGGACGGCACGCTGACGGGCTACCGGCGACCCGCCACTAAAGCACTCTTTGGCAATTCCGAAGCGATCACGAAGAAGCAGTTCGAAGACTGGGTCGGCGTGCAGTCGTGGCTCTATACCAAGAAGGACTACGGCGAGTTCGACCTCCACATCGAGTACCAGGTTCACGGGACCGGCAACAGCGGCATCTCACTTCGTGATCCCACTCGCGCCAAATTCTCGATCATGCAACCGGCGGACTATAAGAACACCCCGGCCCACCACGGTTATGAAATCCAGATCAGCGGACGCCGCGGATCGAGTAGCCCGAGTGGGAGCCTTTACACATTTGTCTCCGCTAAAGACGGTGTACAGAAAGACGGCGAGTGGAACTCGTTCGATATCGAATCCCGTAAGGACATGATCCGCGTGCGGCTCAACGGCGAACAGGTCGTCGAGTTTGCCGGTGATCCGAAGCGCCCGAAGGTGGGGCCGATCGGATTACAGTTGCACGACCAATTCAATTCCGCCATGTTTCGCAATATTCGTATCAGGGAGATTACGGGAACGGAATAAGACTGCCCGCCGACCACGGCTGCGGGGCTACCAGTTCTGCTTCGGCGCCGCGGTCCAGTAGCGCGAGTCCTTCGGGATGTCTTCCCAAAGGGGGACGCTGAGGCCGTAGGGATGGTCGTAGGCGATCTTGCCGTCGAACACCGTCATGACGCACTCGAGTTTCTTGTCCCCCATGATCTTCCCGCCACCCGTACCGCGATAGGCGAAGTTCCCCTTGCGCATTTCGAACACCGCGATGTCGGCGGGCGAGCCTACGCTTAGGCTGCCGAGCTCGGGGCGGTTGATGATCTGTGCGGGGTTCATTGTCGTTCGCCGGATGACGTCTTCAAGCGGGACTCCCAGAGCAAGGAACTTCGACATGATGTAGGTCAAGGTGATGCCCGTGGTTACTGGCGTATTCGAAAACAGGTCGGCGGTGATCGCATCGGGAATGAACCCTTGCCGAATCGCAGGTACGACAAGCCTGAGCATGAAACTGGCTCCCGCGTGCGCGAGGTCGAACTTCACACCCCGCTCCCTCGCCTTGGTGACATCGGGGTTCAGCCGGCCCTCGTCGTCAAGGAAGGGATAGCGGATGGCTAGACAATGGGCGACAATGTCGCCCGGCCGCAATTTATCGAGGAGGAATTCACGGTAAGACCTGGCGGGGATGCTGCCTTGAGCCGGCTGCGGCGTGAAGTCCGCCAAGATGGGCAGGTCGGTCAAGCGCCCGGCCGCGATACTGGCGTCGATCGAGGCCCAGGGGGGACGCGTCTCACTGAACTCTCCCCCGTAGTGGCCGGTCTTGAATCCGACGATGAGGTCGGGGTGTGCTTTGGCGGTCTGCGCGGCGAGCTCTACCTTCATCTGGGCGGGGTCTTGCTCGCCCCCGGAGGACTCGGCGCCCGTCGCGACGATATTGAGGAATGAGAGGATTCTCATTTTCGAGCGGTCGATGATCTTCTTGAAGTCATCGAAGTTATCCGCCCCTGCTGTCCCGCCATCGCAGCAAGTGGTGACGCCTGAAGGTAGACAGTGATGATCGGCGATCACCGATGACGTCACATTGAGATTGGTGTAGTAGCAGCAGATGTGCATGTCTACTAAACCAGGTGTCACGTAGTAGCCCGCGGCGTCAACGGTGGTTTTCGCTTGAGCGGCGGGAATATCCTTGGCGACACGAGCCACTTTCCCGTCCAGAACGGCGACGTCCATCGGCTGGTTGATCTCATTCGCCGGATCGATGATTTGCCCTCCTTTGATGACCATGTCGTAGCTTGGAGCGGCCTGCGCAAGAGCGGATGAGGCGGCCAATGCAGGGGGGATGAGTGATGTCGAAAGGAAGTCTCTTCTGTTCATGGGGTGATGGCTCCTTGATGGAGTTGTTGCGCGTTTGCCCTGTGAGCGTATCACTTGCTGGTCTTGATCGGGCCTAGTTTGATTGTTGGTTCCGGGGAGCCGCCGGTGCTGCGCGGTTGGGTGCAAGGCATGACGTCTTAGTGGCCAATCCGCCTCCCTTGCGGTCGGGGCTCCTCGGGTACTGGGTCGAGACGACTGTGGCTCTAGGGCGGTGATAGTATCGACTGTTATGACTCGTCGAGCCTTTCTTGCTGCCAGCAGTGGCGCTGTCCTTGCAGCCGCAACAAGCCATTCGAAGATCGCGGCCATCGTTACGGCCTACTACCGGAATTCGCACGCCGATGTTTTTATCGGCAACATGCTGCGCGGATACTATTGGGACGGCAAGCCGCACGAATCCCAACTGGATATCGCCGCGATGTATCTCGAACAGACGCCCGAGAACGACATCGGCCACGCGGCAGCCGCCAAACACTCGATCCCGATGAAGCCGACCGTGCGCGAGGCGTTGGTCCCTGGTATTCAAGGGGTGGCGCTCATTGGTGAGCATGGCGATTACCCAATGAACGAGAAGGGGCAGAAGCTCTATCCGCGCTACCGGTTGATGGAGGAGATCGTCAACGGCTATCGCGAGACCGGCCGCGCCTTGCCGATGTTTGTCGACAAGCATTTCTCGACCAAGTGGGCAGAGGCGAAGCAGATGTTCGACTGGTCCCGGGAGTTGGATTTTCCGTTGATCGCCGGGACGTCGCTGACACTGACGTGGCGGCGACCGGCCCTTGAGCTTGACCTGGATGCGCCGGTGAAGCGTGCGGTTGGCTACTTCTACGGAGGGAAAGAGGCGTACGGCTACCACGGGGTCGAGGTCTTCCAGAGCATGGTGGAACGTCGGAAGGGCGGCGAGACCGGAGTCGAGTCGGTGCAATGCATCGAGGGAGAGGATGCGTGGAAGTGGAGTGCTGAGAATCCGTGGGCACGGAACTTGCTGGAGAAGTCGATGCGTCATGACGACACGCTCACACGCGGACGGCTGGAAGACAACGTCAAGAACCCGATCCTGTTCCTGCTGCGCTACCGGAGCGGGCTTGAGGGTGTGATCTACATGCTGTCCGGGCAGACTGAACAGGCGGGGTTTGCGGCGGAGATCGAGGGTAAGGCGGACCCCGCGGTGTGCTGCTTTCTGACGCAGTGGGGCAGGCCTTGGAGCCACGGCAATGGGCTCAGCTATTGGGTCGAGCAGACCATCGCGCAGGGCAAAGAGTTCTATCCGCCGGAGCGGACGTTGCTGGCGACGGGCATCATCGAGGCGGTGATGGATTCGGCGTTCGACAAAGGACGGAAGGTGGAAACGCCGCATCTGGATGTGCGATACCGGGCGCAGCGCGAATCGCGGTTCATGCGGGGGGCGCTTCCACCGTATGATCGGGTGCGGCGGTGACGAGCTGAGAACCTCGTCGCGTTGTTTCCGGGAAGCCAGCGGTGCTGCGCAGTTGAGCGCAACGCTTGACGCCTTGGTGGCCAAACCGCCTCGCTTGTATGTGGCAATGTAGGGATAAGAGGTGAGCGAGGAGCCGGTGGCTCTTGGCGCGGCCGATCTGTTCCTTTCCGGCGCGGACGTCGATCCTGCCCGCCAGGAGGCGCGCGCCACCTAGGCGCTCCTACGCCGGACGTTCGTACACGAACGCCGCGTCTTCGTGGCGACTCTTGCCCCCATCATTCACGGCAAACTTCGTCTGTGACCAGAGCGACGCCGAGCCATACTCGCCGTCCTTGCGTAGGGCATAGAAACGTAGGCGAATCCGCTTCAGGCGATCAAGATCGTCATCGTAGTTGCGCGAGACGCGCTTGAGCGCGTCGAGGCAGGCATCCCGAGGACTCATGCCGTGCCGCATGTTCTCGACAACCGTATGCGCACCGGCGACACGGATATTCTCTTCGCCGCGTCCTGTTGAACCAGCACCGCCCACGTCCTGATCGACGTATAGCCCCGCTCCGATAATCGGCGAATCGCCGACACGGCCCGGAATCTTCCAAGCTAGTCCGCTGGTCGTTGTGCAGCCCGAGATCTCGCCTTTGCGATTCAAAGCAAGGCAGTTGATCGTGCCTGTCGGCGGATCGGCGGCGACTTCACGCGCCCAGGCAAGCCACTCCGGCTTGGCGTCCGGGAAGCGGTCGAGCAAACGAGCTTGGCCCTTATCCGGAGGCGCGTCGAGCCCAGGGCCCCAGTCAGAGCCCTGCGATTCTTTCCATGTCAGCCAGGCGAGCCGCGCCCTCTCGGTAAGCAAGTCCTCTTCGCGAAATCCGTGCGCCTTGGCGAAGCGGAGTGCGCCCTCGCCGACGATCATGATGTGGTCGCTACGCTCCATGACGAGCTTGGCGACATTCGACGGCGTCTTGATGCCACGGATCGACGCAACCGATCCGGCACGCCGCGACGGCCCATGCATCACACAAGAGTCGAGCTCGACGACGCCTTCCTCATTCGGCAGACCGCCATAGCCGACGCTCGTATCTTCGGGGTCGAGTTCTTGAATGTTCACGCCCGCGATCGCCGCATCGAGAGTATCGTCACCGGCATCGAGCATCTCGCGGGCCTTTCGGCAACAAGCAAGCCCATTGGAACTGGCGATGACAATATTTTTCGCCGGAGCGGCTGAGGCCGAACTCGCGAGCCCGGCGCCGAGAGCGCCGCGCATCAGACTACGTCGCGTCATGAGGGAATCCTTTCGGTGGGTGGTCCGTTCTACTGCAAGGTAATCGTATAGGGAGAGAGCTTCAGCATGCCGCCTTTGAGCAAGGAAGGCGAGATCGCTAGGCGCTGCGGGCTCAGGACCGGCGGTAGCTCCCATGCTCTACCCCATGAAAAACTGTCGGAATCAAACAGCGCTTCCAACAATTGCTGGGGTGCTGGATAGACGGTCAACCGGAATTCATCGTCCTTCAACCCGGCGGCCTCTTGTGCCAGCTCAATCGCACGGTCGAACCCGCCAAGTTCATCGACTAGTCCATTCTCATAGGCTTGGCTGCCCATCCAGACGCGCCCCTGCGCAACTTCGTCTATCTCGTCCCACTCACGCTCGCGGGAGTCGGCGACTTTCTGCACGAAGGCTTTGTAGAACGCCTCAATCTCGTACTGCATCTTCTCCCGCTCCGCCGGCGTGAGGGAGTGGTAGTCGCTGTCGATCGCAGCAAAACGGCCCCGCGTGAGGACTTCCTTCTTGACGCCGATCTTGTCGTAGAGGCCTCGCAGGTTCATCTTTCCGTAGATGACGCCGATGGAGCCGGTGAACGTGCCCGGGTACGCAACGACCGGCGCTTGCGCCATCGCGATGTAGTAGCCACCCGAGGCCGCCATGTCCGACATCGATACAACGAGCGGCTTCTCTTCGCGCAAGAGATTCACTTCGCGCCACATCAGGTCGGACGCAAATGCGTCACCGCCAGGCGAGTTCACGCGCAGGATCACCGCCTTGACGCTGTCGTCCTCGCGGACCTTGCGGAGGGTCTTCGCGAAGCTCTCGGAACCGAGGACCTGCGATCCGAAAAACGGGTCCATCTCGCTGTTGCCCGACATGATCTCGCCGACCGCATATACGACCGCGATCTGATCATTCCCCCCTAGGCTTGCTGGGTCCTGGAGCGACTGCCGGTAGTCACCGAATGTGACCTCGTGCCATTCGTCGTGGTCGGCGGCTTCCTTGACGTGATCTTTGAACTCGTCGTCGTACTTCAGCCCGTCGATCAATCCCGCCTCAAGGGCGTCGGTCGAAATGAAGGGACCCTCGTCCAACAGAGTTCGGAACTCTCCGTCGGGCTTGCCACGAGACGCGGCGACGGTCGCGATAAACCGCCCATAGGTGTCGTCCAAGACAGAGTTGACGACCTCGCGGTAGGCATCCGACATGGATGACCGAGAGTAGGGCTCGGCGGCACTCTTGTACTTGCCGATCCGTTCAATTTCCGCTTCGATGCCCAGCTTCTTCAACGTGTCAGCGTAGAAGCTAACCTCGGCGCGCATGCCCTTCATGTCGAGGAATCCCTCGGGGACCATGAACACTTCGTCGGCGGCGCTCGCTACGTAATAGTCGAGCGTACCGGCACTCTGCAGTAGAGCAATGACCGGCTTACCCGACTTCTTGAAATTCTCGATGCCGTATCGAATCTCTTGCGCCTTCGCCCACCCAACGCGGAGACCACCGCAACGCAGAGCCAGCGCGGAGATTCGATCGTCGTCCGCGGCCTGCTTGAGCGCATTCCGGAGATCAAGCAGAGTCGCCGGAGGGCCTGAACGCAACCATTCGACGCTGAACTCACTCGCGGCGTGTTCGGGAATACCACCCCGCAAACGGATCGTGAGAACCGCGTCTTCTGGGACCGACGGGGAAACCGAACCGAGCATCGCCAGCAGTAGCACGGCGGCTACGGCCAAAACAAACGTAAGCAGTATCCCTGTGAGTATCCCGAGAAGGAACTTGACCATTGGGGTCCGCCACCGGCCCTCGAAGACGCCGCTAGCAGCGCCGCATGGCTCGCGAGAACGGCGAGCCGCCGAGGAGCGTTCATTATAGATCCTCGGCGGCCCAAGAGCCGTTTACATCACTACTGAACGGCGATGTGTACCGTGTTGCTGCGGCGCGAATCACCGAATTGCAAAGTAATCGGCGTCCGCAGGTTCGAGCCCATGCTTTGGTTCATGCCGGGCGGCAGTTCAAAATTGACCTGGAACAACGCGACGAAGCCCGGCGCAAGACCTACAAACGCCGGAGTGATACGTGGTCCGAAGCCCGGAATCCCCAACGTTACCTCGGGAATCGAATCAGAAATAGAAAGAGGCGAACCGCTCGCCGCGGCACCGGTCGCCACCCCGGGCGTGACGCTACTCAGTCCGGTACACCAGATCACGAGGAAGTCGCCCCCGTTCGCCGGCGCCGCCGCAACACCGAGAGCCGCACCGACCTCCGGAGGATAAGGGAAATTACCCTGTGTGAAGTTCGTAACGATGCCGTACTCCTCGACTCCAATGCGGAAGATACCGGGCGACCGAACATCAACGGTGGCCGATATCGGCGAGCTCATGAGGGCGTCGCGCATTACCTGGATCGTGGCCCCTCCGGCAACGCTCTCAAACGGCACCTGGAAATTGATCTGTCCGTACGACGTGAAGAACAGCGGCGCTGGTGTTCCGTTGACGAGCACTTTCACGCCCGACATTTCAGTCGGTAGCGGAACTGTCGTCGCACTATTTGTCGTATTCGACAGGAAGACACCGAAAATGCTTCCGATGCCACCAGGACCGAGAGGCTGCGTCGCGCTGAAGCTGGCGCCGTTGACGGCTCCACGGAAATTCACATCAGGCGCACCGGCGGGGAAGACGACGAACGTCACCACAAGAACGCACGGTGTGTTGGGCGCGTTGCTATTGACGCTCAGTGTCCCTGTGTAGAGACCGGCCGCGAGACCGGCCCCATTCGCCCGGGCCAGGTAAACGCCGGGCGACGTATTCTCAACGCTCAGCCAATCGCCACCGCTGTCAGTGGCCACATCAACGCTGCTCACTACCAGGTCGCCGCTTCCACGGTTGCTCACGACAATCGTTCGCAAAACGCCACCGTGTTCCTCGGTGAGTCCCTCGGAAGTGAAGAAGTCGACTTGTTCCGCGCCTGGATCGGCAATCGGCCCGTCGGTCACATTCAGTGTCACGGGAACAGTGCGATTGTCAGGACCAAAGCTGGAATTACTGAGGGTGAAGCTACCCGCATTGGCACCCAGCGCCAGCCCTGCTCGATACGTGCCAACCGCTTGGTGTTTGTGGGTTGTACGCACCGAACCTAATCCGGACGACGATACCGACAGGAACGAGCCCGCCGAAGTCGTCATTACCGTGGGAGACGGACCGCCGGCTGTATCAAACTGCACGCTATCGGTCGCGCCTTCAACTTGCGGCACAAAGAGTTCCACGGCGTCCGGTACGTTGGTCCCGACGTGAATGCGAACCGCCACCCGCTGCGGAGAATCGACCGCTGTGGGATCGCGGACTTCAACCTCTCCGCCGTAGGCGCCGGCGGCGATGCCGGCCGCGGAGAAACGCACGGCAATCACCGTGCAGGTCCTTCCACCGTCGAACGTACACGGCGCGGTGCCGGTTACTTCAGGAAGCAGCCAGGCTGCGTTGCCCCCGGAAACGGACAGAGCGAAAGCTCCGTCACCGTCGTTAACGGCTTCAAAAAATAGGTCCGCCGGGCCATCCGTTCCGACGTTAATCCATACAGGCTGCGAGCCACCGTTATTCTGCTGCAATTCCGCCGGGACGACGAGCCGTAGGGCCGGCAGCGCAAAGGCTGGCGACCACACTCCAATCAACAAAACAACACTAAGGGTCGCAAAGATCCTACCCAACATAGTTCACCTTCGTTTTTTCGGACTTCAGAGCGGAGCGGGGAGTGTTGAATCATTGTATCGTGACTTGCTCTCAGAACGATGTCAAGTTCCGTACATTAGG
>Ga0302123_10001449_pt1 | contig 17016 bp, 13 predicted proteins | sample CB21_321_MG_FD_203109 | JGI IMG/M metagenome (GOLD analysis project Ga0302123, IMG submission 203109) | Marine microbial communities from Western Arctic Ocean, Canada - CB21_32.1 | ecosystem: Environmental > Aquatic > Marine > Oceanic | place: Canada: Western Arctic Ocean | collected 2017-09-28 | reverse complement strand
CGAGATGCCGCCGGGGTTGACGTCCTCGAGACCGCCCCCAGTGGCGCCGAAATCGCTCGGCCAATCCAGCAGATTCGGCTTGCCGGTTGTCACTCCGAACGACGTAATGGCGGAACCGTCGAGTCCAGTGATCGGGCCGCCGACGGCGCACCCGCTGGTGTCACTCGGGTTGCACGGCAAGGGGACACTGCCGGCTCCGCTGCCGAACACACCGGCGATCGACTCCGGTCGGGGAACGTCAACATTGAACGGGCCAAGGTCGCAGCCGCGGTTGATGTTTTCCACGCCGTACAGCGCCGCGGGTGGCGTGTTCGGAACACCCGCCGGAAAGTGAATGCCGCTGATGAAACGCACTGTGCGGGAGGACAGCGGCGCCTGGTCGTTGCTGAAGAACGCGGTGGTCCTGGCCAATGTCACCGCCACGTTCTGTGCGAGCAGCGTGGTGCCCGGCCTGCGATAGACCCCCAGGATCGTTCCCCTGCGGTCCACGACCGCCACGGCGAGGGTGTTGTCGTTCAACGCCTCTGCCGCCGCCGTGATGACTGCCGTGACGTCGGCCGCGGTGAGAATCTGGGCGGCGCCGCCGATGCTCTGTGTCCGCACTGGCTCGCCGGATGTCAGCCAGACGGCCAGGATCATGATCAGCCCGGCGAACAGGGACCGAGCGATATGGGACGCGGGTCGGGGTCTGATGGGACGATCGGGCTTGTGGTTACGCATGTCAGGTGTCAATGCGGCCCACTACGTCCGGGCGACGATACCAAAAATACACCAACCGTGACGCCAGAGGGCGCCTCTCGGGACGCAAACCCATTTACTTTAACCTATTGCCTCAGCGAATGAAACCGGCGCCGCGGCACCAGATTGCCGCTCAATGGGCACACTCGATCTCACGTCCTGCTCAGTCTCAAAAATTCTCAAAACTAGTCGTCGACCTCAAAGACCTCCACCAGACCTGACCGGCCCCGCAGACTTCGCTCCCCAAGCGGTCGCGCCGCAATCTGATCCCGAACACGATCGAACGTGGCGCGGCTGATCACGATTTGCCCGGGGGTGGCCACCTCGGACTGCATGCGCGAGGCGGTGTTGACCACGTCTCCGAGCACGGTGTATTCCCGCCGCCGCGGCGATCCGATATCCCCGACCATCGCCAGGCCGCTGTTGATCGCGATGCGCACGGCGAGCGGGTCTTCCCCCCGGTCGCCGTGCAACTTCCCCATGCGCTGTCGGATGCCCTGCGCGGTCCGCACAGCGCGCAGATGGTGGTCCGGCTGATCGAACGGCGCACCGAACACCGCAAGCAACGCGTCGCCGATGAACTTGTCGAGTGTGCCGTTCTGCTCGAACACCACCTCGCTCATGCTCGCCAAACAGCTGTTCAGCAACCGTGCCACCTCCTGGGGCGAGAGAGATTCGGCCCGTGTCGTGAACCCCACCAAGTCCGCGAACAGTACGCTCACGTCACGCTCCTGCGCCAGCAATGAAGCGTCGCCCTCGACGTCGGCGCTCAAGATTTGCTCGACGACCGCGGGCGAGTGGTATCGCTGCAACCGTTCCCGACGCCGGGTTTCCTCCAGCACCCGTGCGGTCAGGCGGGCCCGCTCGATCGCGACCGCGGCATAGTTCGACAACGCCGTGAACAGGTCTAGGTCCGCCTCGGAGAACCGGCCCACTACGGGACTGTCGGCATACAGGATGCCGATGACGTCGGTGCGGTTCCACAACGGTGCGCACATGAACGCCCGGATGTTCTGGATCCGGATGCTCTTGCCTCCGACGAGCCTTGGGTCCACCTGCGCGTTGGACGCCAACAACGCGACCCGATCGGTCATGACCCGGTCGGCGATGGTCCGGCTGATCGTCACCTGAGTTGGTCCTGACGCATCGCGTTGTCGAACAACGCGCGGGGTCAGCGGTTCGTCGCCGCCGCCCAGCATCAGAACGCACCGGTCCGCCGGCACACCGTCGAAAACCAGTTGAACAACGCGCTCAAGCATCTCGGACAGGGAGTCGGTCTCGACCAGCAGTCGGCCGATGTCAGACAACAGCGTCAGCAGACGCCCAGCGTCGACACTAGCCTCCAAGGCTCCGGCCGCACCCACCTGGGCCACGGACCTGATGGTGGCGCCACCTTCGAGCACGACCTGGTCGTCGGTGAGCGAGATGCGATCGTCGAGCGATGCGTGAACCTCGAGGAGCAGCTGACCGAGCCTGACGGTGTCGCCGTCGTTCAACTCGACTTGGGTGACGATGACCCCGTTCCGGCAAGTGCCGTTTCGGCTACCGAGATCTCGGAGCGCGCAGCCAACGTCCGACACCTCGAACACAGCATGGCGCCTCGACAAGCTGGCGTCGTCGATCATCAGGTCGCATTCCGGCGCGCGACCCACGAGGGTCTGACCGGCACGCAGCTGGTAGCGCCGCGGGGCGGCGTTCTCGGTGTAGCTCAGCGTGAACATCGGTACTCCGCGTCGCCGCGTCGGTTACGGGTCCGTATGCTATTGTAGCCTTGCCTTATTGCAAGCATGCGAGTGTTCCGTGTCTCACGTGGCACTGAACCCACCCTGGGACGTAGACTCGTCTGCGTTCAGAACGCGCCCCGGCAGTAGCCGAGTCGATCCGGGCACGGAGGGGGTTTGCGATGCTGACAGCCCACGGAGTGACCCACACCGTCCCGTGCGCAAGACCAACGAAGACGCCCTGCTCGAGGACGACCCGATGGCGTTCGCCCATCGCGAAGTCTCCAGTCGACGGTAACGGGCTGGTTCACCGCGTTCGAGTGCGCAGGCGGCGTCCGACATTGTGAACCGACAACGCATACTGATCCTCGGTGGCGGCTTCGCCGGAGTGTATGCGGCGATGCATCTGGAGCGCCGGCTCAAACGGCGCGACGACGTCGAGTTGTCCCTCGTCAGCCGCGACAACTACCTGACCTTCCAGCCGCTCATCCCCGAAGTCGTGTCGTCCAGCATCGGGCTGGTTGACACCATCGCGCCGCTGCGGCGGCTGTGTCCGCGGACGCACTTGTACACCAGGGAAATCGACGCGATCGATCTTGCGGCCCGCACCGTGACGCTGCGTCCGGGGGTGCGTCCGCGACGGCTCGTGCTTGAGTTCGACCATCTCGTCATCGCGTTGGGCAACGTTCCTGCGCTCGGTGCACTGCCTGGGGTGCGAGAACATGCGATGCCGTTCAAGTCGCTTGGTGATGCGCTGCACATCCGGAATCACGTCCTGAACGTTCTCGAGGAAGCGGCGATCGAGCCGGACCGGGATGCTCGGCTGGCTCTGATGACATTCGTCGTCGCGGGCGGCGGCTTCTCCGGTGTCGAGTTGGGCGCCGAGCTGAACGACTTCGTGCGAGAGGTCGTGCGCGACTACCGCGGACTCGAGCGGGCGGACCTGCGGGTGATGCTGCTGCACTCGGGCGACCGCATCCTACCCGAGCTCGATGGCAGCCTTGGCCAGTTTGCCCACCGGTTGCTCTCCCGGCGGGGCGTCAACATCCGGCTCGGCACGCGTCTGGCCGGTGCCACGGCCTCCGCCGCGCTACTCTCCAGCGGCGAGCGGGTGTCCACGCGAACCGTCGTCACGACGGTCCCGTCAGGACCGAACCCGCTGCTCGAGACGTTGCCGGTCGAGCTACGGCGCGGTCGTCTGACGGTCGACGCGCATCTGGCGGTGCCGGGGCTCGACCGGGTCTGGGCCCTGGGTGACTGCGCGGCAGTGACCGACCCGCGCACCAGCCGTCCCGCCCCCCCGACCGCACAACACGCGATCCGGGAGGCTCGCTGCGCGGCCGACAACATCATGGCCGCGATCGACGGTGGCGCTCCGACCCCGTTCTCGTTCTCCGCGCTCGGGCAACTGGCGTCGCTGGGCCGCCGCTCGGCCGTGGCCCAGGTATTCGGGTTCAAGCTGTCCGGCATTGTCGCCTGGTGGCTCTGGCGCACGGTGTATCTGATGAAACTGCCCGGGCTCGACCGGAAGCTTCGCGTGGCGACCGACTGGGCGCTCGATCTGTTCCTCCGGCAGGACATCGTCCAGTTAAAGACCGACCGCACGACGGCGATCGCGTCGGAACACTTCGAAGCAGGGGAACAATTGGTGCGCCAGGGAGACTTTGGAGACAAGCTCTATGTGATCCGCAGCGGCCGGGTGGAGGTCTGTCGGGAGCGGTCTGGACAGGAACCGGAGCGACTCGCGGTGCTGGAGTCGGGAGACTACTTCGGAGAGGCCGCGTTGCTCGAAGAGGTGACGCGCAACTCGACGATCACCGCGCTGACCGCCGTCGACGTGCTGACGATCGATCGAGGAGATTTTCAGACCCTGCTGGTCACCTTTCCAGCGTTGAGAACGGTGTTCGAGGACCTCGCGCGCACACGCCGGCGTGCGCCCGATCCGATAAGTGAGGATGCGATTACTCGATGACAGCCATGATGACCCGCTGGAAGTCTTCACGGCTGTAGCCTCACTGTCACGACGGACTGACCCGGATCTTCCGCAGTAGGTGGTCGACAAGGGCGATTGGTAACCCCACAACGTTGGTGTAGGACCCCTCAATGCGTGTAACGAAGCGCGAGGCCAGCCCCTGGATTGCGTAGGCGCCCGCCTTCCCCTCCGGCTCTCCGCTCCCGACATACCAGGCGACCTCGGCGGCGGTCAGCTCACGGAACGTTACCCGGGTCGACTCGACGTCGCACTGCCGGTCATTCCCTGTGTGAAGTGCGACACCGGTCAGCACGTCGTGGGTCCGGCCAGACAGCCGACCGAGCATAGCGGCGGCATCTGCATCATCGGCCGGCTTTCCCAGCACCATGCCTTCGATCACCACCACGGTGTCGGCGCCCAGCACGATCGATGTCTGGTGGTTCCGCGCCACGAGGGCCGACTTCTCCAGGGCAAGCCGGCGGACGTGCGCCGCCGGTGTCTCACCGTCGAGCAACCGCTCATCGATGTCGGCCGGCGCGACCGCGAAGTCGTAGCCGGCGCTGGTCAGCAGGTCAGCACGACGCGGCGATCGGGAGGCCAGGACGAGACGCACGCCGCGGATGATACATTAGGAAGAGCACACGCAGGAGGCAGGAGACAGAAGTCAGGAGAGAATCGGTGGGCTTCGCCCCGTCTTCTGCAGTCAGGATCGAGCGCAACTGGCTCCCTACTGGTGACCCATCCCCAGGCCGCGCGGCAATGCGCGGCCCGCGGTGGCGGCGTGGGGCGCTGGGGGCCACTGGCCACCGCGTGGGGTTCGGGGCGTCGCCCCGTCTGAGCATGATTGCAGCACAACACTGCGTCGCCTCGGCGCTGCAAGCGTTGCTGCGGAACCAGCCGCTGTCGAAGGGCAAGGTCTGCCTCGCCTGGAGTGCGGCAGTGGGGCGGACCATTGACCGGGTCACCACAGCGTCGCTCGGCCCGGACGGCACGCTGACGATCAGCGCGGACGACCGCCACTGGGCTCGTGAGGTCGGCCGTTCGAGCGCGTTGATCACGTCCCGCGTGAACCGATTGCTGGGGGACGGCGTCGTAAAACGTATCGAAGTCACGAGCCGTGCGCCGCGCTGAGAATACGTCGTCCTCATCCTCATGTCGTGCGCGCCCAGCCCGGCACCAACTACAGGAGAAGGAGCATGCGAGAGTCTGTCATCGTCAGCGCTGTCCGTCTGCCAATTGGCAAATTTCTCGGCTCGCTGAAGAGCCTGCCCGCACCTGAGCTGGGGGCGAAGGTGGTCCGCGAAGCGGTCCGCCGAGCCGGAATCGAACCGGACCTGGTGGACGAGTGCATCATGGGCAATGTGGTCTCTGGCGGCGCCGGCCAGGCCCCGGCCCGCCAGGCGGCGCTGAATGGCGGCCTGGGCGACCACGTGGCCTCTTTGACGATCAACAAGGTGTGCGGGTCCGGGCTGAAGGCGGTCATGCTGGCGGCACAGGGCATCGCGACTGGGGACATCGACATCGCCGTCGCCGGCGGTATGGAATCGATGAGCAACTGCCCCTACTTGCTGCCCCGCGCTCGCGAGGGTTTCCGGATGGGAAACGCGGAGGTTGTCGACTCGATGGTGCAGGACGGGCTCTGGTGCTCGCTGGAGGACTGGCACATGGGCCTGGCGGGCGAGGCGGTCGCCGACCGCTACGCCGTGTCACGCGAGGACCAGGACACGTTCGCCGCGGCGAGCCATCACAAAGCGGCACGGGCCATTCGCGAGGGCTGGCTCAAAGAGGAGATCCTGCCGGTCGAGATCCCGCGGCGCAAGGGAGACCCAATCCGGCTCGAACACGACGAATCGGTGCGGCCCGACACCAGCGCCGAGGCGCTCGGCAAACTGCGGCCCGCTTTCAAGAAAGAGGGTGGTACCGTCACGGCGGGAAACGCGCCGGGGGTGAACGATGGCGCGGCGGCGGTCGTCGTGATGGCAGCCGAGAAAGCTGTGGAGCTGGGCGTTGCCCCGTTGGCCCGGATAGTCGGTCAGGCAGTCAGCGGGCTGTCACCGAAGTGGATTCTGATGACGCCGGTCCACGCGGTCCAGAAGCTGATGGCGAAGGTTGGGTGGGCGCTCGACGACGTCGACCTGTTCGAGCTGAACGAGGCGTTCTCGGCTCAGGCGATCGCGGTCATCCGTGAGTTGGGTCTCGACCCCGAGAAGGTCAACGTACACGGTGGCGCCGTTGCCATGGGTCACCCGATCGGCGCCAGCGGCGCGCGGGTCCTGACGACACTGCTCTACGCCATGCGACGGCGAAACGCGACACGCGGGGTGGCCACGCTCTGTCTGGGAGGCGGGAACGGGGTGGCGTTGGCTGTCGAACGGGAGCCCGGGTAGAGCCCGATCGCTCCGAGACGTCAGGAGTCAGACTTCTGACGTCTTCGCTATCACTCTTCCATTTTCCAGAAAGCGATGCCCCCAGCCTGCTTGCCGACGTCGACGGAGGCTACCCTCTCTCCCGTGGACACGTAGTAGACCTCGACCGTGCCGGGGTCTCCGCCTACCCCTTCCAGGGTGACGAACGCGTACTCTCCGTCAGGAGTCACGGCAACACCGTGCGGAATCGTACGGCTGGTGGCGGTACGCGCGCGCTCATGCCCGCTCTCCAGATCCCAGAACCCAACCGCGTCGCCGCCCTTGTAGGTCGCGACGAGAGTTGACCCATCCGGGGTCACATCGAGGTTGTAGGGCCCAGGACCGGTATCGAATGTCCGTTGCACACGCCAAGACACCAGGTCGACCTCGAAGATCTTTGCGACGTTGTTGCCGGCAACGTAGACCTTTCCCTGGGCGGTCGGACTGGTCGCCCAGGTCGGCATCACGCCATCCCCGAGCAACAGCCGCCGCCGCACCTCGAACCCCAGTGCGTCGAGCTCGACCAACTCGAAGTCCATCATGTTGACCGAATAGAAGGCCAGCCCGTCCAGGCTGAATCGCCCCCCGTGCGGGCGAACACCAGTGTCGACCCGCACCACCTCCGTCATGGTCTCAACCTCAACCACAGAAATACTACTGGGCTCGAGTACCCCATGCAGATTGAAGTTCACGACATACAGCAACCCGGTGCTCGGTGACACGTCCAGCGTTGCCGGAAAGAGACCAAGCGTCACAGCACCGACCCAGGCGTCGGTCTCCGTCTCGTACTTGTGCACGCTGCCGAACGGAAAGCCGTGGGCGATCGAAACGTACCAATGTCGCCCGTCCGGGTCGACGCGAAGTCCGTGGGGCCCCTCGACCTCCGCCGGGAAGCTGCCCACAGTGATGGTCTTGACGACCTCCGCGCCCTCCGGCCCATACCGAACGATGGCCACTTCATCGTCCGACTCGGCCGCCACGTAGACGTAATAGCGCCGCTGCGGGGGGTCCGGCGCCTCGGCCCCCACCGCCGCAGCACACGCAACGGCAGCCGCCAAGGTCATGACTGCCAGCACGCGTGGGCTGATCATGGATTATTGGGGTTCGCCAATAATCCGCCCGGGGCCGGTCCGCTCGGCCAACTTCACCGCCCACAAGCCGGTGTTCCAGTCGGTGAAGAAGATGTGGCCCTTGAATGGCTGCGGCCCCCAGACGAACGGGGCATTGGCAATAAAACCCTCCGAATCGCCTGGCACGAACCTGGCAATCTCACGCCCCTGCTTGTACAGGTCGCCCATCAACTCGCCGGAGATATCCACCACTCGGAGCCCACCGTTATAGAAGGCGACATACAGGGTCTCGTCCTCGACCCACAGGTTATGCGACCCCGCCTCCGGCACCTGGTACCGTGCTACTTCGAGTGGGGTGTCCCAGTCGCTCCAGTCGATGACGTGAATCCAGCCAGCCGCCCGCGACGGCGAGCCACCCTGCTTACCATGGATGCCGCCATAAGGGAATGATTCATCACCGGCGAACACATAGAACGTGCCGGTCGACTGGCTTTGGTAGGGAAATACCGCGTGATTCCAGCCGCTCGGGTAGGCGTACCGTCCGAGTTCAACCGGACGCTCCGGCGTGCCACCACGGCCACCCCCGCCGACATCCACCGCAACGACGCCGTCATTCCAATTCGACGAGAACGCCACGCCGTCACTCACCCACACGTCGTGCACGCTATGCCCCGGGGTCTCGATCTCAAAGCGCCCGACGCGTGTCGGGTGACGCGGGTCCTTGATGCTGATGACGTCATAACGCCGGCCCGCGCTCAACGCGAACACATGATCCTCTGAGATGAACACGTTGTGGACGCCACCAGTCAGCTGGTCGGTGAACTCGGCCAGCACCGGAACCCCTTCGCGTGGATTACCGACACCGAGCACAACGATCCCGTTCTTCCGGTCCGAGGCACCTTCACGACTGATCACGGCGATGTCACCATCTTCCGAGACCTTTACGTCGTTCACAGTGCGCGCATCGACCTGCACCTCCTGCAGCTTCTCGATATTGGCGGGATCGGTTACGTCCCAGATAAAGGAGTGGCCATCGGCGCCCCACGTGCCGGTGATGGCATAGTCGTGTCCGTCGGTTCCCTCCCAGATCCAGAGATCCGACGTGTGGCGGTCGAGCACCTTCCCGCGACCGACCACCTCGACTTCGCGACGCACATCCCGCCGCTCGATCGACACCGTGCGCGCCGCCGAGTGCCTGCCGGCGCTGGCGACGACCGTGTACGTCCCGGAGCGCTCGGCCACGAACCGACCGTCATCGGTGATCTGCACCGCGGCACCTGCCGCGATGATGTCCGGCGCGGTCTGCCCGCCTACACCAAACTGCACCGGCACGCCGCGCACCGGCAGCCCCCGCGCATCCTTCGCAATCGCCGTAAATCGCACGACGTCCCCGGTCCTGGCCGTCTCGACGCTTGCCTGCAGGTCGAGCGCATGCACCGGATTGGCCTCGACCTCGATTGACAACGCGTCGGTGACCGCCCCGGCTGTCACGGTAATCTCGACTCTGCCCGGCTCGAACAGGGTGAGGAAACCAAAGCGGTCGACTATGGCCACGCGCGACGCGCTGCTGGTCAGAGACACGGTGACATCCATCCGAGTGTCACCGGTCGTGTCGACCACTTCGACCAGGAGCTGTGGCCGTGTGCCGACATAGAACTTTGGGGGCACCCGGATGAACGCGACCCGCTCGACGGGCGGCGGCGGCACCGTCACCGGCACTTCCACCCGGACCCGCGCGTCCGGACGCCGGTTGTCGTCCTCTGGGTCCAGCGGCACCAGCGCGATCAAGGTGAAGTCGCCGGCACGATGCGCCTCGACCTCTCCCTCGCGCGTGACGTTGACACTGCGTCGCGCCCGGGAAAAATAGACGACCGTGACATCATCGACGACCGCCCCGTCGGCGTCCCGCACGGTGGCGACCAGCGTGGCCTTCTCGCCAATCCTGAGGGTCAGCCGGGTCGGGCTCACCTCGATGGTCAGCGCCCCTTGGTCCTCGGACGCCGGCGTCTGCGCCCAACCCTGCGCCACAGCGACACACACAAAGCTACCCACGATCAACACCAGGGCACTGCGGAGACTTGCCACGGATCCTCCCTGCAACGGCGAAGACATGCTAAATTTTCGTCCTCTTTACGCGATCCGCACTATTGTAGCGCTGTCGTCCACCTGTTGCGGGCTTCGATGCCGTTCTGCCACCGGTTGACGAGCTGAGTCGTCCGCAACGAGAAATCCGGCACGATTAACGCGGCGCGTCATCCTGGACACCGTCAGAGGGTGACAGCGTGGCATTCGAATCGAGGCTGCGCGCACTCGCTTATCGGCGTGTGGCGTAGCGTCACTCGAATATCCTGCACTCGGCCCTGCACGGCGGGTGCAAATATGTAAACGCCAGCATCCAGGGGCGAAAGTCAGTTCATCTCTAAGATATTGACTCATAACGAGATGTCTTTCATTAGGATCCAGCTTTCGCTTGACATTCGCCTGTCACGGTCCTAGAATACACACTTTGGTACGGACAATTTTGTAGTGGTTATTACATGCACCGACACGTTGAGAGGAAGTCAGCGATGACAGAAGATCGCCCCGGGCGCGACAAGGCCATAGAGATGGCGGTGGGACAAATCGAAAAGCAGTTCGGCAAGGGCGCCATCATGCGTCTCGGTCAGAGCGCCGTCGCCGCCATTCCACGCATTCCGACCGGGTCCATCAGCATCGATAACGCGCTTGGCATCGGCGGCGTTCCCCGGGGCCGCGTCGTCGAGATTTTCGGTCCGGAGGCATCGGGCAAGACCACCCTGGCATTGCAGGTCATCGCACAGGCGCAGCGGAGCGGCGGGACCGCCGCCTTCGTAGACGCCGAACACGCGCTCGATCCCACATACGCCAGCAAGCTTGGGATCGATCTCGACAACCTCCTGGTCTCACAACCGGACAACGGCGAACAGGCGCTCGAGATTGTGGAGGTGCTCGTACGTTCGGGCGGCGCCGACGTGGTGGTCGTCGACTCGGTCGCAGCGCTCGTGCCACGCGCCGAGATTGACGGCGAAATGGGCGACGCGCAGGTGGGCCTGCAAGCGCGACTGATGTCGCAGGCGCTCCGAAAACTCACCGCGGTGGTTGCAAAGTCGCGCACCTGTCTCATTTTCATCAATCAGTTGCGCGTGAAAATCGGCGTTATGTTCGGCAATCCGGAGACCACCACCGGCGGCCGGGCGCTAAAATTCTACTCGTCGGTCCGAATCGACATCCGTCGGATCGGCGCCATCAAGGACGGCGACCAGGTGATCGGCAACCGGACCCGGGTCAAGATCGTCAAGAACAAGGTGGCCCCACCGTTCCGGATGGCCGAGTTCGATCTGATCTATGGCGAAGGGGTCTCCCGCGAAGGAGACCTGCTCGATCTGGCCGTGGACCGGCGCATCGTCGAGAAGAGCGGCACCTGGTTCTCGTACAACGGCGAGCGCCTCGGTCAAGGCCGCGAGAAGGTCAAGCTGTTCCTGAAGCAGAACCCAGAAATCTTCAACACCATCGACGCACGGGTACGCAAGGAACTGGGCCTCACGGCCGATACGAAGCCCGAAACAGAAGCGGTATCCGTGTCAGAGTGAGCACACTCGAACACGCATCCGTGTGGCGAGGCATTCCGCCTCCGGGCGCCCGTATCGAACGCGACGTCTGGTGAGATCTGCCGCAGCATCAACGAAGGCGGACAACCATGCCTCGCTGGCCTCAAGGCCTGCGCCACACCTACCGTTACGCGGGCTTGCGAAAGATCACGATCCGGTTGGTGTTGGTGCCCTTCGTGTTGTTGGAGACACCCCAACAATTCGAGGTCTTGGTAAAGACTTGAGAGTTGACGACCACGGCCAGGGGTTCGAGTCCAACCGACTCCCCACAAGGGATGACCGCTGCCTCGAGCTTGACCGTGCCGCCCCGAACTTCCCCTACCTCAAAGGCTACATGCCCGCCTGGTAGCAGCACACGTTGAAGTTCCTCGAACACCTCGGTCATCGCCAACCGCCATGTGTCGAGCCTTCGGGCCATCGTGATCGACACCGCGTCTACCTCGATACCGCAGAACCAGCAACGTAGCCAGTTGTCTGATGCGTAGTTGACGACATCCAAGAAGGGAGGCGACGTGACGACGAGACTGACGGAAGCGGATTGAATTTCGGGGGTGCTGTTGGAGGCCTGCACCAGGAGGTGAGTCTGCTCGGCGTGCGCCGCAAGCCGCCGTCTCGTGGCTTCCCCACAGTCCCTCAGCAGGGACTTGCTTTTCCTGATGATGAGTTGGACAACGTCCCGAACAAGAGGCGTCTGCGCCCGCCGAGCATTGATCTTCCGTTGTGAGTCAATCGACACCGCCTGATTCGGGGGCAACGTATAGACGGAGAAGAACCCGGGAGAGTGTCCAGTAAGTCGACTGACAGCGATCATCTCGATCCATTCGTCGACCTCATCCATGGCCCCTTCCGCATGCACCTTCCGCAGGTAGGCACGAAGGGCGCATATCCTAGTTAGGGTCTCCGGATGAAAGAAAACCGTCAGATCCTCTGGATAACTGTCACACGCGGTCAAGTCGAGCGCGCGTAGCCGCTCCGACACTTGTTCTAGCGTCGGCGGTGCCAGACGGGGTTTCGTCAGCACCCGGCTGAGTGGATTCACGTCGCAGCCTGCCGCCGCTCGGCCCAGCAACGCCGCCTCGACAACAGTGGTGCCACGCCCCATGAACGGGTCATAGACCAGGTCACCAGGCTCGGTGAGCCGCTGAACGAAGAAGTCGACGAGTTGCGGCTTGAAGCAGGCGCGGTAGGAGATCTCGTGTAGGCTGTGCCCCGCTCGCTGCTGGCTAGTCCAGAACTCGTTCGTGAAGGTCTTGGCCCTCACCCTGTGGCCGTCGCAATCGGCCTCGGTCATCTCAACGTCGGTCGGCCTCCCGTTCCACTCGAACTGCCGTAGGTCGTCCTCGAACGACGTGACGCCAGACCGTCTACCGACGTTGGGACCTTCCAGCGGTGAGCGTTGAGACTGACCCATTTCGGTAGGCGCAGGTGGCTTCCCCAGCGTGTCGGTGATGCTACGCCAAGATTCGTGAGTGGTCAACGGTGAGAGACGCCGCGTCAATCCTTTCGGCTGAGCAGTCCACGCAACAGCTCTCGATCTGACGATTTAAGCCGCTTGGCGTAGAGCGTAAGGGCCTCGCCTGTCACCTGTCGCTGCGGCCTGCCGAGGAGCCGGGTCAAGGCGTCCAGGAGGTCCTTCGTCTTGGGTTCGAGCCGGAGCGTCGTCTGGACGTAGCTCGTGGTCACGGCCAGTCCGCCCTTGCCGGCCGGTGGCCGGCCTGGCGGCCGTTTCGTGGAGGGCTCGGACATGAACGCGGAACGATACCATGCGCAGTGCTTGTCGAAAAGTATCTAATATTGTTGACATCAACAACATGGCGTCATATAACTAGCCGGACTGATGAATCAGCCGGCACAGTCACGCCAGCAAGGACACGCGCACGGTGCAGTCCGGACGGACTGGAGCATCGGCGTCGATGGTCGGGACACGACAGCTACAGGACGATGAGCTCTCCGGTCGATCGGCTCGACGAATTGCCGGCGCTGCCACGACGCACACCGCCGCCGCGCCGCGCCGGGTGGTATGTGCTGCTGCTCGTCACCATCCTGCTCGTCGCCAACTCCGTCATCGGCGAGCGCGGCCTCGTGGCGCTATTGCGAGCCAACCAGGCGCACGCCCGACTGCAACAGGCCATCGACGCACTGCGCATCGACAACCGCCAGATGCATCGCTACGTCGAAGCCCTGAGGGATGAACCGCGATATATCGCAGACCTGGCGCGCCGCGAGCTCGGCATGATCCGCCCCGGCGAGCAGCTCTTCATCGTCAGGACCACAACGGCACCCGCCGACAAAACAGTGGCGCGCCAGCCGGACACCAGCTCCACTACCGGTCGCTAGCAAGACCTGCGCGCCGCCCTCCCGGGTGCGTGGCGACCTACAAGTGACCAGTCGTGCGGCGGATGGAGGAGCCCGGTGCCCAGGCAGCGCGGCGAGCAGCCACAGGCGAGACCGATTTGCGGGACACCAATAGCGAGGCTCCGCCTCAGGCAAGGAATCTAGCTGCCCAGCACGGCCCGCAGCATGTCACTCGACTCGAGCACGCCCCACCCGGCCAGCTCCGCCAGCAGATTCGCCTGTGTCGGCGTGAGGCGCGTCAACGCCCCGGCGTTCTCCCCAATGGTGCGGTAATGTGGGAACCGTGCCAGGGAGGCATCCAGGGGCTCGCCAGCGCCCGAGGGCATCACTCGGCGCACCTCATCGGGAAGACCTCCCTCCCAGGCTCGCACACGGTCGTTGTAGACCCAGCACACGGACAGCTCCCAGCCACCCTCGAGCCCCCACCAGGCGTTGTTCTCCACCGTCAGGCGCGTGGCGGCGACCAGCGGTCGGCCGGCACGCTTGGCCGCTTGCCAGGCCGACACCACTTCCGGATACGCCGAGGGCGGGAAGACCTGGTTGTGAGACCCTCGCGGGCTCGGCTGCCCGAACAACGGTGCCACCGCTGGATCGATCTGCCCGGCTACGGGCCACTGCCGCGGGTCATGGTCGAGCGCGAGCGGCCACACAGAGTTGATGAATACAACGATCTTCGGGATTCGGCGACGCAGCATGCCGATCAGCGCCAGGGTGTCGACGTCACCCCCGTCGGTAAACAGATCATTGACGGCACATGGACCGCCGTCCGCGGCCAGGAGTGTCCAGTACAACCAATGGGGATACGCGCGCACATCCCGGTCGGGGGTGTTGAACGCGCTGCTCGCGCCGATCATGTCGGCGAGCGTGAACGGCCGTAGCGGTGGCACCACCGCTACGCGCCCGTCGGCCGCGACCATCGCCTGGGGCGCGCCACAGCCGAAGCCAAGCGGTTCCACCAACGTCCCACCGACCGTCCGCGCGCCGGCCTGTGGGTCCCGGAGTACACGCAGCTGAGGTGAGCCGACATACAACGGGGTGAACTCGAACGGCAGCTGTTGCTGAAACGCCGACCGCGGCTCTGGCCAGTTCAACGTCGCATGTACCACTGGAAACGGTCGCGCCGCCTGTGGGCGATGACACCGTGACGCCGCAGTCGCCCTGCCCACGGCACCAGGCGCCACCGACCCGAGTGCCGGGCCGAACCCGACTGGATCCGCGGCATCGTAGAGCCCGCATCGTTTCAAAAAGGTCTCGCCGACCGCGCGGATCCAAACCTCGTCTGGACTCACAGCACCGCCCGCATCCAGCGTCTCGAGGCTGTCACGAAAACGATGGGTCGCAGGCAGGAGCAGTGACCGGGAGTCGAGACGTTCGAGTCCGGCGCGGGTCAGGTGCTCTGGTCCGGTCACAGCGCCAAGCCGCTCGCCTCCATCTGTCGCATAGACATACGGCACGACCGCCCAGGCGCTGCCCGAGACGCAGGAGAGGTAGCCAACCCGGTCCAACAGTCCTAGCGCGACGAGTCCGCGTAACTGCCCCACCGTCGCCGCCATCGACCGCGTGCCGCCACCCGAAAAGCAGATCGCCGTCTGCGGCAACGCCTCCCGCAGCACACCGGGGCGCTGCTCGGGCGCGTGGCCCGGGCCATCGTCGGCCCAGACGCGAACCTGTACACGCTCGTCGGACACGTTAGACATCTTCTCCGAGCGACATCTCGCCAACCGACGTATCGCCTCGCGAAGATGCCCCCCCGCGTAGCGGGGTTGTGAGGAGAGCAGCCTGGCGAGGGTGAGCCAACGATCGTCTGGATGGTGTGAGCCGCAGTGTCGCTAGGGGTATTCCATCGTGAAAGGGTCAGGCAGCGGAATTCGCACTACCGCGCCCTTGCTCAGCTCCTCGAGCGAGTACTCCGGCCGCTCCGGATCCCCCGCCAGCATCGTCTCGATATCGCCGACCACGAGGATAGCCAGGGCGTCCGGGTCCAGATAGCGCTGGGCCACGTCGAGGACGTCCTCGACCGTCACCGAGGCAATGTTGTCCCGATAGGCGGCCAGGTAGGCTGGGTCACGGCCGGTGTACTCGTCGCCGGCAAACAACCCGGCGGTGGACGCGGCGCTCGAAAAGTTGCGGGAAAAAGTCTCGACGAAGTAGCCTATCGAGTTCCGCAACTCGTCCTCCTCGACCGGCTCACTGCGAATCCGCTCAATTTCCTCGAGCACGATCGCGGTCGCCCGCGCGACCGTCTCGCTACGCGACTGGAACCCGGCCTGGAACACGCCCGAGTAGTAAATTCCCACGCCGAAGCTCGAGCTCACGCTGTAGGCCAACCCTTCATCGGACCGAATCCTGGTGAGCAAGCGGGCACTGAAGCCACCACCGCCGAGAATATCGTTCATCACCAGCAACTTGTAGCGGTCGGGGTCCTCGCGCGTCGTGCCGAGGTGCCCGATGGCGACTCGCCCCTGGTTGACGTCAGACTTGTCGACCAGATAGAGCCCCGGTTCCGGCGTAAAGTCTGGTGCCGGCACCGGCGGGACCACCTCAGTGCCCGCCACCCATCCATCGAGACGCCGCTCGAGCTCGGCCAGAATGGCCGCAGTGTCAATGTCGCCAGAGGCCGCGAACAGGAAGTTGCCCGGGTGATAGTACCGGCGGTGAAATGCCGCCAGGTCGTCGCGAGCGATCACCTCGACCGTGGCCCGGGTCCGGGGCACAGTCGAAAAGTGCGCCGCACCACGCATCAGCCGGCTGAACTCCCGACCCTGGATGCTCGCAGTCGCGTCGTTGCGACGCTCCATCCGCTGAATCGACTGGCTCTTGGCCAACGCCAACCGCTCGTCATCGAACCCTGGGTTGCGCAGCATGTCGAAGAACAGGTCAAGACAGACGTCGAGATCCTTCGTCAGGCAGTTCAGGTTCGCCCCACCGGACGTGGCCCCAACGTTACTGCCAATCTGCGCCGCCAGAAACGCTGCCTCCTCGTCGAAGTCGGCCGCACTCATCGTCGTGGTTCCGCCGGCCCGCATCTGGCTGCCGGTGAGACTGGCCAGCCCGATCTTATCCGGCGGGTCGAGATACGAACCGGTGCGAATCATGACGGAGAGCGAGACGAGCGGCAACTCGTGGTCT
>Ga0302123_10001445_pt1 | contig 17029 bp, 11 predicted proteins | sample CB21_321_MG_FD_203109 | JGI IMG/M metagenome (GOLD analysis project Ga0302123, IMG submission 203109) | Marine microbial communities from Western Arctic Ocean, Canada - CB21_32.1 | ecosystem: Environmental > Aquatic > Marine > Oceanic | place: Canada: Western Arctic Ocean | collected 2017-09-28 | reverse complement strand
AAATGCCATGATGCTGTTCGAGGAAGCGCTGATGCTTGCTGTGGGAGTCTTTGGCCCTGACCACTGGCTGGCAGTAGCATCAACCAGGGACGGTGGGCTTGCCGCAAGGCAGCTCGGAGATGCAGCGACTGCCGATGCATTCTATAGCGACGCCTATGCCACCAGCAGTGAACTGCTCGGCGAGGCACATCCCCAGACACAATATATTGCCGGCCTTATGGCAGAGCTTTTTGACACTACCCAGGCGTTCGAAGAAGCCGAGGCAATGAAGGAGTTCATCACAGAGAATTACGAATCAGAAATCGGTGTCGCGCACAGTCTGACGATGGCATCGAGGTTAAGTGTAGTCGATACCCTGACCGATGCCGCAGATAACAGTAGAGCAGAAGAACTCCTGTCTGTGGTGTGCGGTGTCTATACCCAGTACTACAGTGCGTACCACGCTGAAGCGCTGGAGTGTCAGTCTCGGCTTGCGAGACTGAATCGGAATACAGGGAGTCTGGATGAAGCCGAGAAATTACTAGTAGCGACTGCCCGGAATTTGGCAGAATCCACAAACGGCATTTCAGAGTTTGCGATTGGGATTCAGGTCGATCTTGCTGATATTTATTGGGAACGGGGTGAATACCAGGCCTCAAAAGATAAGTTATCTGGCTTGATCCTGGCAGCACGCCAGATTGGCGCAACTGATCTTAGTTTTGTCGGTAAGAATTATTTGGCCCGGGTCCTGGCCAGTGAAGGTGAACTGGATAGCGCGCAGTTAGTCTCAGAGGATGTTGTAGGGTACGGCGAATTGGCCTGGCGGGAGGATCCCATTCTATATTACAACGCGTTACTTGAGTTGGGTGTCATCTATCAGCGTAAAAGCAGATTTGAAGACGCAGAAAGGATTTTTGAGGAAACCATGCTCGCCATGCTTGAAATAGGGGGTGAATATCATCCCACTACGCTTGTTGCGATGAATAACCTGGGTAATATTTATGAGCAGTTAGGTTTTTACGATGACGCGGAACCTGTGCTCGAACAAACCCTGGGTGGTATGGAGGTCGCTATGGGGCTGTCGCACCCGCAGACGGCGCGGACCCGTAACAATCTGGCGTTACTGCATGAGAGCCAGGGAAACTTCAGGGAAGCAGAACCCCTATACGAAACCAGTTATGAACATATCTCCGGCTTGAGGGGTGAAAATCATCCGGATGCAATGGGTATTCAGAATAACCTGGCTTACCTTTACATGATGATGGAAGAGTATGAAGCCGCTGCGGCCATGTTCGAAGATCTGGTAGAGCGTTGGAGTATTTCCCTAGGCGCAGATCATCAGGATGCATTAAAAAGCCGCAACAACCTGGGGCGGGTTTACCAGAAGCTAGGGCGGCTGGATGAGGCGCAGCAGCAGGTTACGGCTGCACTGGCTACCCGAAGGATGTCGTTAGGGGGACGACATATTGATACGATTCGCTCCATGATCGATCTGGGATCAATTTACCTTGATCAGGGAAGGCTTAATGACGCCCGCAACGAACTCACCGAAGCACTGGAAATTGCAGAACAGGAAATAGGCGAACAGCATCCTTATACGTTTGAAGCGCTGAACAACCTGGCCAGGGTTGAAGAGGCCGCGGGTAAATTTTCCGTGGCGGTTGAGCTCAGGGAAGAGGGGCTTGCCAGGCGCAGTGTGTTCCTGGACCGCATGTTGTGGGTGACAGGAGAAAACGCACGTGAAGGCTATATCCGGCTTCATAGACCTGAACTTGATGATTACCTGAGCTTGTTGGCTTTAATTACAGATCCAATTCGCGGCAAAAAGGCGATCGAGGCAAGTCTCCAAAGAAAGGGGCTATTGCTGAAGATTACCTCGGAGATCGAACAGGTAGCACAGCTGTCAACTGACCCAAGGTTAGCCTCTATTTCAGCTGAACTTGAACGCGCCCGAAGGACGCTCGCGTCGTTAACGCTTTCCGGGCCCACAGCGGATACCCAGGGACGCCATGCAGAAGCTCTCTATGAGTTGGAACTTAGGGTTAACGACCTGCAGGGTGAGCTAGGTCGCGCCAGCGTGCGTTATCGATCGTCTATTGCCGGTACTAACGCCGACGCGCTAGCGGATTCTCTCGCAGAGGATACCGCCTTGGTTGATATTATGATGTATAGCGAAGGCGCTGAACCCCGTGTGCTGGCCGGGGTGATTGTCAATCAGGGTGGAGAGATCAGCTACGACCTTGTTGAGTTCTCAGACCGGGGTGCAATGGAGGAATCGGTGATCGAATATCGCACGATAATCCAGGATGACCTGGCCGATGACGACGAGATCATTGAAGCGGGACAACTCGCATACGAGCTGGTGTGGGCGCCGATACGGGAAAGTATTGGCGAGCTTGAATATGTTTACCTGATACCTGACGGGGTGTTGAATATCCTGCCTTTCAACGCTCTCATGAATGACGATGAGGAATACCTCATCCAGACCACCGACGTTCATATTCTAACTTCTGGCAGAGACCTCTTACCGAATAACGATCAGTTGTCGTTGGGGGCGTATGTGATTCTGGCAGGACCCGACTACAACTCGGACCAGGTGGTGGGCGCAAAAGAACTGCAAATTGCAGCTGGTCGCCGTTCTGCAGCAATGAAGCTTGGTATCCGGGGTGCTGGTGGCGGGTTGCGTGGCCTGAACTTCGCGCCACTACCTGGCGCAGAAAAAGAAGGAAGAACGATTACGGACCGGCTTGTAGCCAAAGAACATGTAAATGACGTTTTCTTTGGTGAACAGGCTCAGGAGAGGGTGTTGGCAGAGATCACTGAGTCTCCCGAAATATTACACCTTGCTACTCACGGTTTTTTCCTCGAGGCAGATGACACACTTCGGAAAAGGCTTCTAAAGATGCAGCGGTCTTCAGAAATCCACGTTCCGCCCCCGGGTGACAATCCTCTTTTACGAGCCGGGTTGGCTTTTGCCGGTATCAACTCGAACGCGCAGTTCCTCGGTGATATAGATACCGTCAATGACGGCGTGCTAACGGCACTCGAAGTGTTGGGGCTTAACCTTTCCGGTACAAAGCTGGTCGTGCTTTCTGCTTGTGAAACCGGCCTTGGTGAAATTCATGAAGGCGAAGGTGTCTATGGGCTGCGTAGATCGTTCCAGGAAGCCGGTGTCGCTGAGGTCATCAGTTCCTTGTGGGAAGTCAGTGACGGGGGAACCCTGGCGTTGATGACAGACTTTTATGACAGGCTCCTCGATGGCAATCCAGCCCGTGAAGCCTTGCGTGACACGCAACTAGCGATGATTGACTCTCCAGAATGGGGGTATCCATATATTTGGTCTGCATTTATGATCGTTGGTAGCTATGAGTCTGCCGGAATGACTATTCAATAGTTCGACTTTTGGCACCCTATGTTTTAATATTTTTTCCGATAATCAGGTGAATCTATGAAGGTTTCGACAGTGTCACTCTTTTTAAAAAGTGTTTTGATACATTCGACGATCGTACCGTCCGTGCTGGTTCTTGGCCTAATTGTTCCATGCGCCTCAGCTCAGACGGTGGACGACGCGATAAAGGCGACACTGCGAACAAATCCGGATGTACTCGCTAGTCACTACGGTGTGAGGGCGGCTGAAGAGTTGAAGAACCAGGCTCGGGGAGGCTATTTCCCAAGGCTGGATGTTGTGCTTGCGGGAGGCAGGGAAAGATCTAATAACACCACAACTCGCGCTCTGGGCGACGGTGACTTATCTCTGACTCGGGCAGAGAGGAGCATTCGCCTTACCCAACTTATTTATGATGGTTCGTCGACAAGAAATCTGGTTAAGCAACAATCTGCTCTGGTTGATGCTTCTCTCGCTCGATTGGTCAGTACCCAGGAAAATATCAGCTTACGTGTGATTCAGGTTTATCTTGAATCTCTTCGAAGGGCTGTCGTCGTTAGACTCGCAGAGGAAAATCTCGGGTACCACGAAGAAACACTTGGAAAGATTATTGAACGGTTTGAAAGTGGTGTGGGTACCAAGGTTGATGTCGTGCAGACCCGTGGTAGGCGAGCGCAGGCTAAATCTAATGTCCTGCTGTCACAAAGGGCCGTGAAAAACGGAATTGCAGAGTTCTATCGCGTAGTCGGTGAGCGCCCTGAGATGCTGGTCGAGCCTCAAACTGTTGGTGGCGTTCCGGGAACACTGGAACAGGCTCTTGAACTTGCACTTGCTAATAACCCGGGGCTTAAAGCGGTAGAAGCAGAACTTGAAGCATCGATCGCGGGAAGGAGGCAAGCGAAAGGAGCTTTCTTCCCTCGGTTTGACCTGGAAATTGGCGCAACTCGAAATGATGATACCGATGGTTCTTTAGGTGCGAATGATGATGAATCTGCCGTCATCAGGATGACCTATAACATCTATCGCGGTGGTGCCGATCGTGCGCGGCTAAACGAAGCCGAAGCCCGCGAGTTTGCACTCAGGGAGAGTGTTCGTAGTAGTAAGCGTGCCGTAGAAGAGGATGTAACGCTAATATGGAATGAACTACAGGATATTCTGGTGAGGCTTGAATACCTGGATGCCTATGTGAAATCGACGGAAGAAGTCCTTAGTGTGTACATCGAGCAATTGACACTCGGTAAGCGAACTCTCCTGGATTTGTTGGATGTTCAGAACGAATTGCTTAGAGCGCAGATTTCAAAAGTGTCAGGGGATCATATCGCTCTGCTGGCTCGCTACAGAGTTCTGGCAAGCACTGGTCGATTGCTTGAAACGCTGGAAATTAACCCAGATACCCTCTAATATCATTTTTGCCAACAGCCCCGCTAAGGGGAATGTCAAAGATTGCCTATACCCTCTAGAAAACGTCCTCAAAATGTGCCTTAATGGCCGCTTGCGTTAATTCAAGTAATTTTAAAAAGTGTTTAAAATCAATAGCATATGATTGGCGTAGGTCTAGATTTCGGTACTTCAAACAGCGCGGCCGCGTGGTACGATGGCGAGCAGGTGCGCATGATACCACTCGAAGAATGCGATGCGATAATGCCCACCGCGATGCATCTGGATCGTGAACTGATCACCCTGACGGGGGAAGCAGCGGTCGCCCAGTATATCGATGAGAATCGTGACCGGATTGTCGAGTTGACGCCCGAAGTGATCGCGAAAGCCAGTATGGTTATCTCTGAAGCTAATTCAGCCGATCCTCATTCCGAAGCTGAAACTGAAACGTCCAGTGTCTACGGCCAACCCTGGGTTGATCGCGGAATGCCCGGAAGGTTATTCCGGGGGGTGAAACGTTTACTGGGTAATAGTTCGATAAGGCGCCTCCTGGTGTTTGATCATCCGTTTCGATTAGTGGCGTTAATTACCCCAATACTCTTGCGAATTCGTGAGGCGATAGAGGAAAGTCTGGCTGAGCCTCTCGCTGACATTCACTTTGGTCACCCGGTGTTATTTGAAGGCAATGAGAACCTCAGAAACAACCTTGCCTTCGATAGACTTTCAGAAGCATGCGGCCATGCCGGTATCAATAAACTGACGTTTTATCCTGAACCGGTTGCTGCAACCTTGAGTTATTGTCACGACGAGCAGTCTCCTGACAGCGGTTGTGTCCTGACAGTCGATTTTGGTGGAGGTACCCTTGATCTAAGTGTTGTGGAGTATTCAGGGACAAGTTTTGATGTGCTTTCAACGTCCGGTATCTCATTGGGTGGCGATCACATCGATCAGCTAATCTTTAGAGAGCTTCTGTTTCCGCACTTTGGCAAGGGGGAAACCTGGTCAAGGGTTAAAGATGGTCGTTTGATTGAAAATGACTTTCCCTTTGAGGAATATGAAGACAAGTTGTTGAACTGGGCCGTCACCTATATTCTCAACCAGAACCAGTACCGGTCAAAAATTATCGATCGCATTGCCCAAGGAGGTCAGGGTAAGGAAAAGTTTGAGCGGTTGCTTGAACTGATTACTCATAACTTCAGTTACCTCGTGTTCCAGTCAATTAAGGATGCAAAGGCAGCCCTGTCGAACGTCCAAGAAACCGTCATCGATGTCCCTGAGCTTGATCTGGCAGTTCCTTTTTCAAGAGACCAGTTCGAGCAAATTATGACAGATATGCTTGGGCGTATCGAAAATGTCACCGAAGAAGTCTTGCAGCGTTCAGGTAGGGGAAGGGCAGACATCGATATTGTGATTCGAACCGGCGGGTCATCCCAGATCGCAGCGGTGAAGCGGTTACTGGAAAAGCAATTTCCGGGCAAGGTGACTGAGCACGACCCATTCACGAGCGTGGCTGCGGGATTAGCCATTGCAAGTTATTATGGATACCAGTTTCAACAATCGTGAAGGCTATTCAAATGGAAAAACCAATCAGTAGATTCCCGGTTCCGAGCCTGGAGCAGATCCCCGAAGACTTGCGAAATCGAATTATAGAAATACAGGAGAAGACGGGATTCGTCCCCAATGTATTTCTGACCCTGGCGCATCGGCCAGAGGAACTACGTGCTTTTATGGCCTATCACGATGCGCTGATGGAAGGAGACTCTGGCCTGTCAAAAGCGGAACGTGAAATGATCGTGGTCTCTACCTCTGCGGTTAATGATTGCCAGTATTGTGTGATTGCCCATGGAGCGATTCTCCGAATCAGGGCAAAGAACCCTCTCATATCAGATCAGATAGCCATTAACTACCGGAAGGCCGACTTGACGCTGAGGGAAGAGGCTATGCTGGAGTTCGCTCTGAAAGTTGCCAGTTCTTCAGGTGAGGTATCAGACGAAGACATTGCGAAGGTTAGGTCGCAGGGATTCAGCATGGAAGATGTGTGGGACATTGGTGCCATCACTGCCTTTTTTGCGCTCAGCAACCGAATGGCTAATCTGACCAGCATGCGACCGAACGATGAATTCTTCGGTATGGCGAGATAAATGTTAACTTCTCGATAACAGACTTTCATCTGGCGCCCCCAACCTCCAGCGTAAAACTAGTCTCTTGAGAACCTGGTTGGGATGAAGCCGGTACTTTTGGGTCGAAGCCCGCCCGTAAACATTGTAATGTTGTCGGGTTCAATGAAAATAGCCCGTTATGATTTTTTTTGTTTTATTACTGGTCTTCAGCAGTGGGGTCAGTGCATACGAATCCGACCAGTACACCAATCGAACACAAGACATATCTGATTCTCTCGATTTGTTGGACGGGGCCGTGAATAAGGCTCTTCAAGACATTCTTGCGCGAAAGAACGCGCCTGGTACCAAATCGAGAATAGCGAAGGCTATCTATTTTGAGATTGGCGGTTTGTATTGGGCTGATAAAATTGAGCGCTGGGCGGCTAAATCTTCTGAAGTTGAAAAATACGACCAGACTCGCCGTGATAGCGTCTATAAAGGAATGCCTTTTTGGGCTACCCGGGTGAACTTTATTTTTGGGGTTGGTCGATCATTTCGAGTCAATGGTGTCATGGTTGGTTCAGACAAGTTCGGCCACTTTGTTTCCCAGGGATATAAATACTACAGGCGGGAACTGCGTGGTGAACCGCGGGAAAAGCTGTTGCGAAAAGGTTGGTTCGCCGAACGATGGATTTATGGCGAACTAACAACCGGAGTATTTTCGAACGCTGATCTTGTCGCTAACTACGAGGGCTGGCGTTTTTACCAGAGCTTGTTTGAAGACAATGTTGTCGAGGGTAAGACAGCAATCTTGATGTTAGATGGCGATACTTATGCGCAGCAGAGACCGTTCAGCTTCGCCGACCACATTAACGATTATTGGGATGAAGCATTGAATCCCTCTTATGCGGTACCCTCACTGAACAAAAGGCTCAGAACGGCGATTAAGGCGTTGTGTCCTGAGTATCATGAGAGTCCTGACTTTTATACGGCTTCGGATGATACGCTGTTGTGGGCTAGATATGAGAACCTTGGACTGAAAGACAGCCGTCAGAATCAGTTCGTTGCTATTTGTGATCAGTAGCTATTTGACAGCAGTACTGGATTCACAAAAGTCCTGGCTGACTGGTGTCATCAATTCAGATGGGGCAGTCCTGCTCTCCCCGTGCTTAGCAGTTTAGGTTCTATGGCCTCGATCCGGTCATTGGACTCCAGTGTCGTTAGATGTCAATGAATAACCGTGCTCGTAATGCCAGCTATTATGAAGGTAGTTTGGTAGGTTATTACCCTATCTATTTGATATTATAGTATATATTTCCCTCGATTAGTTCGTCGACAGGCTGCCAGGGCGCCCAACCGTACCGGCAATTATATCGGCTTTGATTTCGGCTTTACTGGACTTCTGGCTGGGTGTTTGACGCGTCCTGAAGTTAAACGGGTCAGTATCAATATCTTCAAGTTCTAATTCCCCTGCAAGAACGGCAGATTTCCATTGCTGGTGCTCATCTTCACGGGCGTGAAATTCTGGCATGATCTCGCGGGCAAACAAATCCAGGCTGTCGCAGATGTCCTTGTGGGTGTTCTTGCCTGCCTGGTTGAGCAGAATAACCTGATCAACATTCGCAGCTTCCAGTTCGAGCAATTTCTCGCGAATCGTTTCAGGCGAGCCAATCAGTTCACTGCCTGAACGTTTTTGTCCCGCGGGGGTTTGCTTCCATTCCTGGTATTTGTCCCAAAAATTCACCGTTCCAGGTTCGAATGGCCCTTCCTTATTGTAGAGCTGCAGCGCAAATTGAAAGAAAGTCCAGCCATCTGCTTTTTCCCAGGCCTCTTCGTCGGTCTCGCAACACATGAACCCTCCGACGACAGCAATGTTTGGATTGCTCTGGTAGTCGGTTAGTTTTTCCTGGTTCCTGGTGAAAGTATTGTAGTAGGCATTGACCCAGGCATTTGCTGCTTTGAGGTCTACGAACTTGAATGACAGCGCGCCCATGCCTCGGTGGGCAGCGTATTTTATTGTATCCAATTGCGAGCAGGCGACCCATAAAGGTGGGTGAGGTTTTTGCAGAGGCTTTGGAACTACTGCTCGTAGGGGAAATTTGAAATACTCTCCGTCATATTGCCAGGCATGGTTATAGAACATCGGCAGGACACACTTAACAGCATCCTCCCAGATTTCTCTCTTGTCCCTGAAACGCAGATTGAAAGGGTGAAGTTCCGTGACGCTGGAGCCTTCGCCCAGCCCGAGTTCAACTCGGCCGTCCGAGACCAGGTCGAGTGTGGAAACTTTCTCAGCTACCCTCGCTGGATGGTTAGTCGTGAGCTGGATGATGCCGTGGCCAAGCCTGATGTTTTTCGTTCTCTGGCTCGCCGCTGCGAGGAAAACTTCCGGCGCAGAAGAGTGAGAATATTCTTCTAGAAAATGATGTTCAACTTCCCAGGCATAGTCATATCCGAGCTGATCAGCCAGCGCGATTTGATCGAGTGACTGCTTCATAAGCAGATGTTCGCTGCTATCAGTCCAGGGTCGTGGTAGTTGATGCTCGTAGAAAACGCCAAATTTCATATCAATGCTCACATCTAAGAGGATTCATTAAGCATACCTCGAGACGCTTTGACGAGCCAATCGCTTCAGTAAGACTGCACGGTCCAACAGGAGCAAGCCAGAGTATTGTTTTTATTGCAGATTAATAGGCCGTGCTGCGTTTCGGCTCGTTGTGCACGATCAATGCAGGGTCGGCGTTATCATTGAGTCCCCAGAACCTTAACCAATCATCAAGCATCAGGTAGAGGCTTGGCACCAGGAACAGTGTGATCACGGTGGCGAACAGTACACCGAACGCCAGCGAGATGGCCATGGGGATGAACATAAACGTTTCCGGGTCATTGTCTGTCATTAGTGGAACCAGCCCCACGAAGGTTGTGACCGATGTCAGGATTATTGGCCTGAATCGAACCACACCGGCGGTGGAGACGGCTTCAAATAATGGAACGCCTTCTCGTCTTTGCCTGTTGATATAGTCAACAAGGACGAGCGAGGCATTCACGACAACGCCGGAAAGCGCAATGATGCCCAGCAATGAAAAGAAGATTAGGTCCCAACCCATAATGTAATGGCCAACGATAGCGCCAACTGCACCAAAAGGAATGACGCTCATGATCACCAGTGGCTGCATGTAGCTCCTTAGTGGAACTGCAAGCAGAGCGAATATGATCATCAAGGCAAGTGGTACGGTGGCGATCATGCTACCGAGTGCCTTGTTACGCTCTTGCTGTTCACCGGAGATATTAAATGCGACGCCAGGGAAGTCGGCATTGTAGCATCGGCTTTCCCGGCTGCCGAAGCTGGTGCCTTTGGCGCAGACTGCTTTTTCAACCGCAGCCATGATTTCTTCCGGGGTCACAATGGAGCGATTCACATCGCCCTTGACATCGATGACCCGTTGTTGATTTTCCCTGTTGATTGCGCTGAAGCCATCACCGTAAATGACCTTGGCAACAGTAGAGAAGGGCACCTCTATATTTTCGCTTGTACGAATCCTCATGTTCTCAAGGTTACCCAGGGATTGCCGTTCTTTCTCAGGATAACGAACCATGACCCGAACGTCGTCTGTCCCTCTCTGAATCCGCTGCGCTTCCTCACCGTAAAAAGCCTGGCGAACCTGGCGTGCAAGATCGTTGAGGGTTAGGCCAAGCGGTTTGGCTTCGGGCAGGATGTCCAGTTTAACTTCTTGTTTACCTGCGCGGAATGAATCTGTTAGATCCATTACCCCGGGATATCGTCCAAGTTCTGTGCGTAAGTAAAGGGCAGCACGCTTCAGCTGTTCGATATCCCGTCCTTTTAGTTGAAGCGCCAGTGCATCACCGCCACTGAATGTTGCAGTGGTGAACTGCAGTTCAACGGCATCTGTCACAGAACCTGTCTTCTCTCGCCACCTGTCTGCGATTTTGTTTGTATTCCAGCCTGGCCTCTCCTTGAATGGAACGAGATCGAGTACTACCTCGGCAAGATGGCTGCCACCAGCCGTCCTCATGGGAGGACCGCTACTGCGAGCAGCTTTGACTCCGATGGATTGGAAAGTATGAAGGATAACTGAACTGTCTTTATCGAATCCCAGGTCAGCGTTAACCTCCTTTGCGGTTTCAAAAGCAGCGAGTTCCAGCTGACGTGCAGCTTCCTCGGTGTACTCAACATTGATTCCTTCCGGCATTGTCAGGGTCGCGAAGATTCTGTCGCCCTCAACAGCAGGGAAAAACTGGAATATTACCCGGCCACTTGCGATCAGTGCTATTGATGTGATTAGGACTGCTGTTGCGACAGCCCATGTTACCCAACGCCATTCCAGTGTTTTCTCAAGAAAGGGTTTGTAGGTGTTTGTCGCAAAGAACTCAAGTGCTCCCGAGAACTTGCCCTGAAATTTTATCCAGCTTTCTACAAGGGGCGTGCCTTCGAGAAAGTAGCCTTGAGTTTTTCTATGGGCAAGGTGTGCTGGCAGGATCAACATACATTCGAGGATGCTAAATACAAGGCAAACGAGCACAACCCAGCCAATGATGGAGAAGAAATCGCCCATGCGACCGGCTATCAGGAGTATCGGCAGGAAAGCAGCGATGGTGGTCAACACTCCAAACACCACGGGTGTAATTACTTCCGCGGTTCCCGCGATAGCAGCTTCCCGGTGATTTTTTTGTATAGTTTCGTGACTGAAAATACGTTCGCCGACAACAATGGCATCATCGACAACGATGCCAAGTACCAGAATGAAAGCAAGTACGGTCAGGGAACTGATGTTGATACCGGCAAAGGGGAACATCCAGATTGCGCCTAAGATGGCGATCGGAATACCGGCTGCTACCCATATGGCGACCTTGAACCGAAGGAACAAGGTAAGAATGAGCAGAACCAGCGCTAAACCTGCATAGGCATTTTTAGTCAGTGCGCTGATTCGTCGATTGAGCGCGATTGATTCATCTATCCAGACAGTGAGGCTGATTCCCGGGGGTAGCTGGACACGCTTTTCCTCAATGTATTGTTTGACGGAGTTTGCTGAGGTAATGGTGTCCTCTTGACCGACACGGTAAACCGTCACTGCCACGGATCGTTCACCATCAAACTTTGCACGCAGGAAACCTTCCTGGAAGGCATCTTTGACAACGGCGATGTCTCCGATCTCAATATTGGTGCCGTCAGGACGAGTCACCACCACGATGTCTTCGAAATCAGGTCCGCGATAAGCCTGCCCTTTGGAGCGTAGCAGTATCTCGCCACCTTGCGTTTTTATTGACCCGCCGGGTAAGTCCAGTGAGGCACGACGAATGGCATTGGCGATCTGGCTCATGGTCAGGTTGTATTGCCGGAGGGTCTGCTCGCTGACTTCAATCGAGATCTCCCAGGGGCGTGCGTAGGTGACCGAGACCTGCGAGATACCTTCGAGTAAAGAGATGTCATCGCGAATTTCCTCCGCCAATAGTTTTAGCGTTGCTTCATCCGTTTTGCCGTGGACAGCGAGGGATATCGTTTGTCCCCTAAACTGCATGGAAGAAACAATCGGTTTTTCAGTTTCGGCCGGGAAAGTAGAAATGGCGTCAACCTTGCCCTTGATATCGTTTAGTACCGTCGTGATATCAGCATTTTGTGACACCTCAACCATTACCGAACACATGCCTTCTCTGGAGGTCGAGAAGAATCGGTCCATCCCATCGACGCCCTCAATAGCTTCCTCAACCCGGATGCAGACAGCCTCTTCAACTTCCTCCGGAGCAGCCCCCAGATAGGGAATCTGAATCTGCACGATGCCAGGCTCTATATTCGGAAACTCTTCCTTATGCATTGTGGCCAGAGAGATAAGCCCGCCGGTAATAAAAATTGCCATCATCAAGTTGGCGGCGACGGGGTTATCAACGAACCAGGTCAGAAATTTATGATTGTCCATAAAGGTTAACTGTTACCTGACTGCAGCATCGGCTTGACTCGCATACCTTCAACGATAGTTTGCAAAGGTGAGATATTAACCACGTCGCCGGATTCGAGACCGTCGGACACAATGACGTTGTCGCTTTCGAATCGGAGGATTTCCACATTACGGTAGTGGAGGCGGTTATCCTTATCGACCACCAAAACTTTGCTCTGGTTGCGCAGGGCTGCGCGGGGAATGGTGACAACACCTTCTGCCCAGCGCCCTTTGATCCTGGCGTTCACAAAAAGCCCGATTGGAAGGTCAGGCTGATCGACGTTGTCGTTGTTATTGACCCGAACAACAGCAGTCACCATGCGGCTTTTTGAGTCTATTTCCGCTTCTGTCCTGACCAGTTTGCCGATCCACTCATAATGCTTGCCACCATAATCCGTAAACAGCAGCACCTCAGGTGCGACTTCAGCAGCGAGTTCTCCGCGGTGGCCGAGCGGAAGATCAAGATAAGCCAGCTGCTTGTCAGCGAGCGGCAGCCTGACTTCTGCATACTGTGCTGCGTAGATTGACGCGATCACCATACCGCGGCTGACATACTGACCGAGGTCAACTTTCTCGGATCGAACCAGACCGTCATAAGGGGCTTTTATTTCTGTACGCTGCAGATCCCGCGCTGCTTGCTCCAGGGCGATTCTTGAATCTTGTAGCACGGCTTGCGCAATTCGATGGTTTCGAAGCACTGTTTCCAGGCTTGACTGGCTGGTCAGTTTTTTCTTTACAAGCTCTTGCATCCGTCCAAGTTCGAATCTGGCGAGCTCTTCCTCTGCCAGGGCGCGGCTTAACCCTGCCCGGCTGCGCGCGACCTTTGAGCGGTAATCGCTATTGTCTATTCGGAGCAGCACTTCATCTTTGGTGAAGTATCCGCCTGGAAGAAGGTTTGGTGACATCCAGGAAACGCGGCCGTTAACCTCTGGTATCAGTTCACTTTCTTTATAGGGCATTACGCTGCCCTGGGAACTAACCTCTAAACGGACTCTTTCCCGATTAACTTCCAGTACACGAATACTGGTCGTGCTCTCTGCACGGGTGAACTGATCAGGCGTCGGGGCGGATTTGACCAATCCGTAAGCGACGATAACGGCAAAAAACAGTACCGCTATGGTCATGATTCCTTTGATGGCGTTAGGCATTGCCCATACTCCTTTCTACGTCCGCACCGGCTTCAATGGCTGATTCCAGCAATCCGGTTTTAATGATTTGAAAATGTTGAATAACGGCATCTCGAACGTTCACTTCGTCCCGGGACTCAATAGAGTCTCGAAGTCTGATCAGTTGCTGCTTCACAGCCGATATGTCGATGTCTGGCTCGAACCCTAAATTCATGGTGCTACTCAGGAACTGCGTTCGTAGTCCATTACCGACCAGACGCAGGACCAGATTTCTGTGGATTGACATCATTTTGTGGCCGAATTGTGTCCAGATCTCTGTGTGACGCTCCTTGTCTCCTATGGTTTGTACGAGTTGATCGACTAATTGGACCATGTCTGTGATATTTTCGTCGTTGGCTTCCACGACGGCGGAGCGCGCTGACAACGAAATCATTACAGCGAGGACATCTAATACTTGACCGATAAGCTCAGGTTTTTGAATTTCCCCGAGTTCTAGAAGATAGCCAAGAACTTCCAGCGTCGCTTCCTCGACGGGCAAGACCCGGACTCCGCCAGGTGCTACGGCCACTATGCCCAGCTGTTCCAACTTCTTTATGGCTTCACGGATTGCGCCCCGGTTAGACTCGAAACGCGTAGCCAAGTCTCGCTCAGATGGCAATCGCTCACCGGGTCGGTACTGGCCCCTAAGGATCTCGCTCCTTAACACAGCGATAATTTCTTCTGCTTTAGACGGTGGTGTAGACATAGTCTTTTTCTTTATTAGGTTGTATTTGTCTGTATTAGGCTTGTTTGGTATGACCATTCTGGCCCGACCAAATCGGTCCGACCAAATCGGTCCGACCAAATCGGTCAGACCAATTTGGTCGGACCATTATAGGCATGTCACGTTGCATTGCAACATGAATAATCGACCCTGTTTTCCTTTCTATCTGCCAAATCGCGTGACTGATTCAGATCTGCCAGATGAACTGTCCCGTGTTGAATTTGCGCCGGTGAACCTGGAAACAGATGTGGTTGTCTTCAAAATTTTCTACGATTATGACGAGATCTGTTTCCTTATCGATGTTTAACAGGAAGGCAAACTTGTTGACCTTACAACGATATACGGCGGAGCGAACAACATCCGTCGCATTCAACGGTAAGTACTTTACATTTCAGAAACTCGGCGCCACCTCCTGCATTCGTTGAGCTGGGTGGCAGTGAAGTTCACCCGCCGACGCTGGTGGAAACCATCAAACAGGTCGTGGTTGGGGATCGTCTTTACCAGGGGGATGGTGATTCATCGATCTTTGAAAAAAGTGTATTGCGGCGTTGTTTCCGAAATATCAATGTGACGATCCAATATACGATGGTCGCCTCGCGGATAGATGAAGTAGTGGTTGTGTGAATCTTGGGCCTAATCCCCGTTCATTATTTTAGCAATCACTGCTATCCTTGTGCTCTGTCAAGTAGTCAGAAATTATCAGCGAATGCCCGTGTGAATATTTCATCAATCCTCTACAAACTTTACGAACCCCTTCTCTGGTCGCAAATTAAAAATGGCCCAAGGCCGCACCACATTGGTCTTATTGTTGATGGCAATCGCCGTTTTGCGAAGGTAAACGGGCTTGCCTCTAATGAAGGACATAACGCCGGCTCACAAAAGCTGGAAGACTTTCTTCGGTGGTGTTGGCGGCTGGATATCAAGATTGTTACTTTGTACGCATTCTCAACAGAGAATCATAAACGCGCAGAGAACGAGGTCGATTACCTCATGGACCTGATATTAAAGAAGCTGAAGCAATATCAGGTAGACCCTGTTATCAGGCGAGAGGGGGTGAAAATCAAGGTCATTGGCCAGCGAGAAAACCTGTCCGAAGAAATGATCACGGAAATTGAGAAAACTGAAGAGCTCACTAAAGATCATGATCGGTTTCAGTTGAACATTGCCGTGAGTTACGGCGGCAGAGAGGAAATCGTTGATGCCGTTAAGAGCATCGCGAAACAGATCCAGGATAAGCAGATCACTTTGCAGGATATAGATGAAGAACTGTTTGCCAGTCACCTGTATACCGAGGGCATACCTGATCCTGACCTGATCATTCGTACCTCTGGTGAAGAACGCTTGTCGGGGTTTCTGCTTTGGCAAAGTGCCTACTCTGAGCTCTATTTCACTGTGGTTTACTGGCCTGCTTTTCGAATGATTGATTTCTGGCGAGCGATTCGGGTCTATCAACAACGGGAACGCCGATACGGCAAGTAATATTCGTTTGAGTTTTAAGGCAAAGTGCTATTTCGGCCGATGATCACGTGTTGCCAGGGCAGCACAGGATATCTGATATAAAGAAGACGATTAACGAGCCGTCAGTTCGAATAGCCAGGTACTACTATTATCGATACTGTCTGTGGAAAGGCTTTGGCCATATTTTTGATTAAACAGTTCAAGTACACCACCTATGAACTTACCTTCTTTGTACCTAATTAATTGCAGTTCATAGAGCCTGCCATCGGCCCGAACAATGGCAAGATTGTTTTCCTTAACCTGGTGCGGCCACTGCTTCCAGATCTTGCCCACGCGAGAGTTCATATAGCCGCTAATAACGAACAGTCGGGTGTCATAAACAGCGAGCCACATGGTGCGAGACCTGGGCGGGGCCATTGTCTGCATTTCTAAAGTTGCATGATCGGTGAGGAACGACCAGTCGTCAGAAGCAGCAACGAGTTCGCCTGTCTGAAACGGCCCACCCGAGAGGATTTCCATCGGTCCATCGTGCGAGCGAACCAGAAAGAGAACTGCACCGACGGCAATAAATACCGTGATGATAAAACTGAAAAACCACTTTAGTCCGCGCGACATGATGTTGAAAACCCCCTGAATAGCGGTGGGTAAGATAACTTTCATGGGAGTTCTCTGCAATCACTGCACAAGGTGTCCTGATGAGAATTATTCGTACCCGTGGTAAGGTGTTTGCCAGACTGGCCGCTTGTAAATGTCTAATTATGTTAAAAAAAACAAGCGTAAAAGAGATAAGGAGATAAGGCAATTAGCGAAACAGAAATGTCAGAACCGGGCTCAACGGCACCGCAAAGCAAGTTGAAATCCACGCTGTTCAGGATGGTTACCTGGTTGCT
>Ga0302123_10001444_pt1 | contig 17031 bp, 17 predicted proteins | sample CB21_321_MG_FD_203109 | JGI IMG/M metagenome (GOLD analysis project Ga0302123, IMG submission 203109) | Marine microbial communities from Western Arctic Ocean, Canada - CB21_32.1 | ecosystem: Environmental > Aquatic > Marine > Oceanic | place: Canada: Western Arctic Ocean | collected 2017-09-28 | reverse complement strand
GGGAGCTGCGGGAGCTGCCGGGGCTGCCGGGGCTGCCGGGGCTGCCGGGGCTGCCTCTACTGCCGGGGCTACCTCTGCTGCGGGAGCTGCTTCGCCGACCACGCTGGAAAACATTCCCGCGAGATCGGTACCGGGCACGCCCTCGCCTTCGCTGGCAGCGGCAAGACGTTCCTGTCGTTCGCGCTCGCCTTCGATCACAGCGTCGGCAATCGCTCCGCAGAACAACCTGATCGCCCTGATGGCGTCATCGTTGCCCGGAATACACATGGTGATGTTCTCGGGGTTGCAGTTGGAGTCAACCACCGCGACCACCGGTATCTCCAGGCGGTTGGCCTCGGCGATAGCAATTTCTTCGCAGTCGGGGTCGATCACGAACATGACGTCCGGCTGCCTCTTCAGGTTCTGCATACCCTCGAGGTTGAGCTTGAGCTTCGCCAGCTCGCGGCTCATCATGAGCATCTCTTTCTTCTTCAGGCCCACGGTCTGGACTTCGTCGCCCAGCACCTCTTCGAGCTTGCGCATGCGCTCAATCGACTGCTTGATGGTCGCAAAGTTGGTCAGCGCGCCCCCCAGCCAGCGGGTATTTACCCAGTGTTGACCACAACGGCGCGCCTCGGCCTCTATGACGGCGCGCGCCTGCTTCTTGGTGCCCACAAAGAGCACCGACCCACCCTCCGCCGCGGTCTTACGAACAAATTCGCAAGCCTCGGCGAACAACACAACGGTCTGCTGCAGGTCTATTATGTGAATCCCATTACGGGCGCCGAAGATGAAAGGCTTCATCTTCGGATTCCAACGGCTGGTCTGATGCCCGAAGTGCACCCCCGCCTCGAGCAATTGCTTCATGCTAACCTGGGTCATCAGTAACTCAGCTGTCCTCCGCAGGCTGCGCCGGATATCCCCGGGGCGCCTGCTATTACGGGCAAATCAATCGGTCTGTCTAACAAATCAGGGCAACCCTTGCAAAGGGTCGTCATCAGGAATTCATCGAGGACATAAAATCCTCGTTGTCCTTGGTGCCTTTCATTTTGTCGAGGAGGAACTCCATGGCTTCGACTGTATTGAGCTGGCTCAGCAGCTTGCGCAGTACATAAACCTTGTTGATCACCGCGCGGTCGTGCAACAGCTCTTCCTTCCTGGTGCCCGACTTCATGATGTCTATGGTCGGAAACACCCTGCGGTCCATGAGCCGCCGGTCGAGGTGGATCTCGCAGTTACCGGTCCCCTTGAACTCTTCGAATATGACCTCGTCCATGCGACTGCCGGTATCAATAAGCGCGGTGGCTATGATGGTGAGGCTGCCCCCGTCCTCGATATTGCGGGCGGCGCCGAAGAACTTCTTTGGTCCCCTGAGCGCGTTTGAATCCACACCACCCGACAGGATCTTGCCGCTCGACGGAACCGTTGCGTTGTAGGCACGGGCCAGCCGGGTCAACGAATCGAGTAGTATGACGACGTCTTTACCGTGCTCGACCAGGCGACGCGCTTTTTCGATCACCATCTCGGCCACCTGTACGTGACGTGTGGGCGGCTCGTCAAAGGTCGAGGCAATCACCTCTCCCTTCACCGTGCGCTGCATGTCGGTCACTTCCTCGGGACGCTCATCGATGAGCAGCACGATGAGCATCGCGTCGGGGTTATTCTCGGCTATGCCGTGGGCGATGTTCTGCAGCATCACCGTTTTGCCGGTACGCGGCGCGGCCACGATGAGCGCACGCTGGCCCTTGCCTATGGGAACGAGCAGGTCGATGACCCGCGAAATGAACTCTTTTGGTTCGTGCGACAGCACCAGCTGCTCGTCGGGGTAGAGCGGCGTCAGGTTGTCAAACAATACCCTCTTGCGGGCCATTTCCGGCTCTTCAAAGTTGATGGCCTCAACCTGGAGCAAGGCAAAGTAGCGCTCACCCTCCTTGGGCGAACGAATGGGACCGGCCACGACGTCGCCCGTGCGCAGGCCGAACTTGCGCACCTGGCTGGGCGATATGTAGATATCATCGGGCCCAGGAAAGTAGTTGGCGTCAGGAGCCCGCAGGAAACCAAAACCGTCGGGCAGTATTTCGAGCACGCCCTCGCCGTACACGTTGCCGGCTTTCTCCGAGCGCGCACCCAGTATGGCAAAGACAAGCTCCTGCTTGCGCATGATGGAGGGACTTTCGACGCCCATGTTGCGGGCGATGTCGCCCAGCTCCTTGGCCGTTTTTTCTTTGAGGCTCTTGAGGTTGAGGATGGCGCCGTCGACGCCGTTAAAGGGGTCGGTCTCGGGATCGGCCTGGGCCGCCGCTTCGCGTACCGCCTCAACCTGCGCAGCTCTCGCGCCGTCCTTGAGGTCCGCCTCTTCCTGCTGGGGCTCAGCCCTGCGACCGCGGCCAGACTGGGTACGCGGCCTGCCCGAACCTCTTTTTCCCCTGCCCGACCGTGAGGTCGAACCTCCATTACTGCTGTTCTCTCGTGGACTCATAGACTCCGGTGTTTATTGGAAAACCGGCGACGTGCAATCGACCTGGCCCAAGTGCCTGGTCGGAGCGGGCCGCCCCTTACCTGAAAATTCCCTGCTACTAAAGATACCGGGGGCCAAGGAGCGCCCTCGAAGAACCAAGGATTCCGACCTGCAGTTACGATGCTCCCCCCTTCAGGGCTGCGACAGTAAGTGCCGGTGGACAACTTAAGGCTAGATAATCCCCCGACGACAGTCAAATCCTCCGTCACGGGAAGCTGCCCGCAAGCAGCTACGCCCCGCGCAACCCGCGTAAAAGCGAATCAAAATCGTCTGGCAGCGGCGCCTCGATCGACAGCATAGATCCGGTCAGGGGGTGGGCAAAGCCTATTTTTGCAGCGTGAAGCGCCTGCCTCGGCATGGCCGAAAGCAATTCGCGGGTGCGGGCCGACAAGCAAAGAGAGGCCTGATCACCCCGCGATCGGCCCCCGTACAAGGGGTCCCGTACCACCGGCCAGCCACTGGCCGCCATGTGCACCCTTATCTGGTGGGTCCTGCCGGTTTCGGGCATGACCTTGAGCAGGGTAAGCCCGTCAAAGCTTTCGAGCGGCTCGTAGCGCGTACTGGCCGGCCGCGAGTGCCTGGCTGCCTGCGACATCTTCTTGCGATCGCGCGGGTGTCGGCCGAGGGCCGCGTCGATGACCCCGGGCGACGTGACCACGCCCCTGACCAGGGCCAGGTACTGCTTACGCACGCTGCGACCACGGAACTGGGCCGATAGCTGTTCGTGGGCTTCCACCGTCCTGGCCACCAGCACCACCCCCGAGGTCTCCTTGTCCAGTCGATGCACGATGCCCGGGCGACCCCTGTCACCCGGCCAGCGCTCGTCGGGGTAACGATGCAACAAGGCGTTGACCAGGGTGCCCTGCCTGTTGCCCGCTCCGGGATGAACGACCATGCCCGCGGCCTTGTCTACGGCCAGCATGCACTCGTCTTCGTGGAGGATACGCAGTGGCAGGTCTTCGGCCGTTGGCAGGCCTTCTGCATCTACGGGCTTGCCCGGGGCCACCGTCACCGTCTCGCCGCCGGCCAGGCGCAACGAGGCGCGGGCGCGACGGCCATCGACATCGACCCGGCCTTCGCGAATGGCTGTTTGCAGCTGGGAGCGACTGCCCAGCTGACCGGAGGCCGCCAGCCAGCGGTCAAGCCGCTCGCCGCTGTGCCGCTCGTGAACCTTCAATACACGGGGACTGTCGCCGCTTGCGTGCACGCTTCAGCCAGCCTCTGCCAGCGCTCGCCGGGCGTCCTCGATGTCCCGGGCCACCTGCTGCTTGAGCTCTTCGGCCGAAGAAAAGCGCACCTGGCCACGCAGGCGCTCTACGAACTGAACCCCCATGGGCAGATCGTAAAGCTCCCCCTGGGGCTCGAAAAGATGAGTTTCGACCACCGTAGCAGAACCGTCAAAGGTGGGGTTGTTGCCCACCGAAGTCACCCCGTCGAGCGTCTGCCCGGCGAGCAGCGCGCGGGTGGCATAGACCCCGTCGGCCGGAACGAGGTCGGTGGCCGGCAGAAGGTTGGCCGTTGCAAAGCCCAGCTCGCCCCCGCGCCCGGCGCCTCTTACTGTGCGCCCGCGCAGGGTCCAAGGCCTGCCGAGCAGCCCCGCCGCCCTGGCCACGTCGCCGTCAGCGACCGCCCGGCGCACGACGCTGGAGTGAACCACCTCGCCCCCCACCGCGACCGGCTGTATGACTTCGACCGAAAACCCGCAGCTCTCGCCGGCCTCGAGCAGGGTCTCGGCCGAACCGCTGCGCCCCTTGCCGAAGTTTATGTCATGTCCCACCACCACCTTGTGTACGTCGAGGGCCCCCACGAGCAGGTCGCGCACGAAGACCTCGGCCTCTATGTTGGCAAAGGCGGTCGAGAACCACTGCACCACCACGGCGTCCATGCCGCAGTCGGCCAGGGCCCGCAGCCGGTCGCCGAGGGTCATCAACTGCCTGGGTGCGTTGTCGGGCCTCAACACCCGTAGCGGGTGCGGAAAGAACGTGAGCGCCACGGCGTCCGTGCCGTGGTGGTCGGCGTCGGCCCTGACCTGGTCGAGTATGACCTGGTGACCGCGGTGTACGCCGTCAAAGTTACCTATAGTCAGGACCGGGCGGCAAAATAATCCCCGGGCCCGGTCGAGCCCCCTGAAAACCCTCATCGTGAAAAGCCAGGGTCAGCTGCCCTGTCCCCTGAGCCTGCGCCACGCCTCGTCGGCCTCGCCTGACCCCGGATAGCCGTTTACGACTTTCTGGAGGCTGAGCTTGGCGTCTATCTCGTCACCGATAGCTGCAAACGCGTCGGCCAGGCGCAGCAGGGCTGCGGCCGTGCGATCGCCTGAACGGTATGACACGACGACCCGGTTGTACTCGAGTATGGCGCGCGAGTACTGGCCCTGGCGAAGGCAGGCCTCGCCGATCATGAACTGGGCGTCATCGCGGTAAGACGAGTCGGTATGCTCGTGGATGAAATTACGAAATGCCTGGATCGCGCCTTCGCTGTCGCCGGCCTCGAACAGCTCGACGCCCTTGCCGTAGTCGCTCCCCCGGAGAGATGACGGCACCCTCGGTTTTTCCCAGGAACTCTCCGACATGCCGAATCCCGCGCCGCCGGAGTCGGCTTCATCGTCGCCCCAGGCCCTCGCGTCGGGTGCCCGGACCTCGCCGGCCGTGGCGTCTGCCTCGGCTACCTCGACTTCAGGCGGGGTGGCAGTCCGGCCGAAAGGGGCTTCGCCGGCTTTCTTTTTATCGGCCCCGGGCTCAGCCCATCCGGCCGGAGACGAAAGGCCGGGCCACTCGAGCAGCCCTTCTCTACTATTTCCCGCCGGAGCTGCTGCTCCCGCCCCCGCGGTCGCTTCTACTCCTGCCGCGGCAACAGGCCCTTCCACCGCCACGGCGCCTTCCAGGCCCGGCACGGCCAGGCCCGGCAACGACTCAACTCTACCCGACCCTTCAACGCCGGGGGGCGACGAAACGACTGGCGCCGCGCGATCGGCCGACGACTCGGCTCGGTAGCCCAGCTCTTCGAGCATAGCCCGCAGGCGCTCCTGCTCAATACGCAGCTCTTCGATGGCGCGACGTTGCCGTACCTGCACCCGCTGCAGCTCACGGGTGCCACGGTCGCCCGACACGACGCCGTACTGGGGCGCACAGGCCGAAAGCAACAGGGTCGCAGTCAGAAAGCAGGGCATCAACAACAAGCCGGCGTTCTTCATATTCAGTCTGTTCCCAGGTCAACCAGTCGTGCGCGCCGGTTGCGTCGCCAGCAATCCGGATTGGCATCCTTGCACAGGGGGAGCTCTTCTCCGTAGCTCACAGTCGACAGCCTGTCCGAATCTACCCCGAGGGCAACCAGTCCGTCAACAACGGCTCGCGCCCGGCGAGCGCCCAGCGCCAGGTTGTACTCCGAGGTGCCGCGCTCGTCGCAGTGCCCTTCGACTTCTATCCTGCTGCCCGGGTGAGTGGCAGCCCAGGCGGCGTTGCGCTCGAGGACTGCTATCGAATCTTCGCTCAACTGCACAGAATCGAACTCGAAGGATACGTCTTCCAAGGGGCCACCCGAGGCCACGGCGCCCATCTCTTCAAACTGGTTTATACTTGGCTCGGCCGCGAGCTCTTCGCTGGCCACGCGAGCCTGCTCGCGGGTGCCACCGCCCCACCCACCGAACACGCTTTCGCCCTGGGTCGAACAGCCAGCCATGACCAGAACGCACAGGGCCGTTACCGCCATCGTACCTGCCACCCGCATATTTTCTCGTATCGTTTTTACATCCATCTTCGTCACCACTCGTTCGCTCCTATAATCGCCGTATCCCGTCCACCACAGTATCGCCGGTTTCCACTCCAGGTATTTACTATCTCATCGCAGGCGGCCAGACCACGTGGGGGCCGCATCATCTCCGGGGCCCGACGTGAGTCGGGTTATTATGCCACGGGCAGCGTGCACCATGTAGAGGTCACGATCGCCAGCGCGCTTGCTCGAAAAGGCGAGGAATCGTGAGTCGGGCGACCAGGACGGATCTTCGTTCTCACCCTCAAAAGTCAGCTGCCGGGGCTTACCGCCCGCAGCGGGCATTGCCAGGATCTGGAAATATCGGCCCACGCGACCCGCCCAGGCCAGGTGACGACCATCGGGGGACCAGGCGGGCGAGCAGTTGTAGCTACCCTCGAAGGTCACCCGCCTCATGTCGCTGCCGTCCTTCTTCATGACATATACCTGCGGCGTGCCCCCTCTCGACGAGCAGAACGCCACCGAACGCCCGTCGGGAGACCAGGCCGGATCAACGTCGATGCCCCAGTGATGGGTGAGCCTGCGCGTGCGCTCGCTGCCAAGATCGAGGATATAAAGGTCCGAGTTGCCCTCGACCTCGCGCGAGAAAAGCAACGAGAGTCCCTGCGGCGCCCAGGCAGCGCCCACGTTGACGCCGTGGCGGTGGGCAAGGCGACTGTCGTTGCCGCTCGAAAGGTCGTAGCCGTAAAGCACCGGCTTGCCGCTCTTGAACGAGGTGAAGGCTATTCGCGTAGCGTCGCGGTTCCAGGCCGGCGCCATGGTGATAGACCTGTGCGCCGTCAAGCGCGACACCGCGCCGTCAAAGCTGTACACGTACAGCTCCCTGAAGTGTTCCTCTCGGTCGGAGACAAAAGCTATCCAGGAATGAAAGGACCCTTCACGACCCGTCACTATCTCCATGACACCGTCGGCGACCTGGTGCGCCATTGCCGACACCGCGTCCACTGATCCGTTGAGACGACGTCCTCCCAGGCTGCGTCCCGCGGCCACGTCAAAAAACCGTATTTCGACGGTGATGCCCCCGGGCGTACCCGTGTAGCTGCCACCCACGACCCCAAGCACCCCCGCCGCTGACCAGCCTCCGTAGCCATCGCTGGACGGCAAGCCCAGGCCCCGCGGTGGATCGACTACGTTGAAAATGCCCGACCTGCGAAGATCTTCGGCCAGCAGTTCATTGAAGCGCGCGGCCGCGGCCGGCCTGGTCTCGCCACCGCCCCACTCCAGGCCGGGTACCGACACGGGCACGAGCACCGACCCGGGTCGCGAAATCTCGCCCCTGACCTGGGCCTCGGCCCGCGCGTTGATGAGCAGTAATACAGTACATGCCATCAGGATCAGGGCCTTGCCCCGGCAGGTGATCATCTCTTTCCAGCCCCCGCGGCATTGGCAAGATCGTCTGAATTGAACTGTATGATCACCTCGCTGAACTCCTTCCTGTAACGATCCGGGGGAGGTTCTATCATGCCTGCGCTTCTGACCGCGTTCTCGACCGACCTGTCGAAGCCCGCGTTGCCCGATTCAGACAACAGGCGAACCGCAGCCAGGCTTCCGTCGGGCCTTACGCTGAAACCCACCGATACCGACAACCCGGCGCCGGCATCTCCGGCCCAGACCCAGTTGCGGCGCAGGGTGTCGATGAGCGTGTTGTAGTAGCGAAGAAACTCAACGCCCTGCAGCAAGTCGCCGGCGGCCACCCCTGCAGGCCCGGTGGCAGTGGCGTCCCCGGCGGCCCCGCTCAAAGTGGTGAGCTTGCTGCCGTCTTCGCTCTGTGCGGCAGGTGGCGTGGTTTTCGGCGCAGGCTCAGACGCGGGGATCTTCTCCAGCACAGCGGCCACGGGCGCTGGCTTCTTCACGGGTACGGGCTTCTTCGCCACCGGCTCGGGTTTCGCCACGGGCGCTGGCTTCTTCACGGGTACGGGCTTCTTCGCCACCGGCTCGGGTTTCGCCACCGGCGCGGGTTTCTTAACGGGCGCTGGCTTCTTCGCCACCGGCTCGGGTTTCGCCACCGGCGCTGGCTTCTTCACGGGTACGGGCTTCTTCGCCACCGGCTCGGGTTTCGCCACCGGCGCGGGCTTCTTCACCACCGGCACTGGTTTCTTAACGGGCACCGGCTTTTTCACCAGGGCTGGCGCCTTGGGTCCCGCGCCGGGACCGCCCAGCGGCCCCTGCCGCATCAGCAGCGAGCCGGGAGCTGCCTTGTGAATGCGCACGCCGTATACCGAGGCCCGCGCGGGAGACTCGCTCCAGTGGCGCGCCCCGAGGAACACCACCACCGCGAGTATCAGCAGGTGGCCAGCCAACGACAGCAGTGCCGCCCTGATAAAATCGGGGTCCAGGACGTCACGGTGCAACGAGACCGGGCTGCCTGGAAAATCGAGCTGCACTGGTCAGGCGGCCTCCGGGTCGGTTATCATCCCGAGGTTTTTTATTCCCACCCGCCGCAGCTCGGCCATGACGGCCACAACCGCCCCGTAGAGAGCCCTGTGGTCAGCCCTGAGATACACCGGGCGCCCCGGCACCTCTTTGACCATCTCCAGGACCTCGGCCCCCAGTGCGTCCAGTTCGATGGCCTCGTCGGCCAGGTACACTTCACCGTCGCCGGTCACCGACACCACCAGCGCCGACTCGTCACCCGGCAGGGGCTCGGCCGTCACCTCGGGCAGGTCCACCGGTACACCCTGTTGGATTATGGGTGCGGTCACCATGAAGATCACCAGCAGCACCAGCATCACGTCGACCAGGGGCGTGACGTTTATGCCCGAGATGGTCGACCCGCTGCCGATCTCGCCGCTCATCAGCGACCGGCCTGTCCCAAAAAATGTCGCTCGGCGATGTTGAGAAACTCGGAGGCAAAGTTTTCCATGTCGCCCGCCAGTACGGTCGCACGGCGCGCAAAGTGGTTATAGGCCACCAGCGCGGGAATGGCCGCCGCCAGGCCCATGGCCGTGGCCACCAGTGCCTCGGATATGCCGGGAGCCACCGCCTGTATACTGGACGAGCCGCCTTGGCTCAGGCCCATGAAGGAGTTCATGATTCCCCACACCGTACCAAAGAGGCCCACGAAAGGAGCCGAGCTGGCAGTGGTGGCCAGGAAAGTCAGCTGCCTTTCCATTTTGACCCGCTGCAGGCTGGCCGCTCGCCGCATGGCCCTCTCCACGTTGGCCACACCGCCAAGCTCGGTGGTCAGCGGGTCCGAGGATCCGCGTTTGCTGGTCCGCAAGCGAAGCAGCTCCTCGTAGCCGGCCCTGAAAACCTCGGCGACCGGGTTTTCCGGCAGGCCGCTGCAAGCCCGCGACACCTCGGTCAGGTTGCGAGTCTGCCAGAACATATCGAGGAAACGCTCGGAAAAACGCCGCGCCACGCGGATCTGCCTGGCCTTGAAAAGAATGACCGCCCAGCTGATTACGGACACCGCGATGAGCAGGTACAGCACCCCCTGCACGACGGGCCCCGACCCACCGACCATATCCAGAAACTGTATGCCTCCGCCCGACTCCACCGCCTCAGTCTACTCCCTCGCCGCCGACCGAATAACAGTTCCCGTCAGGCGCGCACAAGCTGCGCCCTGCAAACACCAGCCTGGTCACGCGGCCAACCCATTATGCAGCATCCCCCCGAAGCCGGAAACGAACACCGCTGTTACCTTGACCCGGTCTGCCGCGCGTGAGATACGAACGCTGTTTCTCCCACCTTTTCAAACGTTTGTACAAGGTGGGTTAACTCGTGTGCAGGCCGATTGCCGCCAGCGGCAACACGCCTGCGAACAACACATCAGCCAGGAGGATTACAGTGGCAGCCAGGGTAGCAATTAACGGTTTCGGTCGCATCGGTCGTAACATGCTCCGTGCGGGGCTGGAACAGAAAGACTACGAAATAGTTGCGGTCAACGACCTTACCGACGCGGCAACGTTGGCCCACCTGCTCGAGTACGACAGCATACACGGACGCTTTCCGGGACAGGTCGAAGCCGGCGACACCAGCATCTCGGTCAACGGCAAGTCCATCAATGTCCTGTCCGAGCGCGACCCGGCGCAACTCCCCTGGGGCGATCTGGGCGTGGACGTGGTCATTGAATCGACCGGCTTGTTCGCCTCCCGCGATAAGGCAGCCGCCCACCTCCAAGCGGGCGCCCGCAAGGTATTGATCTCGGCGCCGGCCGGCGACGTGGACCTCACGCTGTGCTACGGGGTCAACCACGAGAGCTACGACCCCGCCTCCCACCACGTCATCTCCAACGCTTCGTGTACGACCAACTGCCTTTCGCCGGTGGCCAAGGTCCTGCACCAGGAGTTCACGCTCAAGCGTGGCCTGATGACGACCATACACTCCTACACCAACGACCAGCGCATACTCGACCTTCCGCATGGCGACATGCGACGCGCACGGGCCGCCGCGCTTTCGATGATCCCTACCACCACCGGAGCGGCCAAGGCCGTCGGCCTGGTATTGCCCGAGCTGGCGGGCAAACTCGACGGCATGGCCATAAGGGTTCCGACGCCCAACGTGTCGGTGGTCGATCTCGTTTTTGAAACCGAGAAGACCCCCTCGGCCGAAGAAATAAACGCGGCCATGAAGGCCGCTGCCGACGGCCCCATGAAAGGCGTGCTGCAGTACAACGAAAAGCCGCTGGTGTCGATAGACTTCAACGGCAACCCGCACTCGTCGATCTTTGACGCGCCGATCACCAAGGTACCCGAGCCCGGCTTTGCCAAGATCCTGTCCTGGTACGACAACGAGATGGGATTTTCGCACCGGCTGTGCGACGTCACCTCGATGATCGCCGGCAGTCTCTAGGAACAGCGGCAGACGGCAGAGGTGAGAAGGCTCGAGCAGCTCGAACTCGCCGGTCGCCGCGTGTTTTTGCGCGTGGACTTCAACGTGCCCCTGCGCGACGGCGTCATCGGCAACGCAGTGAGGGTGGAGAACGCGCTGCCGACCATAAAGGCCCTGCGCGACGCGGGTGCCCGCGTCATCCTGGCCTCGCATCTCGGCAGGCCCGGCGGCAAGGCTGACCCCGCCTGCTCGCTGGCGCCGGTGGCCAAGCTGCTGTCCGGCCTGCTGGAGACGCCCGTTCCCCTGGCCCCGGACTGCGTGGGCGAACAGGCAAGAGCGATGGCCATGGCTCTTAGCGACGGTGAAGTGCTGCTGCTTGAGAACCTGCGGTTTCACGACGGCGAAAAGAACAACGCCCCCGACTTCGCAGCCGAGCTGGCCTCCCTGGCCGAGCTCTACGTAAACGATGCCTTCGGTGCCGTGCACCGGGCCCACGCTTCGATCGTGGGTGTGCCGGCCCTGCTGGCTGAGCACGCCGCCGGCCTGCTCCTCACGTGCGAGGTCGAGGCGTTGAGCATGCTGGTAGAATCGCCCGAGCATCCCTTTGTCGCGGTCGTCGGCGGCGCCAAGGTATCCGACAAAATAGCAGTGATGAAGAACCTCCTCGGGCCGGCCGACTCAGTGCTCGTTGGCGGTGCGATGGCCTACACCTTCCTTGCAGCCATGGGACACTCAACGGGCGACTCACGGTTGGAAAGCGACAAGACCGAGCTCGCCGCACAGCTGCTTGACGAGGCTTCGCGAGCCGGCTGCGAGCTGCAACTGCCGGTGGACCACGTGGCCGCCGATAATTTTGATAAAAATGCGACCCCGGTAGCTGTCGACGGCCGCGATATACCCGACGGGCTGATGGGGCTGGACATCGGCCCGCGCAGCCGACGCGCTTACCAGGACGCCATAGCAGGCGCGCGCACGCTGTTGTGGAACGGCCCCATGGGCGTGTTCGAGTGGCCGGCTTTTGCCGAGGGCACCATGGCCGTGGCCAACGCCGTGGCCGACTCGGCCGCGATGTCTGTCGTCGGCGGTGGCGACTCGGTGGCCGCTCTGGCAGAATCCGGTAGACAGGCCGACGTCACCCACGTATCAACAGGCGGCGGGGCCTCGCTGGAGTTCCTGGAAGGACGAACCCTGCCGGGCATAGCGGCGCTGGACGACAAGAACGACCATGCCTGAGGAGACCAACATGCCTGTTCCAATGCTGGCCGCCAACTGGAAAATGAACTGCCTCGCCGACGAATCGGCCGAGTTGGCGCGCGCCGTAGTGGAGGGCTGTACCGGACTCAAGGGGCGCGACGTACTGCTGGCGGTACCCTACACCTCGCTGCACGTGGTGGCCCGCGAGCTGGCCGACTCGTCAGTGTCGCTGGCTGCCCAGGACATGTTCTGGGAAAAATCTGGCGCCTGGACGGGCGAAGTCTCGGCCGAAATGCTCGTCGACGCCGGCTGCAGCCACGTCGTTATAGGACATTCGGAACGCCGGGAGCACTTCGGCGAAACTGACTACTCCGTTGCCCGCAAGGTAGCCGCCGCCCACGCGGGCGGCTTGATACCACTGCTCTGCGTCGGAGAAACCCTCGACCAACGCGAAGCCGGGCAGACCGCAGAAGTGGTGGAAAAGCAGCTGAGAGGCGGTCTATGCGAGCTCGAGCTGGCCGGTTTCACCAGCCTGCTGCTGGCCTACGAGCCCGTGTGGGCCATAGGAACGGGGCATACCGCCAGCTCGGAACAGGCTGAAGAAGTCCACGCGGGCCTGAGAACCGTTCTCGCCGACATGAGCGACACAGACACCGCGGCCGGCATCCGCATACTCTACGGGGGCAGCGTCAAGCCCGATAACGTGGACGAACTCATGACCTGCCCCAACGTCAACGGCGCCCTGGTCGGCGGGGCCAGCTTGAAGGCGGAGGACTTCCTGCGCATAGTCCACCATCGGGAGCAATCGGGAGTAATTTAAAGTGGAAACCCTGGTCAACGTAGTTCACATTATAGCCGCAGTGGTACTCATCGGAGTCGTGCTGCTGCAAAGCGGAAAGGGCGCCGATATGGGCGCGGCTTTTGGCGGCGGCGGCGGCGGCTCAACCGTATTTGGCCCCAGCGGCCCCGGCAACATGCTCACCCGGCTGACAACCATCATGGCCATAGTGTTCATGGCCACGTCGCTGACACTGGCGGTACTATCGGCCAAGCGAACCTCGGTCTTCGACGACGTGGAAGAGCCAGCGACGCTTACCGTGCCTGCAACGGAGCCAGTGGCAACGGAGCCAGTGGCAACGGAGCCCGCGGCGGCCGAAGAGTAGGCTGCTCCCTGGCCATAGCTGACTGCGAGGATGGCGGAACTGGTAGACGCGCCAGGTTGAGGGCCTGGTGGGCATTGCGCTCGTGGGGGTTCGAGTCCCCCTCCTCGCACCACGAAGTTCCGCTGAGAAACCCGCAGCCCGACAGCACTCAGCCTGTCAGACCTCCTCTCTTCAAGCTGCCTGCAGCGGCCGCGAGGGCCGTTGTCCTCGGGCGACTTCGCAAGCTCTCCTCGGGGCGCCTGTGCCTGCAGGAGAACGGTGCCGCTCTCCGCTTTGGTGACGCTGCCCCTGGCGGTGCTGACCAACCCTTCTTCGAGCCAACCATAACCGTCAACGACCCCCGCTTTTTTCTGCGCGTCGCGCTGCGCGGCGGCATCGGGGCGGCCGACAGTTACACGCGCGGCGAGTGGGACTGCGACGACCTGGTCGAACTCACACGGTTGCTGGCCGCCAACGAGCAGGGCATCGAAACCCGGGCGGGCCCGGCGACCGCGCTCGCCCGCGGGATGAGAAGACTGCAACCGGCGGCCGGCAGGCTACGCTCACGGCGCAACGTGGCAAAACACTACGACCTCGGAAACGATTTCTTCGAACTCTTCCTCGACCCCGGACTGAGTTATTCCTGCCTGATTTTTGACAGCCCCGCCACCTCGCTGAAAGAAGCCGCGCAGGCCAAGCTCAAACACGCCTGCGACAGCCTCGAGCTGAAGGCCGGGCAACGACTTCTCGACCTCGGCTGTGGCTGGGGGGCCCTGTCCCTGTACGCCGCCGAGCAACGACAGGTGCGGGTGACGGCAGTGACCGTGTCAGAAAAGCAGGCCGACTACCTCGCGGCCCGAGTGCAGGCGCGCGGGCTGGGCGACCTCGTGGCGGTAAAGAGGAGCGACTACCGCGACCTGCGCGGCAGCCACGACGCGGTGGCCAGCGTCGAGATGATAGAAGCGGTGGGGGCGCGCAATTACGGGCGCCTGTTTGCCTGCTACCGCGACCGCCTGCGACCCGGCGGCCGCTTGTTCCTGCAGGCCATCACCATAGACGACGCTCTTTACGACGAGTACCGCTACCGCCCGGACTTCATCCGCCAGCGGGTATTCCCCGGGGGCTGCCTGCCTTCGCTACGGGTGATCAAGCGCGAAGCCCAGGGGGCGGGCTTGCTGCTGGAAGAAACCACCGACATAGGCAGCCACTACGTGACGACGCTGGCACACTGGCGGCAACGTTTCACGGACAACCGGCAGCGGCTGTCCGAACTGGGCTACGACCGCGCCCTGCAGAGATCCTGGCTCATGTACCTGAGCTACTGCGAAGCCGGTTTCGCCGAGGGACGCATATCAGACCTGCAGCTGCGCCTGCGCCGTCGCTGAGGGACGCCAGGACTAGTCTTCGAGCTTGAGCGCCTGCCGCGGGCAGAGTCTGACCGCTTCGCGCACCGACGCGTGCAGTTCTTCGCCCGGCTCTTCGACGAGCACCTGGAGGTTGTCGTCGTCATCAACCTCGAACACCTTCGGGCTCTCGCGCATGCAGATAGCGTTTGCCTCACACAGATCGTAGTCCACTTTTATTTTCATGTTGCCTTTCCTTGCGGCGTAAAACTCAAACGCATTTCCTTTATACCGTCTATGAAGTTGGAATGCAGCCGCCGAACCGGGCCGGCAAACTCCATGTCGGGCAAGCGCGACACTAACTCGCCCAGTATGGCGTTCAACTGCACGCGGGCGAGGTTGGCCCCGAGGCAGAAGTGTTCGCCCACGCCGAAAGCGAGATGCTCGTTGGGGCTGCGCCTGATGTCAAAAGTATCGGGATCGTCAAACATCGACTCGTCGCGGTTGATCGACGGGTACCAGATGACGACCTTCTCTCCCTTTTTAATGGCCTGCCCACCGAGTTGCGTATCGGCCGTGGCGGTGCGCCGGAAGTGGATGACGGCCGGGTTGTAGCGCAGGATTTCTTCCACGGCGCCGGTCAGCAACGACGGATCGTCTACCAGCAGCGCCCGTTGGTCGGGGTGCTCAATGAGCAGCCGCATGGCCTGGCTGGTGACGGTACGGGTGGTCTCGTTTCCGGCCAGCGCGATGAGCAGGAAAAAGGAATTGAACTCGAGGTCGTTGAGCTTCTCCCCGTCAACCTCGCCGTTGACGAGAACGCTCACGAGGTCGTCAACGGGATTGGCCCTGCGCGCGTCGCCCAGCTTCTGGGCATACTCGAACATGCCCACCGAAGCGTTCATGCGGTCTTCGTCGCTTACCTGGAACTCGGGGTCGTCAAAACCGATGAGCGTGTTGCTGAGATCGTACACGTGGCGACGATCTTCGACCGGAACGCCCAGCATGTCGCAGATCGACATCATCGGCAGTTGCGAGGCCACGTCGTCCACGAACTCGCACTCGCCGCGCTCGGCTATCCTGTCGACTATTTCGCGCGACATGTCGACGATGCCGGAGCGTAGGTTGGCGACCCGCGCGGGGGTGAACCCCTTGTTTACCAGGCGGCGGTACTTGCTGTGGTCGGGCGGGTCCATGTTGAGCATGAGCGCGCGCAGGACTACGAGTTGCTCCTCGCCGACCTCGAATATGTTGGTGCCACCGGCCGACGACGAAAACAGGACGTTGTCGCGCGACACCGCCACGGCGTCGTCGTAACGGGACACGCACCAGTATCCCGCCCCCTCGGTCTCTGACTGCCAGCGCAGCGGATCATTTGCCCTCATCCAGCGGAACCAGTCGTGGGGAATGCCGTCGTCGAACACGAACAGGTCGTTAAGGTTTATATCGCCAGGCAACATCAGTCCTGTTCTTCCTCGGCCGCCTTCATGTCCGCCACCAGCTCGTCCACCTGGGCGGCGGGCCACTTTTTGCCCTGGCCCACGCCTTCGCACATCCTGCGTGCGCTCGAATTCCAGCTCAAGCGATCGGGGTTGTCCGTCAGCATCGAGTCCCAGAACGGAAAGGTACGGCACTGCAACGGCCGCGCTTCGTACACCGAGCAACTGTTCTTCTCGCGATTAAAAAACGTACAGGCGTCGCTGTCCATTTTGAGACGTGTCCAGCCCAGCTCGTCCACAAAAGCGTAACGCTCGAGAAACTCATCGAGCTCCAGTCCCAGCTCCAGGGCCAGGCGTTCGGCGTCGTCGTCGTAGAGGTAAACGCAGTCGTAGCCGTCGCGCACCCGGCAGCAGTCTCCACAGCCCGTGCACTCAAAGCACAACCCATCAGCCGGCCCGGCTGCTGTGGGGGGGGCGACAGCCACCGCTCAGGCCTGTACTCGGGCGCCGATCAAGGCCTGCACGGCTTCGGATATGCCGTCCACGCTGAGCTGGAACATCGGGAAAGTACGGCGAATTACGCGCGTGGTCTGGGTCTGGTCCCAGTAGCGCTTGTCGTCGGGATTGAGCCAGACGCTGCGGTTGAAGTGAGCAGATATGCGATGCAGCCAGTCTATACCCGGAGTTTCGCTCACCACGCGCGGGTCAATGTTGCCGTAGGATTGCAGCAGTTCGGCCGGGTGCATGGCCGCATCGCCGACCACCAGCACCTTCCAACGCTCGTTGAGCATGCGAAACAATTCCCCGGTAGGCACCGCATCGGAGGCCGCGAGGCGCGCCGTCTTGTACACCTGCTCGTAGATGCAGTTGTGGAA
>Ga0302123_10001442_pt1 | contig 17031 bp, 19 predicted proteins | sample CB21_321_MG_FD_203109 | JGI IMG/M metagenome (GOLD analysis project Ga0302123, IMG submission 203109) | Marine microbial communities from Western Arctic Ocean, Canada - CB21_32.1 | ecosystem: Environmental > Aquatic > Marine > Oceanic | place: Canada: Western Arctic Ocean | collected 2017-09-28 | reverse complement strand
GTGGATCTCGTGGTTCCGTTAATATCTAATTCGTATTGAGGGGATGCAGTTTTGATACCAACTCTGCTGTTATTAACATCCAAATAAAGTAAATCCGTCTCAAAGGCTAAATCCACGCCGTTACGCAATAGATTGGACTTTAAAAGCGGACCCGAAATACGACCTACAGCCACTTTGCTCTCCTACGGGGATCCTGTCCCTCTAGCCAAATTTTCATCTTTTACAAGTTCTTTGCTGGCTAACCACAGTATGTCCCATAGTACACAAAAGGTATCTCTCCTTTTATTGGTCCTGTACTATGACAATAGTATTTATCGTTTTTGGAAATTATGCAAGTGCAATGGTGTAAATATTAACTAGTTCGTCCATGTACTCGAGTGTAATGCCACCGCCAATACCAGCAACGTTAGACCATTGAGTGCCATCAAACGTTTCTACATAAGCTAGTTGTGTATTATATCGTGTTTGTCCTATTAGACCCGCTGGACGTTGTGCTGTAGACCCTGCTGGGATTACTACACCAACAGTAGCATCGAAGTGAATGTATCCTGTAGCTCCTGTTTTACTAAGTTGAAATGCTTGAGAAATTGTATTATGTATAACACTTCCTTGAAATTTAAAGTTAGCTATGTTAACCGTTCCGGTTCCTTGTGCAGTTAACGTCATTGCCGCATTTAATGTAGCTGTAGAAATAGTGTTACCATCTATTGCCACATTACTTTGTGACACTAGTTTATTAGTTGTTAATTCAGTACTAGTTAATGTTGTAGTTGTAACACCATTAGTAACAAAACTAAAATCATTACCAGCATTTGCTAATACATAAGTTTGTCTGTCTTCACTCCATATACCTCTTAGAGGAGTATATGCAATTGAAAATAATTCAAAGAAGTTAGTAGTTGTGTTGTACCTAACATCACGGTTTAAGTTAGGTCTTTGTGCTTCTGTACCGTCTGGTACTCTTAGTGCCGCTACAGAGCTTATTGTTAAGTTTTCGCTACCTGGATTGATTACTATGTCAGTAGCTGATGAAATATTATGTCCGTTAAATTCTAAACCGTCAAGAACTACGCCACCTGTACCATTAGCCCTAAGGAACATGTTATTATTAAATGTTGAAGTTGATATATAATCGTTATCAATCTCAATGTCACCTATAATTGCTTTAGCTGTGTTTACATTGTTCCATATTTTTGTTGCACTTCCTAAATTATGTAATCCTACTGTAGAGTTTGGAACTAAATCTTGGGTGAAATCAAGGAAATCAAAGTCAATAGTATCAGTAGCTGTGTCACCTAAATTAATTGTTCCACCAACACTTATGTTTCCTGGAATAGTTATATTTCCTGTAGCATTAACATTACCAGTAACTTTTGTATTTGTAAATTCAACAGTTCCTGCACCATTAGGACTTAGTACAATATTAGAATTGCTTAAACTACCAATAGTATTATCGTTAAATTCTAAATTTTCAGTACGTAATTTATCTGTTTTAATTATACCTTGGGAATTTAAAATAATATTACCAACTACACTTGAAGCTCCTGTAGTATCAAATTTAAGATTACCACCAGTGAGACGAGTAGCATAGTAGTTACTAGCACTATGTTGGCCTGCAATAAATAATTCTGTGCTTGGAGTCGCGGTTTTAACGCCTATCTTACCAGTTAAGTGACCTATAAACAATAAGTCTGTATCAACGGCTAGATTAGCTTGGGTTCTCTGTAGATTTGCCGCTAATAGCGGACCTGAGATTCTTGCAACTTGTGCCATAATATAACTTCCCTCTATGTTATGTATTTATCGGGAGTTATTAGGTCCAGGGTCTGCCTGTTACAAGTCCACCTGAGTTTGCATTATCGGTAAGTGTATTATCTGCTTTATATACAGTAGGTAATTGAGACAAGTTAAGAGTACTACGTCTTCCGCTTGCCGCTCGGTTTGTTTTTGCTAAATTTAATTTAGCTTCTTGTCTTAGTTTCTTATTTGCTAGTGTTGAAATTCCGTTTGTTGCCATAGTCGTCTCCTATTTGTCGTAGTTATGAAGAACTGTTACGGGTTTACCTGTTGGAACTGCTGTTCCAAATACTACATACCAACCAGTGGCATAAGTAGGTGGATTTTGTTCTAGTACATAGTTTGTAGTTGCTAGTTGGAATACGTTTTCAATAAGAACAAAAATATTTTGTGCCGCTAACGGTGCTGGGTTATATGAATCGCCATTAACTAATGGGCCAAACTTTGTTTCAACATCATTACCATTACCTAGTGATTGTTGAACAATACTTGCTGGTTCAAATCTTCTAATTGGTGCCCATGAACCATTTTGATAATCTTCAAATACATTAGTATCAGTATTATAACGAAGATGACCGTTTGCCGCTGATGTTTTTCTTTGTGCCTCAGTTCCTTTTGGAACCATCATCATGTCTGTACTATCAAGAACAATCTGACCGTTGACATCTCTACGGATATCGTCTTTGCCATAAATGCCGCGGGCATTAGTTGATTGTGCTTTTATATATCGCATTATACTTCCAAGTAACTAACAGTAGCAGATAAATTAAAAGGTGATTGCCCTTGCATCTGAACAGTATCGCCTTCCTCTAAAATAATTTTTTCAGAATCAAAAGTAAATGTTTCTCCACCTGGTACTGGTAGATCTTTTACAATCTGATTTAGTGTTGATAATGCCGCTCCACTTTGTACAAAGTGTAAATCAAACTGTGAATTATTTGCTGGAACACCAGCCGCCGCAAAATTACACACTAACAATGTTGTGATAGCGTATTGTTTGCCTGCCGGTACTGTTAACAGTACTGTTGGAGTTCCACTTAATGTTGCTTGTGCTATTGCCATTTTTATCTATCCTTAAAAGATCATACTTAAAAGTAATGATCTATTTTTACTTATAATTTCATCTCGAACGCTACTACTATTTACATAAAATAAGCCAGTCTTGCCTATTCCTGGTGCTTTAACGTACAGTACAAGCCCGTCTGCTGGTGCAACAGGATCTACAGTAGCATCGTCTACGCCTGGTGTACTTAAAATCTTTAATTGATCATCAACTACGACTGATCCAGTTCCTGGTGCTGAAAGAATTAAATCAGCGGAACTAATTGTTGTTTCTATTTTGTTTCCTGATAATCTTATATCTTGTATTTCTGCTCTATTATCATAAAATGTAGTATTAGTACTTCCGTCAACTCTTACTGTTACAGTACTTGGATTTGCTTGATCATCATCAAATGTAACAACATCAGTAAAGGACGAAGCAGATCCTGCTCTAATTTTATCAATGGCATAATTAGCAAGTTCATATGAAATTCTGTCATTAACTTTTTTCAAGTTAGGAATATCATCATCATCAGTAACTGAGTTTTCATAATTGTTAGTACCACTAACACTAATTACACCTGTACCACTATTAATTAAAAATAAATCGCCGCCACCTGTACTAATGCTTCTTACTTCTAATCCAATGTTACCACCGGACTCGTCTTTAAGTACAAATGCTCCTGTCTTAGTTGTATTAGTTACAGGATCGTTCCAAACAATAGATTCATTAAAAAGAATTTGTACATCGGCTAAACTACCACGTTCAATTCTAATTCCTGCTTCACCTAAAGTAATACCTGTTCCAGATTCATTTGCATTAATAACAATAATATTATCAGCTACATTTAAATTAGTTGAGTTTACTGTAGTTTGTTGCCCAGATATAACAAGGTCGCCTGTAACTCTAACCTGCCCTATATTAAGGCCTGTGTCAAGAGTTATAACTCCGTCGTCGGCTGTTTTAATTGTATAATTACCAGATGTTTGTAGTGTCTTTGCCATTTAATTATTGCCCATCAACTGTTACTGTATTTGTTACAGCGTCATCTTCACCACCGGCATCACTTCCGCCGATAACCATTTTTCCTCTTGTAGTACCTTCGTACTGACAATTATTATTCCAAATCTTTGTAATCTGTACGACTGTAGAATCATCTAATACGCCGTCAATTACCATATCGCCTGCTACTAATGTGCTAGATGCTTTATTAACTAAAGTTAATATTTCAGTAGTTGTACCATCTGTTACTCTAAATTTGTTTGTAGACCGTTGTGACAGAATCCATGCTTTAGTAGTTGCTTCTGATGCACCAGTGAAGAAATATCGGGTAACTTGGATTTTTCCATTGCCTTCCCCGAAATATCTTTTATTTACTGGCCTGCCCATAATATTCTCCGCTTTCAAGTATTTATCATCAAAATAAGAAGCCCGAAATTACCCGGGCTCCTTATAATTTTGATTATGCGTCTTCTGTGTAATCGTCGTCGTCAGTACCGACTAATGTGTTATCATCGCCAGCTTCTTCCATTCTAACAATACCAGATGCCGCTGAACCTGTAAGTTTCCATTGTACAGCTTCGCCGTCCAATGCGTTAGATCCTGTTGCACTTGGTTGAGCAAGTGTTATCTTTCTACCGGTAATCTTTGCTACGCCATAAGTTTCTGAATCAGCACCTAAGACTGTAATTGACATTTCAGTTGCTGATAAAGCCGCAGGTAAAATACCTGTTTTTAATGTACAGTCAAAAAGTCCTGCCGTGCCAATTTCTTCAACACGAAACTTTTTACTGCCAAGTTGTTTTACGATATAGCCTTCTTTAACAGCCGTGCCGTTATGAAAGTTTACTTTAATTTCAGTGCTACCTGCAATTGGTCCTACGCCTGATGCTCCGAAAAGTCTTTTATTAATAGGTCTTCCCATTTTTTTTCTCCTTTAAAACGTTCTAAGTCTACGGGGTTGGTTCCCCATAAAACGCAAGATTGCGTCCTTATACTCTTATATTTATCAATATGAGTCGATAGTCAAAAAGAAAGGGCGACATAAAGCCGCCCTTCCAAATTGTAATAATCTCTTAACTTAAGAGAATGTTACGTTCGCGATAGATACTCTACCTAAGTAGTCAGCCGCATTACCAAGAGATGATGCTGTGTTGTTTAACTCAACATAACCATATCTTGACATGAAACTTACAACTGGCTCAAAGCTAGATGGATCCAACACAACACCGCTTGACATTAAAGGAATGTATGGGCAGTAGAACGCTGGTGCGTCTGCTTCTGAAGTACCTTTGTAACCAACAAGTACGTCCGTACTATCAGCCGCATATGAATCAACATATACTTTCATTGCACCGTTTAGTGTTCCTACAAATTTAGTATTTGTTGGAGCTTCAAATGTGCCTTCAGTTGTTCTTGCGAACGCTGAAGTTGTAGCTGATTGTAGTACAGTAAGAGCGTGTGGGGAAACCACAGCCCAGTTACCAGCACCACGACGTGTACGCTGAGCAATAGTATTTGCAACGCGGTTGACCATAACAGCTAAAGCCGCATGTTCGTCACCTACGAAAGTTGCAGTACCACTAACAGCATTTTGGTCGTATGCTTGTTGTGCCGTACCTGCTAAAGCACGTAGTGATGCAAGAACTTCTTGATCAATTTCAGCAGTAATTTCTTGGGCTAATGCCGCCATAATTTCTGCTTCAATATCAATGCCTTGCTGTGCTTGAGCATCTTGAGCCGCTTCAAAAGTCCAGCGAGCTGATAGCTTTCTGGTTTTTGCTTCGACTGTTTGCTTTAAGATTTGGATGCTTAACTTCTTACCCGCAGATCCTTCAAGTGCCGCAGTTGCGCCAGCTTTAGGGTCGGAGTCATCAGCATTACCTGAATAAGCCGCCGCAATCTTAAATGGTGAAAGTGCTTCTTCACCTACTTCGTTACCGTCACTCGCGTCACTGTAACGTACTCTTAGTGTGTGGATTTGACCCACTGGACCTGTCATAGGCTGTACACCAACTAATTCGTTGGCAATAACAGTCGGCATAACACGTCGTATTACTGGTAGGATAACTCTATTTAGAGTTGCAACATTACCGGCTGATGTAGCGCCAGCACCTGCAGTCTCATTCAACCACTTGCGTGTGTTTTCAAGAGTACTTGCCATTACTGCTTTCTTATTGCCGTTAAGGCCTTCTAAAAGTGCAGTTTTGGTATCCTGCCAGCGGTTTTCTAGTAGTTCTGACATTATTTTCTCCTTAATTCAATCCTGCAAGTCTTCGAATGTCGACGATGTTGTCGGCTCCCGAGCTTACACTACTAACGTTAGATTCTTCTTTATTGCCTGTAATTGATTTTGCCTCAGCTTCTGTTAATGTCGCCTTTTTCTTTTCTGGAGTTTTCCCGTCAATAACTGCCGGCATGTACTTGTCAAATTGTTTTACTAATCTGTCAGTTTGTACACCTTCCAGTAAGTCTTTCATGATTTCACGTTGATCTCTACTCAATGGAGCAGTTAGGTCATCCATGATATCTTTTCTTTTGCTCGCTTCGGAAATTTTCTTAATTTCTGAATTTTTGCTTTCGATAACTTTTGTTTTATTATCAACATCTGCTTTAACTTCTGCAATTTGTTTTTCTTTAAGATCAACAACTTTCATTAGTTTAGCAGTTTCTGATTTTTCATTCAAGTAACTGTTAGTATACTCGTTTGAAAACGTTTCGAAAATCTTACGACCAAAGTCATTCTTACGAGCTGAATCAATATCTTCTTTAAGTTGGCTAATTTCTTTTGTAAGACCCTTGCCAACAATATCTGATACTAATTTAGCACTTTTTTCAACAAAAGTTGATTTAACTTTATTGAGATGTTTCTTAGCTTCACGTACTAATTTAACTTTCGTTTCAGCTAAGTCTTTCTTATCTTCTTGGAACTCTGCAATTTCTTTAGACAAAGCTTCAACCACAAATTCCTCAAGATTGCCAAACTTATTTGACATTACTTTTTGGTCATCATGTAATTCAGTTACTTCTTTCTTCAAAGACTTCATAACAAACTCTTTTAGCAAATTTGCGTTCTCACGCATAGCAATGGCATACTTTGCTCTTGCTTCTGCTAACTGTTTGCGGTCGTCTGTGAACTCGGAAATTTCTTCTGCTAATTTATCGCTCACCATAGAATCGATAGCTTCAACCATTTGTGATTTATCGTGTTCATACTTTGATGCGAACTCTTCGCGAAGTTCAGCGGTTACTTCCAATTTCGTTTCCGAAATCTTCTTATCCCACGCTTCTTGAATTTCAACTCTGATCTCTTCGGAAATTACATTGTTTTCAAAGAGTGATTTCAGTGCGTCCAACATTATATTCTCCTTTTACTGGAGCCCTTTGATGATATTCACCAAAGAATTCTTTAAATAGTCTTGTGCCTTTTTATCGCCTTGTACTTCGCGAGCCAAGTTCATAGCCTTATACCCCCCACGAGTATTCATTAAATGCTCGTATATTGGGGTTGGGTATGCCCCTGGAGCACTGGGTTGAGCTACTACGTCTACTGTGATTATTTCGTAGTCGCTTACTTGTCCGGAACCGTCTTCTGTAACGTTTCCGCTACCACGTGACGAGACTCCTAGTTTAACTCCGCTTTCCAGCATTGTTGAAACCAGGTTTCCCATCGGCGTTGGTAATACTTTAAGTTTTCCATAACCGTTTGGGCCATCCATCCACATTTCTGTGATCATATGGCTTACGCGGTCTAAGTTAATGTTAAGGCCTTCTGGATGATCAACTTCGCCTAAAACTGAATATCCACCTGTAATCTGGTCATTGAGAGTGTTGACAGCTCTACCTATCTCGGTAACAGGGTAAACACGTTGGTTGGCATTTTTAACCCCGCCTTGGATGCAAATACCTTTTAAAAAAAGATCTTTACCACCCTTGGCATTCTCGGTAGTCTCGATAACCATCTTAGCTTGGTCGAATGTTAAGTTTTCACGTAAATTGTGCAACACATTGCTCCTTAGCATTATTACGAACCTATTACTGAACCAGTATTAGTTCCGCCTTCTTCGCCTTTTCCCTTTTTCTCGGTACCGTGGCCTTTTGAATCAGACTTTAATGATTTAGAAGCTTTTCCACCAGGAACATTTACGTTACCAGCTGAGTCTTCTTTAGCATTGTTACCAGATAGTCCAGTATTTGAACCTCCAGTTCCTTCACCACCAGTTGCGATATTTTTAGCATCACCACCCATGTCATTTTTACCTGCTACTGGAGACTTAGTGTTATCACCATTGTCGCCCATTACAGCATTTACTTTTTCAACATACTCACGCATTTGTTCTGTGCTTGAAATTGGACCAGTCGCTTTCGCTACTTTTCCTTCGTATGCATTGCCTGTGTCAAGATCGGATCCAGCATTTACAGCCTCGTCCTCTGCTTCTTCATCACCTTCTTCGTCGTCGTCTCCAGCGTCCATATCCATTTCTGGACCTTCTTCGCCTTCTTCGTCGTCGTCGCCATCGTTATCATCCATCATAGAATCAAATTCAGCTTTAAGATCATCAAGTGCATCTTCTAAGTCAACAACACGGTCTTCTAAGTCTTCGTCGTCGCCCGCATCGTCTTCTTCACCGTCTTCGCCATCTTCATCACCTGCATCTTCAATGTCGCCGATCATAGCATCTGCTGGATCGCCGCCCATATCTGGCATGCCGTCTTCAGTGGGAACATCTTCTACTGGAGTAATGTCAACAAGTTCTTCTTTAACTTCTTGTTCATCACCTTTTTCGTCTTCGTCAGCTTTTTCGTCGACTTTATCGTCTTCCTTAGCTTCCGTATCTTCTTTTTCATCAACTTCAGCATCTTTTTTGTCTGCTTCGTCGACTTCAACTTCTGGCATGTCGTCGTCCAAAAGTTTTTCGTAAATGTTTCTAGATTTTTCAACAACTATTTCGTGAAATAGTTCTTCCGCTCCAGAGCGGTCTTCTGCGATGAGCTTTTCTAACATTTGCTCAAATTTATTTTTAATAGCCATTATTTTTCTCCTCCTGTTTATTTAGATAGTGTATTGCTGTCTACTGTATTTACATGTATAGGGAAAAAGTACGTGGTTATCGGCCTAAAACGGGCCGTTTTACATTAAGATTATAGGATCTTGAAAAAGTCCTGGAAATCTTCAATTGACATGTGATTCAGGTTGCCCCACACTTTTAAATTGTCTGGCAAGAATGAATCTTCTTTACTTGCTACACGTATATATCTCTTATGCGGATGTTTTTGAATTACAATACCTGTTTGTCTAGCCCAATTACCGTGGTAAGTTGCTGTATCTTCAGATGTTTTATAATTTTTTGTATCTGCATATAGATTATTAATTTTGTTATTGTCCTTAGTACCTTTGTAATCAAAGCCTAAAATGTAGATTTCGCTATGATTATGTTCTTCTTCACTAGCTAAATGTAGTGCAGTAGGTCCGCTACTCCAACCTAAACTTGGGTCAAAGTAATTAAACTTATTAAAATCTTTATAAACTCTATTAGGATTTGTCCATACTTCGTGTGTAAGTTGCCAGCCAACAGCGTTAATTTCGTTTACCATCTTAGTATCAACAGCTACTAGATAATCAGGATCAAACTCTCTATATAAAGCATTACATCCGTATATTTGACCGTATGGTTTTAATTTGTGTAAGTTAATTGGTTTACGACTGGTGCCATTTCCGATAACAAATGCCACAGTAGATCTGGGCATAGAACTAGACTGCCTGTTCGACGTTCGCGGCTATTCCATACATTTGACGTACAAAGTCAAGATCTTTTATTTGTTCTTCGGAGTGTAAATCTGCCGCTTTACGAACTTTATTAATTTGTCGCAGGGTTAATCTTGTTTTGCGAGTATCATCTCGTTTTACAATAGAATCATCGTCAATAGGATCATACTGTTTATTATCCACTGGCTCGAGTGTTTCTTTATCGAAGTAAAATATTTCTCGCAACATTGTCATACTACTATTTATGCGGGAGGAGGTGTAGCACCGCCGTCGTCCGCTCCTCCGGTTGCTGTATCTGGTGCAGGGGCTGTTCCCCCATCTTCAGGAGCCGGGTCAGCTTCAGGATCAATATCTTCCATTCCGCCCATGTCAGCACCTATACCTGCTCCACTAATTCCGGCAGTTCTCATTTCGCCTGCGGCATCAGTTGGCAATGGTGTTAAGTTCTCGTCATTCTCTTCTTTCCAATAACGTTCATTCTCAGCAAGTTCTTCATCAGTCATTCCTAAGAAACGTTTTAATGCAAACCTATTTGAAATATAAGGTATAGCACTCATTTGTGTATACGTTGGAACACGAGCATTATCAAGTTCACTTTGTCTATAACTTGCAAAGTTTTGTGGTGGTTGCATTTTAAGATCAAACATTGCAGTATCAATGTTTACACCTTTTTCTAACAAGTAACGTTTAAATTCTTGATTAAATTCTTCTGTAAGTAAATTTTGTAATCTTTCACAGTAATTATTAAAACGTAATTCTTGAATATATGCTGTACCAACTCTACCATCTTGGTAATTACTTTGTCCATCATCTGGACCAGTTGGTAAGTAAGAACTTGGAATACGTAATCCACGTACAAGTTTATTAGTAAAATATTTTAAGTCGTCAATCTCACCTAAGTTTGTACCGCCTGGTAATGTTTCAACTTTTGATCCACGTCCTTCAGCAGTTTGTGGAAAGAAGTAATCTTCGTTAATTGATAATGGGTTGTATGAACTGTCAATTACGTTTGTACCGCCGCCTGTTGCACTAGGAATACGTCTTTGATGTATTTCTGTTTTAACTCGTTCAACAAATTGCATAGCAAGGTGACTTGGCATATTACCTACGTCAACGTAAAATACTCTACGTTCCGGTGCTCGTTGTACCCTATAAATTATAATTGCGTCTTCTAGTAATTCTTTTTGTTTGTAAACTTTAAAAATACTTTCTAGTAATGAGTTACCAAATGGAAAGTTATTATCTAACCCCTCAGACAAACTAAGGTGTACAATATTTTCAGCATCAACAGTAAGTTCTTTAAGATCTCTAGTAAATCTTCCTGCACTTGCACCTTGGCTTGGTGATCCAACTTGTCCTCTGCTACCGCCTGTTAAATAACCTTCACCTCCACCAGTAACATTACCGCTAGTTTGATGTGGTGTTGTAGCTACCATATGTGTAAAGTTTAAATTTACATCTCTAATAACATATTGTTCTGGTTTCTTACCTTCGGATTCGTTTACAATAATACGTGATACTTTTGCAGGATCAACATGAAACAATTTTTTAGTTTCTGGATCTCTAATAAAAAATGCATCGCCGTATTTAAACACGTTACGAATGATTTTAAACATTCGAGTTTCAAACTTTTGTAACTTAGACCATTGCTGTAAGTATTGTGAAAGTACTGTAATTTCTGAGTTGGTTGCTTTTTGTTTAAAGTCCATCATGAATGGAGTTTTATTTTGTTTGTTTTGTTGTGTACAAAATTCTCCAAGGATATCTAACGCGGCATTTACTTCTGAATCCATATCCATAGTATTATATTGTCCGTATCGTTCAACACGATTCGGAGAACCAACATATACATCTGGCAAGTAAGAACTATAATTTGCCTGGGCTGGACCTAACCCTTGTTGGCCTGGACCACCTATTGGACTATAACTTCCGTCGCCACCTGCTTTTGTTTCTACAGGTGTAAAATACCGTTTCCAACTCATATTATCTCTCTTCTAACGCTTTTAGTTGTTTAGTTTCAATCTTGTTTCCTGCTTGTACAAGTTCTATTAATGTTTGCATACTACTATTTAACTTATCTACAGACGCACCTGAGTCAGACATGGATGCTTTCACAGTGGCTGATAAATTGGCTGACATATCACTAGACATATTAGCTGTTGTTTTTTGGTATTCTTTAAGGTTATTAATTAGCTTTGTAATTTGTTCGCTAGTTTTATCAATATCAGCATTTTTCATTGCATCTACAAAACCAGTAATTCCTTCTAAGCCTTTGCCTATCTTTTCCAATCCTGCCGCGTCAACATCTTTAAAGTCTTTTAATCCTTCTGCAATGTCTGCCATTCCGCTAGTAGATCCACTGCCACCAAATAAGCCTCCAAGAAACTTACCTGCTTTATCCAATAAACTATCACCAGTAAATGCACTAACACCTTTGTATAAAGATTCTAAAGCAGGTCCGGCTTTTGCTAAGTTGTCAACTTGTATATCTTGAAATTCTTTTATTCCAAGAGCAAGTTTCTTTAATCCACCACCACCAAGTTGACCTACAATACCGCCAGCCGCTAAATCAGTTAATGGTCCTGCTAAAGAGCTTAAGAACCCTGGCATTTCTTTCATATCTTCGTTCATGTCTACCTCAGACAGCAGTTTTACTCCTTCGGCAACATTTTTTATTCCGGAGCCAACCATTTCAATAGCTTTACCTACAGCTAAAATAACAACAGACCCTATTAATAAAAATTTAGTAAGAAGAGCCAAACCAGCTATAGCTATAGCCCCAAGCCCAAGACCTAGTTTTACTGCGGCAAATCCAATTCCAATTAGGCTAACAGCACCGCCAACAGCAACCCAGTTAATACCGCTGAAAAAGGCCGACATCTTGTCAATAAAGCTGACATCTTTCTTTTCATCTTTCATTGTGGTTTTATATTCGTTAGCTTTTGCAATTAATTCATCCATTCTCTTTAGTGCCGCTGTTTTTTCTTCTTCTGTCATACCACCTGCATCAATCTCTTTTTGGAGAGCCGCCATCGAATCGTTAACGGCGGTTAAATTCTTTTGAGCTGTTTTATATGTCTCAGTTTGACCTAACGAGTCCCAAGCCGTATCAACAGAAGTTCCCATACTTGTTATTACGTTTTTAACTTTCTCATAACCTGCTTTTAATACTGCTTTTGCAGTTCCTTCGGGGTCTTTGAAAAACTCTTTAATACCAGCTGTTACTGTGTCTAGCATAGATTTTCCGCCCTCTGGAGACAGCCCCATTAGCTTGTTAAGTGCTATGGTGCCGAGATCAATAGCCTTCTCCATTTTGGTAACAGCTCCCTTAATCAGACCGGGGCCTTCTTTTTCTAAATATTCTGTAGCAAGTGTAAATGCCGCACCAACCTTAGGCATAACTTTATCAACCATCTGATCTCTAAGTACATTAGACATGTCTACTAATACATCTTGAGCTGTTAAGGGCTTGCCCTTGCCATCTTCATCTTCTATAGTTTTGCCTATGTTGTCAGTCACACTTTTTAATTCTTTATTAAAATTCATCATGTTACCAGCACCTAGTGATATACCGTCCCACCAGGTCGAGCCGATGGCCTGTTGCAGTTGCATATCTACGCCGCCCTCTTTCAGCTTATCCAATGATTTCTTTGAAGCAGTTGATAATAAATCATTAAGGCGTATTTCTTCTTCTTTTGATGCATATCCTTTTACAGCTATGCTATTCAAAAGCTCGCCTACTTTTCGATATTCATCAACGTTTCCGACCATACCTCTAGTCATATCATCAATACCAACACCGTTTGACGCCATTAATCTTTTTATAGCATCGGCCATAGGCTTACTTGAAACTTTTTCTATCTTAGTAAATAGGGCGTTCACCATGTCTTTAGTCGGAGCGTCCATTCCTGATATCATCATTTTAGACATAGGGTCTTCTTGATTTTCTCTCATTGCCGCCGCGGCTTCTTTACGTGATATACCTGTAAGTTTTGTTAATTTGTCTAATTCAAAGATATAGCTTTGTACACCCTTTGAAAGATTCTGATCAGTTCTACCTTTTGTTCTACCTAATCTTGCTTCTTGGGCCATATACTCAGCTGTTAATTCTGTTTGTTCTGTTATTGACATACCTAGTAAACTAAATTGCTTACCAACATCTTTACGTACTTTTCCTAATACACTAGAAAACCTTTGAGTACCTGCATTTACACTACCAAATGCCATTGCTAAGTCAGTGGAATGACCTGCTACTCCCGCAGTAAAGTCTTCCAAACTAACGCCGGCTGTACTAGCCATTGTTTGAAATTGAAATAAGTTGTTTCCGGCTGATGCGCCTACACTTGCCATATCTCGAAACGTTTCCATATGACCTTCAAATGCACCTATTAACATTTGAACTGGTTTTCCAAGGGCTCCAAATGCACCTGTAACATGGCTTGTATAAGCACCTATACTTGTTTGGGCTCCCATTAATTCGCCAGCTACACCTAAAACTGCACTACTAATGCCCCCGGCTACAGAGCCAAGTAGTCCAGCCGTGGCTCTACCTGCGGCTTTAGCAAGGTCGACGAAACTGCTAGTTGTTTTTTTTGTAGCTTTTGTACCGTCTTGTGTAGCTTTTGTATCGCTTGTAGTAGCTCGTAAATTATCTTTTGATGCTTTTTCTTGTGCCTTCTGACCTTTAGATTTTCCGGCTAACCCAACAGTTGCGGCACCTGCCGCAGGGCCGCCCATAGCTTCCATGGCTTTTACTAATTTGTCTAACGTTTCTTCAGATGCGGCATTACTACTAGAACCGCCGTCATCATATTTTACTCGTGTTGCCATAATTAAAACCCTAGTTAACTGTTCACCATAAATATCTGTATGAACTTCAATATATTTATCCGGAGATAAACCATGGCAGACAATATGATGCCAGGGGGAGTGCCTTTAGGAAAACTTCCTATTTCGCCTCAAGCAACCCCTGGTCCAGAGATAGGAATTCCAATTCAACCTGGAACTCCAGTACCAGCAGTGGGACCTAACCCACTTGAAAAATATTTTAGGCAACCAAAAATATATATTTCTTTACCTAGTAAAGGAACTTATTGGCCAGCAGGTAGTATTGAGATGACCGAAAATGGTGAACTCCCTGTATTTGCCATGACAGCAAAAGACGAAATGCGGTTTAAAACACCTGATGCATTAATGAATGGACAAGCAACTGTTGATGTTATTCAAAGTTGCATACCGTCTATTAAAAATGCATGGCTTACACCTATTCTTGATTTAGATACTATTCTAATTGCTATGCGTATTGCAACATATGGTGAAAAATTAGAAATAACATCTAAAGTACCAGTTATAGAAGAAGATAAAGCATTTGAATTAGATATGAGAACACTTCTTGATAAATTTATGAATGTTACATATAATAATGTTTTAACTCACGGTGAGTTGCAAATTACAATTCGTCCAATGACTTATAAACAATTTACAAAAACTGCATTAAAATCTTTTGAAGAACAGAGAATTTTTGCAACTATTAATAATGAAGCACTAGACGAACCTCAAAAACTTGAGATATTTAATAAATCGTTTGCATCTTTAACTTCTTTAACTATTGATACAATCAAAACAAGCATACAACAAATTCAGGTTGGAGGACAGATTGTTACTGACGCAAATCAGATTTCAGAGTTTATTGATAAAGCTGACAAAGATTTTTATACTGCAATTACAAAACATATTGAACAAGAAAAGAAAAAGTTTGAAACAGAACCAATGCGTGTAGAAGCTACTGCTGAAGAACTTGAAAGAGGCGTTCCGGAAACTTACGAAATTCCAATAGCATTTGATCAATCAAATTTTTTCGTGTAAGGATTTCAGTCCTATCTCTGACAGAAATCCTAAAATACTGTGATAGCTTAGACAACGAGGTAAAACAACTAAAGTATGAACTTGCAAAACTTGTATGGTATATGCGTGGGGGAGTTACTTGGGCTGAGATATTAGATTGTTCAGTAGATGATCGTGAAGTATTTTCAAAACTTATTAAAGAAAATTTAGAGACAACTAAAAAATCTGGACGAGACTTCTTTTAAACAGGCTTTCCGTCTTTACTTATTTCATACCCTTGTTTTTTAAGACTATCAATACTTGTCTTCTGCTTTTGCAGATCCACTAGTTCCATAGTAGCTGTCTTAACTGCTACACCTTTTGGAGCAAATTTATTTTGTATTATTGTTTGTCCAGGCGCTTCAGCCGGACCTACAACTGTGCCAGCTCCTTTTTTCCCTTTAGTACTAGTGTATGTAATCGCGTCACCCTTTTTAAATTCAACAGGTGCATCTACTGGTGCATCAACTGGTGCATCAACTGGTTTAACTTCTGGAGCACTTGGGTCAACTGGTGCATCAACTGGTTTAACTTCTGGAGCACTTGGGTCAACTGGTGCATCTGGTTTAACTTCTGGAGCACTTGGGTCAACTGGTTTTACTTCTGGGTTTACTTCTGGTTTTACTTCTGGAGCATTTGGGTTAACTGGTTTTACTTCTGGAGCATTTGGGTTAACTGGTTTTACTTCTGGTTTTACTTCCGGAGCATTTGCATCTGGGGTTGTACCGTATTGTTGTCCTAAAGTTTTAGGTTCTTCTGGTTCTGGTTCTTCTTGTCCAACCGCCGCTTGTCCGGCTTGTCCTTTAAAAGAATCTTGTGCCGCACCTTGTAATATAGTGTCGATGGCTCCTTTTGGTAATAGACCATCTTTATGTTTGTTTAATTGTCCTGTTGGCATTTTTTGTGTAGCCATAAAATCTGCTAATTCAGCCTTAGTAGGAGTTTTAGGCTTTTGTATACCAGTCTGGCCTGCAAACTGACTATATGATTTCCATAGGGCTTTAGCTCTTGCGTTTACGTCTAGCTTACCTTGACCACTTGCTTTGGTACCAGCAGTACCAACTTTGCTCTGGATCTTATTCCAGGCATTCCCAAGCATACTTCCACCTGGTGCTTCGACTACTTGTGATTCGCTTATAATTTGATGTACTTTCATAATCTCCGGTCTCCAAATGTATTTATATTATATTTAGCTATAACTCAATGCTTACTCTAGTAAATACTCTTATGCCTCAAACAGTATTCAAGATCATTGAGACAGTTACTCAGAAGGTTGAGCTAATTGGCTGTAGCAGTGAAACAGAAGCATATGAAGTTATGCAACAACTACAAGACGCTAACCCTCGTGGTGTTTATGAAATAGTATCGGAAACTCTGTATACTGTTAAAGGACTTGGAAGAGATCCAGAACTACACTAATATATAAGTCTTATTAATGATTGTTCTTAAGTGAGCTATGCTCACTTTGTTTTCGCTAACGCTCAAACAATTATTCTTTTTTTATTGTTGATTAAGTGCAAAGCACTTTTAGCATCATGTAGAT
>Ga0302123_10001440_pt1 | contig 17048 bp, 17 predicted proteins | sample CB21_321_MG_FD_203109 | JGI IMG/M metagenome (GOLD analysis project Ga0302123, IMG submission 203109) | Marine microbial communities from Western Arctic Ocean, Canada - CB21_32.1 | ecosystem: Environmental > Aquatic > Marine > Oceanic | place: Canada: Western Arctic Ocean | collected 2017-09-28 | reverse complement strand
AAAAGTAGCCCTCAGCAATCAGCGACTCCACCCACGCGCCATAGACGATCTCAGCCGCCTTCACAAACCCCATCTGCGCCTCAAGCGTGAACGCAATAATCGGGTTACCTTCCGGCTCCAGAGCAATCGCCGGCTTCGTCCCCACGCCAACCTCATCAACCACCCACGTGAAGTTGTCAGACGTCAGGCCCGCACCACCATCAATCGCTGCCGGCACCACCGCAGTCGGAGCCACAACAAGAGGAACATCAACAGTTGGCACAACGCTAGCCGTCGGCACAGCAGTCGCTGGTATCGGAGTAGCAGTCGGCTGAGCAGCGCTAGTCGGAAACGGAGTCGGTGTAGGGATCCGCACCGGCGGATCATCAGACCCACAAGCAATAGCGGCAACAGCAGTAATAGCCCCAAGCGAAATCAGCAGCGCGCGACGGCGAGAGTTGAAAAGCAAAGTCATTCTCCACGATCAATGCGCAGAACAGTGCAAGCCGCGCCGAATGTATACCCCAATTCGATGCACCAAATCCCATTTCGTGACGAACAAGCCTGCGGCGACGCCCAAAAACAGGTAGGGGCAGGTTTGAAACCTGCCCCTCTTCAACGCCGCATCACCGGTTCCCCCAGCGCCCTGCTAAGTACCAGCTACGCTGTGCCCGTGCGGCAGGCACTACTTGATCGAATAGCCTCCATCGACCGCAATCGCCGCGCCCGTCACAAAATCTGACGCCGCGCTGCACAGGAACACCGCCGTCCCCGCCAACTCCTGCGGCTGCCCCCACCGAGCCAGCGGCGTACGATCGGAAATCAGCGCCTCTCGCTCCGGATACATCTTCAGGAATGCACCCGTCATATCCGTATGAATCCACCCCGGCAGAATCGAATTTACATTGATCTTGTCCTTCGCCCACGCAATCGCACACGCCTTCGTGAACTGGACGATTCCGCCCTTACTGGAGGCATACGGACTGGCGTACTCCGACGCAAAAATCGACATCATGGAGCCGATGTTGATGATCTTCCCACCACCCCGCTTCTTGATCTCAGGGTAGACAGCCTTCGACACCAGAAACGGCCCCTTCAGGTTCGTGTCGATCACCCGATCCCACTCATCCTCAGGAATATCCTCCGGCTGCGCTCTAAACGACGTCCCGGAATTGTTGATCAGCAAGTCGATCCCACCAAACGCCTCAACCGCCTGCGCGACTGCGTTCGCAATCGAATCAGAGTCCACCACATCGCAGCTAACGCCCATAGCCTTCGCTCCAGTCGCCTCAATCTGCGTAACAGCGTCACGCGTCTTCGCCTCATCCCGAGACGCCACAACAACACTCGCCCCGGCTTCCGCCAGCCCAATACCCATGCCGAGCCCAAGCCCGCCGTTGCCGCCGGTGATAAACGCTACTTTGCCCGATAGATCAAATGGGTTTGCCGCCATGCCAATGCTCCAATCTCGTGTGCCACTTATTCTCTTGGCGAATTATGCCTCATGTTGCACCTGCCGCACGGGCACATCAAAGCCATCCGCCGAACGCACCGCACTGGACAAATCGCCATCAGCCGGTATATTGACGCACGACGACCGCACAGTCCTTCGCGAAGGAGAACACCCAAAATGTCGGTGACCGGATTCGATGTCAAATTCACCCGCCCGCTCGCCGATGGAAAGTCATGGGGCGACGTCGGACCCTACGAGGAACTCCGCGGGACCCTCCACTTCGCCATCGACCCCACCCACGCGGCCAATGAACGCATCACAGACGTAGCCCTCGCACCCCGCAACGCTGACGGTCTAGTCGAGTTCTCCGCAGACATTTCAACCCACCTCCCCGTCGATCGTAGCAAGGCCAGCGGCAAGATGATGCTCGAGTCGTAAACCGAGGCAACCGCGTCGCCCTCCCAAACTTCAACCGGGCCAGCAGACCTACCATCAACGAGAACACACCCATCGATGTGGAGGTCGACGTCGGCGACGGCTTCCTGATGCGTAACGGCTACGTAGTCGTGGCCTGCGGCTGGCAGAAAGACGCCCCCAAGCACCCGGCGCTAATCACCATGGATGGCCCCGACGCGCTTACGCCCACTCAAGATGGCACCACGAAGCTGATCACCGGCCGCGTCTACTCCCAACTGCAGTCGCCCATCGACACCCACAACTTCCTCCTCTCCGACAAAGGCCACCGCGCCTACCCGGCCGCCGATATGGACGAGCCAGACGCCTACATAGAGGTCCGAGACGAACCAGAGCCGGTCCCTCGCGCCGACTGGCGTTTTGGCCGAATCGATGACGATGGCAACTACGTCCCAGACCCCGACTACATCTGCGCCCCTGAAAAATTCGAAAAAGGCCGCCTCTACCAGGTCATCTACACAACCACAGGTGCACGCGTCCTCGGCCTCAGCTTTGCAGCACTGCGCGACTGCACATCGTGGATCAAACACGGCACCCCCGCGGTCGCAACACCCGTGCCGAATATCAAACACGCATACGCCTACGGCCGCTCCCAGACCGGCCGCTACCTCCGCACATACGCCTACAACGACTTCAATCTCGACGAGGAAGATCGAGAAGCCCTGGACGGCATCATCGCCAACGTAGCCGGCGGTATGCGAGGCGAGTTCAACCAGCGCTTCGGCCAAAACTCCAAAGACCGCAACAACATGCTGCCCCAGCTCTTCCCGTTCTCAAGTTCCACAACAATCGACACCGAAACGGAAGAAGCCGGCTCACTCCACGCCCGACTCTATGAGCGCAACAGCAAACTCAAGATCTTCTACACAAACACATCCGCCGAATACCACCGCGGCGACGCCTCGCTCCTCCACACCGACCCCGCAGGTGAACGCGATATCGACCCCGGCCCCAACACCCGCGTCTACCACTTCACCGGCACCGAACACAGCCTCGGCGTCTGGCCACCCATCGACATCGCAATGGCTGAAGTAGTAGCCGCAGTCCACATGGATCAAGACCGCTCACAAAACCTCCGCAACATCATCAACTACAACCCACTCCTCCGAGCCTGCCTCATCAACCTCGACCAGTGGGTCGTCGACGACATCTCCCCACCACCCAGCAAACACCCCCGCCTCGACGACGGCACCGCAGTCCCCACCCAACAACCAGCCACCGTCTTCAACCGCATCCCCAACGCCAACTACCCCGCCCACCACGCCAACCCACGCCGACAGGACTACGGGCTAATGGAATCGCGCGAACAGGTAACAACCTTCCTACCGCAAGTAGGCGGAGTCTTCGGATCACTAGTCTCCGCAGTAGACGCCGACGGCAACGAAATAGCCGGGGTAATGCTCCCCGAAATCGCCGGCCCCATCGCCGCCACCACAGGCTGGACCCTCCGACACGCCGAAACAGGGGGGCGAAACACAGCTATTGGTCTTCGCCGGAGGCACAATCCCCTTCGCCGCCACCCGCACCCAACGAGAAGCCGACGGCGACCCCCGCCCCTCAATAGAAGAGCGCTACCCATCAAAAGACGCCTACCTCCAACGCGTCCGCGTAGCAGGTGAGGCACTCGTAACCGAGCGATACCTCCTCAAAGAAGACATCAAAGTCTCAGTAGCCGAGGCATCAAAGTTCTGGGACTGGTTTACGCAATCGAAATGACACGATAAGGGTAAATTCATAGCCCCAACGGATATGTCACCCTGAGAAAAGAAGCTCCGCGAATGACGTGAGGGCCTCTGCCGGTTGAGACGATCGCTCGCGCCCCATCTACGAACGACCCACCGCGATCACACTGCCCCTGTTCCCCAAAATTGCCCGTGTGGCAGACATCCCGCGCACCCATCGAACAAGCCAACCGACTCCATATACCAGCCACGCCCGTTCCCGAACCAACCACATTCGTGAAATGATGCCCTCGCGAATCATGAAACAAAATGACCGTCCAAACTTTTGGATTCCCTTTTTCAAGGGAATGACGCCCTGATACTGCGCAAAATGCGGGGCACGCAATTCGGGGCGACAAAAAAAGGAAACCCAATCCCATGGAACAAGTACCCTTCGGCAAAACCGGCCTCAACGTCAGCAAGCTCGGCATCGGCCTCTCAGAAATCGGCTTCAACCTCACCATGAGCGACACAGAACAAGCCGCCAACGTCATCAACTCAGCCCTCGACGCCGGAATCAACTTCCTGGACACAGCAGCCTGCTACGACATCAGCGAAGAGATGATCGGCGCAACCGTCGCGTCACGCCGTGACGAATTCGTACTCGCAACAAAAGCAGGCCACTACCTCCCACGGGGCGACGGCGAAGACTGGACCGCTGAACTCGTCACATCCAGCATCGAGCGCAGTCTCGAGCGCATGAAAACCGACCACGTAGACATCGTCCAACTCCACTCATGCACCGTCGACGTCCTCGAAAAAGGCGACGTAATCCGAGCCATCCAGGACGCCAAAGCCGCTGGCAAAACCCGCTTCATCGGCTACTCCGGCGATAACGAAAACGCTGAATGGGCAGTAGAAAGCGGCCTCTTCGACACCCTCCAGACATCATTCAACCTCGTCGACCAGGGCGCCCGTCACAAGATCCTCCCCGGCGCTGAAAAGCAGGGAATGGGCGTCATAATCAAGCGCCCCATCGGCAACGCGGTCTGGGGAGCTGCACAAGACCCGCAGCCCTACAGCCACATCCCGGAATACACCGCTGAGTACTACGCCCGCGCCCAGACCATGCTCCAGGACGGCGAACTACCATCCGAGCCAGAAGACCGCATCCTCACCGCCATGGGCTTCACATACGCCCACCCAGAAGTAGACGTCTGCATCATCGGAACCCAGCGCCCAGCCCACATGGTCTCCAACATAAACCTGATCGACAACCAACTCCCAATCGCCCCCGAAGCCGTCAAAGAACTACACACCCGCTACGACCGAGTAAGCGGAGACTGGCGCCAGTTAGGCTAACGTGAAAGCCTGCTAAGGCTGTTGCCGCCCGCGGCCCAATACCAGCTCACGCTGTGCCCGTGCGGCAGGCACTCCCCTCTCCCTCTGGAGGGTCGTTCATAATTAACGTACAGATGATGATCAAGGGAATACGAATGTTGAATGATCCTCTGACCTGTCAATTGAAGGCGATCATCTTCTAGAATTGGAGATGACGGGGATGGCTTCGGGTCCATCTCAAGCATTGTTATCGTCAAGATCGTCAGACCGGATTAACACAATGCCCACAGAAATGAACGAACTCCAATTCGAAGCATATGAGGGTGATCCTAAAGTATCTTCGGTTCTAGAGTGCCCGCAAGACGCCAAAGCACTCTTATTGTTCGATCACGGATCACATAGTCCGATGCGACACCCCCTCATGAACAATATAGCGGAGGCATTGGCGAACAATCGCGTCGCCACTTTCCGATTCAATTATCCGTACTCTGAGTCCTACCACCTGCCAGATTGGGAAGCCTCACCAGACCCTCTTCCAGTGCTGCTGGACACGGCAGAGTCAGCGTTGAAGCAGGCGGGGGAATTTGCTCGCGATCTGCCATTCTTCGTTGGAGGCAGGTCGATGAGTAGTCAGATAGTTACTCTCTTGGCGGCCCAAGGAAAAACTAAAAATGCGATGGCTTTCGTGCCATTCGTTTTTCCGATGAAATGGCGCGAGCTGCTGAAGGAGCCAACGGAACATCTACGTCATATAAAGAACCCCATGCTGTTCGTTCAAGGGGGGGCCGACGACCTAACTGTCATCACTGAGCTTCAACAGGTGCTTAGCAGTCTTAGCGCCCCAACAACTCTGCACGTCGTCGAGGGCGCTGATCATCAGTACAACGTACCCGTAGACTCAAATAGAACCAATAAGGACGCTGTTATAGAAGTAGCATCGGTTGTCTCGGACTGGATCGATGCAGTTATCAAAGACGAAGGTAACCGAGCAGGTTACTGATTCATTTAATTATGAACGACCCTCTTGAACCGATAGGACAGGTGGATCGATGACGACGACGTACCAACGAATCTACTCAGACGAGAACGGCGAGAGCCACTTCGAGACGGTCGAGGTGTCGTTCCAGGAAGTGGATTACGCGCCTCCGGCCGATCCGGTATTCGTGTCGGACCTTGAAGATGCGACACGGTTCGGGTTTCTGATGGCTCGGCCGGGATCGGCCGGTGCGTGGCATCCGACGCCGGTTGCGCAGTATGTAATCGTAGTGTCGGGAGAGTTTGATATCACGGTGAGCGACGGTACGAAGCGTCGGTTTGCTGCCGGACAGACCTTCTTGGTGGAGGATCAAACCGGCAAAGGCCATTACTCCGAGATAGTTTCCGACGAGCCGGCAGTGTTGGCGGTGGTGCACCTGCCGGGTAAGGGCGTTGTGAGTTGATCATGACGATCATCGCTGATGCCGTTGTCCCAGACCTGGAATGAAAGTGTGAAGTGTCCGGGGTGTTGTCACCCAGTACTCCACCGGAGGTGTAGTACTTAAATTATGAACGGCCCTCCATTTGGGGAGAGGGCCAGGGGGAGAAGGCTGCTAAGGCTGTTCACCGCCCCGCGGTCAATGCCCGTGCGGCAGGCACCCCAAAAGCAGGGGCTAGAACATTAGGATGAATGCGTAACCCCTCACGCAACGCGAACAACGCCCCAAACCACCAAGGAACAACCCACACACATGGGCGCCAAACAATCCCTCAAACCAGACATCACAATCATCGGCTGCGGCACCCCATCGCCCACACCCGACCGATTCGGCAGCGCCCACCTCATCGACATCGCTGGCGAGAAGATCCTCTTCGACTGCGGCCCCGCCACCACCTGGAAACTCGTCCAGAACGGCATCAAACCAACCGATATCGATACCGTCGTCTTCACCCACCACCACTTCGACCACGATGCCGACTTCCCAACGTTCATCCTCACACGCTGGGACCAGATGGTCCCCCGTGACCGTGAACTAATGGTCTACGGCCCCACCCTCACCGAAGAGTTCACCAACGGCATCATCGACGAGGATTACGGCCTCTTCCGCCACGACTGGAAAGCCCGCGTCGGCCACCCCGGTAGCCACGTCACCTACGCCGACCGCGGCGGCATACTGCCCCGCTCCAAGCCGCTCGTCATACCAAAGGACATCGGCCCCGGCGTCTTCATAGAAAACGACCGCTACCGAATAACCGGGGCACCCGCCGACCACGTCCAGCCATTCCTCGACTCGCTCGCATACCGAGTCGACACCGATGAAGGCAGCGTGGTCATCACCGGCGACACCGCCCCCTGCGACACCGTCACCGAACTCGCCCGCGGCGCAGACGTCATGATGATCATGTGCTGGGAATCCCACGATAAAATCGGCGGCACCGACCACGAACTTGCCACCTGCAGTATCAAAAGCGCAGCAGAAACAGCAGAAGAAGCCGGCGTAAAAGAACTCGTAATGGTCCACATCGGCGCACGCCTGGCCCTCCCAGCATCAGCTGAAGCAAACGAGAAAGAAGCCCGCTCCGTCTGGGCCGGCGACCTGGTCTGGGGCCACGAAGGCATGAAAGTCCCCTGGCCTAAATGACAGGGCGATGGTCTCGGTGAGGAGCTAAGCGTGAGATATTCGCCCCAACTCGATTCAACGTCAAAAACTGACTCGACAATCGAGCAGCTTCGCTGGCACGAGAAAAAGCGTTATCGAATCCCGGTGATTGCCGCCGTTCTCCTGACGGCGTTGGTAAGTTATGCGATATTCAACTACGACACTCTCCCATCATCGGAATCAATATACCGGGCAATTAGCGAAAGGGATTTTGATGAAGCCGAGGAATTTGATGAGAAGACTGGTGTGGGATTTGATTCGGACTGGCGATTGCGAACCTCACCGCATCGATTGATGCCGCTCCTGAAAATCCATCCACGTATCAAAACCGTGGACTGGCGTACGAACGTTCTGGTGATATCGAAAACGTAGAATCTGACTTCAGCTCTGCCATCTCATTGGATTCCAGTAACTTCACCAGGTTTCAAGAGCGCGGAATGCTTTACTACAACACCGGGAGAGCTGAACTTGCGATTGATGATTTCAATCGTGCGATCGAACTTGCTCCGGATGTCCCCGGCCTACTGTTCAAGCGGGCCTACGCCTTCAACGATGCAGGCGATCCAGGCGCCGCAATTAGGGATGCGAATCAGTTACTCGAAATGGCTCCCGAGAATCCCAGAGGTTACCTTGCCCGAGGTGTGGCGGAATTAATGCTGGGCAACATTGATGTGGGACTGTCAGATCTCGATAGTGCTCTGGCGTTGGACCCGCCTGAAGAGATGAGAGTAGCCATCGAAATCATGCGAGCCAGCCTGATTGATTAGCCTCTATTCAATCCCACGGAATAGCGCGACCATCAAGCTACTACTTCATTGATATTCAGATTGTTCAAAGCGTGACTTCTTAATGAGTTTTGCCCTAAACCGCTACACAGCCATCGGCGCAGTCGCCGTCGGCGGAATCATCGCCGTCATCGTCATCGCGCTATTCTTCCGCGGCGATAACGCCATCAGCTTCGATGAAATCATCGCCGACATCGACGCTGGCAACTACGAAGACGCGCTGAGCGAGCTCGACCGCGCAGAAGAGACGTTCGAAGTCGCTGGCCTCACCCCCAACGTCGCCTGGACCTACGGTGAGCGAGGCTACATCTACCTGCAGCAGGGCTTCTACGCCGAAGGCATCGACGCGCTCGATCGGGCAATCGAAATCGACCCCAACCAGCCCAGCTTCTACAACAACCGCGCCCTCAATTTCCAGCGAGCAGGACGCCTCGATGACGCCGAGTCCGACTTCTCAATGGCGCTCCAACTCGATCCCGGAAACTTCAATCGCTACGTAGAGCGCGGCTTCTTCTACCTCAACGTAGGCAACGCAGAACTGGCACTTATTGACGGCCATACCGCCGTTAATCTCGCCCCCGACGAGCCCATCGGATACACCCTCCGTTCCGACGCCAATATCGCCCTGGGCAAGTTCGACCAGGCCCTCTTCGATGTCGATAAAGTTGTCGAACTAACACCGGGCCAGTGGGCACCGCTGATCACCCGCGCAATCACCCGCAACTCCGCCGGAGACGTACCAGGCGCGTTAGCCGATCTGGACGCAGCGCTGGCACTTGGCCCACCGCTTGAAGGCAAACGGCTAATTGAAGGCACACGCGAAGTAATCTCGCAAGGCACTGGAGGCTAAATTATGGTCGTGACACACGGCGACAATATGGCGGTTCAACGTGATGAGGATCAGTCCGTTGAGATGCGTGACGGCACCGTCCTCAAGGCTGACGTCTACAAACCGGCTGGCGGTGGCAAGTTCCCAACGCTCCTCCTGCGCACCCCCTACTGGAAGCAGCATCCGCGCTACTCCGGTGCCGCTCAGACCCTCGCATCTCGCGGCTACACCGTCGTCAACCAGGACATCCGCGGTCGATACAGCTCCGGCGGCGAGTTCCGCTGGCAGTTCATGGACAACGATCTAACGTTCGACGCCGATGACGGCTACGACTCCGTTGAGTGGGCAGCACAACTCGCCTCCAGCGACGGCCAGGTCGGCACGTGGGGCCACTCCTACGACGCATGGTGCGCATGGCGACTCGCAGAACGCCAGCCACCCGGCCTCAAAGCCCTCCACGCCAGCGGCATGGGCACAGACTCACTGGACATGAACTTCGGCGTCTTCGAGACCGGCCGACGCCTCGAGTGGACCTACATGATGGCCGCAGACATGCGCCGTCGATCCGGCGCGCCGCACGGCCCCCAGGATCCCTTCGAGGCAGTTCGATATTGGCGAGAAGTTGAGCGCGGCAAGTATATCTGGTCACTACCATTCGCCGACATGCCAGACGAGCCATTCTCCGATCTCACACCACAACTACGAGCCTACTATTCGCAGCAGAACCAGGAAGTCTGGAAGTTCCGTGACATCCACCCCAAAGTCACCGTCCCAACGGCAACTTTCACCGGTTGGTGGGACCGCGTAATTGGCACCGTGAACCAGTTCTCCGGAATGGTCGAAAACGGCCCCGCAAACACGCGCGACCAACACCGCATCGTGGTCGGCCCGTGGAGCCACATGATGACGGAACTCCACCGCGATCTCGGGCCAATCGACTACGGTCCTCAAGCTGCCGAGAACTGGGTAAACCTCATCACCCGCTGGTACGACTGGCAGTTCAAGGACATGGACAACGGCTACGCCAACGAAGCGCCAGTCCGACTCTTCATCCTCAACGAGAACCGCTGGCGCACAGAGAACGAATGGCCGCTGGCAAGGACGCAGTATCGCGACATGTTCCTGAGCAGCGGCGGCAAAGCCAACACACCTCGCGGCGACGGCTCGCTAACCTTTGATAGCCCAGCCGACTCGCAGCCAGACAAGTACTCATACGACCCACGCGACCCCGTCATGAGCGTCATGGACATCGACGCCCAGGCAACACCCCGCAACCAGGCCGTCCTGGACGGCCGAACCGACGTACTCGTCTACCAGACCGCACCCTTCGAGCAAGAGCTACGCCTAATCGGCCCCGTAACCCTCAAGCTATGGGCCGCCTCAGACGCCCTCGACACAGACTTCACAGCCAAACTAGTCATCGTCCACGAAGACGGCGTAGCAGTAAACCTCACCTACGGCATAATGCGAGCCCAGTACCGCAACGGCTACGATACCCCATCCCTAATCGAGCCCAACACCCCCAACGAATACACCGTCCAACTCAACCCAGTAGGCGTCCTCTTCAAACCCGGCCAACGACTCCGCCTGGACGTCTCAAGCTCAGACTTCCCAAACTTCGACCGCAACCACAACACCGGGAAAGACTACTGGTCAGACGCCGAACTCAAAACCGCAAAACAAACCGTCTTCCACGAAGCCAGCATGCCCTCACGCCTAATCGTCCCCGTAATCGAAGACTAACCGTTCTTATCCCCTCTCCCGAAATGGGAGAGGGTGAGGGTGCTGTTCCTCTTCCGCCGCTCTGCGGCCTATGCCCGTGCGGCAGGCACTCCCCTCTCCGTCTGGGAGAGGGCTAGGGTGAGGGCGCGCTAGCAATCCGCCCACTCGCCATCACCGCATCAACGCCAGCCATCCTGTCGCAGATCCCGACGAGTCAGCCGCCCCGTCAAAGGTCGGCGACATCAACCAATCAACCCACTCTAGCCGCGAGTCCCCCAGCGCTCCGCGCTCAGTGCCTGCATGGCAGATGCCTAGCCGGTAGCGATTAGCACGATCGCCGTCACGATCAGCGTCGTAGCCGCCAGCTTAATCAAAAACTCCGTGCGATCGAACACTTCATCGAAGAAGCTCGGATAGACCTTGCTACCCACCAGACCCAGCACAAACATGAACCCCGGCCGCGTCCCGAAAATCGCCGCCACCAGCGATACCGGCCCCCGAGAGATAGCAAAGATCAACTGCACGCTCGCGGCCACCGCCAGCACACCCTCCGTCAGGATCAGCAGTCCACCATGCTTCGGCACCATAAGAAAGCTGCCGAGCTCTTGCAGGTTCGTTCTACGCGCGAACGCGATGCTCATAACCCCCGCCATGCCCCAGCCTCGCAGGGTCACCGTGTTCCAGACCGACATCTCATCGGTCGCTATCTCAAGAAAAATCTGCGACACCGCAACCGACGCAGCCGCCAGAATCAGCACCCCGAATATCGGCCGCGGTCGAAAACTACCGCTCACCGACGACCTGGTCGTGGACGCAGCTATGGCTCCCACAACCGCCAGCAACACAGCCATCCACTGAATCACGCTGATGGAGTCATCAAGAAACGCCGTGGCCAGCAGCGCCACAAAAATCGGACTGGTCTGAAAAACAGGAATGACCCGCGATGCCTCTTCACGCTTGAGCATAAAGAACATCAGGATCAGCCCCAGCCCCTGGAATACCCCCGAGCCAAGCCCACCCAGCACGTCGCCCACATCGATTCCATTCAGGGGAGCGAAGAAAAGAACCACCGTCCCGAAGAGAGCCTGATTCAGCCCCACGAACAACGTCAGGCTCGATGAGCTGAGGCCAAAGCGAGAAAGGATCGCCTTATCGCCGAATGTGACAATGGAGAAAGTTGCGGGACTACCTATTGCGGGAGCGAGCCATTCAATCATTTGCGAGGGTCACACTATCAGCCTGCGCCTCTAACATGTGTAGGTAGGGGCAGGTTTGAAACCTGCCCTTCTCATTAGACTCCATAAAAAAGAGAGCGGCTCGGAAGCCGCTCTCTTATACAAATCTAACTAAAGGTCTAGTGACCGCCGCAGGCGCATCCGCCAGCCTGAGGTGCACCCTGAGCATGCTCGTCTTCCTCTGCGCCGTGGGCATGTCCGCCGCCACCACCGCCGCAAGCGCAACCACCGGCTCCACCGCCGCCGCAACCGCCCTGCTGGGCCTCTGCTTCGCCGCCGCCACCGCCGCAAGCGCAACCACCGGCTCCACCGCCGCCGCAACCGCCCTGCTGGGCCTCTGCTTCGCCACCGCCGCCGCCGCAAGCGCAACCACCGGTGCCGCCGCAACCGCCACCGCCACCACTCTCGATGTTGGGGTTAGAGATGACAAAGCCACTGCGCTGGAAACCATCAACGTAGTCGATGTTGGTGCCCTCAATCAAAGGGGCGCTGTCTGCGTCTACCAGGACTCGGACTCCACCAGCGTCAACAACAACGTCGTCACTGTCAGCATCCGCCTCAAGGCCAAGGATGTACTGTGCGCCGCCGTGGCCACCTGGTGCGAGAGTAATTCGAAGATATGCGTCAGGCGTTCCCTGCTCGTCAAGAATCTCTTTCAACTTGAGCGTCGCTGGTTCCGTGACAGATAGGAGGGTTGTACTTTCAGTCGTCATTTATGACTCCCGGCAAAAATGCCTGCTGTGTCGCATCCGGGAGTATTTCCCGCTGCGTCACTAATGTTACTGCTACTTCGCACTATTATCTTTGGCGCCAAATATACGATGCCGACGGATATCGTAGGGATTCACCCTTTCCACCGTTGCCACTCAGCGGTATCATTAGTCACAGATTCCCATTTCTGCTGAATCATGCAATAAAAGCGATTTACCACACTGGTTTTCAGGCCTGAAAACATTTAAGAATAGGCAAACGACTCAATGGATCACCTTGACCGTCAAATCATACACATTCTCGAGGACAATGGGCGCGCCTCCAACGCACGAATTGCCCGCGACGTAGGTGTTTCTGAAGGCACAGTACGCCGCCGACTCAACAGATTGGTCACCGAGTCAATCATTAAAGTAGTCGCCCTCCCTGATCCCAAATCTATGGGATTTGAGTCTGAAGCACTCATTGGAATCCAGGTCGACCCCGACAAGATTGACGAATGCGCAGACAGCCTTGCCGAGCTTTCCGCCACACGCTGGGTAGCCGTGACAACTGGCTCTTTCGATATGTTCGCCTGGGTTGTCATGCCCGACCCCGAGCACCTAGGACGATTCCTACGTGAGAGTGTTGGCCGCATCCCCGGCGTACGCAAGACCGAAACATTTGTGAACCTGACGGTCCGCAAACGAGAGTTCGGCCTACCTGGATAGTCCTCCCCGCAATACGAAACTCTGAAATGAAGCTGTGAGGGTGCAAGGCCCTCTCGGCACCCCTTTAGTAGTCTCGTCTACTCGCCACCTGTCACCGGAGAAATAGAATGCAGGCAACCGCCTCCCCACGCGCATTAGTCGCAAACGGTTCATTGAAGCGATGGCTTCTTCTCGAAGATGAGAGCCCCTCGCTGATGGAATCATGTCTCTTTGGGATCAATACCCCCGGAAAGATCGCCGTCACCGTTGTCTTCATCATTGCGCTGTCGCTGCTGGCGCAGGCCAAGTTCTTTCTCCCTGACAACCCCGTCCCAATCACCTTCCAGACCTTTGGCGTCCTCATGATGGGCGGCGTCCTGGGCTGGCGATGGGGCGCAGCAGGTGCGGTGGGCTACTACCTCGTCGGCATGGCAGGCCTCCCCGTCTTCGCAAGCGGAAACAACGGTTGGGACTACATTGCTCACGGTGCCACAGGCGGATATCTCCTTGGATTCATCCTCTCAACCACCCTCGTCGGATTTCTCTCTCAGCACGGCTGGAACCGAAGCCGAAGCCTCTGGCCAATGCTTCTCGGAGGACTGGCCCTCTACGTCCCCGCACTCATCTGGCTATCAGTGTTCGATTTCGGCTGGCCAGCAGATGGCGAACTCTTCTCCTCCGCTATGTACCCATTCATCCCCGGTGATCTCGTAAAGCTAATGCTCGCCAGCGTAGTCGTCGGCGCCGCATGGAAATTCGTGGACCACAGGACCAGCAACCGCCAGCAATAGACCACCCAGCCAAACTGACACAATTCGGGCAGCTCGCCCGCTATCGGCGCAGGGGCGCATGACATGCCCCACCCAAACGTAGGGGCACGTTGCTACGTGCCCCGGCTTCAGGAAGGAACAACTCCAGGTGCTTAGAGACACCGAATGCGGTGAACCCCGAGTAGAAGACGCCGGAAAAACCATCACCCTCTCCGGGTGGGTCAACCGTCGACGCGACCACGGCAATCTCATCTTCATCGACCTACGTGATCGCACCGGCCTCGTCCAGGTGGTCTTTAATCCGTCCGTAAACGAAGAGGCACACCGCCTTGCAGAAGACTTGCGCTCAGAGTGGGTCGTCCAGATCAAGGGCGAAGTAGTGAAGCGGCTGGATGGTGCCGAAAACCCCGACCTTCCTACGGGCGATATTGAAGTATCAGCCTCAGCACTGACCGTCCTGAACCCTTCCAAGACGCCCCCATTTGAAATCAGAGACGACGTAGAGGTGGACGACAACACTCGCCTTACCTATCGATATCTGGACCTCCGCCGCCCCAAGATGTACGCAAACCTTGAGTTGCGACACCGGGTCGTCAAGCTAATGCGCGACTATCTGGACGAACGAGGCTTCTTGGAAGTTGAGACCCCAATCCTCACCAAAAGCACTCCAGAGGGCGCTCGCGACTATCTCGTCCCAAGCCGCGTGCATCCCGGTGAGTTCTATGCACTGCCGCAGTCACCTCAGCAGCTCAAACAGATCCTGATGGTGTCCGGTATAGACCGTTACTTCCAGATTGCCCGCTGCTTCAGAGACGAAGACCTGCGCGGCGATCGACAGCCAGAGCACACCCAACTTGACCTGGAGATGAGCTTCGTTGAGCAGGAAGACATCCTCAACCTGATTGAAGAGCTATACATCTGGGTAACCGAGAAGGCCATTCCAGGCGTCCAACTCCAGAAGCCCTTCCCGCGCATGAACTACAACGAGGCAATAGAGCGATTCGGCTCCGATAAGCCTGACTTGAGATTTGGCCTTGAGCTTTCGACGCTTTCTGACCTTGCGGAAGATTCCGGATTTGCCGTGTTCAAGTCCGTAGTCAGCAGCGGCGGAACAGTGCGAGCATTCACTGCGCCCGGATGCGCCTCCTACCCTCGCAAGACCATCGACGAGCTCACAGAGATCGTAAAGTCCAGTGGCGCTCACGGAATGATGTTCATCGCTCTCTCTGACGAGGCGGAGTCCATCGACGCGCTGGAGCCTGACCACGTCAGGACCGTTATCAAATCGCACGTTGAGCTAGATACCATCAAAGCCATGGCTAACCGGGCTGGAGCAAAGCCTGGCGACCTCATACTTATGGTGGCCGGAGCAACTGGCGTCGTGAACACCGCGCTCTCAAACCTGCGCGGCGAGATGGCAAAACGACTCGATCTGATCGACCCCAACGAAGTCTCTTACCTCTTTGTGCTGGACTTCCCGCTATTCGAGCTGGATCCCGTAACCGAGAAGTGGGGCGCAATGCACCACATGTTCTCGTCACCCCAGCCAGGACACGAAGATAGAATCGAATCAGACCCCGGATCCGTAGTTGGTCAGCTCTATGACCTGGTCTGCAACGGAATTGAACTGGGCAGCGGTAGCATACGCATCACCGATCGCGAGATTCAGGAGCGAGTCTTCGCTCTCATCGGATACTCTCGTGAAGCAGTAGAAGAAAGATTTGGCCATCTCCTCAGGGCATTTGAGTACGGAGCACCGCCACATGGCGGAGCAGGCCTTGGGATTGATAGGCTATTGATGGCGCTGACAGGCCAGAACATCCGAGAAGTAGTTGCGTTCCCAAAGACGCAGACCGCGGTGGACCCTCTATTTGAGGCTCCGTCACGCGTCGACGACGAACAATTAGACGAGCTAGGAATAGTAGTTAGCGAAACAGCGAAATAGGTGCCATAAGGGACAAGTGATCCCGCATAGCCTCGTGCTATAGTGGATTGAGTCCCGAAACTAGTTGGCTCCTCGCTTTTTCGCGTCCCGCCGGAGAACTGAGTGAACGTTACTCAAGACGAAATTGTTGACCGACAAGCCACCCTCAATATTGAGGTCGGCCCCGAGTCCCTAGAGGAGCACATGGCCAAGGCTTACAAGAGCCTTGTTGATCGTGTGGCTGTACCAGGATTCCGCAAGGGCAAAGCCCCGCGCCAGGTTTTCGAGCGCGCATTTGGTCGGAATCGCCTGATCGAAGAAGCTCTCGAAACTATGGTCCCTGATGTGGTCCGAGATGCCATCGAAGAGGCCGACATCGAAGCAGCCGGCACCCCACGTGTGGAAGTGCTGGAGCGCGACCCCGCCCCAAAGATCAAAGCAATAGTTCCGCTCACACCCACCGTTGAGCTTGGCGACTACAATGCCATCCGCTTTGACGACAAGCCTGACCTCATCACAGATGAGCAGGTTGAAGAGTCCCTCACACGCATCCGGGAAGGCAACGCCACCTGGGAGCCAAAAGAGGGTGCTGCTGAACTTGATGATATGGCCGTTCTAGAGAAGCTGACCGCCACCGCTGGTGACAAAGAGTTCATGTCTTCTGACAACGTGGAGTACGTGATCTTCGCGGAAGCCACCTACCCGGTACCGGGATTCTCAACAGAAGTAATTGGAATGTCAGCGGGAGAAGCAAAAGAGTTCTCCCTCATCGTCCCCGACGACTACCCAAACCCCGATGCTGCAGGTGAAACAGCACTCTTCTCAATTTCAGTCTCTGAAGT
>Ga0302123_10001438_pt1 | contig 17049 bp, 16 predicted proteins | sample CB21_321_MG_FD_203109 | JGI IMG/M metagenome (GOLD analysis project Ga0302123, IMG submission 203109) | Marine microbial communities from Western Arctic Ocean, Canada - CB21_32.1 | ecosystem: Environmental > Aquatic > Marine > Oceanic | place: Canada: Western Arctic Ocean | collected 2017-09-28 | reverse complement strand
GCCATCGGGCTCGCGGCCATCGGGCTCGCGGCCATCGACTTCACGGCCAGCGACCCCGGACTCTGAGGCGCGACCCAGGGGCGGCTCGCGGTCATCGAGCTCGCGGCCATCAGCCCCGCGGCCATCAGCCCCGCGGCCATCAACCTCACGGTCGACGAAGCGCAGCCGCCGCCGATAGCGGAGTCAGCGCTTCGCCTGCGTGAGATTACCGCGCCGCGACCATCGAGCCGCTGCCCTGGGGCAGACAGGCCGCCGGCTAGGCGCGAGGGCTTGGGCTTCGAGCCGCGCGAAACGGCCATCGCGTGAAAATCAAGGCGCCGGCTGCGAGGACCACCGCGGCGCCGATGGCATCGAACATCACATCATCGAGCGAGGCGAACCTGCCGGGCACCGGGCGTTGCATCAGTTCGATGGCCACGCCATAAGCGGTTGTCGCGACCAGCGCGGCGCCGAGCACCGCCAAAGGGCTGCGGCGATAGAGCAATGCGGCGACGCTCCACGCGAACATCAGCCCCGCGAGCACGCCGAACATCACTACGTGCCCGGCAATGGGGACCACCGTCTCGCGGAAGAAGCCGGTGGGCGGAGCTTCCGGTTCCGGGAACGATGACTGAGTGAAAACCTCTAGGATCAACCAGCCCCACCCCGTGATCGCGGCCAACAGCACCACATGTGTCGCCAGCCGCACTACGAGGGAATGGGGTAGCCGTCGCTGCGGCGGTCGGTTCCGCCTGAGCGTACGCCGGTTCCTTGGTCGATGGCGATGAGCTGCACCGACCCGGTGGTTTGGTCGCTGGGGGCCGCTGCGACTGTGTGGCCGAGCCTCTCTAGCGTCGCGATGGAGTCGGGATTGAACCCATCCTCGATCCGCAGCTCGAAAGGGAGATCCGACGTTGCGGGGTCGCTGCCGGGGAAGTGCTGCCAACGAGGCAAGTCGGCGGCTTCCTGCACGTTCAGGCCGTGGTCAAGGACGTTGCTCAGCACCTGCACATTCCAAGACGGCTGGCGGTCGCCGCCGGGAGTGCCCCCGACCAACACCGGCTTGCCATCCCGCAGCGCCATGTAGGTCTGGATCGTATTCATGGTCCGCTTGCCCGGCTCCACCACGTTCGGGTGTCCTTCCTCAAGGTAGAAGCCCCGGCCCACGCGGTCGTTTAGCAGCACCCCGGTCTCGCCAGCGACCAATCCCGACCCGAAGTACTGCGAGATGCTGTGGATGAAGGAGACGGCGTTGCCGTCGGCGTCCACGACACAGAAGTAGGACGTGCTCGGCGATACGCCCGTGGTCAGCTGGGCCGGAGCACCGGCGTCGGCTGACTTGCTCGCCTCGCCAGGGTTGATGGACTCGCGCCGGGCCGCGGCAAACTTCTTCGACAGCAGCGCGGTCAACGGCACGTCTACGAACGCGGGGTCGCCAAGGTAGGCGAGGCGATCGGCGAAGGCCAGCTTGAGCGCCTCGGCGAGCACGTGCGCGGCCTCGGCGGAATCTTGGCCCATGGCCGGAAGATCGAACCCCTCTGCGATATTCAGCGTCTCTAGCAGCATGTAGCCCTGTGAGGGCGGGGCATTTGCGTACACCGTGTAGCCTCGGTAGTCCGTCGACGCGGTCGCCTCGACTACATGGGTCTGCTGCCGAGCCAAATCATCCGCCGTCATCAGCCCGCCCGCCGCCTGAACGGCGGACGCAATCTCCCGTGCGAGGGCACCGCGGTAGAACTCGTCGGCGCCGCCGTCCGCGATCCGGCGCAGCGTCTTGGCGAGCGCTGGCTGCACGATCACGTCGCCGGGGACCAACGTGTGCCCGCCCTTGGCGAACACCGCCGCAGTCGACGGGTAGCGGCCGATCTTGTCGGCGTACATGGCGTAGTAGGCGCCGATATGGCCGGGGATGGGATAGCCGCGTTCGGCGAGGCCGATGGCCGGCTCGATGAGTTCCGCCAGCGACCGAGTCCCGAAGCGCGTGACGATCGTCTGCCAAGCGTCAACCTCTCCAGGCACCGATGGCGTCAGCGGACCTTCCTGTGGCATCTTCGCGTAGCCCCTGCTGACGAAGAAGTCTCGCGTCGCTCCGGCTGGGGCCGCTCCACTTCCGGTGATGTCGTAGACCTTGCCGGTGGACGCTTCGTAGAACAAGGCGAAGACCTCGCCGCCGACGCCGCACATGGGCGACAGAGTCACCGCCTCGCTCGCCGCAACGGCCACAGCCGCGTCGAAGGCATTGCCTCCGCCCCGCAGCACCTGCGCCCCGATGGCGCCGGCCAGCGGCGAAGCCGAGCACACGAGACCGCCAGTCGTCAGCACCGCGCTGCGTGTGGGCGAAAGGAAGGCGTTTGTGGCGTTGGACATAGGAGCGGCCTCGCTGTAAGTGATTCAGCCCAAGCGATACAATCATAGGAAGTCACCCTGCGTTGGTCAAAACACAGGCCCCCACCGCCGCTCACGCTCATCCCGTACGACATCACCCGCTACGGGGAAAGGGTGAGTGATGAGGCGACCGACGCGACGTCGTGGACTTGGAAGAGCGGGGCCACCGATGACAAGTCGCTCTGCTACCTTCATTGGCTGACTGGAGATTCTGGAGCATTGGAGGAACTATGCCCATAGCAGTCGTTACCGGGGCAAGCCGAGGCCTTGGCAAGGCGCTGGCGGAGGCGCTGGCGAGGGCGGGGTATAGGACGTACGCGGCGATGCGCCAGGTAGGCACGCGCAACGCCGAGGCCGCCGAAGCCATGGCAAACCTCGCCGACGCTGAAGCCATCACGCTGCGGACTGTTGAGATGGACGTCACGTCCGATGCGTCTGTGGACGCCGCGATTGCACATGTGCTCCGAGCTGAAGGCCGCATCGATGTGGCCGTAAACAACGCGGGCCGCGGGGCCCATGGTGTGCTGGAGGCCTTCACTGTGGACCAACTACGGGAGGAGATCGACCTTGGTGTTCTTAGCATGCAACGGCTGAACCGTGCCGTGCTGCCGACCATGCGCTCGCAGGGTGCGGGCCTGCTGGTTCACATCTCGTCGGTCACCGGGCGCACCGTCACTCCCTTGCGTGGGGTCTATCACATCGCCAAGCATGCCGTGGAGGCGTTGGCTGAGACCTACCGTTACGAGCTATCGCAGTTCGGCATTGACTCGGTGATCATCGAGCCAGGCCCCTTCGAGACGGGCGCGCACGGCCGCGTTGCCCTCCCTGACGCACCGCAGATCCAGGCGCAGTATGGCGAGCTGGCAGGAGGCCGTGAAGTGGCCATGGCCGGCTTCAACCGCATGTTCGCCGATCCTAGCGTGCCCACCGATCCGCAGATATTCGTGGACGAGGTGATGCGCATCATCGCGACACCGGCCGGCCAGCGCCCGCTACGCACCACCGTTGGCGTCGACATGGGTGTCGGGGCGTTCAACGAAGCGGCCGCGGTTTTCAACCATCGGGCCATGCAATTGATGGGCCTGGCACACCTAGAGCACATGCCGCCTGAGAAGACGTGATCTCGGTTCATACGGTGGCGAGACCGCTTGGGCCCCGCCCCTGAAAAGAGGGAAAGGGCGTCAAAAAGAGGTTCAGCGAATCAAACTGGGTGCCCTGGCCGAGGAAAGCGGCATGCTCTCAGCCAGTCTACGGTGCGGCAGGGAAGCTGGAGCCATCGGACAGGATTGAACTGTCGACCTGCGGTTTACGAAACCGCTGCTCTACCACTGAGCTACGATGGCTTATTTGCTTATCGGCATTGTCGCCGCCTGCTGGCGCTGCTCCTTATATGGAGCTTGGCAGCAACCAGGTCAAGCCCTAGCCCAAAGGCTGGCCGCCGTACGTTCAGCGGTTTCGTGTTGGAACTCTGGGGCTACGTGGCGATAGATGTCCATCGTCGTGCTTATATGCGCGTGACCGAGGATTTCCATAGCCACTCGGGCGTTACACCCTAGGGGACCATCAGTGACGCGGCCCCACGCTCTCAACTCATGATATCCCATGGCCGGCAGCGCAGCCTCGTAAAGCAGCTGAATACCTCGGCATATCGAGGGCGGCCGTCTGCCGGATCAGATCGGGTTATCTCCGTAGACACTAGAAGTAGGTGTGGGGATACCTACTCCCTATCCCTAGCGCCTAGTACTGAGGGCTCGCAGAGATCCACTAAGGATTCACCGCCAGCATCGATGACGTATGGTCGCGGCATGAGATTTTTCGCGATGCTGGTTGTCGTGGCGACGCTGGTTACTGGTTGCGCGCCTTCTGATTCACTGCCTACACCTGATATCCACGCGACCGTGAAGGCGGCGGTACAGCAGGCGCTCGCTGATCGCCCCACGCCGACTCCGGCGGCTCCTGGCATTCAAGCGACCGTGAAGGCGGCGGTACAGCAGGCGCTTGCTGATCGCCCCACGCCGACTCCGGCGGCTGTAACGAAGGAGCCGCCCGATCCGTACGCTATCGCGGCAGCTTCGGTAGTGAGAATCGAAACGGCGTCGAGATCTGGCAGTGGCACCATGCTTGGCGACTCACGTCACGTGGTAACCAATCGGCATGTTATAGAAGGAGTCTCCGCTGAGGAACTCAAGGTCTCGCATGCCCGCGAAGGAGAAGCACCTCGAGTAACAGGAGCTTCGGTCATCTACGAGGCCGCACTCTGGGACTTAGCGTTGCTTCGACTCGATGACCCACTGGGGCCGCCCATCAAAGTCGAGCGCAAGCTTCCTTTGATAGGCGATTCGATAATCATTGGAGGGTTTCCTGGGGTCGGCGGAGACACCCTAACCGTGACCACTGGAACAGTGGCCGGGTTTGACCTGGGTGTCTCCACGAGGATCAAGATCGACGCCGCCATCTTCCCTGGGAATAGCGGCGGGGCCGCGCTTGACTCGAACGGGCGTCTGGTGGGTATTCCAACCACCTCGGCTACTCCAGAAGAAGGAGGAGGAGCGCTGGGCTTTCTCTTGAGTGCTGACCTCTTGCGAGGAGCACTCACCGAAGCACTGCTCAACGACATAAGCGGGGATAAGGCCGCCGGCGACAGGCCCTACCCGATATCTGTGTTGGGTGTGCCGGCGGTGGTCACCGTGCCTGAGGGATGGGACATTGTTTCGGCGATGGGCTACCTAGATGCGCGTCGGCCAGGAAGCGATCCTCGTGCTGTTGATTCGGAGTTCCGAGTCTTTGGGGTATTTGCACTCGACCTATTACCTGGCGAATCAGGTGAGGGAGTGCTGGACCGGCTGATACAGGAGTCATCGGGGGCATTCGCACTAATCACCCGCAATGACATTGACCTACCCTCGGGTTTTACAGACACCATTCTCGTCAAGACAGAGGAACGCGTTGAACTGTCTGACTTGGAGACCCGTACGTCTGTACTGGGCAACTGGATTGCTGATTCTGGCTTGATCACACGGTTTGCCGCGGGGCACGCAAATGGGCAAGCAGTGATTGCTTTCATCGAGTCCTCTTCGATTGGTGCTTCGCGTGACGCAGATGAGCTCCTTACGAGGATTCAGCTGCTAGACGACTGAGATACCTCCTGTCATCCCATGTAGCTGACAGACGCTCCACACGAACCCAATTGCCTAAAGGCGGGCGATCCGCTCAGGCGATAGCCGCGGGAGTTTCGCGGTGCAGGCCTTGCGCTGGGTTTGTACCCACGTTCCGAGGGGTGCCGCCCGGGTTACTCCATCTCCGCCGTGGCAACGCCCCCCATTGGGTACCTTTCGCTCTAGGCGACAGCTACGAACTACCCCAGCAGCGTACCAAGAGGTGCATGGGTGAAAAGGATCAGATGCCCGAAAGGGACCCAACCGGCCCTTGACTAGTACTTTTGGCCCCGCAAGCTTTTCAATAGTTCGTTGACGACACGTCGCGAACCAAGAGAGGCTGCGCATCCCCTTTCCGAACGGCCTTTCCAAGGTTCTGGACCATCGCCTCTGCCCAAGGTCGAACGTCGCTCGCCAGGACCCTTCAACGGAATCATGGATAACGTGTCGCGACGCTTCGACATTAAGAAGATATAAGGCGCGACAATGTGCAGAGGCAGAATACAGGCTGCTCCAAAAGCAATGGCGGTGAGCTACGGTGGGGTTCGGCCCCATTGTCGACATTCAGTCGATTTACTAACCACCAACTCGGCCCATGAGGGTTCGCGATGACAACTGGTGCACAGGGATTCTGTGGCAAATGCGGTGCGGTGAGAGTGGCGGCCGCCGATGCGTTCTGCCGCTCGTGTGGTGCGCCCTATGCGACAAAGGCTCCACCCGCTCCGGTTGAGCCCACGCCGGTTGAACCTACCGTCGCAGCCCCTGAAGAACCACTAACTTCGCCGAACAAACCGGCTGCCGCGCAATCTGGCAATGAAGAGCCCTGCTTCGAGAGGAAACCACTCCACTTTGAAAGCACAGGGGAAACCCTCAAGCAGATGATAGAGGACTACGACGAAGGCATTCGCCTCGGCCCTCAGGACGCCTTGGCCTACTGCCTCAGAGGTAGCGCATACGGCTCCCTAGGCGAGGATCAGAGGGCGAGACAGGACTACGACGAAGCCATTCGTCTCGACCCTCAGGACGCCTTGGCCTACTACTCGCGGGCTAATGGACCAAGACGCCGTCACGACGCGCGAGACGGTCCTATACTAGCGGCGCGAGGAGAGCATCATGGCAAACGCGCGTATCGTCCGTCCCGACGATCAGCCCCAGATCGACCGAGGTAACGGCGCGGTGACCGTCCCTCTGCTGTTGAAGGAGACCGGCGCTCGCTCCTTCATCTCTGGTATCTCGATCTTCCAGCCCGGCGTGGCCGTCCCTCTGCACAGTCACAACGTCGACGAGATGGTGACCGTGCTCGAAGGCACAGGCGAGTGCGAGGTCGAGGGCGAGAGCACGCCTGTGCGGGCTTTCGATACTTCGTTCATACCGGCTGGCGAGGTGCACTGCTTCCGCAACACGGGGTCGGCGCCCATGCGCATCCTGTGGGTCTACGCGGCCACCGATGTGACGCGCACCTTCGCGGACACAGGCGAGACCGTGCCTCACCTGTCGGCCGCCGACCGCATCGGCCGCTAGGGCGGCGCGCTAGGCGCTGCGAGGCCGGGAGCGCGCCGCAACGCCCACCGGCATGGCGATGGCCCCTTGGGTCATGGCCAGCGGAATGAACGCTGCAAAGAACGTCGATAGTTCGTGCCCTGCGTAGTCGCGCTCGCCGCTCGCCAGGTAAATGAGGGTAGGGGCAACAACTGTAATGGCGCCGGCCAGCGCGCCCAGAACGTTGGCGCGAATGCCCATGGCTGCGCGCCCCAGCGCGATGCCGATCAGGAACGGGACGAAGAACCCGCAGGCGACCCAGATCGGCCCGACCTGATCACCAGCCCAAGGCTCGGCGTTGCCAAGCGTAACGAATGCCGTAGCAGCCATGGCTCCGACCAACGCGACGCTACTCGCGGTGCGGCCCGCGCTCATGCGCGTCTGGCCAGCGTCGGGGTGTGATGCGGCGGTGCCAATTCGCAATGCCTCCGTCGCCCCAGGACCCTCTGCGCCCCGTCGTTGTCGGGTCAACGGCCGTATGCTACCATCTGGCTCGCGCTACGCAGGGGCCCATCGTGCCTCACTAAACGTCCGAGTCGGACTATAACGACCCCGTTCGGTGAGTGTTCCGTTTGACCCAAACCCCGATTTCCACCGTCAATCCTTTCATCGCCGCCGCTGTCGCACGGGCGCTGGCTGGCGACGTCCTCTCCGCAGCGGACGGCTACGCGCTCATCCGTGCTGACGGCGTGGACCTGGTCGCCACCATGGGGGGCGCCGCTGAGTTGAATCTCCGTGCGCGGCCTCACCGTCAGGTCACCTATTCGCGCAAGGTTTTCCTCCCGCTGACTAACCTCTGCCGCGACCGTTGCGGCTATTGCACCTTCGTGAAGGGGCCCAACCAGCGTGGCGCCCACACGATGTCCCCCGACGAGGTGCTGGCTGTTGCGCATCGGGGCGCCGAGCTTGGCTGCAAGGAGGCGCTTGTCAGCCTGGGCGACCATCCTGAATGGCGGCACCCGGAGATGGCAGAGGCCCTGGCGAAGCTGGGCTACGACTCGACGCCCGCGTACGTCGCGGCCATGTGCCAACTCGTATTCGAGGAGACGGGGCTGCTACCGCACACCAACTGCGGCGTGTTGAGCGCGGACGAGCTCGCAGCCATCGCCCCGTGGAACGCCAGCATGGGCATCATGCTCGAGAGCGTGAGCCCGGCGCTGTTCGAACCGGGCGGACCTCACCATGGGACGACCAGCAAGGCGCCTGAAGGACGGATCGCGACCCTGGAGCGCGCTGGCGAGCAGGGCGTGGCCATGACCACTGGCATCCTCATCGGCATCGGTGAGACGCTCGATAGTCGTGTCGACTCGCTACTGGCCATACGCGGTGTGCACGAGCGGCACGGCAACATCCAGGAGATCATCGTCCAGAACTTCCGCGCGAAGGCCTCGACGAAAATGCGGGGCGAACCGGAGCCCACGACCGTCGACATGCTCCGCACGCAGGCGACGGCCAGGCTGCTGCTTGGGCCGTCGATGAACATCGAGTCGCCGCCCAACCTCAACGAGGGTGGCTGCCAGACCTACCTGCTGGCGGGGAACAACGACTGGGGCGGCATCTCTCCGTTGACCAAAGACTTCATCAACCCCGAGGCCGCATGGCCCGAGGTCGAGGCGCTCCGACGGCTGACCGCGGATGCGGGATTCGAGCTCCGAGAGCGCCTGGCGCTGTTCCCGGAGTACGTCGCGGCGAAGGGCTGGGCGACGTCGGATGTGCTGGCGCACCGGATGGCGGAGCTAACCGCGGACGACGGTTACGTCAAGCGCGAGCTGGAGGTCGGCTGATGCGGTCGGCGCGCAACCCCTCCTCACCGAGGAGAGGGCAAAGTAAGGACAGGAACGACATGAGTCAGTGTTCGCCACGCGGCGAGAAGATGAGGAGACGATGAGCGATATCAGCGAGCTTTCGCACCTGCACGAGGCCGTCGCCCAGATGGTCGATGCGGCCGACCCGGACGTCGCGCGAGTGCTGGACAAGGCCCTTGCCGGCGGCGAGGTCAGCGTTGACGAAGGCACACTCCTCTTCGGGGCGGAGGGCCCGGCGCTGTTGGCGCTGATGGCCACGGCCGACACGCTCAGACGCCAGACCAACGGCGACCTTGTCACCTACGTCGTCAACCGCAACATCAATTTCACCAACGTTTGTATCAAGCACTGCGGCTTCTGTGCGTTCAGCCGTGACCACCGTGAAGAAGAAGGCTACTTCCTCCCGCTCAACGAGATCATCCGCCGCGCCCAGGAAGCCTGGGACCTGGGCGCGACCGAGATCTGCGTTCAGGCCGGGTTGCCGCCGAAGATGGACGGCTCGCTGTACATAGATCTGACGCGCGAGATCAAGGCGGCGCTCCCCGACATGCACATCCACGGCTTCTCGCCAGAAGAGGTGCTGTATGGGGCAGTGCGATCGCGCTGCTCGGTGCGAGAGTACCTCGAATCGCTGAAGGAGGCAGGGGTTGGGAGCCTCCCCGGCACGTCGGCCGAAATCCTCGTCCAGTCGGTGCGCGACCGCATCGCGCCGGGCCGCATCACAGTCGAGCAGTGGCGCGAGGTCATCACCAATGCGCATGTGGTTGGCATACCGACCACATCGACCATCATGTTCGGCCACGTCGAAACCGACCGCGAGCGCGCCCTGCACCTCGACTTCGTGCGCGACGTGCAGAAAGAGACAGGCGGCATCACCGAATTCGTGCCGCTTTCGTTCGTCCACGAAGAGGCGCCGATGTGGCAACGCCAGTTGGTCGATGGCATTCGGCCCGGCGCCACGGGCGCCGACGTCGTGCGCATGCACGCCATCGGCCGCATCATGCTGCACGGATGGGTCGACAACATCCAATGCTCGTGGGTCAAAGAAGGCCCGAAGCTCGCGCAGGTGCTCCTCTCCGCCGGTTGCAACGACGTTGGCGGCACGTTGATCAACGAGAGCATTTCTACGTCGGCTGGTGCCTCGTTCGGGCAGTTGGTGCCGCCGTCCGAGTTGCGGCGCTGGGTGCGAGACATTGGCCGCGTACCGGTTGAGCGGAGCACGCTCTACAACGTGCTCCGCAGCTTCGAGGTCGAGCCCGCGGAGCCCGAGCCACTGGACATCGCCGCCAAGGAGCCGGGGCGTTTCGGCTCCTACCGCGAGCTTGTGTTGCTGGACGAGTTCAGGTACGAAGGCCAACGCGCGCCCCGGCTCGACGGCCCGACGCTGCCGGAAGTTCTGGCACGCCGCGCTGGCGCCGGCGAGCCTGCCAGCGGATAAGCGCTTGCCATGAGAATCGTCGTGCGCTTAAAGAACGGAAGGGGGTGGTGCTTCGTTGTAACCGGTAACCTCGCATCCGCGCCTGAAGAGAAGGAGCGGTTCAAAAAGGCGGTAGGCCGGTTTGGAGAACGCCCTCATGAATAAGCACGTCCTTGCCATCGCCGGTGGCGTCGGCGGCGCGAAGCTGGTCGTCGGCCTCGCGCACACGCTCTCGCCTCAGGAGTTGACCGTTGTGGTCAACACCGGCGACGACGAGACCTTCTATGGCCTCCACGTCAGCCCGGACCTCGACTCGGTCATGTACGCCCTCGCCGGCCTCTCCGACGCCGAGCGCGGCTGGGGTCTGGCCGGCGAGTCCTGGCGGACTCTCGAGGCGCTGGGCAGGCTGGGCGTCGATACGTGGTTTGGGCTCGGTGACCTCGACATGGCCACACACATCCGGCGCACCGAGATGCTGCGCGAAGGACACACGCTCAGCGACGTTACGCGTGAGCTCTGTGGAGCCCTAGGCGTGGACGCCAACGTTGTTCCGATGAGCGACGATCCCATCCGCACCATCGCCGTGACAGACAAGGGCGACCTCGCCTTTCAGGACTACTTCGTCAAGCGCCACTGCGAACCCCGGATCAGCGCGGTCCACTTCCAGGGCGCGGACGAGGCGAATCCAGCGCCAGCGTTCGCCATGGCACTCGATGGCTTCGAAGCACTCGTGCTGTGCCCGTCGAACCCGCTCGTCAGCGTAGGGCCAGTCCTTGCAGTGCCTGGCGTCTTCTCGGCCATCGAGCGGTTCACCGGCCCTCGGATCGCCGTGAGCCCCATCGTCGGCGGTCAGGCCCTCCGCGGTCCCGCGGCCAAGATGCTCGGCGAGCTGGGCGAGAAGGTATCCTGTGTCGGCGTCGCCCACCGCTACGTCGGCATCTGCGACGTGCTGCTGATAGACCGGGTCGACGCAGCCCACGCCGAGGAAATAACCGCGCTGGGGATCAGGCCCTACATCACCGATATCGTCATGAACACCGACAACGACAAGACCCGCTTGGCTGAAGAGGTCGTTTGGCTTATCGAAGGATGGAATGACTCCAGCCGCTGAGGCAGCAGGACTCCGCGTGCTGGTGCCCATGAAGCCTCTGGCATCGGCCAAGATGCGGCTTGCGACCCGGGTCGAGGACACGACGCGCCAAGGAGCCGCTCTGCTCATGCTGCACCACGTGCTTGGCGCCATCGGCGAGGCTGTCGGCGCCGACGCCTGCACGGTCGTCGGCGGAGATCCGCTCGTCAAGGAGGTGACGCTCGCGGCGGGCGCCAATTGGACGCAAGAGCGTGGCCATGATCTCAATTCCTCGTTGGCCCTGGCGATGATGAGTGCCTGGTCGGACAGCGCGAAAGCAGTCCTGGTCGTGGCCGCGGACGTCCCCATGATCGCGTCTGGCGACATCCTCGATATGATTGCCGCCAGCGACGGCCTGAGCCGTCCGGTTGGAGCCCAGGCCATGGCGGACGGAGGCACCAATGCACTGCTCTGGCCGGCGAGTGCCAATTTCCCCCCCGCCTTCGGCGAACGCAGCTTTGGCCGGCACCAAGCTTCTGCCGCGGCGGCAGGTACCCCGCTTGTCTCATCGGCGGCGGGCGGGCTCGCCTTTGACGTCGACAACCCCGGCGACCTCGACTACGCCCGCGGCGCAGTTCTCGGTTTCGCCGAAGCGCTACCCGAGTGGGGCAAGCGCGTCCAGCTATGGCTCGCGGCCAACGCACCCCGGCCCGCATGGGCCGACGCCTTAGACGAAGTGGAGAGAGACGAAACTGGAGGTCGGCTCGCATGACTGACGAAGGCACCAAGGTCGGGATCCTGTTGGCGACGCGAGGGCTCGTTATGCGCGCCCAGCGAGAGGGCAGACCTGCCGACCCTGGCGTCTTCCTGGACCTGGCCGAGCGAGCGGAGGCTGCGGGCCTCGACTCTGTCTGGGTCGGCGATAGCCTCGTTTCGAAGCCGCGACTGGAGCCTGTTGCCGCACTGGCCGCCATCGCCGCGCGGACCAGTCGCGTACGCATCGGCACCGCCGTTATGCTGCCGGCGATTCGGCACCCCGTGACCCTGGCCCACAGCCTGGCGACGGTGGACGTGCTCTCCCGCGGCAGGCTGGTGCTCGGCCTCGGCGTGGGCGGCGCCTTCACCCCCGACCAGGAGCGAGATTGGACGTCCGTGGGAGTGGCGCCTCGCAGCCGGGCGGCGCGGCTGGGCGAAATGGTGCGCTTGATGAAGCGTCTCTGGACCGAGGACGAGGTGTCGTTCCAGGGCACCCACTTCCAGGTTGAGGGCGTCTCTTTGCACCCGAAGCCCGTCCAGCCAGGGGGCGTGCCGCTGTTGCTCGCCGCGCACCATCGCACAGGCTCGGAGGCGCAGTACCGGCGCGCGGCGCGCTACGGCGACGGGATCATGGGCATCACCGACGAACCGGAAGAGTACGCCCGCGTGGCGCAGCGCGTAATGATGCTGGCCGCGGAAGAGGGGCGGGACACCACGAGCTTGGAGCGCGTCTTCTACATGACAGTACACATCGACGACGACGAAGCTGTGGCCCTGTCTGAGGCGGACGACTTCCTCATGGCTTACTACGGCGTCCGGCACTGGGCGGAGCGATGGGGGCCTTGGGGCCCCGCGAAGGCCGTCGCTGCGCGTATGCGCGCCTACGCCGACGCCGGTGCACAGCACCTCATCGTGCGATTCGCGTCCTGGGACCAGCAGGCGCAGTTCGAGCGCTTCGAGCGCGAGGTGCTGCCGGCTTTCCGCGCGATGCCCTCGGCAGCCAGCTAGCGTTCGCGAGGTTTGACCCGGATGCGCTGCGCGACGTCGACCCCGATAGAGACAGGAACGCCCTCGCGGCGTAGGTCAACCACACCGCGATACGGAGCGTTGTCTACGACCTCGATGGGCTGACCGGGCAGCACCCGGTTCTCGACCATGTACCGCAGCAACGGAAAATCCTCATCCGGGATCTGGACGATAGTGTAGATCCCGCCGGCCTCGGTCTCACTCAAGCGAAGCGTGCCGGGGTTGTCCTTGCGCAGCCTCTCCTCGCCGACCCCATAGATGGGACGTCCGTACGGGCACGTCTTCGGGTAACCCAGCTTCTCCTCGATCCGCTTCAATAATGCAGGGGAGATGGCGTGTTCAAGCCGGTGGGCCTCGATCTCCGCACGCTCGATGGGGACATCGAGCACGTCCACCAGCAGGCGCTCGGCCAGGCGATGGCGCCGCACAACGTCGCGGGCGATGAGCTCGCCCTCCGGCGTCAGTTCCACTTCCTTGCTGCGATTCACCTCGACCAGGCCCTCGCGTGCCATCCGGTGCACCATGCCCGAGACGGACGCCATCGTCGTCCCCAGCCCTTCCTCAAGAGGGATGTGGCGCAAATAGCTGGCCAGCTGCCCAACGTGTGGTGCGATGCCGTCCTCGTGGAGAATGGCGAGCGAGAGCAGGTAGTTCTCGGCGGCATAGGAGAGAGCTCGCGCGCTTCGGCCGCTGCCGGGAGTTTGAGCCGCTCGACGTCGTTGGGTGGTGGCCATGGAAACCTCGGAGGGCGAATAGGCCCTTCGGGGCATTATCCCACTGACTGCACTATCCCATCCATCGCATTTCTGCGGGCGCCTGGCCGCGGCGCGTATTGCCATTGAGCGCGGCACCCCTGGGTCGGGACCACGGGCGTTGAGAGGAGAGCTAACTGCAGCGAGACCACTGGGGCGAGTGCCTGGCCCGACGAGGACTAGCGGCCGTTCCCCCCCAGTACTAGACTGCCGCGCATGGCAGTCCTTGCTGGTCCCCAACGTCAGCCGCAATCAGGTGGCCCTCCTGACTCCATAGTCGTAATGCTCCACGGCCTCGGGAGCAACGGGAACGACCTCATTGGCCTGTCCCGGGCGCTCGCGGACGACCTCCCCAATACCGCGTTCTACGCTCCGGACGCGCCGGACCCCTTCGAGGGCGGCCCTACCGGCTTCCAGTGGTACTCCCGCAGCTCACCGGAGGCGCGCATCGCGGGCGTCCGTCAGGTAGCGCCGCTGGTTGATGCGTTCGTCGATGATCTGCTGGAGAAGCACGAGCTGGCGCCATCGCGGTGCATCCTCCTCGGCTTCTCGCAAGGGTGCATCGTGTCGTTGCATACGGCTCCGCGGCGCCAGCGTCCTTTGGCGGGTGTCGTCGGTTTTAGCGGGGCTATGGTGACGGGCGAAACGTTGGCGGATGAGCTCGCAAACCGAACCCCAATCCTGTTGGTGCATGGGGCCGACGACACCGTCCTGCCTTCGGAGCGCACCGAAGAGGCCAGACAGGTGCTCTCAAGCCTCGACGTGCCCAACGAAGTACACATCTTGCCGGGGCTGCCGCACTCCATTGACCAGAGGGGAGTGCAGTTGGCCGCCGATTTCATGCGGCGGCAGTTCGCTTAGGCTCAAGCTGCGACACGCTACGGGCCCTTGATTGACGAATACCCAGATCGCTTTATGCGAGGCACGGACTGGGTGGGTATGGATTGGAATTACGACGCCGATTTCGGTTTACTCTTGGCAAAACCCAGTAGAGCACCCATAGATAACCTGGGCTCATCCGGTCAAGAGAAGTTCGCATGCCAGAACGCCGAGAACTTGCTGCAATGAATGTACAACGACCCTATGCCGCAACAGGCAACGCCTGACTGCCAGGCCCAGGCTGGGTAGGCAAAGCTGCGCCAGAGTGAACCGCCGCTGACGTGACGCACGACCCCTGCGGGTGAGCGCCTGCCTGCTAGAATGCCGCCGCTCATCCCCTCACCCGGAGCACCGCATGAAGATCGCCGTCTGTGTGAAATGGGTACCCGTCGTTGCCCGTATGAAGTTCGATATGGAGACGAAGCGCATCGTCCGCGAGGGCGTTCCCAACGAGCTCAACGCCTACGACCAGCTCGCGGTGCAACGGTGTGTTGAGCTGAAGGAAGCCGACCCAGCGATAGAGATTGATGTCTACACTATGGGCCCCCCGGCAGCGGTTCAGGGCCTCCAGCAGTGCCTCGCCATGGGCGCCGACCGTGCGTTCCATATCGTCGACCCCGCGCTGGCGGGCTCCGACACCCTGGCGACGGCGCGGGCGTTGAGCCTGGCCCTGGCTAAAGGTGACTACGATCTGCACCTGTTCGGTGCGCATAGCGTCGATGCCGAGACTGGCCAGGTGGGCCCGGAGGTCGCTGAGTTTCTCGGGCTGCCGCAGGTCACCGGTGTCCGCAGGTTGGACCTCGCTGGCGACGGCTTGCTGCGCCTCGAGCGCGAAGTTGAGGACGCTGTCGAGACCGTCGAGTGCGTGCTGCCCTCCGTGGTCACCGTCGTCGAGGGGGTCGCCCCGGAGGTTTTTCCTGGGCGAGAGGCACTTCAGGCGGCGCGCGAACGTGAGATCCCCGAGATCACGGCGAAGGACCTTACTGACGACTTCTCGGTTTTCGGCGCCTCGGGTTCCCCGACCTGGGTCGAGGAGATCCAGTTCGTCGAGTCGAATCGCGAGCAGCGGGTGCTTGGGGGAGAGACTCCCGTCGCGCAGGCCGTGAAGGCCACCGCAGACTACCTCCAGGAGCGTGGTCTGCTTGACCCCGCTGTTAGAAAGCAGCGGCATGTCAGCGATCGGACCACGAAACCTACGGTACGCGAGGCCACCGGTCCTGCGATCTGGGTCGTGGCGGATTTCGCGGACAGCGGGTTGCGCACCGTCACCCGCGAGTTGCTGGGCGCAGCCGACGTCGTGGCCGATGCCATAGGCGGATACCTAGTGGGCGTGCTCATGGGCGGACCAGATACCGGGCGGCACGCTGAGGAGCTCGCGCACTGCGGCGCCGACATCGTGGCCCTGGCTGCGGACGACGCCCTGACCAGCTACACGTCTGATGCCTACGCCTCTACGCTCGCAGCGGCGATCGACCAGCGCCAGCCCTACGCGGTGCTCCTGCCCTCGACGGTGAACGGACGAGACCTGGCGGCGAGGGTCGCGGCGCGCCTGCGGCTTGGGTTGACTGGCGACTGCGTCGGCCTCGAGGTCGATGCCGAAGGTCGGCTTGTTCAGCTGAAGCCTGCCTTCGGGGGTAACATCGTGGCCCCCATCCTTTCGAAGACCAAACCCTACATGGCCACCATTCGCCCTGGCCTGCTGGATCACCTGCAGCCGGCCCGGACACGCAAGGCGGACGTGATCGCGCTCGATGTGTTCGCCCCTGCCAACCCAGCGGTTCGTGTCTTGGGCCGAGCACTGGTCGAAGGGGGTGCTGGCACGGCGGGTATCGAAGACGCTTGGAGCGTCGTGTGCGTGGGCATGGGGGTCGGCGGGCCCGAGCAAATCGCTGCGCTCGAGCCGCTTTGCGCTTTGCTTGGCGCCGAGCTCATCTGCACGCGGGACGTCGTGGACGCTGGGTGGATGACTCGCCAGCGGCAGGTCGGCCTCACGGGACGCTCGGTGGCGCCCGCGCTCTACATCGGCGTCGGCGTTCGGGGCGACTTCAACCACACTGTCGGGATTCAGCGCGCAGGCACTGTCGTCGTGGTGAACAACAATAAACGTGCTCAGTTTTTCCGTACCTGTGACCTGGGCATCATCGCCGACTGGACCGAGTTCGTTCCGCTCCTAGTCGAGGAAATTAAAGCCAGAGTAGGCTAGGCCCCCCTCGGCCCGCGCCCAGGCTGACGGAGCTGGCCTTGCATCCTTCGGGAATGCCTCTGTCGTATCGGCTCATGCTGCCGA